>ERZ1292625.528-Hain-H41-01um-R1-528-length-57152-cov-20_pt1 | contig 57152 bp, 71 predicted proteins | sample MGYA00564400_ERZ1292625 | MGnify/ENA primary metagenome ERZ1292625 (study PRJEB36523, sample SAMEA6512639) | groundwater metagenome | collected 2019-01-08 | study: AquaDiva: Metagenomics assemblies of 32 groundwater samples | reverse complement strand
CCCGGTCCCGGTCCCATAGGTTTGAGTATGGATAGAAGATACGACTTCGATGTTACCGTTCTCCATCAGAAGGGGGCCGTTTCCCATACCAGCACAGCAGCGGGCTCGACATCAAAGATAGCCGTCACGTCATGCAGGATGATACGACGTACCGCTGGCCCGATGCGGGCCTCCCCGATAGGGCCGACCGCCCCGAGTCCCAAGAACCCTTTGCTATCAGATGCCCAAGAGAGGCAGTTACGACAGCGCCATACCACGAGGGTCTTATTACACTCGTCGCTGGGCGCGATGTATCCGAAGAACACACCCCGATGGGCAGTTGTGATAACCACCGGGATGCAGTAGTCGGGGGGTACCATATCGGATTGAGTCTTGTAGGTCTGAGGTTGCATGTTAGATTCTCCTTGCTTGATTGTTATGTGATTGTCGTGGCTTGTGTGATCCGGCTTTGGTAGTACCCGGTCGTTGGAATATGATTACACTGGCCGTCTACTGGATTCGTAGTACCTACTCCATAGGCATTGGTACCCGTACCTGATAGACCCTCGTGCTTCGAGCTACCCACGCTGTAGTATAGGCAGTAACCCCCACGCCCCTCCCCTGAGAAGGATGGATAGGAACCCCCTTCCTCATCATGGTAGGTGGCGTAGGGTACTACTAACTCAGTCATAGGTCGTTCTTCTCCAGAATGATGAAGATGTTAGACCCACGATTGAGAACCACCCTGACCCACTTGATACGGTCAGGCATCGCAGTAATGTTGGGGTCTACCAAGAACCCCCATGTTACCGAGCCCGTATCCGTGCGGCTCTCGACCGTGAAGGGGAAGTAATAGGGGGTGTCGCTACTAATGATAGCCGTACCCGCGTCATCAGTAGGACAACCACGCGACAGACCATAGGCACGACCCTGCTTCTGCAAAGCAACTGGTTTGCACAAGATATCCTTGTGTCGCTTGGTGATATCAAGGTACATACCCACCGTGTAGTATACCTTCGGGGAACCGCTGTTCTTACCCGACGGTGCCCGATCCCACTTAGGAGCGTGAACGGTATCCCCATAGTACCTACGGTCAGCGGCAGACCAGTACCGTACATCCAACTGACAGCTAACCCGACCGAAGGGGCCTTTATGGGGGAGGCTGATATCAGATAGCACGCTATACATGCGCTGCGTAAGCCGGCGGGTATACTGTGGATTCGTACCTACCCGTACCCCACGCTTATGTGGAGCGCCACCCACGATCTTAGCACAGACACCCACTTGCTCGACACGGGCACCCGCCAGATTCTTACCCGTGCAATAGTCCATACAACAGACGGTTGGCTTAGCTACCATGCGTAGCAGCTTGACCGTAGCAAAGCCCCCAACGTGGTCGAGCATGACACGCTGACCACTTGCCATCATAGCAATACGGTGACTCTCAGGCTTCCCGCTCAGGTGACAGATAACCTCGCGGACATACAGCACCCTATCTTTCGCAGCGTAACGGATCGGCATAGTCTTAGTCTCCTATTACAGTTAGAGTTAGTCAACCACTTTGGTTAGCTGCCACAATACCTGTGGCGTAATGTTACCAGATGCGTGCAAGCACCAGACACGTCGGGTGCCGGGGCCAGTGCCCATAAGCGGGCCGATGGAATAGACTTTCGCCCTACCATTCGGGCCGACAAAGGCACCCGTTACCACGGTACCCGGCGGCCATTCTAACAGTGCCTCCAGATACCCCGGGTCATCAGCGCCGGGAACATAGCTTGGCTTATAGGGCACACCCTTCTGCATTAGAACGTGAACCCGGTGCTATCAAACTTGCCCATACCCGCGAGCAAGCACGCAGTCTGACAGTTAGCTACGGCACCCGTGATGTCAGGGAGAGCTTGACCCAAGCTGACTTCATACTCCCCGAGCCGAGCGGTAAGAGCCTCCAGACGGGCCTTCATACCCGTGAGCTTGCGGCTATCCAGCACCCCGTTGCTACCTACCAAGATACCCTGTACCTCAGACGTAACACTCACCGCCTCGCTACGGATGGAGTCGATAGCAGCCTTGACGCTATCATCATCCACCTGTACGGTCATAATGCCAATATTCACACCGGGCACCGCCGACTGTAGCAATGCGCGGATATCACGGAGCCGATCAATACGACCAGCGGGAATCCACCACACCCCACCCCTATCACGGAGCCGGATGCCCGAGAGGCCAGCCAAGATAGTCCCGATCATATCAGATACCTTGTTGGCATCGACACGACCACGTTCGTTATCAATCTGTGCGAACAGACGGGCGCGCTCAGTTACCTCGTCAAGCTTCTCATCATAGAAGCGCACGTCTACCGTCTCGCTGCTGCGGGTAGCATACAACTCGCACGTAAGCATGTTCTCAGACCCGATGTCCCGATAGTAACTCGCCTCCATACGAAGCGCACCATATCCTTTACGTGCTCCTTTCAAGGGCTCGATGCGATAGCCTCCCTGACCCCCGTACAACGAGGTCATAGCCGCGCGCATAGCATCCAGCGTTGACGTTTCGGACGGGAGGTAATGGGGGGACAGCCCGGCGGCGCTCAACATCCCCTTGATAGCCTCACGTTGGGCATCTGCGCTGCCCCAATAGATAACCGCACCGCTCGCGTTGACAGACTTGTTGTTGTTGGTATTCGTGCTCATGTTACTTGTCCTCCTTGTTACAGTTAGTGTTAGAACCAAACCCTACTTCTCGATCTTGATAGCGGTTGCCCACGACGGGCATCCCTTGGTATCCGTCCCCGCACTGGTTACTACGATGATAACCTTCACGTTGACAGCCGGCGGGTTGCTCGGCCAGTCCGTGTAACCATCGGTCAACACGATGATAACGTGGGGCTTTACCTTAGCTGCTTTGTAGGCATGAGCCAGCCCGTAGCTCATATCGGTACCGCCTCCGCCGCTAAGCTTTACATCCTGCGCGCGGGTGATAACCTGCGCTTCGCTTGCTACGGTGTCCACCGTGTAGACCGTGATAGCTACGTCGAGGTGCTTGCACACCCCTTGGATCTCGCTCAGCCCCTCGTTGATATCCCTATGGGACATAGACCCGGAGGTATCCAGCACACAGGCTACGTCGGGACGATAACTCTCGGATGATGGGAGCAGAACATCCCCGCCCATGCTAAAGGAACGCGGGCTAACCCGGCGGTAGGTACGCTCATCATATCCATAGGTGGTATTCGTAGCGCGCGACACAGCCGCGCTAAGCACACGCTGCCAAGGAATCTTAGCCGGGGCAAGCATCTTCTCAGCCTCCAGCTTGATACCACCGGGAATGTTACCCTGTCCCTTGGCAGACGCCTCGCTGATAGCTTGGGCACTCGCGTTCTGAGCAATCTGCTTATCAACTTCGCTCAGCCCGGGTGCGCTATCATCACCGGGGGGTAGCTCCCATTCGCCCGGCTTATCACCCACGCCCGACCCGTGTACGTCGGGGCCGCCCGTCTTAGGTTGGCCCGCACCCTTGCCCTTAGCTTGGGTGTTCTTATCACCCTGCTTTCCCGGCGTAGAACCGGGACTGTTACCAGAGTTGTTGTCATCCGACTCCTCCCCTTCATCCCCCTCATCGCTGTCATCCCCACCTTGCGACGGCGAAGGTGGCGGCGGCTGGTTAGCCTGCTGCTTCATAAGCAGGTGATAGTATTCCTCCGCACGTAACCCGTCAGGTAATCCGAACCCCCTTGGTAGACAGGCACTCGCGGGACAGATAATCCCTTGCATATCAGACAGGGTACGGTTGATCTCACAATCGGTGGCGATACTCCATACCATGAAGTCCACCACCCCTGCCTTCTTAGCGCGGGTGCTATGATTCAACCATAGGTGCATCATTTCATGGAGCACTACGAACGCACCCTCCTCGATCTTCATACCAGCGAAGAAGTTACGATTCCAGTAGACACGCCCTTGGTTATCAACCGCAGCGGTAGGTACCTTGTCCGTTTCGACGGGCTGCAATGCCATGAGGTAGCTACGGAAGTAGGGGGCAACGTCGCTTGACATAGCCCGCAAGAGACTCATTCCGTAGGTAGTAACGACAGCCATGTTATCTCCGGGTGGATGCCCAAGGTGGGCCAGTTAGTTATGTATCGTTCGGGGTTTATGGTAGGGTACCAAGGAGCTACCCTGATACCCAACCATCCTACCTCGCTCGGCTACTTATAGATGCCCGTCTGCTTGCTAATCTCCATGAACAACTTGCGGATATCGGGCTGGTTGATAAGATCACCCGCGAATACGGAGCTAAGCCCTACCCCGTCCTTGTTACATCCGAGCAGGAAGGGTAACGCGATAGCAGGTACCTCAGCCATACCATGCTTATCAATGGCACGGTATACGTCAAGGCACGTATGCCATGCGGCGAGCGTGTTACGGCGGCGAGCTTCGACGCTGGCGGACATAGCCTCAGCCCACAGGATATCAATGCGGCGGGGTACGATGTAGACACCCGGCGTATCAAGTACCTCCGCACCCGAGCGAAGATCGCTCTTTGTCAGGAAGTTATGAAACTCGGAGGCTACGTTGCCAATGATGCCCAGCCCCAAGTTATGAACGATGTCCGCATAGATCGGCTTGCGGATATCACCAAACTTACCAACGAGGGCGATGACACGGGCGAAGTTATCCCAGCTACGCCACGATGCCCAAGGCCCACAGATATCACGACCCCACGGCTTATCCGTTACCTTGTTAGCACCCGGTTCCGAGTGTGCTTTGAGCGGGTTAGCACGGAGGAAGGAAGCCACCATGCTACGCGCGGCGGCGATGTCCGCCCCCCCTACCTCCGGCCAGTTATCAGGGAGCACGGGCAGCACACCGTTACCACCACTGAGGTAGCTGATAAAGTCAGAGCTATCCGGGGTGTAGACAAGGTGACAGAGCCGGTTAGCAAGAGCCGGGCTAAGCTCCCGCGCCCCCTCGCTGGTAACCCCGTTCATAAGCAGGATGATGCTGGTACCCGAGTGCAGGCACCTATCACCGGCCATACGCTCCTGATACAGACGCAGCGCCACGTTCGCAGCCGCTTGACTCACGAACCTGTTAGCCTCATCTACCACGAACAGACATGGGTTCTCACATGCCATCACGATATGGCTATCATGCAGGCGTACCACCGTGTTCTCCTCTCCCTTGACAGGGAGCCCGGAGATATCTTCAGGTACCACATAGCTCATAGCCACGGATACGAAACCGGCGCGGTTATAGAAGTCCCCGTCATCATCGGCGGGAAGGTAGCCCAGCGAGCGGGCTAACAGGGGGGTGAGCGCCGTCTTACCACACCCGGGCGGCCCCCATACCGCCGGGACAAGCCCCGCCTTCATAGCAAAGCAGGCGAGAAGGAAGACGTTGTTAGGATCGAGAGTCATGTTAGCTCCAGTTAGTTAGGGTTGTTCGACGGCGAAGATAATCTCGTTAGCTACGTGGCACTTGATGTTAGCGCCGTTGACTTCCTCCGCGTGGGTACACGGGGAGGATGCGTATTCATACAACTCCTGTAGCAAGCGGATAGCCTGCTCCCATGAGAGGGTCGCGATAGCAGCCTTGTCCATGTTACCTACCTCCGAGAAGATGGTACCGTGCCGCTACGATAGCGTAGGGCGTGAACGTGATACCCTCCCGCTTACCAGCAGACGGGTAGTAGAGGGTGCCGACAATGCGGCCCAACGTATCAAGCGTGTAGCTATCCGCTACGGGGTCGGCCCCTTCTGCTACGAAGTAAAGGATATCGGTACCTGCTACGTTGACAGCGAACACCGTACCACGGAGGTACATAAGAACACTGTCATCGAAGTTGGTAGCAAAGCTCAGGAGCAGGTTGTTAGCTACCCCGTTGGCGAACAGCCGGCCCTTACCGTTCGCGATGATGATGCTATGTGCGGGCTTCATGTTAGTAACCTTCCGCATCATAGGTGTAGCCGTCAATCCCGCACAAGGTACCAAAGCACGGGTGAAGGTGGGTAGCAGCCCACACCCCCGTAACATGCGTGTCGGTAGTACCATCCATCACCTTAATGATACGCTCAAACGTAGCAAGAACCTCAGCGGCGCAAGGCAAGCGAGCCGCATAGCCGAGGATATCAAGGAGCTGCTCACGCGAAAGCGTCTTGACAGACTTACCGTGTACGTGCAACATATCAGAATCTCCCATTCAGTTAGCAGTTAGAACCACTCGTATCAGGATGCAGGATAGCACCCTCTGAGTCATACCCCCGGCTCCGGTGATATGACTCCGAGGTTGTTACGCCCCGTTACTCCTCGCTGCTATCCTCCTCGCGGTACCACGACACCGGTACCGGGCGGCGCGGAGTTACCGGCGCGGTGGTACGGGGTGCGTTGGTACGCTTGTCCCCCTTGTCAGAGCGGCGGGGCTGGTTACCATGATTCGACCTTGCCATGTTAGCGCACCGTCCGGCGGCGGTACGTGCCCATGATGGGCGTATCATCGCACGCCTTGATAGCGGCGAGTTGCCCAGCTACCACGAGCAGGATGGGGGTGATGGTAACGCACACCGCCAGCTTGATAAGCGGGTCGATGTTGGTGAGCATGGCGAAAGCGGTGGGGAACATAGCGTCGAGCATGATAGTACCTCTTACAGTTAGCAGTTAGAACCATGTACCCTATGAACCATTCACGGGTACCGCGTGAGTGTCGGGATAGAACCGACCGAACCGGGTACCGGCCCGAATGGACGCACCCATGAGGCACGTATCCACCTATCGGGCGCGTGCCCATGTGGCACACGGGTCTACCTGTCAAGAAAGTGTCAAGGCTTAGACCGGTGCGACATTACGCCACACCATACGCTCACCAGCTTGCCATCGTGAGAGAAACATGCTTTCTGCGTTTCTCCCCTTGACACACGGTAGAAGTACATACCTCGCTTGCGACGCGACCCGGGGGATGCCCCTGCGCGCGCCCCCCGTGGGGAGGAGATCCTGCGCGACCCCTGCGCCGTGCTCACACGCGCACCGTGGTACCTTCCGGCGAGGTTGACGCGCTCTGGTACCCCGGCACATGCGTTACCCCCGGACGCACGAAAGCCCCCCGGGCATGATACCCGGGAGGCTATGAACGTCGATCTGTCGGCGCTATGTGGGGGTCTGCTCCCCTTGTTAGCTGACTACTTGCGGCCACCCGTGGTAGCAGGCTTGCCACCCGACTTGTTACCCGCGAGGATTGCGGCATACTTCTCACCGTTCGCGACCCGCACGGCCACGTCACGGGAGCAGTCAAGGGCGAGCATGATAGTCGCAATGCTGCGTTCCTTCTCAGCGGATACGGCAGCTTCCACCTTGCTCGCAACGGTTTGTGCACTGATACCCCCCGCGCGCTTGACCGGCTCACCCTTGATAGCACCAACGATGCTATCGGTGACTTCGGGCGTGGTACCCGCCGCAATGAGGACGGAACGGAGCGAGTCTCCGATGTTGCGCCGCACGCTGGTAGACCCGTAGCTGACAAGCTGGACACGATGGTATGCGGATACCTTGCCCAAGTCGTTCCCAAGGTATTCCCAATCGCCGCTGGCCTTGATAGCCGCTGCGAAGGTATCGGCCTTTCCGGTACCGGATGGTGCGGTATCAATCCCGTAGTCGGCCGACACTTCGCAGTACCATGCACTTTGGGCACGTTCCGTACGCGCGCCCTTGGTAGCGGGCGTCGTGGTACCATCGGCGCCCTTGACTTCGGGAACGGGTGACGTTTCGAGGTTGTGACGGGCCAGCATGACGGTAGGGCGCAACGTGAGGATGATACGACCTCCGATGGTAGGTGCTTCGATGGTGAGCGGCTTGGCATAGTCGCTTCCGTCGTTGTAGCCGGCGAGGATGAGCGCACATTCTTCGGGAGTCATGGCGGCGCGCTTTACGGGAGTCGTGGTAGCAGTCGTGGTGGTAGTCGTGGTCATGGTAGCTCCTGAGGTACTTTCGGACGTTTCGCAGTTGATAGCCGGCTCGCGAGATTGTCCGCCGGCTCGGTCGCGCCCCGGGGGGCCGGTCAGGGATCGAACCTGACGCAAGCTTCTTACCATGTGAACGGTACATGCCGCAAGCTTCTGTCGCTATCATTCGCGTGCTTGACACTTTCTTGACAACTGAGCCATGAGTCTGCTCCTGAGGTACCCGCTTCCGAGTAATCCCGTATTGCGACGGGGTGCCCCGTAGCCTCCGGGAATGGGGCCTACAGCGCATCGCCCCCCTGCCCTATGTCCAGACACGCGCACGGTGATACCCCCCGCTTGCGCGCGAAATGACATTCCCGCCACTTGCGACGAACGTACATTCTTGCTCACGACGTTCTAACGCTCTGCGCTCACGACGGGTAGCCGTACCTCCAAACGTACCCGCCTTGATACGGGTAGCCGTACCTCCCGGGTCGCGTCTGGTGATAGCCCGTGCGTTTCTTTCTTCCGACGGGGAGCCGGTCACATGGGGCCGACCCTTCCTCCCGGGCAGCGACCCTCCCCCGCGCTCTCCTTGTGGCCCCCAGCGCAGGGTCGCTCGCCGGACGGGGGGGCATCCCCGGAAAGGGGGCCGGGGGTTTGGGGGCCGGGGGGACTCCTCCCCGCCCTAAAACGGCTACGCTACAGCTACTCGTGCCCTAAAATGCCTACTCGTGCCCTTCCGAGCACTTACGACGGCTCGATTCGCGAAAAACCGAGGTGTGCTGGTACTGGTACAAAGTCGGTACAGGGGATAACCAAGGTTCTTCCATAACTAAAGGGTCGTGCAGAAGTGTTGTGCCGTGTGCTGCTCAAAAAGGACACCCCATATAGAGGGAACTGAGTTTTTGTTTGACTTTAGCCGATTCCATGCCTCCTACCTTCATTCTTCTTGTCTGCTATACCATGCCGGGTATCCGATAAATCTCATCTACCTCGACACATGAAGCCCCCACAGACCCCATCAAGGTCCATCCCATACCTATACATAAGATACATCCAATGCTCGGCACCATATGTACGATGAAAAAACGGGGGGTATGAGGCAGGTAATCTGTTAAACTCAACTGAAAACGCGAGATTCCCTATATGGGGAGTCCTATTCTGAATCGGCACACCCGGTACAGCCCCTCCGGAGTCCCTGACCCCGACAAGAAACTTTCGTATACTTTCGCTTGCTTTCTGTTCGTTACCGGGCTACGCTCGCAGGAGCCTGAGCGTTTACGATGCCCGACACCCTCACTTCCTTAGCAACACCACTTAGGTTCGGCCTGCAATACTGCTGGGCGCCTAAGACGGGCTCGACACTGTTCCGCAGTAAGGGGTCGTGTCCCTACATCCATCTATCACCCCGCGTAAGGATGGTAACCGATATCCTCACAGGAGAGGTAGCGACCCTCATAGACGAGGATGACGCCTATACCTGCTTCCAGAATGTATACCCACGGGCAGACTGGCTCGACTTTAGGTGGTGGCGGCACTATCATGGCTTTTACTGGGTATTCGATACCTCCGGCCTTGATACCTCAGTGACAGGTAAGACGGGCAACAGCGACCCTAAGACATACTTAGGTCTGACGGATGAAGGATGGGAGCAGTACGACGCCGCGCTGGCGGCGCAGCCCGGGGGGCAGCGGCAGGCAGGCCCCACAGCGCGGCGTCCACAGGGACGCCCTCCGAAGGGTGCTGGCTTCGTCGGGATGCCGCACCCCCGGCGGGCCGGGCGCTACGTCCAGACCGTGTATGACTCTCCAGCACTAATCTTTCATTGGGTCGAGTCCCATGATAGCTTAGGTGAGCCTTACTCGGCTTGTTCTTGGCAGAAGGGAGAACGGATGCTCACAACGGTCGAAGCGGTACACTCTGCCCTCGTTCATATCATCACAGAAAAGAATAAGGTAGCCACGGGGGCAGTAAGTCTGCCTCTCGGGGCGCCGGTCACTCATGCGGACGCCCTGATGTGGTTATACGTCAACGGAGCATCGAAGCACCTGATGACGACAGAGGTAGCAACAGGAGCCCGACGTACGGTATACTCTATGCCAATGGCATTAGCTCATCGTATGAAGGTAGAGTATCAACGTGAGTATGGTACTGACGGGCCACTTTTTTTCCTTTCTCAGCGCGCCCTCTTGGGCATCCCCGGGGGCGGAAACGAGCAGAAAATGCTTGCGACGATGCGGCCGAACCAACAGTCTTGCCTCCCGACATCGCTTGATAGCGATTCGATTTTCGTTGATAGCGAGGCTCCTATCAGCAGCCCGGTCAGCGAGTATGACCCCCTCGGTATCTTCATCAACGATGACAACGGGGGTGCCCCATGAAGGATAACCCGCTCGATCTCGGCTATGACAACCAAAACGCGGACTTCATTGATGAGAAGGGATATTATATCAATCTGCACGCGGGAAAACGTGTAGCCCGGCCACTACATAGGTGCCGTACTTACTCTATCTGTATGCAGACGCATATGATTGACCATGCTTTAGGGGATAGGCGTATGCTGCCACTCCTCTATGACGATACCGGGCAGACGCGCTGGGATACGTTACAGACTATCCTGACTGGCCTCTTATCCCCTATCTCTGATAGTAAGGGTATAGCGACTACAAATCGGTTTCTTCCTAAGCTTGGTCGTTATAGTAGGATGCTGCTCAGAGATAGTAGGGGCTTTGCTTCTATGGTCTTAGATGAACGGTACCGTATCTACCGCTCTACATGGCACTCAGATATCAGTGCTGCCTTTGGTTTGGAAGATCCGCCAACGCCCAAGGAGCTAATGAACTATCTGCTGGGAGAGAAGTTTTCATATCGAAACTCGATCCTGCCCCGGATAAGTTACTGTGAGCGCAGTATGCTACTACAATACTGCCAAGGGGGGCAGGTTCCCGCGCTCGCAGTTATCTACAACCAGCCTGAGCCCATTATCATATGGATACTGGCACAGTCTATCAAGAGGCTTATGGGGCATCTTGCGTTCCGCTTATGGGCAACAGGTTCAGACCTGACGCCTATGATGAAGGATCAAGGTTCTCGTGAGTACCTTGGCCCTATTATGGGGGAGCGCCGTCCGCCGGGCGATGGGCCTAGCAGAAGCCGTAACCCGCGTATGATAGAGGCAGCTAAGGTGCTGATGAAAGACCCATACTACCATATGATTATTACAGAGGGGATACGGCTGAACCCAATCCCACGCGCATACACGAGTAGGAGTATGGCGTGGGATACTCATACCGCAAAACTACATGCTGAGATACACCAATGGAACTCACTCCACCAAAGACGCCGCGAGGCTAAGGGGTGGTGGATGCACAAGAAACTTATGGGTGCCCGTGGCTTATTGCCGACAACCGAGCTAAGCTTCTCTGTAAATGTAATGCCTGACGCTTTCCCCCGCCCAGCGACCTTACCTATCTATGTGGAGCTTGCAGAACTCTATGGCAAAGGAACCACCCTTGAAGAAGGCAGAGTTACCGACCTCTGCGCCAAGTACAACGACTCTGGCGCTGCTGTTACCCGGCGCGCTTCGGGAGTCCGAGCAGGTTACGGACTTACAAAGTAGCATACTGAACGATCTCCTCAATGGTCGTATCAGTATGATATACTCTAAAGAGTTGAGGGAATGGGCATCCCTCATTCAAAGTAATGTCCATGCCGCAAAGGCACTGAAGCGGAGCAACGACCCTCAGCAGCAAGCTGGTATGACCATCCGTGCTCTTATGGTCGAAGTGAACAACAGCCCTGCCCCGATTGATAACCGGAACAAGATTGCTGATAAGCTCTGGAGCGACATTGATAAGCGGGCAGGGAAGATGGCGCAGACCCTCCCGCACATTGTCGAGGTTGTCCCTGAGTCCTTGCCCATCACCCCCGACTCTGACCCAGATGATATCCTCTAAAGGAGATAGTGTGGATAATACTTTACTGGCTGATCTCACCGAAGCGCCCCGCCTGAGTGCCGACGCGATCAGGTACTTGGACTATCTGCGTCAGATTGAGTGGTGCAGCCTTGCTGCCGACATGGTGTTCACGGATTTCTTGATAATGTGCGACGACACGAATTGTGTGTTTGGAGTTGTTAGTGCCTCCGAGGCGAAGTCGTAACCTTATGACTCCTGCTGAGCAACTACTGTTCTTACGCTCTCCGGGTAAGAGTCTGCCTAAGCTGGCTGAGGTACTCGATCAGGAGACAAGTACGTTTGTCAAGTATGATCCCACAAGGTTGACGCATACCTTTCAGACTGAGCTACTTGACTACTTAGATGATACCCCCCGTACCGACTTCGGACAGACGAAGTGGCTCACCTGTCTGACGGCTCGCCAGATGGGTAAGAGTCTTGCAGTAGAGTACGGGATGTATTCTAAGACGGCATACACGCCGGGATGGGATCATGTTTGCATTGCTGATATTGATGAGCGCGCGAAGTATCTGCACAAGCGGGTACACCAGATGCACATTCGCTGGCCTGAGAACCTGCGTGCTCCGACCCTGCGAGGTAACGAACTCCTACAACTGACCTTCGACCCCACCATCGGGGGTAAGATGCGCGTTATGTCTGCTGAGACAAGCGCAGTTGGTATCGGTCAGAGTCCTGATAGCTTTCATGGGTCAGAGTGTGCTTTTTGGTCTGACTTCTCAGGCACGATGAGTATGATCTATCCGAGCATGGTAAACCGTGCTAACTCCCTCGCCGTGTTTGAGTGTACCCCTTGGCTCGCTGGGAATGACTGGCACGAACATGTAGTGATGGCACGCGAGGAACGCGGGCGTCATATGTATCTGTTCAAGCCCTTTTGGGATGGGGTTTTGAACCGGCGACCTTGGGATCGCACTTGGGCACCCGACCAAGAGGAGCTAAAGCTACTCAATGAGTACCGAACGAAGGGGTTGAACCTTCATAATCTCGCGTTCCGTCGTAGCATCATGGATACGGATGCCGAGATTAGGCGGAATCCTGAGTTATTCAAGGTATTCTACCCCTTTGATGACGTTACGTGTTGGATCACAGGGGCACAGTCGGCCATTCCGGGCCATGCACTCGACAAACATAAGCGTGATAACCTTATTTCTTCCAAGGAAGGCTACTATGAACGGGCGGCACCTGACCCTGAGTGTCGGTATGTTATTGGAGTTGACCCTTGCGGTCATGCTTCACGCGATCATGCTGCCTTTCAGGTACTTGAAGTCTCGCATGAGGGCTGGGTACAGGTGGCTTGGTTTGCAGATCATGCTGATCCGCTTGCATTTTCACGTAAACTCCAAGAAGTTGGGCTAAGATACCGTCGTGCTCTTATCTGTGTGGAGAATAACGGTGTCGGTCAGGCAGTAGTTAGCCTATTGCGTGACTGGAACTACCCGAATCTCTACTATGATGACAAGGGAAGGCCCGGTATCACTACTTCGGGGCCTTCTTTGGAGCAGATGACGGCTCAACTCATTGACGCACTCATGGATAACCTCGTTTTGCACGACAAGCGCACCATCGACCAGCTTATGACGTACAAGAATGATAAGCGCATCGAGGAAAACGCGGCCAGCGAGCTTGTTAGGGGCGCTCCGAGCAAGCGGAGGCGTGAGCGGCACCATTGGGACAGCGTATCAGCCCTGATGTTCGCCGTGATAGGGGCGAGGGTAACACCAAAGGGGAAGGCGAGGCCCAAAGAGCTACCCGCAGGAGATAACCCCATCCACACGGGGCTATACAAAGCGAATGAGAGGGCTGAGGAGTGGAAAAAAATACAATCTCGCCGCCGGGCCTTGGGCATCCGAGCGAATCCGTGGTATAAGTAGTCATGCTCGCCGTAGAAGCCTTCAAAGACATCATCGGTGCCCATATCTCGGCACTAAAGGACGATTCTAAGGTATGGGATCGTCACAGGGATATGTATAAGTGCGGTCAGTTGAAGAAAACTGATAGCTCTGACCCTATCGACGTAGGTAATGATCAGGATGTAGTGTTTGAGTCTGGTGCGCTCTACGCTTACACGGATTCGATGGTATCCAGTGTGGTATCACCCAATCCTAAGATTACAGCTACCCCTCATAGTGAGTCCCACCGAGAACCAGCGAAAGCACGAGAGGCGTTGGTCAATACGACCTTTGCACGTACCAAAGCTCATCGTACTCTTTGGATGGCAGCCACCCTCTCGGGCATCTACCCACGCAGTTTCGTGAAGGCAGTATGGAAGCACCCTGTAGCTCGTCCTGACTTCATCAATATCGACCCACGCCATATCTTTTACGATAAAGAGGTAGGTAAGTGGGAAGATATCAGGTACATCATTGAAGCAACAGTGCTGACACGAGGAGAGTTTGAATCCCGTGTCCAATCCTCGATGCCTGACGCCCCTGCTGACCCTAAGCGTGTGTATTCTGCTGACATTGCGCGGAAAGCTAAGTTTGACAGCTATCCGCGCTGGCTTCGTAAGGATGTGCAACAGAACAACATAAATGATAAGGAACTCGATGTATTCAAGTGGGTAGTCATCTATGAGGCTACCGATCTGACTGAGCCGGTACCTCGTTACTATCACTTCCTCCCGAATGAGAAGGAACCGCTGTACGCTGGGCCTCCTCCTTACTACTTTGTTCGTAATCCCTACTGGATGCTAAAGTTCAATGAGAACTTGGAGGATAATGGTGGTCTTAGTGATGCTTTTATCATTGAGAATCCGGTTCGTAGGTTGGACGAAGCACGGACGCTTGAACTACGTCATGCACAGTCCACTATCCCCGTTACAACGCTAAACTCGGCTGCTGTAGATGACGTGGAGGATGCTAAGGAACAGCTTAGGACGTGTACCGGCCCTGGTGATATCCTCGCTATCCAGTTGAAGAATGGGGCGAGCCTTCGGGATGCTATTGGGCAGACTCCTACCTCTCAGTTGTCTCCTTCCTTCTCCTCTGCTAAGCAAGCACTGGAACAGGAGATCATGTTCCGGCTTGGTATGCCCCAATATACTCGGGGCGTGGCCGGGGCATCTGACGTTGCTACCGAGTTGGCGCTTATTGATAGTGCTCTCCGTACTCGTCAGGGACGCCGCATCGAGCTGATGGCAGACGTGATCTGGTTCATGGCCTCTGCTACCATCGGGCTCTATGAGCAGTTTCTACCAGAAGATAGCACCTTGTTCGTGCGTATCATGGATGGAACGTCTGATAAGCTCGACCGTACCAAGCTTCAGTTTCGTAGTACGTCGGAGGCGTTGGCTCTTATCCGTGAGGGGCAGTACCCACAAGACGACCTGAACATTGACTATGAGGTAGTGCCCTACTCCCCGACTGAGAACAGTAAGAGCGCCCAACTGAAGAAGATTGCAGAGTTCTTCGGTATGTTGACGAGTGCTCCTCAGTTCGTATCACAGAAGAAACTGTATGCTCGGCTTACCGATATGCTCGACTTGGGCGACTTGTCACCCTCGCCGGAGGAGCTTCAATCGCTCGCTGGTGCGGCTCAGCCGCAAAACGGGGCAAATGCGGCAGTACCTCCACAGGCAGCAAACATCGGAACGGGTACCGATGAGTCTTTGAAAGGCGGGGATATGCCATCATCGGTAGAGCCTCCGCCTGTCAATGCTGAGGTATCAGCTATTGGGGGTGGTGCTGGGGCTAAACTTCCTAATGCACTGAGGGCTCGGTAATGTCGATCAACTTTGCAGATAGGCTAACCTCAGCCCGCGCCGGGCTCGCGCAGAGCGACGACGCCGGGGCTCGGGATGCTGTGAATAACGCACCGGGTAAGCTTTCTCCTATTGAGGGAAAGACATATGGCCCGTGGAAACGTGATGAGCAAAAGGGTTGGATTAGGGAAGCTAAGCTTGGTGCTACGACTATCTATGAGCCGTGGCAGGGGCCTCCTGATAGCACGCCGATCAACCCCAATCCTGTTAGCTCTACTGAACCGACGACTACACCGGCTCCGTCTATCCTTGGTCAGTTGGGTAAGGGTGTGGTGGCACCGCTTGCTAATCTTGGCCGGGGTATTGTGAAGACCGGACAAGCACTCAACGTCCGTGGAAGTGGGAGATAGTATGCATAGAGCTATGAGAAGTGTCCACTGTCCGATGTGTGGGTATCTTGAAGATCACATGGTTGATCTCGATAGCCTTGATGATAACTATACCTTTGCTTGCCCGACAGAGGGGTGTGAGTTCCGGGTGATGCCCGAGGTAGGCTTCCCGAGTATTTCTGGTATCCAGTCGGCCTCTCCCGAAGTTAGCAAGCAGCTTGGTAAGACCTTCTATTCGTCGGCTGAGAAGAAAGCGTATATGAAGGAACACAAGCTGGTTGAGTTCCACAAGGGGGATGCAGAGGATATCTCCCGGCGTGATCATGCTCGGGAGCGAGCGGATATCATGGCGAAGCGCATGGGTCACAGGGATGAGGCGAACCGCCGAGAAACCTTGACGAAAGAGAAGGCGAAGGGGTGGACTCCGACGCCGGGTGATGGTAAGCTCAAAGATGCAACCCGTTAGAGGTAGCCCCTTATGCCTGTTGATCCACTCCATGATATTGCCTCCAAGCTTGATGCCAAGATTGGGCAGTTCATGGGTAAGAAACCTGGAGAATCCGCTATGTCCCCTGAAGTTATCTCCATCCTGAAAGAAGGTGGGTGTGCTGACGCTGAAGGTACCCTCGCCAAGATTGAGGCCGCTGGCTTCAAGATTGAGAAGACAGGCGAGCCAGAACCCAAGGATGAAGCCGAGAAGGAGATTGGTAAGTCTCCCGGCGCCTCGCTTGGTATGGAGGAGGATACCTCTGCAATGCCTATGAAGGATGCCCGGAATAGTGCTGCCAAGTTTGCTTTCGACAAGATGAAGTAGCCTGTACCAAAATGGATCGCGACTTGATTATATCAGGTGGCGCTCCTTGGGCATCGCGCCCGGAGTAACTAAGATGCCGCACGCCAAGCATGAAGCCCTCGCTGTTGATCTCGGTAAGCTCGCACCTGACGTGTGGGAGCTTGTCAAAGATATCGTTGCCGCTCTCAACAAGAAAGGCCCCGGTGGTGCCAAGATCACGGCTGACGAATGGTTAGAGCTTGGACAGGATGTAGGTGTTATCGGCCTTGACCTGCTCCCGAATCACCCACAGCACATGGATTAGTCGATGGAGTCCAAAGATGGAACAACTACCGCCGACAATGCTACCTCTGAAGTTGCTACTGGAGGTGGTACCCCTGCGTCTACTGAAGCCGCTGGTACTGGCGCAAGTAGTGTGGCTGGTGCTGATGGCGGCAGCAATACATGGGATGCTGGTACTTGGGACGGAAAGCCCGAAACCATCCACGCTTCTTATCGACCCTTCTACGACCGAGTGAACAAGGATTGGGAGTCTAAGCACAAGGAAGTAGCTGATGACCTTCAGGTATACAAAGACCTGATTGCTGGTATCGGTGAAGACCCGCGTGTTACTACGGCCCAATCTGAACTGGCCGAACTGAAAGCGAAGTATGAGGCTACGACCAAAGAGTATGAGGGGCACAAGCTGACCTCTACTCAGGCAGATAAGAAGCTGGCCGAGATTGAGAAGGCGTACAATGCCCTTCTTGATAACCAAGCTCAGACTGCTGCTAAGGCGTTTTATGAGAAGCACAAGGAGATTGTAACTGACCCTGCTAAGAAGCAGGAGCTTATTGCGCTCATGGATGATGGGTGGGATGAGGAGGCTGCTGCTCAGTTGGTGGGTAAGAACTCCACTATTAGGGATCGCGCCATCGCGATTGTTACGGAACATCAACTCCGTGGTAGCGGACATCGGCTGGCTGTGAGCCAAGCTATCGCTGAACTCACGAATCAGCAGATTTCTTCACCGGGAGCCTTGCTAACTTCTGGAGCCAATGGTACAGTTTCCCCTGTAAGGTCAAGCGAGCGCAGCGTGCGGACTCTCTCACGGGATGATGCACGTAATGAAGCAGCCCGTATCGCCCTTGTTCATTCCCGCCGATAGGAGACTTTCTTCCGTGATGATCCTCTCACTCCTCCTTCTCGCTATCAATCCAGTTGCGGCTGGTGTTGATGCGCGTGATAGCGGTTTGACCGACGTTCATCACTTTAGCGATGTCTCGTTGGGTGTGCCCTGCTATGATGAGGGTGCGAATCATACTGACCTGCTCCAGAGTGAGCTTCGCGCATCCGTGCCCCTCTCCCTTGGCTTGCCTGTTTCGGCTGACCTTATCAGCCATATTGTCTGCTTGGGTACCAAGCAGCAAGTGAGCGGGGTTGCAGCAGATAGGGTTGTCGCAGGTATGACGAATGATCTTACCATCGGGGATGGGGCCATTCACAGCTTCCCACATAGCACGGTGGGCGTACCGCTCTTTGGTACCACGGTTAGGGAACCATCCGTAAACACCAAGGCTGCTTGGGTAGGGAGCCGGTTGTCCGACCCAAGGCCAGCACTCATCGGGAGCGCGCTTATCAACCCGGCTCCAGAGTCGGTCAGTCCACTCCATGTGGTGTTTGATAGGCCCGGCTGCTCCAGTGTGCCATTGTTGCTCGTAATGAGCGCGGCACATACCTTTGACGCGGGCGGAATCGGTACACCCTTCGACGGTACACGCTCCAGTCTGTTTGGATTGTGGCCCTCGTTGAAGTTCACGATGAAGATACCACCTTTTTCCAAACTATGCAACTGAATCAACCGATTCACGAAAAGAGGAGCTGATATGCCCGTAACTCCGGACGCATTAAACCTTGCCACGATTCACCTTCTTCCGAAGCTGACTGATCTGTTTCTTGACGGGCATCCGTTCCTGTCGAAAGTGATTGAGGGTGGTGGTATCGAGCGCCGTCTTTCCGGCGGTGAGTATGCGGCCTTTACGGTCGTTGTGGATGGCCCTGGTAACATCAAGAAGCTTGTTACCGGCTCTGAGGCGTATGCCTACGGTCGTCGTAGCATCACGAAACAAGCGCGGGTGTATATCCCGACTCATATCTACTCCTTTGCAGTAGAGGGTCAGGCTCTCCGTCATGCGTCGGGCGAAACGGGTATCGCGAACCTGCTGAAGCTGTACCCTGAGAAGGGTATGTCGGACTTCAAGCAGAAGTCAGTTGGTCAGTGCCTTACGGGTAATGGCTCGACCTATGACATCGACGGTCTTGCTACCCTCAACGGTACCACGACCTACAACCCGGATGGTTCGGCTCTCGCGGGTATCCTTGACTTCGCGGCCAAGGCTTCGCAGACGGATACGGTCTTCAATCTTCCCAAGGAAGGTGCGGCGGGTGGTACTACGGGCTGGTATAACCAGTATGGTGATGTCGCCTCCTTCGCTACCAACGGTAAGCGGAAGATGCGTGAGGTTTATGGTGCGTGTGAGGTTCGTTCCGGTGAGGAAGGCCCCCCGACCCTTGGCCTGACGGATGCTACCTCGTACAACAACTACTACGAGTCGTTGGACGATCAGGTACGTTACGGCAAGGAAGGGGCCAAGGGTGAGGCAGGTGATACGCAGACCACGAAGTCTGGTATCATGTTTCACCAGATGGAACTCTTTGAGGACGTGGCTATCTCTGATAACCTCGCGTCTTTCAGTGGTATCACCACGAACGGCATCATGTATATGATGAACCCGAAGACGTGGGGTATCCTCACTCTCGGTGCCGATGCTTCGCATGAAACCAAGGGCTTCTTTGAGGTTCGTGGCCCCTTCAAGCTTGAAGGTCGTGATGCTTGGGGCTGGGAGATTGTGTGCTCATGGCAGATTTACTGCATGATGCTGAAAGCGAATGGCTGTCTTTCCGGTACCGCCCTCCTGTAAACAGGGTGTGGTAGTATCACAACGCTTCTTCTTGGAGACATACCATGTCTGATAGCAACTTCGCCGTTGATCTCGGCACGCTTGATACGACTCAGCGCCATCCTATCGGTCAGGAGTATACGGAGCCTACCGGCTTCATTGATATCTCCGCCCCTTCCGCCTCTCGCAACGCGGCTTCCCGTGGTAAGCGAGTCTGGATTTACGTCCAGATTGCTGCTGGGCAGGCTATCACGGCTGGTCAGGCAGTTATCCGGGCAGCGGCTACCGCTACCTATGAGAACTGTGTGGTAAGCGCGCTCGATAGCTCTCCTGAGCGTATCGTCGGACTTGCTCAGCGTACCTTGGGTGATGCGGCAGTCTCTTACGGGTGGTTGCTACGCGAGGGGGTGGGTAACTACGTTGCGGATACGGGTGGCACGACTGCGGATCGTCCGCTCATCGCCGGTAACGCGGCGGCGGGTGCTCTGGATGATAGTGGTGGTACGACCACGGACAGTGCCAAGTCGATTGGCTGGGCTATCACGGGTGGTGCGGCTACCGTGGTATGTCAGGGTCGCTTCCGTTGTCGCGGGTAACCGAGTAGGCTAACGAGCCCATCGGGGGCGAAGGCTCTATGATAGGGCTCCAACAGGAGTCTTGTCATGGAGCTTTCTGCTATTCGGACGCATGTTCTTGAACAGATGGATTGGACGCCCGAGCAGTCAACGGACTTCAAGGCGAAGATCAATCGGTTCGTGAATAGGGCGTATCAGTATCTCTATGAAGATGCCCCCTTCCTTCTCCAAGCGAATGTTACCATTCAGACGAAGAAGGATGTTACCTCGGTCACCGCAGTAGCCGGCGACCGGGTTGAAAGCATGGGTGCAGATGCTTACGTGATGCAGCGTACCGCCGGTGTGGTTGGCGCTACTCCGTGGGTGTTCGATGGTAGCTGGGATGGTCGCTGGGTTGAGATTGTAGACCCTACAGGTGTTACGCGCCGGGTGCAAACCCGTGAGTGGTGGAACACAGGGAGCCCCGGTTTTGATCGTTTTTCACTGGTGGCTCCTTGGGCATCCACGCCGAATGTCGGCATGACATACCGGGTCTATACCCCTACATACCACCTGCACGGGGATGTTGTTAGCATCAAGAACGCGCAGATTTATCATGGGGCCAACTATCAACTGAAGGTGGCGACCCAAGGTGAAATGGAGTCGGGGCGGCTGGTTGATTACCAAGGACGAACCTCGGGTATCCCCCGTGTCGTCTTCCCCGGGAACCCCTTTGCGTTAGATGCCCCTACTCGTGCGCCGAGTGTACGGGCCGCTCCGGGGTTGCTGCCTACTCCTTGGGCTGGGCCAGATAACGCGGGTCAGTTCGACTTCTGCTATACCTATTGCTGGGGTCGCCGTGATAGCTGGGAGGTGTCCTCACAGAACCTCGTAGAGCCTGTGTGGGAGTCGGCCCCTTCGCCTGTGTCTGCTAAGATTACAGCTACGAACGCTGGTACCGCTATCAGTATCTACGACATTCCTTCGATTGATAAGCAACTCAACTTCGGAGCGTCTACGGCTGTCCGTGATGGGCGTTCGGGTATGTATGTTCGTATCTGGGCTCGTCGTTATACTGCTGCCGTGGATGGGGCTATCACGACTGCGATTGAGAGTCCGCAGGTATTCATGCTCCTGACTGAGATCAGTGGTAGCGCGAGTGAGTATATCTATACTGGCTCCCTGTTCCACGACTACCAGCGCCGACTGAAGCGGACGCATAACCACTTCGGAGTTAGGTTCTTCCCTCAGCCGGATGATAGATATGAAGTTGACTTGCGTGTGCAGCTTCGCCCCATTGATCTTGTCAACGACCAAGACGCCCCACGCATCCCCGAAGATGCGATTGACTTGCTCCTGCAACGCTGCCTGGTTGTTATGTACGAGTACGATGGTAAGCCCGAGCTATCACAGCTTGCCCTTGCTCGATATAAAGAGTCGCTTGGTATGGTGACCAAGCGGTATAGCAGTATCAACTATGACAAGACGACCAAACGCCTCGCCCGAATCAACTCGGGCGTTGGGGGCCTCCGGGCGCGCTCGGTCAGCTACACGGAACCGACTTAGTGTGTTACACTGAGCACTCACCACCAGCGAGGTTACTATGGGTTTCAAGCCGAATGAGGGTATGGGTACTGAGGTAGAGGAAGATGTACTCGTTTACAAGCAGACTGATACGAATGGGCATACCGTGTATGCTCGTTGTCTTGGTTGGGTGAATGATACCGTAAAGGGTCTTCGCCATGCTTGGGTACTCCATCCCCGCTTTGGTATGGAGGAAATGAGCCCCCGTGAGGGGAGGCTGGAGGGGTTTACTGCTGTTCGTGTTGTGCTTCGTGAGAAGTATGATGCTGATATGGCAGCTATGACCAACCGTATCAAGGAACTGGAATCCTTTGTCGAGGCGGTCAAAGTCAAGCAGGCTGCTTCCAAGAAGGTCTAAGCTATGTCGAACGGCCAGCTTGTTACAGATATCCTCCCTCTACGGGTAGAGACTGACGGCTTTCTGGCCCCGGCTAAGTTTGCTGCACGTATTGAGAACATGGTTGCTACGTCTGATGGTACCCTCCTCAGTGTGATCGGCCCCTCGCGGTACGACCCACACTATGATGAGGCTGCTTGGGGCGAGTTACATGGTATCTATCATTGTCTCCTGATGGGTGGCACACGGGATGTGCTACTCATTCAGGATGGTGGATACATCCGTGTTCATAAGGGGTGGTCACAGAGTTGGGCTGCGTTGGTTGGGCCGGAAGGTTCCGGTGCCCATATCGAAAGTACCATACACGACCACGCAGGTATCCAGTTTCCGCTTCAGTGCGAGAGCACGCCCACGGGTGTTGTTATCGTACCGCAAGGTGGCCGAGCCTTCTTCTATGATGGCGAGGTTATCTTACCTCTTGGGTATGACCGTGTGCCCGGTGCGCCGCTGTCCTTGGGGCCGGAGTCTTCTGGCCCGTCGAGTACCCAAGCGAATGATGTTGGATACGCCCTCAACCGCACTGACTCGGCGGGTTATCAGATTTACCAGCACTTCGGCTATGGTCGTGTAGGTACTGGTTTCTATACCACGATGGCTGACGGGACGGGTGGGATTGATAGCGCGGGTGGTGTGAACCACGGCCGCTATCAGTATGCTTATCAGTGGGTAGACTACTTTGGTAATGTGTCCCCTACCTCTCCACGCTCAGCTACGGTAGATATTTCTACTCAGTTTGGGGCTGGGGATAAGCCTGAGAAGTTCCTGAAGCAGCTTGTTGTGCAGAACCTTGAAGATGGGCCAGTCGGTACCATCGGTAAGGATATCTCGCGCACGAAGGATCTTATCAACTCGGGCACCGCCGACCTGTTCTCCATCCCTACCAACGTGGGTGGGGCGGTTCTTAGCACCTACGCGACCGTTCCTGATAACGTGTCCCGTCGCTATCCCGATAACGTACCAGATGCGTGGCTTACCCGTAAGCCCTTGATGCCCCGGGCCGTGCCTCAGTTCAAGTTGTGCCGTTTCGCCTATGGTCGTCTTTGGATTGGGAATACTACCTCCGACCCCGGTATTCTTATTCCTTCGCAACAGGGGCGTTACGGTACCTTCCTTGCCGAAGATGAAATGTTCCCCGATGCCCAAGGGGCTGAGCTAACTGGTATCTGGTTGACCCAGCAGGGGATGCTGGCTATGACGGAAACCAGCACCTATCTTATCTCGATGGATGAGACAGGGCAGCGGTTCCGGTCAGGTACTCTCGACCCTGGTAAGGGTGCGGCTGCTCCGTCCTCCTTTGCTAACATGCCAGATGGTTCCTGTATCTGGATGGGGCGTGATGGTTTCTATCAGTATCAGAATGGGAAGATCGAGTATATCTCTGAAGATATCCGTGATGACTTCCTGACTGTCAACACCGCCCGTATGAAGCAGGCTACGGCTTGCTATGATCCGACATACCGTGAGTACCGCTGTTGGGTTCCTATCAACGGTGAGCGTAAGAACTCTCTCTGCTTCGTCTATAATGGTACGGGATGGACACGACGCACGGATATCAGTGCCAATCAGGTCTGTGTCACGAAAGACCACCGTAAGTATTGCCTCGCGGTAGGTACTGCGGTCAACTCGTCCAGTGTAGCAAAGAAGGGTGTATGGTTGCTCGACCATGAGAATCAGAACTTTACTCCGCAAGACCGTACCGCTACCATTGAGACTGGGTGGTTAGAACCCTTCCGCTCTGATGAGAAGAAGTCTCCGGTGGAAATGAACCTCTGGCTGCGTGAATCCCATAACAGTATCGCTACTGTAACTACATACCGCGACTGGCGTAAGACGAACCCTGTAGTAACGGATACCTCGCGTGCTACGATGGTACTACAGGCCGATATACCACCGTTGTATAATACTACACTGTATGGTCAGGCTGGACTTCCGAATCAGTTTGTCAAGCGACGTGCCTTCTGGAAGAAGGTACCCATTGATATCCCTGGTGCTGAGGTTTACAAGATCAAGATTACGACTACAGCACGTCTGGAGTTCATCGGTGTGCGCTTCCGTGAGCGGGTGCATCCGGGTACGGGGAGGCAGGAGTAATGGCACATAAGTTCCCCAAGTATAAGTTCAAAGCTGATGAACCTATCTCGTGCGAGGAGATCAACTATAACTTACGTCAGGTCAAGGACGAAGTAAGTGGTAGGCTCAATGAGCACAACATAAAGGAGAACGCCTTTACTGACCGCTCTGATGCGGAGTATGACTTCACGCTCCACGTAAACAATGAGGTTGTATCCTTCGACCCCGCATTAGCTGGTGAATATGCCAGCGGTTCGCTGAGTAGTGCAGCGATTGGCAGCTACCCCGAGGAGTACCTGATTGCTCCTGATCCTTATACGGATGATCGTGTCACACTCTCTAACAATAGTGAGTGGCAGACTATCATCCAGTATGAGAAGTACACAGGTAACTCCTTGCTGTGGGTGCTCGCCTCCTTTCAGCAACAACTGTATGAGGCCGGTGTTGGTGATAGTGCTGCTGGGCAGTATGCTATTCGCATTGATGGTGTCATCGTTGATGAGACAGTGACAGGCGGGCTTGACCGGGCGAATGACCCCTATGGTGAGTCTACCCGGTGTCAAGCCTATCCTTACGTGCTTGACCTGATCCTGCCGGTTACACCGGGCTATCACCTGATTGAGTTGGTGGGGCGTGTCCCGATGGAAGGGGACTACGTTCAGCCGCCGGGTGATACCTACATCAACATCTTCAATCGTGAGCTTATCATCCTCACGCTCGACCCTGAGAGCGAGGCTGTAGACGGAGATACCAACAACTTCGCCCCGCTCGTAGAGGGTGATGCTATCACTGGCGCTATCATGCGCGCACCCTTTGATAGCATCAAGGATGATATGAACTCGCTGGACTACCCAGCTATTCAGCCTGAGTCCTTGACAGCCGTGCATGTGCCTACGACGGTTGTAAACTCTGGATACCTTGCGATGGGTCAGAGTGTCACCAGCACGTATACCAACTTCTATTACAGGTATGATGACGATACGATCAATGCTGTAACCGGTTGGCAGTATATCGGGGATGGCACAACCACCCTGTTCTTGGATACGATCACCCCGATTGATCTGAGCAGTGTGACTATCGCCGGTATCTTGGTGGGTGTTGATATTCACGTTACGCATATCGACTCTGACCCGGGGGCTAACTTCTTTGAGTCCTATGCTATCATTGGGGTTCAGTTCCGTGATGAGGTTGGAGCTTGGCATACGCTCGGGAAGACGGAACGGTATGTCAACTCAGAGGGTGAGTTTGCAGTAGTGAGCTACCCGGTGCGTAAGAACATTGGGCTCCGTACCTTCATCACCATTGATGATATCATCCCCTACTCAGAGGTAACGGGGCTCGCTGTCGTCGTCGCCGTTATCAACCGTGATGCCCTATTCACCCACCCTGTTACGGTTACACTTCAGCAAGGCTCCCTGTGGTTCGCCGCAGTTCAGGCAGGTTCCTAATGGCTGATATCACCTTTGCTACAAACCCGACTGACGGTGCATTGGTTGACCCGGCTCAGTTGAATGATAACACTTACAAGCCAGCGACTCCGACCGCCAGCTTTGCGGAGCTAAACGGACTGGTGAGTAAGGCGAACATGGATACGCTGGCGTGGAAGCTGCGTAGCGGCCTTATTCGTAATCGCTCATGTGGTGGGGGTAAGATGGTCGGTTCTACCATGAACCTTGACTATCTCTCCGTGCTGAACCCTGACGACGGGGACACCGAAGGCGCGTACATCCCGGTACCCGGCTGCTCCCTGAACTTCTATCTTCCACGCGACCCCACGGTATGTTGGCTCACATGGCAGCTAACAAGCGCAGTTGATATGGGTGATCTTGTCAACGAGCCCGTTACCAAGTTCCGCCTGTATGTTGATGGTGCCCGGGTTAGCGAGCACTCCCGTCAGCAACCTCCGGCGGTGTATGCCAGTGGGCGGCATGTGTTCACCGACCGTATCTGGTCAGGCTCACATATGTACCCAGCCAGCGCCCCCATGACTCAGGGTTGGCACAATGCTACTATCATGTATTGGGCTGGCTCCTATGAGATTAGGAACGCGGCGGAGGTAGCGGCGGGGAATACCGATGAGGACTTCGGAGGTATGTGCCGCTTCCGTGTAAAGAACATGAAGATGTTTTGGTTACGATAGGACGGTACAGAAATAGATCGCGACCTAAATAATCAGGGCTGGCTCCTTGGGCATCTGCGCGTTGACAAGACCGGACAGAGGGGGTAAGCTACTACTATGGCATACGAACCAGCACAAGTCGGTGATTGGCAGAGTAACAAGCAAGATACCTTTGGTGGTATGACGCCGGGTAATCGTTCACGCCAGTATCTTCTGAATGACCTAAAGAAGATGGAGACAGGTGGGCTTGGTATGTCTGCCTCTCAGAAGAATCAGGCAGTAGATAGTGCGAATACTACTGCTGCTGCTAACATCCAAGGACAGGCGAAAGACCTTGGGCAAGCCTCTTTGGCTGCTGGGCCTATGTCGGCTGTGTCGGGTCGGGCTGCTCAGACTCAAAGGGATGCCGCTGCTCAGTTGGCTAATGCAGGTGCATTGGCTTCTGCCGAGACTGAGAAGACTTCGCAGGCATTGGCTGAGCAACAGCGTCAGGCTATCCGTGGTGGGTTGGAGCGGGAGCAAGATCGTAACCGTCAGGACACTCAGTTTTGGGTCAGTACCTTGCTCAATCCTCAGTACCTTACTGGCGCTGCTAACGTGGCTGCTACAGTTGGTAAGGGCGCTAACCCTGAAGCGGGAGCTACTGAAGCCGCCCCCGCTATTCCTTCCATGCCGGGCTAAGGTGTAACATGGCTACTCCTCCTATCAATACCGAAGACCCGATCTTTACCCGTATTCGTATGCGTGGGGATGCCCGTGATTCCAAGCAGGACTTCGATCTATACCGCCGTGAGAAGGCGAAGTATAGCTGGGGTACTGTTGGGGATGCGGCTCGGGCGTTTTCGTTCCTACCTCCTGTGAGTGAGGGTATGTCTGAGGCGCAACGTAATGCGCTTATCAAGCAGTATACCGAAATGCTTACGAAGCTGGAGGAAGTTGAGTCTCAGATGAAGTCTGAGGATATGAAGACTGCTCGTGGTTACCAGACTGCTATGAGTAATCTGAGTAGTGCGCTTCTGAAGTATGCCGCTTCAGAGGATGCTACGCTTGGTGGTACGCTTGAAGCTGCAATGGCTGCTGCTACTGAGCGTGGGCGTGGCCTTGCTACTGAGCAGGATATGTATGGGACGGCTACCCTCCATGATAAGGTGCAGACCGAGTATGCCCCCACCTTTCACGAGTTGGAAGGTACGCTGAATCCTAAGACGCATGAGATCAATGATCCGGCGGCTTATGGTCGCATTCTCACAGACCGGCTTAGCAAGATCACGGATGACCGTGAGATCATCCCCTTTCTATCCGCCGCCGCTGCTCAGATGGGCGTATCGGCTGAGGAGTATGCCAAGAATACGGATAGCTTGTTCCCCTCCAGTAAGGCTGATGCGGCTACATACCGCTCAGCGGTTACTCGTGGTAGGGCCGCTCTTGCTATCGCTTCTGAGAAGCAGGCAGACCTTACGAAGCGTATTCAAGAGAATGATGCAGTATTCGACCAGCGGGCCGGGGGGCGTGCGGGCTGGGTTGGGCCCGCTCTGAAACAAGCCATGCGTGGTATCGCTGGGATTGATACGGCTCCCTCCCCTGAGTTGGCTGCTGCGCTCGGTCTTACGAGTGAGGAGCTTGCTTCCGGCAGTGTGCCCATGCTCGGGCCGGACGGTAAGCCTGTACCTTCTGGTTCCAGTCTTGCTACCGGGTCTAAGAAAGACCCTTACACGGCTGATACCCGTAGCCGTATCTTGGCCGAGATTGAGGCTCTGCGTGCTGGGTCTTCCCCACGACATGTGCAGATCAAGAAAGCTATGCTGGCTTCTGATGCCTTCCAGACCTATAAGGCAAAGCACGGCTATACAGATAATGAGGTAGCTTTCCAAGCGTGGGCTGAGACTGCTATGCACCATGCTAGGCAGGCTGCTAAGGATACTCGTATCGCTCGTGATCGTGAGATCCTGAGTGGTCGTGAGGAGGTTGGTGGACTCCAGCAAGCGGGAGCACGGGTGCGTACTGCTCTCCGTGATATGTTCAGCCCGAAGGATAAGAGCAGTGATAAGCTGGCTGAGATTGCCGCTGGAGAGCCAGGTGAGGAGCCCAAAGAAGATAGCTTGCTTGCTATGCCCACCGCTGCGGTTGATCAGACCTCTGATGCTAAGAAGGCTCCCGTTGCTACCGACGCAACTAAGAAGGAAGCGCCTGCCTCCGAGGTAGAGAATCCTTCCGCTGGTATCACCAAGGGCTCTGCGCCTTCCGTGTCTGAGACTGAAGTGGGTGGTGATAGTAAGGCTGAGACAGGGAAGGCGTCTGCCAAGTATCGTATTGTGAATGACCCCCGTAACTCTGACTTTATCTACCGTCAGTACGAAGACGGTAGAGTCGAGTTGGTGGGTACTCCGAACGATGGTACCGTATCGCCTAAGAATCCCCGTGCTGTCACGGGTACCAAGGCGAAGGCCGCTATCACCGGAATGATTGGAGAGTATGTAGCCCCCAAGACGGATGACCAGAAGCTTAGCGAGTCTACCCGTGAAGGGCTCGACCTTGGCGATTCTCAGATTAGCCGCAAGGAGTTGGCTAAGAAGACCTCGGCTGAACCAGATGAGGACGAGACTGGTATTGTAGAGCGTAAGCTTGGTAGGAAGACGGATGACCGTGGACGTACCCTTGAATCAGAGGAGGCTAAGGCTATTGATGAGGGTGTAGCTCTCAAAGCCGAGGTAGGTGAGGCCCAACGATTGATTACCTCTAAGGATGGTAAGACCGCAATGGGGGCATCTGGGCCGAACCTGAAGCTGGGTGGGTATAGTGACTCCTATGAACTCACGGGTGCTGTAAAGAAGCCAGAGGTAGAGCCTACGATCAAAGAGACATCGAAGGGTAGCTTGTCCAGCGCAGAGAAGAAGGAAGCATTGGCTGGCGCTCCTGATGTTGACCGTGCTAAGCTGACACGCCCGCTTGATATGACTATCAAAAAGGATATCGAGCAGGTACAGCCAGTATCTACTATGGATAAGGGTGCTCTTAGTCTCGGTGATGAAGATGCAGCCGCTAAGCTGCGCCGTGAGAAGCTTCGGGCTGCACTGAACGAGGAATAGATAATGGCTAAGCCGACTGCCCCGACCATTACTGGTGCTGATAAGACTGCTGATTATGATGCTATGTCTAAAGCACTTGGCGCTTCTATGGGCATCCCCGAAGATGCCCAAGGGGCAGCCGTTACTGCCAAACCTGATCCAGTAAGCCCTGACCTCAGCACCGCTGGCGTGCCCCAAAAGTCGGTTGGGCCGACTCTCGCTCCGGTTGCGGCCCCTAAGCCGAAGCCAGTAAAGGCCGATGTAAGCTTCAAGTTTGATGATGTAACGAAGATGGAACCCCACAGTATGTGGGTTGAGGGCGGGGAGCTAAAAGCTAACTACCAGATCACACCGGAGGACTATCAAGCTGCGTTGGAGCAAGTACCTGAGTTGAACAAGCCAGTAGTGGCTCCCATTGCTTCTAAACCTGCTGCCCCTCCAGTTAGTCGTTTAGGCATGGGATTCTCTGCTGATGCAGATGAGGGAGAAGCAGCACCCTTGTCTGAGCTATCTATCAAAGGAACAGAGGAGCGGACTAAGCTACCCGAAGTGGGCTTCTTTGATAGATTGGTGTTGGCTGATAATGAAAAGATGGAGCAAGCACAGGCTGCTCAGATGCCCAGCCTGCAAGACGTAAAGACAAAGGCATACTTTGATGCCAAGCTGAAGGCAGAAGGTAAGCCAACTGAGAAAGTCGAAGATGATAGTTGGATCGCTTCAAATATCAAGGAATCGGATAGGAAGGCAGGCGATATCAAGCAGCGCGTGACTGTCTACGATCAGATGAAAGCTGACATCGAGGATGAGCGAGAGGCCGTCACCCGTCAGCTAAAGAAAGACGCCGGGGATATCTTTGTCCCTATGGTCGAAATGAGTAGTAAGGGTGGGGCTTACTATGGTGTAGATACGAACACGCTTCGTCGTAGTCTGCGTGAGCATCACAAGAACCAGCAGGCTTTGGATAACTATGGAGAGCCCTGGTCGAATGTGGATGAAGGCTTCCGTAAGCACGGTGTTGATACACCAGAAGCTATCAAGGCCCGTCGTGAAGCGATGGAAGCGGAAGCCGATGATTACGCTTCTCGTAAGATCAAGACCGCCTTTGCAGGTAAGCGGCACATTGTAGCTGTGTCTATTGATGATGATAAGCTTACGAAGGAACTCTCACAGCCTACGCGGGGTGAGCAGGTTGATAAGGTTATCCGTGAGAAGACGGGTGGAGTGATGAACCTCCCGGCGGCTACTGTGGCAGGGAGTGGCTTGTTCCGCGATGTAGCCGCTATTGCTGCTCCTAAGAAGTTCACGGTATCTGTCGCAGGGGATGAACCGGCACAGTCCCTTACCACAGGTGAGATTCGTGGTGAGGAGTGGGGTGATTGGATTCCCCGTGTTATCTTCGATACGGGCAATGCTATTCTGAGTACCCGCCTCCTTACTGCCCGTAAAGAGGGTATGGCTAAGATCGGGCCTAAGCTTCAAGATGGGGATGTGAAAGAGGCTTGGGAGGAGTACCTGAAGGGTAGTGCTGCCTTCAATGGTGTTGAGCGTACACAGGAGGAGCGTGAGGAGTATACCCGCCTGATTCGTAGTAATCCGGCTATGCGGGATATCCTACAAAAAGACTTCGCGGCTGGGGCATCTGAGCTTGTCAACAATGGTGTTGTGCAGGTAACCCCCGAGACTCGTGAGAAGATCGAGACTGTGGCTGGTGTTGCTGGCTATGGTACGGGCATGGTTACGGGTGACTTCGTAATGCTCGATCCTGCTACCGTTGTTCTCGGTGGTAGCTCAGCCATCGTGTCTGAAGGCTTCAAGCTTATGAAGCTCCGTCAGGCCGATATACTTGTCGAGACTGCTATCCGTATCGTGAACACAGCGGACACGAATCCCGACCTCGCCTATAAAGCTCTTGCTAAGATCAACCCTGCGGTCGCTGATGTGGTGCAGTCGGCGGTTCGGGTAGCAACTCGGGGCGAGGCAGATAGCGCGGTCGCTGTTAGGGTGCTTGCTAAGAGGGCTGAGGTATTAGAGAAGGAGGCAGAGGAGGCAAGTAAGATTGCCCGAGAAGCTGCCGCTGCTGTCGATCCAGCCAAGAGGACTGCTACGGAAGCTGCTGAAGTAGCCCGTGTAGAAGCGACAAAGGGAGTTACCAAGGCAGCCGATGAAGCTACCCTTACTGCTACGGCTGCTGCTAAGGAACAGAAGGATGCCCACCTTGCCGCAATCGCAGAGGAAGCAGCACGTAAGGCTGAGGCTAAGACTGCTGAAGCAGCCCTTACTAAAGCACAGGCTGATATCCTTGCAGCACAGAAAGCTGTTGATGATGCTGAACTCGCATTGAAGGAGCACCTTGATACTGACGCGGGAGCACGCGCAGCACTTGCTAAGTATCATGCTCGCCAGCCTAAGATTGAAGCCGCCTATGATGCCACATCCAAGGAAGCCGCTGCTTATTATGCTGCAAACAGTGATGTGCTGGATGAAGTTGCCAAGCTTGTTGTAGAACAGGATAAGGCCGCCGAAGCATATAAGCTTGCTGAGAAAGGGGGTGAGCAGGCGCTTGCAGACCTTCAGTATGCAAACGCGATGATGACTAAGGCTACGACAAAGGCACAGAAGGCCGGCGCTGTTACGGCTGTTCAAGCGGCATATGCCCGTACTGCCGAGGCACCAAAGGCTTTGGAAGCCGCCAAGCTGGCTATGAAGAAGGCTGCTGAGCCCATGAAGAAGCTTACTCCAGAAGCTAAGACCGCTTGGAAGAAGCTGATGTCCTTGCAAGATAGGATGTACCGGCTGGCTGAGGAGGAGAGCGCCCTACGTGGGCCTTTCAAGGATCTCGACCTCCCAAGTGATATTGCTGCTGCTGATAAGCTCTTGGTGGACAAGCTGAAGAAGTCCGTAGTAGACGCCAAGGCCGCTTATGCCACTGTAGCTAAGGAAGTAGGAGGGGCTGAAAAGGCAAGCAAGCTTGCTATTAGTGCCCAAGAAAAGGCCGCAAAGCTTGTCGCTGCCCGGCGTGCTGCTCGCGTATCCCATATGGTAGGAGCAGGAGCGAAGATCGAGGCAGCTAAGAGTGCGAAGGCTGCTGCTGGTTCTCGTAAGGTTATCGCTGAGGTTGGCAAGGGTGAAGAAGCAGTTGAAGGTGCAATCGGTAAAGCAGGTAAGACCTTGCAACGGTCTGAAGACGTAGCTGCTACTGCGAAGCTTACTGCTGAGCAGTCTATCGCGTGGCGTAAGGCTATCGTTGATACCGTTACCCGTTACCGTACTGGTCTTAGGGCCGCTCCACGTCTGCAAGAACAACTGCGGGCTGCTGAGGAATCGAAGAAGCTTATCACAGATGGTCTGCTCCTCAATGATCTTGGAGACACAGATACCTTCTTTGTTAGAAACACCGATATGCTAAAGCGTATTGCAGACCGGGTTGGGCCGAAGGGACTGAAGTGGCTGGCTGAGCAACAGACTGAGCTTGGTAAGATTGTCCGTAAGTTGATTGAGTCTACCGAAACGCTTTCAAAGCTTACTCCGAAAGAAGTGATGGAGTTGCAACAAGGGGCCAAGGAGTATGGCTCTGCTACTCTGATGGGCCATGAGAAGTTGCCTGAGCTTCTTACCTTCAACACTGTGAAGGCGCTGGAAGCCATTGAGCATACGAAGGCTCAGGGTGGTATCATCGCGTGGGCTAAGGCCGCCCCTGCCCGTATCAAACGCTCGTTTGAGTTGGGCTCAATCCAGCACGGATCAGTAACAGACCAGATCCCGGCTATTGCACGGGCGGGTAGCAATAAGACGACTCAGCTACATGATGAAGCAGCCTACATTGCCCACCATGGAGAGTGGAAGCACGTTAGCGAATACGGAAGGGCTGGGCTGGCTAAGCTGGGCATCGACGCCCAAGCGGACGCGGAGGGGGCTATCCATGCTGGGCTATTCCTTGATTACCTTGGTACGACCAAGCCAGTAATCTATGGTGTGGGTGGCACTCTACTGAATACGAGCACCCTAAGTGGAGAGAGCTTGTTCTGGCAGTTCCGGCGTCAGGCACTCACGGACGGTAGGCTTACTGAGTTTATGGCTAAGGCTGCTCAGTCTGAGTCTATGGAGGGCTTGGAGGCTCTTGCTAAGGAGTATGCTGATACGGCTGCACCCCACTTGGTAGGGGCATCCCGCGCTTGGTTCCCTTCTACGGCTGAGAATATCAACCCCCGTACCGCGAATAACATCATGGTATGGATGATGGGGGAGCTAAAGCGGGGTGAGGAAGTAGGCGAGGATGTAGTAGACTTCATTGCTGCCATGAGGCAACGTGTCGAAGCAGCCCCCCTTATTGGTACAACTGTTGTTCGTGAAGGTGAGGAGGTAGCCTCCTTGCTTCGGTCGCCGCGCGATGCCGGCTTGGGCAGGTCGGATACTGATATCGTGCGCGTGATGGGCTTCTATACTGCTCTTATGGGGCAGGGGTCTAACCTCTTTGAACTCAATGCCCTGCTAACAAAGTCTATGGGTGGGGTGATTGACGCTGAGACTATCCGTCATGTGGATGCCTTCATCGGTGGTTCCTTTGCTGGGGTAGATGGGAAGCCCATTGATCTTGTCAAGGTGATGGACTTCTTCAATCGCATGGGCCTTCCTATGACGACGGATAAGACCATTATCAAGGAGTGGGGTGGCAAGATCGGAGAGCGCACGGCCGGGCTTCTGAAGCTGTCGAGTGACCCGACGACTCCTGTATGGACTACGCGCCAGTTGGTAGATGCCCTTGATGCTGACCTTGGTAAAGTAGTAAAGGGGTTGGAAGGACGTACCCGTTACGATCAGGTGCCCGGTGGGTCTGTCGCTACTGCGATGGTCAACGTGTGGCGCCGGTCAGTCACGGTCGGTCTGATTGCTCCCCGTCCTACGTTCTGGCTTACCAACTGGCTTGGTAACAGCACGCAGGCATGGACGGTGCTGGGGCCGAGCAAGGGCGCTCAGGTTCTCGTGAATGACATCGCCCCTAACATCCCCCTCTTTGGTAAGTGGACACAGGATTACCTCTCTCGGGCATCTGAGAAGTTCAAGGGTAAGCCAGTGGTCGGGCCAGTCATGGAGTGGCTGTTCAATCCCCACGTATCAGCGGTTGCCCGTGGTGATAAGGGGTTCTTCAAACTGAAGAATGGGGCCATTGTAGATTATGATATGGTGCGCCGTAAGATGATCGAGCATGGTGTTGTGGATACGATGCTCCGCACTGAGCTAACCAATGTGTTCGCTCGCCGTCGTCCTAAGACGCTCTTTGGTAAGATCGGGCAGGAGGCAGCACTTACCTTTGTGGGAGAGGCCCGCCACCAGCGCGCTATGTCTGACTTCCAGACCATGACTCAGCAACGCTCTCGTATGAGTCTGTACCTTCGCTTGTTGGATGATGGGCATGGGTTTGAGAAGGCGGGTACCCTGCTCAATGAGGCATTGTTTGATTGGAAGCACGGGGCACCGGCTATCGGGGCCTTTATGAACATGCTTCCCTTCTGGCGGTTCTTCTACCTTGGTAACCGGCAAGCCTTCCGCGCTATGTTCCAAGGCGTGTATGATTCCCGTGGTGCCCTCAAAGCGGCGCTCACGGGTAGCTCGGAGCTTGGGCATCTGCGGCAACAACGGGCAGTATGGAAGGGCATTGAGAAAGCCTTTACCCCGGATCAGATGGGGCCGTATGCCACAGAGGAGGATCAGGAACTCGCAGCTATGGCAAACCTTAGTCCTATCTGGTATCGAGAGAAGATGCAGGTTGGGCTTAGCCGAGTCGATGATGAGGCCCGCCTACAGATGATGCTTGATAGCGGGCAGGACAAGCCCTATCAAGTGTATGGTATCTCGGCCCCGACCACGCTTGGTATCGCCGGAGCGCAGATGTCTCTTATGGCGGCATCGACGGCTGAGCTATATGCTGGGAGCTTGGTAGGATATGGGGAGACGGTAGAAGATATCGGCGGGGATGCCCGTGGGGAGGCCGTAGGGCATTACGTTGATGCAACGTACCCGTTCCTATCTCCTGCTATCCACGCCGCCCTTAGTAAGATCGGGCTGGATGATGAAAGTGGAGAGCATGGCCCGGATAGCTGGACATCACCTGAAAAGGCTATCGTTCTGCGCGGGCTTGCTAAGCTTACTCAGCAGAACCCGGATAGCTTCGCATGGCAACCCAAAGATGGGAACGGGCGCTGGCGTATGTCCTATACAGCAGGGATGCTTGCTGAGCTACCTGCTATGAATGAGATTATCCCTTGGTATGCCCGTACTGCGCTCAACCCATATCGTCTTAGTGATGATAAGACGGCGGTAGCAGCAGTCACCTTCGGTATGACGAAGGCACTTGGACTCGGGCCTAACTACTTCAAGCCTACCAGCCGTACGGACGATCTGATCTATACTGCCCAAGAGAAACTGAAGACAGCGGAGGGGAAGGGCATCGCGGAGCAGCAGTTCGGGGGCTTCACGGAAATGCCTAAGAAGGTTGACAGCGCGGAGCCAGCACGGTAAGCTATGTAAGCTCGCACCCGGGAGGTATCTTCACCTCCTTGTGGGTTATCAACGCAAGACGAGGTTTGTCATGCAACAGTCTTCTATCTCTCCCGGTCGTCTGAATACCACTGGCCCTGACCGCAATCAGGGTAAGGGCTGGCTCGGTTACGCTGCTGGTACCAACGCCGCTGGTGATATCGTTTACCAGTCAGGTATGTATGGTAACGCGCTGGCCTTCACGAAGGCGGGTGCTGACCTTGGTATCATTCACAGCGGGCCGCTGTTCGTCGCGGTTCATGCTGGTGTGGCAAACGCCCCGCTGCGGGTAGTGTCGCACTACATGCTGAATGGTATCAATACCAACTCAGCGGTTGCGGCAGGTGACCCCGTGTTCTTGTCTGATACGGATGGTAGCTGGTCGCTTACCCCGGGTACGAGCAAGCGCCGTATCGGTACGGTGGTTGTCAAGTCGGCTACGGTTGGCTCGATCCTCCTGTGCCCGGGTGAGTTTACCCCGGTGATGGATACGATCAGCAACACGGCTGCTTCTACGGCTCAGCTTGGTACGGTCGAGACTCTTACGAACTTCGACAAGACCTACACGATCAAGGCGAACCGTCTGAAGCCGGGTAGCCGTGTTCATGTGCGTGCTTGTGGTATCCATACGGGTACGACCGGGGCCGAAACGCATGATATGCTGCTTCGCTTCGGTACCATCGCGATTGCTACCAAGTCTGGTGTTGATCCGGCGGACAATGATATCTTCTTCTTCGACTTCGATATCATCATCCGTACTGCTACCACGCTGGTTGCTACGGGGACTATCGCGGTTGGGGCCTCAGGTACTGCGGCTCCGGTTACGGTGCTGCTCGGTAGCACGGTCTGTGATACCACGATTGATAACATCGTGGCGATTGCGATTGACCGTCAGGCTGCTGCGGCTGATACGGACTCGTGCCGTCTTGATATCTTGGCTGTCGAAGTCTACGACTAAGGAGGCTTACGATGTCTCCCACAGCAGTACGCTTATCGCGTAAGACAGGTACCAGTGCGGTGCTCGCCGCTGGTACCGATATCGTCTTGCAGATCGGTCAAGACCTCGGTGCTACCAACACGGATGAAGCACAGCGGGTAAAGGTAAAGATCCAACGTATCAAGATCAAGTGGATCAGTGGTACAGCAGCGACCTTTACCCCCTCGATGTTCTCCGAGACAGGTGCCGCTCTGGCGGACATTGAGCAGGAGTACCTTGGTGCGCTTACGGCGGTAGCAGCTATCTTTGATGCGACAAACATCCAAGGGTACTGCTATACGGATCTCCGGGGTAGGCTCTACCTTCGTCCGACGCCCAATGCTGGTGCAGATAACATCTTCAAGTATCAAGTATACTATGAAGTGTGCTTCTAATGGCTATGACGTATCCTCAACAGCAGGATGCGTTGAATATGACTCCGGCCAGCTATTACCACGTAACAGGTTTTGTTACTGAAGTAATCAAGGTTGGCCCTGGGCATCTGTGCCGTGTTACAGTGAACCACCCAAGCGGAAACAACGGAATCGTGACACTCTATGACGCCATTACCGCTGACCCTAACCGCATCATTGCGGTGATTGATATGGGTAAGGCCGCTCCGGGGTCAATGGAGTTTAGCTGCGACTTCCTGTGTGGGCTCACTGTCACTCAGACAGGGGATGGGGGCACGGGGGATATCACCGTGGTTTACGCATAATGGCATCCGAGACTACCTATCCGAGTCAGGGTACGACCTACCCTGATGATGCAGCGACAGTACCGGCTACCGCCGAGACATCGCACATTACAACCGCGACGGATGTAATGGACTTGGGGGGTACGTCTATCAAGATTACTGGCATTGCAACTACTGGAGTGGCACTCGTATGAGCCTTGCAGCTATGAACTGGCGTTATGTAGGTAGTGCGGCCTTCGGTGTTGCGGTCTGTCCGACCGTGCTGGATGTTATCTACACGCTTGGACTGGCTGCTACCTATGCTGATGGTAGCGCCCGTACTCCGGGCAGTGGTTCAGCATGGACTTGGGAACGCTTCCAGAACATCGGTGTTACCGAAGCGGCGTACGCAACCCCGCCTACGAATACGCTAACTCAAAAGGTTATCATCGCGGGTACAACCACAGCCCCGGGTGGTGGGTTCACGCTGCTCTCGCCCGATACGACTATCGCAGGCAACCAGCTTCATGTGGGCATCCAGAAGAACGCAGGGGCGTTTAGTGCGTGGAATAGCACGACTCCCTTTACCTCGGGACAGTTCAGCAACTACTGGCGTATCTGGCCGACTTCTGCCGGTGCAGCGAACGTCTATATGTGGGAGAGCACCGAGGGTATCGTTGTCCTCATTGGTACCAGTTCTTCTATGTATGGCTTCATCGCCGGTGCTATCCTCGACCCCGAAGGTGGGGACTTGGTGAACGACTCCGAGACTGATGGTAAGGTCTATGGTATGATCACCAGTGGTATCACAGCCGTCATCAGTAACACCTTCTGGTCTACCGCCTCGGCGGTGTGGATGTTCCACAACTCTGCGAGCAGCGGGGCACACGCGGGCATCTTCACGCCGGGAACGGCGGCTATCCTCACCATGACGAGTGGTTCAAGTATGCCGGCCGCGAACACGGTAACGGCGATGAAGTCGCGCTCTGGTCGCTATGCCCGTAGCCCAATCTTCATGCGTGGTGCGGCGGTTGCACCCAACGATAACTTCTTCGGTCGTCTGCGTAACATCATGATGATGTCGCTGGCTAAGACTCCGCAGAGTATCGCCGGGGTGGGCTACGTTGTGGGCGCCTCTGCGGCTCTTGATAAGGATGCTCTCTTTCTGGAACATGCCTAATGAAACGCTTTAGCATTGCCTACTTTGGGCCTCTGCTGGTACTTGCTCTGGCTGGTTCAGCTATCGCGCAGGACGCGGCGGGGTTGCCCCTTCCGTCACAACCAGACCCTATCGGCGGGAGTGCTAACTACTTGATGCAGTTAGGCCCCTACGGTGCGCTTGCTTGGGGAGCGTGGGTACTGCGTGGTCTGATGGATGCAGTAAAGGGGGGGCTCAATTTCAACGTAACTCATAAGCATGAGTTTACGGCTGATGGAGTAGAAGCCTTGGAGAAGTTGTTAGAGCAGATGCGGGCTAAGAAGTAGCATGAATGTCAGCATCACAATGGATAGCCACCGCATTGAACCTGATGGCGCTGATACCTATATGGGCTTCCTTGCTATCGGTGCCTTCCGATGCTATGTCCTACAACGGCTACCGCCGGGTACGCGGGTCAGCACTGGCGAGAGAGGGCTTGTGTGGGTGAAGTCTTCCCGGCTTGGTAAGTGGACACTCCGTATCAAGGGGACTCCCTTCCTTGTCCATGCGGGGAATAAGCCGGCTGATAGCCTTGGCTGCTTTCTTCCAGGCTTGGGTGCAGCTACCTTTGAGGTTACGCAGTCAAGGACTGCGGTAGCTGAGATTGAGCGTATCCTTGGTGTTACCCAGGGAGTAGATGCAGAGGTAGGGATACTTAGCTACACCCGGTAAATGGAAACGGCCCCCGGAGTTTCCCCCGGAGGCCGCCAACCATATACTCACAACGGGCAAACGGTATGAGCTACGCGCTGTATCTGTAGGTATTCTACAGAATGTCCTCGCTTTCGTCCTCGCTCCCCTCAGCCTCGACATCGTTACCAACGTCCTGAGCGGGGGCCTGCGTGGTAAGCTTCCCTTCCGCATCAAGGCCGAGCGTACCAGCGTTCGCGGCGGCGATGATAGCGTTCAGCTCCTCGATGGTAGCCGCCGAGTAGCCCACACGCCCGCGCCCACCCGCACCGCGAACGGTACCGAGCGGACGCTCGGGGAGCCGGGTACCCGCCTTACGAAGCGTCTTGCTCCGGGCGATAACCGCCTGCGTAGAAAGGTTCAGCTTGGTAGCGACCTCCAAGATGGTAGCAGAGTTACACCACACGTTGACGAACTCCAGAACCGGAACGCGATCCTTACCACGAGAGGCTTCCAGCCGAGCCGCACCCTCGGGGGTAAGCTCGCGGGCCTTACGGGTCTTGGGGGCGACGACAACAGTAGAATCAGAAACAGGGGTCTTAGCCATGATGTACCTCGTTGATGGTGAACCCGGTGAATGTCCGCCGGGGTGATTGAAACTTACCACAGTGACTCGTGCTCCGCAAGCGGCGACCACAATCTTTTCAACTCTTTCCTTGCCGCCGGCACATTGATCCCAACGGATCGGGATTTTTTTAGTCTATCAAGGGCTGCTCTTGGGCATCCCCGGAGCCATACTGAAAGCCTTACCTCCTTCCGAATACTGTTACAGCTATGGCACGCGGTAACTAATCGGCGTTCATGGTTATCACGGAACCTACTACTCTTGGGAAAGAGGTGATCGAGAGTCAAGTTATACTGGCTCCCACACCAGATACATGCGAACCCATCCCGAATGTAGATGGCGTACCGCTTCTCCTTTCGTATCCAGTTACTCCCCTTACCATTCTTGCGCTTACGCTTCTTTGTCGATTGCACTTAGCTTCTGCCAGTAGTCCTGAGCATCCAGCGACCAAAGCTCCAGCGCAGGCGTATGTACCTTAGCGATCCCGTTGACAATCCCGGGCCTAAGATTGTGGCTGATACTGGTCAGAATACGAATCCCACTTACTGCGTCATTCGCCCCGAATCCAAGCTCATGCCGGTATGCGTTCAATCGGGCCGCCAGAAACGACATGAGCAATCGCCTGTTCTCACGGGTAGTGACAACTTCTTGACTTTGCTTGCAGGCGTTGATAAGCAACTCGATGTCCTCTTGATACCGGCTCCTATCTCCGGGCTCAACCGGGCTGAGAGGCCCAAGGATAGCCTGCATGGTTGTCATGCGGATACCTTGGTTCAGCTTGGTAACGATGAACGCAGCAACGGCACCATCCCATAGCTCAGCGATACTCCTCCCTTGCTCATTGTAGATGAGCCAGTAAGTATCGCCATCCTCAACGATTTCTTTGGTCGTATACATTAGCTATCTCCGTTCAGAGCCTTTTCGCTCTTACGAAGCTTGATATGAAGATCAAGCAAGTTAGCCCGTACTACCGCAGCGGCAGCAGCGAAGAACCCAGCGTTTTCGTGATGCCCAGCTTCCCGCGCTTCTCGGCTGTTACGAAGATGTGAAGACAAGATACGATCTTGGGTAACATACTCCTTGAACAGCTTGTTACGGGCAGGACGGCTTGCAGATACGGTTTCAGTTGTAGACATTGGAGTCTCCTGTGATGAGGTAAAGAACGAGTCGAAAGATGAGCCAGCCCCAACTACACGATGATACGAACAGAGCATATAAAGGAGGGGTGCCCATCATATACTCAAAGAGGAAGGATGCGAGCACGCCCCAAAGGTATGCCCGTGTATCCCCATCCACTAAACGTAGAGGACTGCCCAGCCCTCTGCTTCTACTGCCACGGTAGACGTGATGATAACCTGACAAGGAGCGTTCTGCAATGCAGTCATCGTACGCAGCAGGTTTGCCTCACTCCACATACGATCATCCAGTACCAGCACACCGGGCTTACCCGGCTCAGCGAGCGCCGACGCCATCGCGGCGAGTACCCGTGCTTCCGTGCTGCCACTCAGAGCCGCATACCGCTTACCACCGCGCAGGAGGTAAGTGTACCCACTATCCATATCAAGGCTCAGCGCCTCACCCGCATGAAGGTAAGGGGTGACCTTGGCCTCAAAGATGGATACGACTGCCTTGGTAAGCATATCAAGGTGAGCCTCGGCCTGCGTAACACGGTGCTTCTGTGCCAGCATAGCGATCTCGGTATCATCCTTCTGCTTCTTCAACTCGTCGATATCAGCCCACGCGATACGACTACGGGCTTTGTCCATGACGTTATCAAAGGAGGGATGCCCGCCCTCCGCGAACTGTGGCTTGCCCCACTCCCGAGCGGCGAGGTTCAGAGCGGCGAGCAGATCGGTATTCTCATTCGCCTTAGCCTTGGCCGCGAGACTCTTGATGCCCAGCACCATGCCGCGCTCCATGATAGCAACGTCCACGTCCTTATCCGTAATCGCATCCGGTGCGCCGCAACGGTTCAGGCGTGCCTCGGCGTCCTTGAAGGTAGCCGACAACTCTTTGTGGGACTGCTTCTCAGCTTGCATGGTATCATAGGAGGCACGCCAACCCATACACTCCTTGATGTTAGCCCCGAGGAAGGCGACCATACGGTCTACGCTACCACTGAACGCAGCCCGGATATCCGTGCTATCGAGGTTCATTGCAGAGTCGGGCGCTACGTGCTTGGCTTTCTTTCCGGGCAGCAACTCATAGCGGTAAGCTTCACCACTATCTTGCTTGGCTACGATGTTGAGCGGCTGGCCGGCGGGAGCCATCGTAAGCAGGGCGCTCGCCAGCTTGACCTCATCACGGAACAGAAGCCCCGTAGCACTTCCTTTCAAGCAAAGCTGAATACTCTGCGTGATCGCAGACTTTCCTGCTTCGTTGTCACCAACGATAAGGGTCTTGTTGCTAAGCTCAATCTCACGGGCGGGGCCTTTGAGGTTCGTTTGCAGGATCTTGGTATACATGGTATCTCTCCTATTAGTTAGCGTGGTACAAAAACAGATCGCGACACAAGGTAATCACGGGGCTCTCTTGGGCATCTACGCCCCGACTTTCCAGCCAGTCTGATAGTCGTTACCATCTTCACACTCGATGGTAGTGATACGGGTTAGGAATGTTACATTAGCTACGCCACCAGTATTAGTGTCGAAGGTTGCAAGGTAACACTTGACGTTGTTGAGCAGGGCATGTTCGATGATGGATGCGGTAGCTTTGCCGACGAAGCCACCAGCATACTCGGGCACCACGATCATATTGTAAAGCTTATCACCCGTCATAGCATCGGTAACAGTAGCTACCGTGGATGCCCAAGCATCCCAATCACCATTGAACCGGGTTGTAAAGTCGGCACTTCCAAAGGTAAGCTTACCAGTAATGGTCTTGCCCTTGGACTGAGCCTGAGCCTTGACCCACTCAATAACCGACTGACCAGCGGCCCGCAACCACGCAGGCTCAGAATCTTTACGGTTGGCGAAGAAGATTGAAACGTGTATCATTTGGGTGTTACCTCTTTACGTAATGCTGTGTAGTGTATGTGATAGGGGGCCGCACGTTTGATGCTTCGGACAGCTAACCTATCCGGTTGAAGGTACCCGACGACTATGATAGTTGTACCGATGTCTGTGCGCCACACTGACCCGACAGGGTAGGCAAGCAGCAGTTCTATCTCATTCATAGTAAGGTTACTCCATGAGCGGATAGTTGAACGAGCACGTTGTCTCCAGACCGGGCCAACAGTTGTCCGCTCCTGTATCCCTCAATGGTATAGATATGGACACCATTACCATGCGTTACCTTGCTTCCGATGGGAAACTGTAATAGCATATCCACCATTGACATCGGCCTACTCCATAAAGCTTCAAGAGCTTTGATCCCCCCCGTGCCAAAGCTGTCCTTGACATCTGCATACTGATTAGCCCATCCCCGGGGCGGTTTCTCATTCATAGACCCACTCCGGTACAGGAGTCCATTGCTGAGGAGGGAGGTGAGTATTGCCTTGCCCCATGTGGCTAATGTTCTCGGCTATTACGAAGGGCACCCTATCCTCACCCGCTATGGTATCATAGCCAACGACCTGGTAAACTGAGTCACCGATACGGTGGCACTGTACCAGCATCCCGAGAGGAAACTGTAGCATAACTTCAAGTAGGCTCATCTTTTATCCTCCAGTTATAGTTGTCGAGGGTAGTAGTACCTCGGTTACTCTTACCTATCAGACATCCCTTGTCATAGCCGAGTATGGTAAACTCGTTCCCATGTTCAGCCTTGAACACGATATGATAGATGCTCTTAGCGGCTCGATCTGTAGATACGACTGTGCATCCGATAGGAAACTCCAGCATTAGCTCCAGATCACTTTTCATCTAACATCCACTGGTCAGGGTCTAAGTAACGGTTAGCGGAGTCTCGACTGATAGACTTAGCGATGAGTCGCCCTGCTTCCGGGCGGATAGCAACGACGCGCCAGCGCATCCCATACAGCGCCACCATCCAGTTTCTATCTCCGGGTACGTTGATAGGGCGGGGTTTGATTATACCACCAACAGGGAAAGCCAGTATCATCTCTATCTCAGTCATACGGTTACCATCGTAACAAGGACGTTCGGCGGGAACGGGTGGCTGATCCCGCGCCCCATATGGGAGACTAATACCCCGTACTCTCGTTCATCGCAGCGATGCCCGCGCACCACAAAGGTATAGCCAGAGGCAGATATCCACGTTGAGCCGATAGGATAAGTCAACACCAGTTCAATAAGGGTCAGGTCGGGTGTAAACAGATGCGTCTTAGTCTGACTCATCTATCTTACTCCTATGGTCGTCAAGTGACCGAATAAGATCCACCTCTCGGATGGGGTAAGTTATGCGTTCGCCGATATGAACAAGATGAAGTAGGTCAGGCGGACTGATATAGGTAAGCTCAATCTCTACCATCAAACCTATCCCGTGTTTCTCGGCTACGGTTACTGCTACTGCAATGCCAACGAATCCGGTATACTTGTGACGTACAGGTTGTCCTGTATAGGTCAGCACAGCTTCAATAAGCGTCACGGCCACTGACCACAGAGTTTCAGTATGATAACGCCAGTGAATACGAAGAAGGCGAATAGCAGGACACAAAACTGAAAGTATCTCAGCCCTGCGATGATCTTCTCCATACGTTCAATACTCATCATACTGCCTCCCATGTATCACCTACCTTACTCTCAGCCGTGTAGGTGAGGAGCGCACCCACCTTCCGCCGCCGAGTCATCGCCGCTCGGAGCACGGCGCTAAACTCCTCTGCGATAGCTTCAGGTACTTCCCACATAGAGCTATCATGCGTCTGCGTGACCATCCCCAGCTTCCTTACGAAGTCCCATGTTATCCACGGCTTGAAGTCTGAGGTATCAATGATGGTCGTAGCTTCGGTGGCGAACCAAGGCTGCACTCCCATGAGCACTTCGATGATAGCTTCCATGACGTAGTGGAATCCACCAGCTTGAATCGGATGGTTGATACGCTCGTTCTTGGTGGTATCACCCCGAAAGTCCCGACGCCTACTCCAGAAGGTATCTGCTACATACCCATCCTTCTTCCAGCCTGCTTCGATCTTATCCCACCAGATAGCAACTTCGGGATCAGCACTCGCCAGCCCGTCGCAGACCTCACGTATCATATCTTTGGTATACTGAGCATAGGGTAGGTTCCCGTTCTCGTCCTCGACAGACACGACCTGTTCCCAAATCTTCTTGTACCATGCCCCGTACTGCCAAGCATACCTTACGTTCTTGGTAACTCCGCGAGTGTCTTTGAATAGCTTGCTGCCCTTCTTTGTACGTGAGATAGTGCGGGTATTGTGTAGAGCCACACAACGACCACTGGTATCGGCACAAGGCGAACCAGCCACAGCGTTGCATACAGGGCACACAGCAGTAGGAGCACCAAGTAAAGACCAAACTTCTGCGCCATAGATAAACTCCATCGTTTCGTTATGTAGGTCGAGCCCTTGATTGAAGATGCCCAACATACGGGGTGAAGCTGACTCCTCAGCGATACACTTAGCTTCGACGGCATCAGCATCGCAGGCCACAAACTTACATCCCGGCTGTGGTATGAAGCAGGATCGTAAGCTGCTGGGGATATTCTGAGCGTTCGGTGAGCTACTGCTATAGCGCCCCGTGGCAGGGAGCCGGTTGTAACTTGGGTGAATACGTCCATCGGGGCCAAGGTGAGTATCCGGGTTCGTAACTGCGCCGGTCTGAGCCAGCCAGTTATAGAGGTAGGTACCCAACACTTTGTTAGCTTGGCGGTTCATACGGAGTGCCCGTAAGAACACCCGTTGCTCATCACTTAGGGCGTACTTCGCCAGCATGGTACGGACGGTATCATCATCACAGGAGGGGTTGCCTGATAGCTCAGAGTAGCTAACAGGAGACAGGCCCCACTTGGTAAAGAGAAGGTTGCTAAGCTGTGGCAGGGAGTTAGAGTTGAAGCTACCTCCGGCCACCTGACGCATATCAAGCAGGTTCGTGTCACGCTTCTTCTCTTGGATATCAATGTGCCGGTGTACCTCATCAGGGTTCACCTTGATACCAATACGCTGCATAGCCCAGCCGATCTTCTGTAGTAGATGCTCGCGCTCGATAAGGTGCGTCTGCTGCCGGCGAGCCACCTGAGTCATGAGCGGCGCACGGATACGGTGGGTAACTACGCAGTCCTTTGCGTTGTATACCCAAAGCGCCTCGTCAGTATGGGCATCCTCACGGGTGTTATCTGCTTTCCACGCCTCAGTAAAGTCAGTACGGTAGCTGCCCTCATAGCCGAGCCCATGTGGCATTTCGTTATCAGCCAGCAGGCTAAGAAGGATCGTGTCGATTGATAGCTTGGGCGTGACACCTAACTGCTCCTCACAGTTGAGCCGGTCATACTGACCCGCGTTATGCCCAAGAAGCGCGCTTGGTGGATTCTTCAAAAATCCTTTCAGTGTGGGCAGAATGGTATCTCGGTATTGCTTCGGAGTCCATACTCGGGTACCATCGAGTCGCCGGATGGCTACCGTGATAGCCCGGTTCGCCGTTGCGAAGCCGATGCAGCGTAGCTGCGCTGTCATGGCCCGTAGCCCGTCTGTCTCTACGTCATAAGAGATAAAGGGGTCGCCCTCCTCTACTAACCAGTGTGGGAAGTATAGTACAAAGTCCATCATCGTCGTGATGATCTTGACTTCTGGCTCCACCCACGTCAGTTTGTTACGGAAGTAACGGACGCTCTTAGCAATGTCGTTCTGAAACACCCCACGCCACTTGGGATCTTGCACGACCCGGCGAGGGTGCAGGGTGTATCCTACCTTGGATACGTTACCATTCGCCCACCTAAACTCCTCACACGCGCCGCGAAGGGCATCTGGCGAGTAGTTAGCTCCCTTGAAGTATTTACACGCATCCCCAAGGACGATGATATACTTGAAGCTATCAAGCTCTAAGGCTTGGGTACATGCAGCGAGCGGGTGGGTGTTCTGCCCGATCTTCTTACCCACAGCGAACGCCCGCTTTAGATCGCCGTCATGGGGCCGACACGCAGCGACGTTCAGCAGCCGGCAACGATTGCGGGGCAGGCCGATTAGGTTTAGTGCAGACTGTAGCTCAGTCCCGAATCGGTCTGTAAAGGGACGGCCTACAGTTACATCAGAGTCGGAGGGGAAGTCCCCTATGATGGCAATGATATCACCATCATGCTTCTCACTGGACACAGGCCCATTGCAATGAAGCGCCGAGAGGGAGCAAGTATGGCACGCAGCACCAGACACACGGGCCACCCCGGTTACCGTGTCGGAGTCTTTAGTCTTATGCTTACGTGCCATACTCACCCCCTGTTACGTTTACGAAGTTAGCCTACGCGAGAAAGTCCAACTCATCGCCCGTGTTCTCAACGACGGTCGCCTCAACGACGGGGGCAACTGCCGCCGGCTTGGCTGCGCCGGGACGCCCAGCGGGAGCAGCCTTAGCAGGGGCCTCAGCCGGCTTGGTAACGGGTGCTTCCTCCTTCTTGCTAACTTCGCGCTTGATCTCAGCCTCATAGGCTCCGCTATCCACGAAGCGATACTTGGCGTATTGCGTATCACCAGCACCCGACGACGGCGGGGGAGCGGTATAGTGGAAGAACACCCCACGACCGACCAGCCTAGCAAAGTCAAGCTTTACCTTCTTGTCCGGGCTCTCCTTGACAACGCCCGCGCTTACCAACAGCGCGAGGATGAACGCCTGTCCCTTCGCAAGATCGAAGCTCTCACGAACCCGACCCCCGATGGTATCCATGTAGACCGCAAGACGCCCCGGGCCACCGTTGACGGTATCCGCGAAGTGCCGGATATCCCCGATGTTACCCTTGTACCACCCCGTTTCAAGAACGGCGAGCCCCCCGCTGGCAGGAGTCACACCCTTGAAGTCAATCTCAATCACGATAGGATCAGCCATAGTAGTTACCTCTTGTTGGTGATGTGGCGGTAGAAGATGAACCTGACACAGACCGCCTGTTAGTGTCAGCGTGTGGTGAATGAAAGTTACTCTACGATCAAGGAGGTATCAGCTACCACCTGACCACTGTTATCCAGCCATGCCATCGGATCATCACGACGGGCCATAAAGACGACCCGGTGTAGGGCATCCACGGCGGCCCACTTTAGGTGCCGAGCATCAAACTTACCAGTTAGCTTGGTAAAAGCGGGGCGGATAACATCACGCCAGTTAGCAACCCCTGCTTCTTTGATTGCGTTAGCCCATTGATCGGCAGCCTTGGGCATCCACGGTTCCGGGTAGGGTACCACGATACCACTACAGCGTAACCCCTCTGCGATGTTCATAGGCCCGTTGTCAGGGAAGATAGCCATACGATCCCCAGCTACCCAACTCTTACGGCTACGCGACCAGAACACGAAAGGCCACGGCTGCATAGTCTCGTCAGAGACACCGCGCAATACCACATCCACACTACCACTGAAACCCTCGGGGGCCTGACCGGGTAGCTGTGGGCCACCACGCACATACTTACCAGAGGAGGTACGCTCAGGCTGCTCGTGCGCCGTGATAAGGAAAGGTACACTATGGTTCATGGCCTCACTGGCATACTTGCCAAGCTCGTTCAACTCACCATCAAACTTGCGCCAGTCAATCTTGACGCCGGCCTGAGCCCGTTTGATAGCAAGGCTCAGATCATCAACGTAGATGATAGGGTGCTTCTTGCTCTTGCACTCGACAGCCAGAATCTTTAGAACATCGGTGAGCGTTTCAGCTTCACGGATAGTCAGCTTCTCACGCTTGATACCAAGGTGAGTCTCGGCGGGGCTGAGAGCACCCGGAGCCGCAATCATAAGACCGTGATGAGCAGCGGCACATGCTGCCACCGTCTTACCAATCTTACTTGGGCCATAGAACATAAGGCGAGGAGTAGGCATAGGGATAGTATAACCTGTGTTTAGGGTTCAGGTAGCGGTGTCGGTTCAGGAGCAATCAGTGTAGCCCACGAGCCGGTACCCGTCAAGAAAAAAGATCGAGTCAGCCGAACGATGCCCACGCACCACCGACAACTACGCGGTCAAGGAACCACTCATAGTCAAGATAGTCACCTTGCCCGAATCCAGAGTATAGCTTGCGCTGTGTATCATCAGGGTCGTGCTGCGGGATACCATACTTATAGCATCCGTCGATTACCAGAGTGCCATCATATCCCGGATCACAGTACCCATTGGTATACTCGGCAGTTTGTTCAAGCATAGTCGGCCTCATAGGATGCCCAAGTATCGCCACGCACAAGGAGCAGAGCTACCCCCATGTGCCCATCTGCGATGAAGTAATCACCTCGACCAGACCCACCCCCCGAAGTAGCAACGCTCTGAGTCCCATAGCTGCCAGTCCCAACTACATTGGCATAGTCGATACCAATGAGGTCATGGTAGTTAGCATAGGGGACGACTACTTCTGGCATGGAGCCCCCGCGGAGGCAGCATCAATAAGGTAAGTATGTGGCCCGCACTGAGCAACCAGCATTATCTTACCCGGGTAGTATTCAGTATCATACTCGATGACTCGCGCCTCTGGGGAGTCCTTGAAGGTAAAGATACTGCATCCGATAGGGTACTTCAACACAACTTCGATGAGAGTCATCGTAGGGGTGGGGGCAAGCGTACCATACAGGCGGTCATCCTCCAAAGCGGCACCGCTCAAAGTATTTACATTTACCATACTTGCCATAGCATACCTCCTCTGAGAATGAAGCGGGCCATGCGTCGGGCACCAGCCAAGGGTCACCTAACGTGTCGGCAATATACTGTATCAGCTTCTCGATTGCAACTACATTCCGTACATAGTCAGCTACCGCTTTGGGTGCAGAGTCTACTGGAGTACGAGAGAACTTAGTAGGGGCAGCACCCGCACCAGGGCTGATACGGTTGAGCAGGTTACCCCCGAAGTCCTTACCATAGAACTTCTGGCCCAGCTTGGTATACCCAAGAAACTGCCCATGCAAGATATACTGAGCCGCCGTCTTGGTACTGATCTCGTATGCCTTCTTATGGTCAACGAAGTAAACCTTGTTCGTAGTTCGGTCGCGTACCACCAGATCGGCACGCTGGGTATACAGGCTGATCTCGGCGGGCAGACCGGGCAAGTGTACCCGGTATTGTACCTCAACTCCTATCACGATCCAGTTACGTTCCACCCCATACTTCAACTTGTAGTCTTGATACATCTTCAAGACCAAGGGATAGAACTGCTCAGCAGCCCCCGTGCTATCACGGAACACGAACTCCTGTAGTGCTTGCTCAGGAGTTAGGATACGGGGGAGGTCAGCACGGGTAAGCACTCGGTCAGCGGCGGGCAACGTAGGGGCACCGTCCGTTAACGCCTTGATAGCGTAGTGATGAGCCAACATAAGATGGATCATTGAACCCGTCATCAAGGCTGGGGACTTGGGCATCTGCGGGCCATGCTTACCAGCTACGTCATAGGCGTACTGACGCAAGCACTTACCTGCTGTCATAATACGATGAGCCCCCCGTTCAGATGGGCCAGTATCAAGGTAGATATCAGATGGGGGTGGGTTACCATCTTCGATGTCATACATGGGTGGGTTTCTCGGTGATAGGTGGGTCATTGTAGTACCCTCAGATTGAAGTCCCGGTACGGGAGTCGTAAGAAGCGCCGTCGATCTCCTCGTACCCGTAAGCGTATCTCGCTGTAGTCGTGGTTATACTCAACCACGATACATTTACAATACTTATACTCCATCCATGTACCCGGCGGATATGCGAGCAACCGTGTGATGCCCACCAACGAGCTATCTAATGGTAAGGGTTTCAGTCTCATCAGTTACCTCCTCGGGCTTAGCCCGCATAGCGGTGATACGTTGGAGCAGCGTACCTGTGGGTACTGGACGGAAGCTAACCTCGATGCCTGCAAGGCCAGTCTCGGTTACCACATCCTCAATAGGAGGCAGCTTACCCATAAGGTTATCGCACACATCCTCATCTACCGTACCCTCAGCGATGAAGTAATGGATGATAACGGGGCGGCTACCACCAAGGCGCTGCACTCGCCCTTCCCATTGTTCCAGTTGCCGGGGCGTCCAAGGTAGCTGAACGATTACCATGAGGTCGGTATCCTGTAGGTTGATAGACTCACCCCAAGCATCACCCGTACCTACAATGCAGCATGGCCCGGCGTGGGGCGTCGTTCCCTTCGACGGGTCACCCATGTAGGTAAGCCGGATCTTATCACGGCTCTGGATGGTATGTCCACCGTGGCTGACCCAGATATCCGGCTTGTTACCAGACCAGCTAAGCTTCTTGATACCTGCCTCCAGCGCAGCACCCAATACCTCACAGTCCTTGTGTCGGCCAGTAAACACGATTACCTTCTGACCAGACTTTAGTGCCTGCAAGATAGCACCGATTACCACCTTACGCTTACGGGTAGCGGCCTCCTGTAGCAATACTTCATGCAGCCCGTCTGTATCCCCGATAGCAGCAACACGCCGAATGTCTCCCGCGAAGCCCGTAGCAGGAGTATCCTGATCTTCTACTGCGATGCGCGTAATGATCCGGGTCTTAGGGGGCATCGAAGCCTTGACGGTCTTAGGGGCCACACGGAACGCACTAAAGGCTAACCGCAGCTTTAGCTCTGCGCCATTAGAGTACCCCTTATACTCCATCCCGTACCCATTATGATGCCCGTCGCAGTAGCGCATCCCAAAACTCTTGAAACCTCCCCACGCCCAAGGCTCGCACAAGTCAAGCTGAGCCCATAGGTCTTTCATCAAGTTAGGAATAGGGGTACCCGTAAGACCCAACCGGCGCAGCGCACGCTTACTTAGGATAGCAGCAGCGGCGGTAAGATTGTCTCGATCCTCCCACTTGGTATTGCCTTCGGTATCTACAATAGCATCGGCCCTCTTGTTAGCCTTCGCCATGTGAATCTCATCCATGACGAGGGAAGCAATGCGGCCAGAACCAGCCCCGTCAAGTAGCTCCTGCTTCCAGTCAGCCAGAGTTTCCCATCCGACGATGAACACCTTGTTAGCATAGTCGGGATGGACATAGCGAAGCTGGGTCGGCGTCTGCCCCATGAGGATGACAGGAGTCCAAGTAGTCCACTTGGTAACTTCCTCAGCCCAAGTACGACGGGCATTAGCCTTGGTGATAACGAGCTTGAAGTCTTGGGCCTCCAAGGCGAGCCATACCAGACCACAGATTGTCTTACCACCACCCGGGGGTATCCAGATAGAGCCCCCGTCCTTGTGCATTACGTGACGTAAGGCGCCAAGCTGGTATAGGCGCAGGATGGTAGCCATATCAGCATTGTAGATAGGCTTAGCAAGGGCTTCATCAGTAGCTCGGATACCCGCTGCGGGGTGAAGCCCATAAGGAATCTGGAGTCCTGACAGACAAGCAGCGTTGATAGGTACCCGGTACCCGGCACTGTTTTTGTTCGCGTAGATACCCGGGATGCTGGTGTCCTGCTCAGCACTGGTAAGGACAAAGAGATTAGCCATGTTAGTTACTCCCGGTATAGATACGACACTCCGCACCACTAACAGTACGCATACTTGATTGAACAGTAATGAAACCCGTACTGCACTCTGCTCTGGCGCAGGCGACTGAGGAGTAATATATCCCATACTCAATAACAGTATAGGGGCCGCGCCACTGTCTATAGCTATCAAACCACTCAACCCGGGTACCAAGGGGGAGTGCGCGCATGAGGTTGACTACCTGCTCTGGGTCATCTAACATTACTTCGATAAGAGTCATCAGGTACCTCGTTGGAAAGCGGGTTGCCAGTTGCCAGTTTCATCCTGTAACTCGACGACGTAGGGGGATACTACTATCTCCCGTTCAAAGGCAGGAGTGTGGAACTGGATGTTATCGTCAAGGCTGTATCCCCATACTTCTCCGATGTGTCTATCGACTCGGCACTTGATACCAACTGGCAGCACAAGGAGTAACTGAATCTCAGTCGGCTTGGGTCGAAGGATGTTTCGGTCATATCTGTGTGCCATATTAGGTTATCTCCCCCATGCCATTAGGTATCCCGTTCCCGTACCCGTACCCGTACCCGTCCCCGTACCCGTCCCCGTACCCGCTCCCGTTCCCGTACCCGTTCCCGTACCCGTACCCGCTCCCGTTCCCGTACCCGCTCCCGTTCCCGTTCCCGTACCCGTTCCCGTACCCGGTCCCGGTCCCATAGGTTTGAGTATGGATAGAAGATACGACTTCGATGTTATCCATCATGTTACCTCCGTTATGTCGAGAGGAAAGCCGTTACCATTTCCATAGTACGCCCCGTTGCCCATACCATTACCACTGGCACTACCATCCCCATTCCCGGAGCCGATTGCATGACCATCACCATACACCCATAGTCCGTACCCACCGCGGTTATCGTGCTCGTATCCGTATATCTGATCGGGGGTTAGGCGCATCAACTCAGGCTCGGACTCAGACATCAAGCACCATTACGTTATCAACCTCGACGGCACCTGTTACTACATCGGTCGGATGAACACCCATCAAGATATTCTTATCCGCACGATACATATGGTCGATGCCACCGCTGAGGCGTACTGTCCACTTGTTACCTGTCCCGTTCTTGGTCAACAGTCCTCGTTGTAGCCATGATGCCGCCAGCGTAGTAGGGCTACCTGGGTACCGCGTATCACTGAGGAACCGTTGTAGGGCGGTATTGCTAAAGTACACCTCAGACCAGTTATCTCCGCCGTCCCAGCGCCCGAGCCAGCCATTCGTAGGGCCACTTCCCTGCCTCCCTTGGGCATCCACTGACCAGAAGCTATGTCGATGGGAGAGTGCCCACGTATAGAAGTTAGCAAAGGAACGTAGCACCGGGTCAGTAATCCCTGTCTGCTTATCAAGATCGACCATCGCATCAGCCAGAAGCAGACAGACACCAGCCGGGTCGAAGTCTGTATGGTCGAGCGCATTATCAGATAGAGCTTTCTTCATTAGCTTACCTGCTACCTCAATGAGTGCGATGTGGCTCGATACCCGGTCAGCCGCGCTGTGTTGGCCGCTTAGGTAGGTAAGCCATCGGTCGCGGGTACGCTGCCACGCCTGCCGCAATACATCGGCGGGAATCTGTGACATCAGTTGGATAACAGCAGGCCCAAGTGTGCCATGATTAGCAGACATAGCATCGGCCGGAGCAGACACGATCCGGCTAACTTCACCATCTGTGACAGCATTGAAAGGTGGAGCTTGGATGCTGATAAGTCGGGCACGCGCGCCTCCTGCTTGGCCCAGCCCGTAAATAGGCTCCTCTCCCGTACTAAATAGGATGAGATTCCATGAGGCTGTGATATCCATACCGCCCGGCTTACCACGTCCGCGCCCCTCCCCACTTACGGCACGATAGATAGCCCACTCCAATGCCTGAGCCAACCTATCTCCCTGCTGGTCGCTCGTCTTGGTATCGTCCAAGAACATAGGGAGGTTGCATAGGAAACCGGCCTTACGTTCAAAGCTAACCTTGGTGTTATCCCAGCTTGCTTCGCAGTCGATAGGCTTTCCGAATACACTTTCAGCCATACGCATACTCGTTGTCTTACCTGTCCCCGTCGGGGATGCCCACTCAAAGGCGAAGGACTGACAACCAACCCGACCTAACAGGGGTGAGGCTACCGCTGCCATGATGCCCACGACCGCGAAAGGATAGCTTAGGATCTTGTGAAACCCGGATGCCCAACCCGCCAGCGTGCCTGTAGCAGCATAAGCCCTCGACAACTTAGTAGCTCCATCAGACGGGTTCGCTACCAACTCACGCATCACACTACCCTCATCCCCTGCGATCCATGTATGCCCAAGGAGAAAGCTATTATCAAACCAACCCATGCGGGCCGCCGTTAGCTGGTTCGGAAGCCGAGCCCGGTTGTAGCTCACAAACTCCGAGAGGAACCGGGTTAGTTCTTTCTTGTTACTCTCGTTGATATCCAGTCCGAGCCTGCCCGCTGCTTCTTGTAGCTTGCTCGCCGTGCCTATAATGTCCCGACGCAGCACTACGCTCTGTGTTACGTGGTGGGTGATGTGTGCCCATTCCAACTTCCACCATTCATCCTTTGTTTCCCCATCCTGATAGAGCTTGGATACGTGGGGGCATGTGAAGGACACTACCCGGTTCTTGTCATTACCAGCATCGGTGCGCTTCTTCTTACCTGCCTTGGTGGTACCGGGCTCCTCAGGGTTGACAGCGATTAGGGCGTGGGTAGCTGACCGCATGTAAGGCATTGGGTATACAAACTCACCCGTGCTAAGCCCCTGCTTGACAGCCCATGTATGTCCGGCGCTATGGTTGTGACTCGCGCTGGTACAGGAGATATACAGGACACCCCGAGCGAACCGTGCCCACGCGCTATAAGATCCCGAGCTAACAACAGAGTCTACGTGTGGGCATCGGCATCGGGCCTTGCCCGGCTCGGAGGCACGGGCATACAGGATGATATGCTCAGGGGTAACTTCACGAACAGGGGTCGCGATAAGGGGATCAGCCTCCCATTCGATGTCCACGTTATCAAGATCGTTGGTATCAGTGGAGCTAACCACCTTGGTAGTCAGGGCACCCAACTCGACGGGGATGCCCATAGCCCCCGCTTGGGGAGTTACTAAAACCCCCGTTGCCGCTGGCGCATACAATGGTGCAGGATTGATATGTGTGGTCGTACCATGCAGGGGTAACACATGCAGACGGCTTGGCTCACACGATGTCTGGTCGATTACCAACCCTTCCGTTGGGGCACCCTTACCACGGTGGATGACAACACTGGGGAGCCTACCGGCTACGCTCTCCCATTCATACTTTACTTGGCTGATCGGGATGGGCATAGCAAGGGGGAATACTACCCGTGCCCGGGTCGAACCGGGCCGGCTGCGCCACGTTTCCCATGCGAAGTAACCGGCTTCGATGGTATCAAAGCAGGCGATGACATCGGCGAAGGAGGCACCGTTACACTCATCAATATCAAAGACGAGAGCGGTAACCGTCCGCACACTGAGGCTATCCAGCTTTGAGTGTGACTCGTCACATTCTGCGAACAGCCCACACCAGTGTCCTGTCTTACTTGTCGCCTTGATACCAGACAACCGCGAGAACAGAGTCTCGATGGTATCAGGCCAGCTAACAGTTACCTTCTTGGCAAGACCCGCGCTCCGGTCGAATACCCCGTGCAGCATATAGAACATGGGTTATCCTGATAGGCTTGCAGTCTGCTTGATACGGGCGAGAGCAACCGCATTGATAGCGGTGATGGTGTCGGGGTCTGACTCAGCAGCAACCCACTCCTCGATAAGACCGACAATCATAGCAGAGGGTTGCATCCCCTTGATCTGGCAGAGGGCATCAAAGAGATACTGACTCGCTTGCGGGCACCGATAGCTGCGGTGAACGTAGGTGACAGGGGTGTTAGCTTGGTTATCATTCGACATAATCAATCTCTCCGGGGAATAGGTGGTAAGGGTTTTCGTTCGGGTGTATCACACGTACCACATCAATGTAGTCAGTAGTATCTGACCGTTCTACGATGATGCAGCGTACCCCGTGGAGGTTAGAGTAGGGGGCGTTGGTATTTACCTGTACCACCAAGCCAACAGGGTATGCAAGCATCCTCTCTATTAGTGTCATTGTCCCGTCCTCCTAACCCAGTGGGGTGAGGGTGCCAACTCGGCACCCGGATTATCTTGGGGGTGCCAGATACCCACGCACCATCCCATTTGGTACTGTACCTCCTTCCCGGCAACGGTATACCCGAATACCATATTCTCCCGGTAGCAAAGCTCAGAGTCTACAGTGCAGACTCCATCAATGCTATCACGCCACATGGTACCGATAGGGAACCAGAGGATAGCTTCGATCAGGCTAAGACTGGAGTTAGGGAAACTGTTAGTGCTGCTCATGTTATCTCCTTCATATTGATAGGTGTCCCGTCCCCGTACCCGTACCCGTACCCGTACCCGTACCCGTCCCCGTCCCCGTACCCGTCC
>ERZ1292625.492-Hain-H41-01um-R1-492-length-59790-cov-15_pt3 | contig 57295 bp, 113 predicted proteins | sample MGYA00564400_ERZ1292625 | MGnify/ENA primary metagenome ERZ1292625 (study PRJEB36523, sample SAMEA6512639) | groundwater metagenome | collected 2019-01-08 | study: AquaDiva: Metagenomics assemblies of 32 groundwater samples | reverse complement strand
GAGAAGAACGTATCATCGACTCCCGTTCGTGTAGCTACTGATATTGTATTTGTAGTTGATGTTTCTGGAAGCATGTATGGTGCAATTGGTCAAGTTCGTGAGGATCTCAAAAATCAACTCTCTAACTATGCACAACCGGGTGACACTGTTACGATTATTTGGTTCTCCTCTAGAGGTATGTGGGGTTTCTTAAAGAAGCGTACAAAAGTAGATACCTTGGTTGAATTGGAAGCTCTGAAACGAGAAATTGATCAGTATTTGCGTGCACAATGTGCAACTGGCTTTAAAGAACCACTTGAGGCTGTACTTGGATTTGCTGAAGAATCCAAGCAAAATAATAAACCTGTCTTTATGGTTTTTATGTCGGATGGTGGTGAAAATGAATGGCCTAAGGAACAAGTTCTTGCTGTATGTGAAAACATTGGTAAGGTAGTAGCACGTTCAATGGTAGTTGAATATGGTCCATGGTGTGACCGAGCTTTTTTGTTGAAGATGACAGAAAAGCTTGGTGGTACTCATGTGTATGCAAAAGATTTTGCAACTTACTCTGCTACCATTCGTGCAGCATTAACAAACTCAGAAGTCTTGTCTGATCGTAAATCTTACCAAATTCAAGCTACTCCTAATATGGGATTGGTTTATACACTGGGTAATGATTTAACAGTATATGAAGCTGTAGGTGATCAAGTTCTTTTGCCAGAAGATACAGGAGAAATTTGGTATTGGGTAAATTCCAATGACAATCTCAACTCCGTATCAGGTAAACGTGTGCTCAATGATCTAAAACATTTTCATGGACTCGAATCAGTCTATGCTTCAATTGCTCTTCTTTCACAACGAAATGAAAGTAATGAAGTTTATTCTATTCTCAAGGGATTGGGAGACGTTAAAGTTATCGATAACTTTACCAATGCTTATGGTAAGGAACGTCTTTCACAATTTCAGGAATTAGCAACTGAAATTGCTACTAAGAAAGGTAGAATGTTTGAGGATGGTGTGAATACGAGTTATCTTCCGAAAGAAGATGCGTATTGTATTCTTACTTTCTTTAGTGACTTGATTGAGGATAAAGCTGAATGGTGTTTTGCTGCTTTTCAAGAAATGGAGTATAAGAAGACCTCAGCCTCTCGTGATCGTTCTGGAGTTATTACACCAGAATTGGTTGTTTCTTTGTCAGAGGTACTAGATAAACTTATTGCAAACAACAAAAATGCAAAGGTTGGTAAAGTACTTCAAGATATCAAAGACAATCTTGGTTCTAATTCACATAAGGAAGTAACAGAAGCTTGGAACACAATTGGTAAATCTGCACGTTCTAAACTCTCAAAGGATCTTGTTCAAGAGGGTCTTAATTTACTTGCTGAAACCAAGAATGTGAAGTTTGTTGCTGACAAGATGGAATTTGTACCTTTTGAAGATCTTGTTTGGAATAAAGATCGTGCAAACTTGAATCTTCGAGTTGATAAGAAAGGTAAAGTTCAAATTCCAGATAATAAGTGGGGAATTAAAGAACTACCTTCTTTTACGTATGATACAAGAACATTTATCCGTGACGGTATCATTAATATTCCTTATATTCACTTTAAATGTAGTGATAATCTTTTACACAAATTAGTTGAACAAGGAATTAATTACGAATTCAATGATACGTATAAGTGCTATGTTGTTGACTTAAATAAGCTTCCAATTGTTAATCGTAATATGGTAAAGAAAGTAAGTGCTAAAGAAACTTTCTCTCGTGTTTACGATCAATTGGTAAATAATGCTAATCTCAAAGTTTACAAGAAATATCTTGCTGACGTTAAAAAGCGTCTCGAGGGTATTCCAAGTGATCGTACTCTTACCAAGATGTATGGACAAGAAGCTAAAGATTGGTTGGAGGAACGTGGATTAAAAGATAACCTCGAGTATTCTCCAAAGGGTGTTACTACCAAATCTGGTGATAACTATATGGCTCTTCTCTTGAATCTCAACATCAAAGGACTAATGACTTTACCAAAGGTTGAAGATGTTCAAGATAAGATGACTGAGAAGAAACCACTTACTCCAGTTCAAGAGCTTTTGAAGTCAGCAATTGATGAGTGTGAAGCTAAACTCAAATTCTATCAGAAAAAAGAAGGTGATAAGGCTGACAAGCACTTTAAATTGTGGGTAGAAGATACTGTTAAAGAGCTCAAGAAAGAAAGCTATAAAGTAGCAAATTTTCTTGCTCGTAGTAAGTTCTCAATTATCGTTGGTCAGTCTTGGTTTACTGAATTCAAAACGATGGACGAGAATAAACTTGTTCTTGATTATGCTGGTAAAGTTCTCTCATGCGAGGCTGAATATAAGCCTAAGAAAATTGATCTGTAAGTAATCCTAATCCGTGATAGTGCAAGTATCACGGATTTTTACCAAACCTTGGAGAAAGATAATGGCAGTAATTAGACGAAGATATTTAGTTTTGTGGAGTGATTATTCGGATAGAGAAAATAAAGGAATGGCATCTATTACTCATCTTACTGATAAGCAACGTGATGTTATACAAAAGAAAATTGATAAAGGTCAAAGATATGACATTGAGTTAATTCTCTTGTCGGACGTTGAAAATAGAGACTACAAGCAAGTGAAGGAGATTTTTGATTATGAATACTAGTGAGAAGATTTATCGTAAAGGTTATCGAATTGAACAAGGAGTTTTTACAAAGAAGGAATTAATTGAAAAGAATCTTAATGGTTGTGATCAATTAATCATTCACTCTATCATTTTACCAGAAGATGGAAGCTATTCACATTTACTAGTATCGTGTGATGAAAATGGTGAAGAATTAACTGGAACTGAACTTTTTAAAGCGTGGGTATTAATGGCTAAGACTATTGCTGACAATCCAACTACTTCACAAGCTAAAAGAGAATTAGCACAGACAGTTTTTCAGATAGTAGCAGATTCTATGAAAAAGATAAGAGAAAATGAAGGTTAACTTAAAAGAACTATGGAGTGAGTATTATCTTGATCCTAATAAGTACGAGAATCTGAGTGTTTATCACCTATCTAATCTAGTTTGGACAAGACTTACACTAGCAAATCTCCTATTGATTCTCAGTTTAGTTAGATTGATACATATTGCTTTTTCATTGGAATTGGACAAATAAGAGGTTTATTTTGGGATCTATTTGTAGTTGCTTTTATGTTTAGTTGTTATTATCATACAAGACTTGATTATTTAAAGCATCGGAGAGATTAATGAGTGAACTATTGACTTTAGAGGAATTTCGTAGTTTTTTTCCAGATCTCGAGATTTTAAGTCAAAGTAGAATTAATCAAATTATAAGATTTGCACAGGAGAAAGTTATAGAGCAAAAAGCAGATAATAAGTGTAGAGATTACCCTGATTATAGTCAACTTCAATATAGCAGTACGTATGAAGATGGTGGACGTAATTCAAATAGTGATACTGTGACTGCTTACTACTCTATTTTGTTTAAAAGTGAACTTGATCCTAATCGAACAATAGATCTTGGATGGGAAGGAGAGGGTAGTTTTGACTCTTACGATGTAGAATGGGAACTTTTTAAGGATTCTAAAGTAGGAAAAAACTTAATACTTGTCGAGACACAAGGAGATTTGGATGATCTCTTGAATGCTTTCAATAAAATGACTGATAATTCAGTACCAGAGAAATATAGTAACCAAGTCTTATTTGTACGTATAGATAGAGAAAGTGAAACTGATGATGGTCATTCTTATACAAACAATGACGAAGACTATAAAGTAGATGATTTTATTTTACCTCATGCTAATACAAGGTGTTAAACTATGAATTTTAAAGAACTAGAACTTAGAATCGCTATTGATGACTCATTACAAGAATTCGATGATTATGTACTTCACTATTGTAGTATGGTTGACGTTATAACTTGGTTTAGCGTTAGGAGAAATATACGAGCAAATACTCTTCGTTTTATTGAGGAATTTAAACCCGATGAAAAGACACTTTGTGAATTAATAGACGAATTTAGTGGTAATGTTGGTACATACGATAGTTACTTGGACAGTGTTTTAAGTAGTGTCGATAGTCAAACACCAGAGAATTTCGAGGAGTGCTATAGATGTAGTTTTGATTGTTATGGTGATAGAGGCTGGAAGACCACGGAGTTTGAAGAATGAGTGAATTACTAGATGTTGAAGAAAGTAAACTTAGTACTCTTGAATATAAAAAAGAGATTGAGAGATTATTAGAAAAAGCTAACAACTCTATAGACAATCAAAAGAGGAAACTGGAGTTTCTAGAGAGTAGAAAAGAGAAAATCTTTAATAAGGAATTTACCGAGAAGTATTGTAGTTTAATAGATGAGATGTTGGATGATTATCGAAAATCAGAAGATGATCTATCGTTAACTCATAATCTAATTAATCTTTTCTACAAGTTAGATGGTGGCTATAATGAGGAGAATTTTAAGTTATATTTTGAAGTTACATTCGGGAAAAAACTTGAAGAATGAGTGAATTACTTCAGACAAAGGAAGTAGAAGAACTAGAAAAAAGTATTCGAAAACAAATAGTAAGTCAAGTATTAAATACCAAAAGTTTTGATTGCTCTATAACTGATTTACTTACCCAATACAATGAGACATTAAAGTTTTACATTCACATTTCGGAATTTGACAAGAATAAGACAAAAATTAGTATACAAGTTTTCTCTTCAGCAATATGTCATGTTTCCAAAGATATCTTTTTCAATTCTCTTATTCTAGAAGATTATCTCATTCCAATTATTCAAAAAAGAGTTAATTTCCTTTGTCCTAAGAGAAACTAAACAAAATTTAGTATTTGATAAGAGATCTGAGACTTCAAATTCACATATCAAATATAATTCTTATCGCTACTTATTGTATCCGGAGAACACAAAGAATGAGTGAACTACTAACTGATGTTGAAAAATTAATTACTCGAAATCAACAATTAAAATACTGTCTTGAGTACACTCTTCAATTTCTATTAGATTTCGATTCACAAGAGAGTAATCAAGCAGATCTTGGTGAAGATATGGTCTATAACGAAGAAGGTGAATACGTTCATGGTAAAACTTGGAGACAAGAAGTAGTTGATACCATAACTGAAGTACTAGGTGAAAAAGATGAGTGAATTAATAAGTAGTGAGGAAAAACTAGTACTTATTACTGAAGAATTTAGATTTGCCTTGGATAGAGTTGACCAAGAAACTCTATTTGGATTTGCTCAGCTTTCAGTTTTACCACAAACTGAAAGCATTAAATATATTCTTGACAATGATCATTATGACTTAGTGTATGATTTGATTCTAGTGAGTGATCCTAACTTTATCGATAAGATTATTGCTACTGTACTTATTCTTTGCGATTGGTGGGAAGATTATAGTGCTAAGTGGAATAGGGTTAAACAACCATATCTTACTATTTTTAAGTATTATTCTAAATATAGACAACAGATTCGAGAGCGTCTAGAAATTCACTTACAAGAAATGAGAAAACTTAATCACCATACTCAAAACTTTATGAGTTTGATGATTACTATGTATGGAGTTCTAGATGAGTGATCTTTTAACTGAAGTAGAAAGTGAAATAGAACTCGAGTTACTTATTGAGCAACTAGAACAAAATATTTGGAGATCTTTACGTAGTTCTGTCTCCTTTCAGGCAATTTACACTTATCCTACACAAGACTTTAATATTCTCTATGACATAAAAAACGGTAGGTCTCATTTAACTGTTTGTTTTGGTAACGATGTTCAATATTATTGGAGTGAAGAGATATATTGGGATTGTGCAATTGATGAAGATTTTCTTATTCCAATTGTCAAGAAAGGATTATTGAAAGTAATTAAAGAACATACATTACATGAGATGATTGAAGTACCTAAGAGAATTACTCCACATAATTTATCGGTTTATCAATTCAAGGTACCGAACTTTAATGAGTGAATTTCTCACTAAAAAGGAACGAGTAGAGATTCAATTAAAGGAACTAGAGTTAATAGTACTTGAGTTCCTTTTGAAAGAACTTACTTCAATCCATAAAGAAGAGAAAAATACAAGATATTTACATATACAAGTAGTTAAGGTTATTGAAAGATGTATTCCTTATTTTTCAGAATACACCTTAGATATGTTCTTTCAATACTTAGGAGAACATGTTTCTAAGTATAAGTCTTCTTTGATTCTAGAACTTATCCAGTCTGAAGTTTTTTCGGAGGATATTGTTTTAAAGTGGAAGCAATTACTTATCCTTAGAAGAGAGTTTGAAGATAAACAATCTAAGTTTTTTGAGACTTATTGGTCTCATTTTAAGCAGGAGAAAGATTTATTTTTTAATCAAAATCCGTGTGGTGAGGTATTTATTGATTTACCTCAAAAAATCAATATAAGACTCGAATCAAGAAAAGTAGAAGAAATTCCACTTAAAGTAGCTACTGGAAAAATGTTTCGTGAGTTTTGTAGAAAGTTGAAGATGAAATAGAGTCATTTTGAGTTTACAAGATTTAAGTAATTAAGACGTTCTTTTAATTTATAAGACCTAAATTAAAATATAAAAAATTACATATATTAATGTAGTTTTGACAAAGACAAAATCACAGGAGTAGAATAATGAGTTTGAATATACCAACTGTTAATGCTTTGAGACAACCTACAAAAGAAGAAAAAGAGAAGCTTGTTAATGTAGTTACTGATAATACAATCAATGACCTTCTTCAAAACAGACAATCCTATGATTCTAATCTTCTAACAAAAGAAGAAGAAATTCTTGGTACCGAAGCACTTGTCAAAGATTTTCAAACTAACTTTAATTTTAAAATTCCACAGGGAAGATATCTACGTTATGACTCTGACAATGTAAAAGATTTTATCCTAGAATGTGAAAAAGTACTAGAAGGTAATAGAGAAGCATTTCTTAAATATTTCGGAGACTATAAGATTCCAAATAATAAGTGGGTTTGGAGATGGATTGGACAACTCTATAATCGTGCATATTCTGAGGGTGACTTAGAATTAATGGAGACTGTAATTAATGTTCTTCAGAGTAGCAACACTACAGTAACAGCTAGTCTTACATTTGCTACTCGTCCTTATGGTGATAAGCTTACTCTTGCTACTTTTACCTTGAAGGAAAAAGAACTTAAGTCTAAGAGTAGTAAGGAAAATTATATTCACAACAAGAAAATGTGGAATGCTACTCTTAAATATCTCCAGAAGAGATCTAAGTAATGACAGAAATTCGATTTAACGATAAACGTGAATTTAAAGCTCTATGGAAAGACTATCCTTGGACTCCAGTTTCTAATTTGTTGTGGATGGATAAGAGCTCTAGCGAATTAGAAAAAGAACAATTTTGGAAGGAATCATTGAATTTTAGTAGTTGGAGAACGAAGTTAATTTATACAGGAAAAATTGGTGCTTTTGAATTAGTCAATATCAAACAAACTGTTGAATTTATTACCAAGCAACTTCAACAAAAGCCAATTTCTGTAAAAATTCTAGGAAGTGAACCTAAGAAAAATTACATTTGGAGCTTTTCAATTGAAGGTACTCAATATGTAATGTATTATACTCGTGAAGGAACAACTCTCGAAGTTAGTGAAAAAGCAAGAGTACTTCACGTAATTCAACATATTCGTCTTATTACAGAAACATTACAAAGACTAGGAGAAAGAAAGTGATTAGAACAACAAGTAAGGTACTTAGTTATTTTGAGATTGAAGATATTCCTTACAAATTTATTACGCTCGATAATATTCCAATTGATGAGGTAGAGCATATTATCAAAGCACTTTCCTTGGTTTCTCAACGTTGGTGTATTCGTCCCTTTGAAAAAGTTTTAGTGCGTACTTTTAAACCACTTGAAAAATCAAATCATGATTATAGTACTCCTTACTATCAATGTACTGAACAAGATCGTTGGTATGGTACTGGTCTTTCTATCCTTCTTACAAGTACTTTTCGTCATCAAGTTAGTTACGTTTCAAGTTTTTTGAACCTATCAATGGGGAAAATCTATAAACCCTTGAAACCTGAAAAAAGAGAAGAATATTTAAATAGCGGTGGTCATCTTCTTATTGATAAGGAATGGAGAGAGAGTGAAAAACGCTATATCCATCATATCAGTAATATCACTAGTCCTAGTGAACTCTATCCAGAACGTTATATTCCATTTAAAGGTTAGTTAAGTGACACACCTACTAACACAAGAAGAACGTGATACATTTTTTCTCGATACAATTACCAAATATCAACAAGCTGATAAGTCAATAAGTGAAGTTACTCTTGTACAAGCATTAATTACCGATCCTAGTGAAGAAGTTATACGTAGTTATTTTCTCAATACAACTCCACAAGTCAGAGTTTACCTTGTACACTATGCAGCAACTCGTGGTTTAGTAAATCTCTTAAAAGAAGGACTTAAGAATAGAGCACCACGAGTCAAAGTTGCTAGTATGTATGCACTTAGTGTTTTTGACTATGAACATGTACTTAATACATTCATTGGTACCGATAAAGCTACTGAAATTATAGCACTTATTCATGGAGCAACAATAAGTAACCGTGACGAGGTGATTGAGTTCTTTATTCAGGATAAGAAAGGAGTAGTTGAACTTAACAATAGTGTTAGTGGTATTTCTACTTACTTACAAAATGCTCTTATTAAGTTTAACATGCTAGAGGAACTCGAGGAGCTAGTACGAAAGACAACTGCTTATGAGGGCGCTAAGTATTTTGCTAATCTTCGTAAGTTTGACTTACTAATTGAAGTTCTAAAAAACTACCTTGATCAATGGGTAGACTTCGGTAAAAGTACTAATTACTTTTCACATGTTGCTAGATTGTTACTAGAACACAAACAAATGACAGAGGAGTTACTTGAACTTATAAAGAAGAGAAATAAACAGCAAATAGGTATTTCGAGTAATGATTCATTTATTGATGTTCCTTTTCTCTACTATAAGAGCTTAAACGATTTCAATGGAATGTTCAGTTATCTTCTTGAGCTTGTTGAGATAGCTACAGAAATAGATCAAGATACAGGTTTCTATCAAATTTTAGTAGAAAGATACTTCAAATGGTATAATCTTGAGAGTACTCTTTTAACTAATGAAAATCAATATAACTCTTACAATCGAGATAGGTATTACTAGATGAGTATCATACTTACTGTTGAGGACTATGAGAAGTTATACAAGGAATTACAAGCAAAACATCAAAAAGCAATAGATTGTTTGTATGATTCTAGAGTAAAAGTTGGAACAGTACACAACAAATTAGGACAACTTGAAGAGAATTTCACTAAAATAGATCCCTCTAAACTTATCTCAAGAATTATACTAGATCAAATGCATATTTTAGCGGATACTTTTCAAAAGATTCAAAGTCATCTAATAGAGAATTTAAACGACGAAGAAGTAATAGAGGATTTACTAGATGAGTAACTTTCTGAAGCCCGAAGAAAATATTGAAATTCGACTTAGTGGTATGGAACAAGAACTATTGGTTCTACTGTGTAGTAAGATAGAGTCTTTACTAAGTCGTGGTTTCTATGACGAGACAATTTTTGAGGATGTATTGCGTGGTAGTATTTATTTTAGTGAAAATTCTACTCGTTTACTTGTAGCTTATTTTTCTACTACCAATAGGAATTGTTCAGTTCATTTACTTACACGTATTAGTCAATTACCACATTGGAACGATAATCAAATTAAAATGTGGACTGATTTAATACGAGCACGTCAAGTACAAGAAAAACCAGACGAAGCTGGATACATTGGGTTTATTCCTTCAAATACAGTACAACCTACTATGAGAGATCGATATCAATCTCTAAAGAATAAGATAAGTAATTGGAGGTACTAAATGAGTCAACTACTAAGTATCGACGAAGATTTTCAATTAAGACTTACTGGTATGGAAGAAGCTATATTTCTTCTTTTGGTTGATAAATTTAAGAATCTAGATGACTTGCAAGAATACCATGATTCTAGAATTCTTGAGGATGTCATAAGTTTTGGTGTTTATTTAAATGAGGAATCGGGATTCCTTTTGGTAGGTTTATTTAAGTCTCAAGTTCCAATTCAAGTAGAAGCATTGGAAGTAATTCGTGATCTAACTTTTTGGAGTGAAGAAGTAAAGTCTGCTTATAGTGAATTGATCAACGATAGACTTTACGTTAGACAATACGAAATAGATAAACAATCACAATTAGACAATTTAAGAAGAAAAGCACTTGAAAAGCACATTTGAAATAAAATTTGGATACACATGGTTAGAATTGAAAATGGGAAAACTTTTAACAAATGAAGAGCAAAATCAAATAGCTTCAGATTTAAAGCAAAACATCGAAAGAATGTTACGTGAAGCCTTACGAAATGAAATAGAGAATAAGTCTAGCTATTTTCGTGGAAGACTAGATACTTTTTTAGTACAAAAAGGTTATCTTCACGATTTAGTTGATGATATTGAGTTTACTTTAACTGTAGACAAGTTAAAGGGAGTTGATTGATGTCTGAGATAGTTACCAACGAAGAATTAAGAGCAATGCTAATTGATTTACGTATGGAATACAGTAATACTCTTAATTTTGTCATTAATAAGATGGAAAAACTTGACACAATGTTTAAGAATAATTACAGTCATACTACAAATATCCTCCTAAATGCAGAAAATATGGATGAGAAGTATTGGAAAGAAGTCGTTAGGGGTACACAAAAAGAATTGATTGAATTTCAGAAAACTACTACTGAGGTAATGAAAAAAGCACTTGAATTAAAAAATTCTAAGTGAGTAATCTACTTACTGAAGACGAGAGACGTGTTGTAATTAATTCACTTTGTCCAGAGATTCAAGAGATCATTTTCAATGGTGTTATTGATGAATTAACAGCAAAAGAAAGTGTACTTCGTAGTTGTTTACAGGAACTAGCTGAAAATAATAATTTAGATCCAGAGGAATTATTTGAGAGTATTGCTATTGATGTAAAAGTAACTTATAGTAATTGGAACCCTACATGAGTAATTTAATAACAAAACAAGAAGACTTAGAAGTAAGACAAGACTGGAATAAGAAAATGGAGGAGTATGTTGCTGATTATCTACAAAATAAGTTTCACTACGACGATTCTGGTTTACTTGGAGAAATGGGATCCGAGCTAGGTATTCCAGCTATCTTTATTCATCGAATTAAGTTTAAGGTTCAGATTGTTGAAATTGAATTCGATGAAATAGGAATGAGGGAGGTTTACAATGAGTGAGTTCTTAACAGAGAGCGAGAGTTTTAGGATACGCTTACTTACAACACAAGAAGCTTTGTGTGGTTTAGTCTGTAACCATCTAAGAGATGACTTCCTAGATGGTAATGGTGGCATGTCTACCGATCAAATACTTAAATTTATGTCTAAGTATTGCTTTCTCTTAAACGAGAAGAGTCAAGATTTGGTATTTGAACAATTCATAAACAACTCGTTTGTTATCTATAATCATCTAGATTATACTAGTTATCTTATTGAAGAACTTAAAAAAATAGAAGGTTGGATAAATCCAGACAAGTGGAACGAGTTACAAGAAAAGTTAAACTTAATTCACGATGAAGAAGTAAGTCAAAGATTAGAGGAGATTGACAGATTCGATTATGAGTGAAATTCTCTCAAAAGATGAAGAACAGTTTGTTAAAGATAATTTAGTTTCAGTATCTATTTCCTCTCTTTACTATGATAGAAGTGGAAATAGAGAAATGATAGTTCCTATCTACTTACAAATTCTAAAGTCGGAGATGAAGTTCTTGGAAAGTATTATTAGTCAACAAACGACTGAGGAGACTGATTGGTTTTACTTTATACTAGATCCGAAAGTAATTACAGTAAATAAGTTTGATTATTGTAGTCTAGAGGATTATAGCTGGAATGTTCTTGGTATTGAAAAAGAGTACTATCGAGAGTGGTTACGAGAAATACAATCGTAAAAAAGCAACCGCACTTGCGGTTGCCTAAAAGAGTTGTGTGTTTACAATTAGAAGTTAAATTAGGATTCATTTATATTATAGTACGAACAGTAGATTTTTTAAGGAGTCTTATGTCGAGTTTACTCATTCAAAACGATTTAGAGTTACTTAAAGAAGAATTTATCTGGAAGAAACTTTGTATAAGACGAACCAATGTACAACTTCTTTATAGTATGCTTAAAGAACTTTGTACGAGTGATGAGCGAATTCAAGCTCTTCAAAAAGTATGTATAGAGTATCAAAAAGATCATGGTTTACTATTTAGACTCCTTGAATTGCTAAAGATTGCTAGTAATGATGAAATTGATTCTCTTTATTCTTGGAGTCTTGAAGACGAAGATATAGATGAAAATACACGCTGGTTAATAGAATTTAGATTGTCAAAGGATAATTAAGTGAAAAAATTTACGAAAAAAGACTACAAAAAAGCTGACAAGGTAACAGAGGAGCTACTAAAAGCAGACGAGGATAAGGTTAAACAGTTACTTGTTCTTACTGCTCTAAAAGATATTATTCTTTCATTAATGAATAATGGAGATTGTAATCGTTCTGAGATTATTGATGCAGTTAAAGGTTACAAAGATAGTACACTAGCTCCTAAAGGTATTACTTTTCCTTGGAAACAAATAGAGGAAAATGTTGATCTAGGTCTAAAGGCTGGTTTAGAGATTGAGTATATCGAAAAGATTAGTGACGAATACAAACTAACTCAAAAAGGAAAAGATTTTGGTGATGATTTTTGTAACCGTTTGACTGGTAAACCTACCTACAAGTCACAACTTTCTAAGCCCTATGAAGATATTCAAAAACTTGCAGCTCAAGCATTTAAAGCTCACAGATGACTTCCTTACTTAACAAAGAAGAAGAATTGACTCTTAAGCTTGATTTTCACAATAAGCATATGATTGCTCAAGTTAAAAAATATTGTGACTTACACAAACGATCAGGTGATCCTAGTTTTGAACTTATTCTTAGTTTTGTAGTTACTCAATATCGTAATTTCATAATCACTCGTGAGACTTATTTAGTTTGTTTTGAGAAAATCTTTGAGCATTGGCCTAGAAATGTTCCAAATAAAATGATACTTGCACGTATGATAGGTAGTTTAGATATAGATCAAGACTTTCAGTGGAGTCTTGAAAGTTTGGAGGAATATCTTATAGATGTAAGTATTGTCATTGACTATTGTCAACGATTGCCCTATTACGATTTTAAAATTTTCCTATGTGAAATTATTCAACTTCACAAACTAGATGTTAGCGTTGTTGAAATAGGACAGGTGGTAAAAGCTAGTGAGTGAATTAACCACTATTTCCGATAAACTTACTCTTTGGATGGAAGATGAACATAGAGATTTTCTTACTGGACTTAAATTTAGTAATACGTTTCTAGAAGAATTTCTTGACTCTATTGTTCAAGGTGAGGATTTAGTTAAGACTATAACAATAGAAGAGTGGATTCAATTACTTTGTGCTCTAGAAGAATTCGATTCAAGAAAACCCTTCGAAAGTATGGGAACTGCTTATACCTATAAGCGAAACAATTGGGATTACAAACATAATTCAGTCACAGAACTTGTAGAGTATGGTATCAGACAAGTAACTTTAAATCGTGCTATCAAAAACGAAAATAATCATCTCACTGAGTTACTTCAACTTCAAACAACTCTAATCCAAAATATTTGGGATGCGGTAAGATATGAGACTCATACTTTGCCACCATATTTTACATGGGAACTAATGAGAATCTATGATAAGGTTTATACACAAAAAGATACACAACTGTTCCAACCTTGGACCTTGAAAATAGATAAGTATACACCTGAGAAGAATATATATATTTATTGTTTACAGCTTTCTCACTATACTTACAGTTCGAGTAATCTAACGTTTGGAAGTTCTCTTGTTTTTGATCCAGATCATCGAGTAGCTTTTCTTGGTTTAAGAGCTATGGTAAATAACTCTAAGTTAGAGTTTAACGATAAAATTGGATTATTTTTACACTTCTACAATACGCACTTAAAGAATAAGAAGAACAATTGGTACAAGTGGTTTGATAATTCCTATCATAATAATTATCCAGCGAGTGGAATTACTAGTACTATTTTAACTGATCTTCTTATTTACGAGTGGGAAAACAAGAACAATCCACAAGTTAATAAATACATCAAAAGTTTTGTTCTAAGTGAATCTAGTGGTGTAAAGAGAATAGATTTGTTTAATAGCTTAATGCAGAATTTTCAACATAAGAAACCCGAGGAAATTATCTTTGTAGGACCTACTAGTATTAGTGCTATTAAAAATGATCTTTTAATGCAAGCACGCGTTGACTATCCTCAAGAGAAAGGTGAGTCTTGGAAAAGATATTTTGTAGAGAATCTACTAAAAAGCTAGAGTTAGTAATTTATTGTAACGTACACACTATCTATTTATCAGCCTTCACAACTTTTGGAGTCTAACATGAAAGAAAAGCAAGAAAAACAAGGATGGATAGAGAGGAGTATCATAGCACAATATGATCATATAGCGTCAGAGTATTTTCCCAAGGTTTTAGGACTTGACTATGATCTGGTTGTATTGACTGATGGTGACTCACTCCTTGACTATGGAAACAAATTAGGTGAAGATGGACAACCAATTTATGAGTTTGATCGTTTTTTAGAAGACACAGATAGACTTACTCGTCAACTCTTTCACGTTAGTATTTCCGATTTAGATGACCGAATGCTAATTGACATTTTTAAACGTATTTCAGACTTTCGTAAGAAGAAGGAAAAGAAGTAGTAGTGGACGTTATAGAGTTTAACAAATACGAAAAAGTAAAGCAGGAGTCACTTTCTAGAAAAATAGAAAAAAATAGACATACTGAAAACGTGAAGCAAGAACGTACACAGAAATTACGAGATGAGTTATCCGAGATTGATGATCTTTTAGATAGACGACGAAGACGAAAACTTGGTTTAAGTTACTAAATAAATTAACCGCGTTTACAAACGCGGTTTTTCTTTGAAAGGAGAAACTATGAGTGAATTACTTACTAAGAACGATTTACAAGTTTTAGGTATGAAACAGTGGAGAGAATACTTTCAAATAGCTGATGATCAATATTCTGGGAATGGAGAAAATACTTTGTTTTGTCATTTTAAAGTTTGGTTTCATACTTATTTTGATTCTCTAGATGAGGAACTCTTGAAAGAAGTAAGACCTAAGCTCTTTAGAATTCTAGGTAATTGGATATTATTTGATGATTTTTATTTTATGATGTCATATTTCACTTATGTTCCCTTAGAATTGGTTCAAAAAGTATTACAAGCTTACAAACTAAATACCACCGATATTAAATGGTTGTTTAAGTTAAGTAGGAATAATCAAAGTCATTCTAAAATATATGTTGCTATAATGCTTGCAAGTTCTAAGACGATTCCTACTATTATCAGTACTATTTCCTTTTCCTATCCAGAATCTCAGGAATTGTATGTTGAAATCTCAAAGGTTATTTTGAGGAATAAATTCTATCAATTAGGTAAAGAATTCAACAAAGTATTGTTTCAATATCTAATTGAGACAGAAGTAGTGGAGGAGGAGTTAACTTGTGTCGAAACTGCTAGATAACCAAGAATTGATTTTTCTTGGTATTGAAGAGTGGAATAGCAAGTTTAAAGATAATACTGAATACACAAGAATGGGAACAGGATTTGGACAATCTGATTATTGGGTAGATTTTGAAACATGGAGTGAGAATTATTTAAATATATTAGACGATGATTCTTTTGAGAAAATGCGAAAGAAATACTTTTGTATCCTTGGAGATTGGTTTAGGTGTAATGTTCATTATAACAAAAGACCAGCTGCTAATTACTGGGAGAATAATGACCTAGGACTTCTAGCAGTAATTCTCGATAAGGTAAAATTAACAAGACAAGATTTAGATCAAATTCTAAAGGGTAAATGTACAAATAATTTTCTAACTAAGGTACTTATTAGTTTTCTTACTATTGACTTAGACTTATTAGTAGATTTTGCTCTCTTAACCAAAGATCAAGAAGATTGGGAACAAGATGCCCTGACAAGTGCTTTTAACTTTGTGTTAAATTTTGTAGAGAGTCCTACTAAGGAATTCTATCGAGATACTCTATGGAATAGAGTTAAGACAGCTCTGTTTCAGGAAAAGTCTAGTCTATATGAGTGAATTACTTACATATAAAGAGTTAAGTGAACAAAATTAGGAGTTACCTATTTAGTGGAGAAGAATTTAAACGAAGAAAAGTAAATTATGTTATGTACTACAATAGATATACAGTTAAATTAAAAGATTACACTTAGTGTCATATTAAGAGACTCTCTTTTAATTTAATTAATTGATAATATAATAATTAAAATCAACTATTCATATTTCTTTACACTCTACAGTTGGTTTTGACTCTAACAATTACACCACCTAGGAGAATTTAATGTCACAAGTTGTTGAACGTAATTTTGTCGAAGAAAGAAAATATCAACGTAATCAGTTTCTGCGTCAACTTGGTACTTTTGGATGGGAACCAATTAGCAGATTTGTTTTTGCAAGTGCTCTTACAGGAACTCCGATCTGTGTGTATGGTACACATGGTGCTGGTAAAACAATGACTTTTCGTCGACTTGCTCAAAAAGCTTTTAATAAGTCTTATTGTTTGTACGATGCTAGTAAAGCAAATCTTGTCGACATCATTGGATATCCCAATGTTGAGTCGTTCAAGAAAGGAAAAATGGATTTCGTTCGTACTCCGATGAGTATCTGGGATAAGAGTATCATTATTCTCGATGAAATTACTCGTGCAAGAGAAGATATTCAGAACTCCTACCTTGAAGTTCTTCGCAATAGAACGATGCAAGGTGTTCCAACAGGTGCTGATTTCGTATTTACTGCTGCTAATACTCTGGAATACGCTGGTACAAGACCATTGGATGAAGCGTTTGCAAGTCGTATTGGATATTATTGTGAAGTTCCAGAATTGCTTGATATGAGAGACGATGATCAGGAGCTCGTAGTTTCTGCTCGTGAAGGTTGTGATTCTCCTGGACTTCGTTTCTGGAATACAACACTTCAAAATCCAGAGGATTTGATTCCAGATATCAGTGAAGAATTCAGAAACTTTATGGGTGATGTATCAGAGTATTATCAACAAGTTTCTGATGTTTATCGTGAGATGTTCGTTGAGTATATTCGTATGTTTTCTACCAATCTTAAGTCACGTACTCGTAAGCGTAGTAGTGGTGATGAGAACAAGAAAAACAAAAGTGGAAGTGAAATTAAGCTTGATGCTCGTACGAATGTTACTCTTGTGAGTAATATGCTCGCTAACGTTGCCTTGGAATCTTGGGAATTCGAAAAGCTTGGTATCAAGTTTACCGATAATCATCTTCGTGAAGTTGTTATTGATACAATCTTTCACTCTTTTCCTTGGGCTTTGACAGGTCAGGAAGTTAACAAAGCTGCTGTTAGTGAAGCTCATGAACAAGCGTATCGTATCTTGAAGACTCAAGATATGGTAGCTTATATGATTAACAACGAGAAGAATCCTGTTCGTCGTGTGATGCTTGCTCTTCACATGGATGATCTGGAACCAGTTGCTTTGTTCGATGCTATTGAAGAACTTCTTGAAAACGATAAGAGTAAAGAAGCAGTTCTCTTCTGTCTCCTTGTTAAAGATCGGAAAGAAGTTCTTAAGAAACTCAATGACAAACCTGAGTTGAGTTCTCGGATTTCCGGTATTGCTGTAAGTGCTTTGAAAACAGCACTTGGAGTTAAAGTAGATACTACCTCAAACAACGTCGAGTATGGTAGAATTCTTGAGACTGAGTTTAAGGTAGATCTTACAGATCCCGTTGTTACAGATCCACTCTTGAGAATGGCTTTGTTGTATCTTCGTAATCGTTATGCTAATGATTTGTGGAAAATGGATCTTATTACTTTTCAGACTGATGTTAAGGAGATGTACGCTCTTAGCAAGGGTGTTGAGGATCTTCTTCAGTATGACTACAATAAGATTCGTGAACATCTCTTGAAATTGAGAAGTTCTAAGAACTAAGTCACAGCGGTGTAATTTTTGAGGTAGTATCGTTATTGGTACTACCTCTTTTAAATACTCAATAAAGGGTAATAATGAGTAAGATAGTAACATTTGACGAATTACATACCTTGTACAAAGGTATATTGATTAAGTATAGACGTTTGTATCTTCATCTTTACAAACTTCACATGGAGCTTGGTAATGTAACTTCACCAACGGATGAGATTCTTGACTACGAAAAAGATCGGTTAGAATCTAAGGATGCTTCAATAGAACCAACGACAACAGATGAATTACTTGAAGAAATGGAAGCAATCAGAGAAAGAGTTGAAGTATTTCAACAAATGCTTATGGAAGAGATTCGTTTGTGTGAATCAGAATTTATATTAGGAGACTTACTTGAAAAAGAGTAAAGATCAACTTTACTCAGTTTTAGATTCGTCACCCACTACAAAAACAATTGAAGGCAGAAGATTATGACTACAGAATATTACAGAGTAAAAGACAAAAATTGTATCATTCAAACTTTTAGTTCACTTCCAGAGAAAGCTCAGATTCGACTCTCAAAGATCTACGGACAAGTTATTGCTAGTCGTAGTCGTTACTATATTTTGAATGGAAATATTCATCGAATCAATGAAAACTGAACACCGTTGTATCATGTGTAAAGAAACACTTGAAAAATTACGAGAACAAAACAAACTTTACAGTACGTGTCCTAATTTAACTGGATGTAATCGTACACACGTATTTCTTGGTGATTTGAAAATGCAAGAAAACTATTTTAAGAGGACAAGTAATGAGTCAAGTCATAATTAAAACAGGTATCCCGCGTGGAATAGAGCTCTCACGTGAGGAACTTCTTTGTTTGGAGTTGCTCTGGAAGAAGTCTATGTTGAATCTTAGACAACGTTCTCTGACTGCTGCTATGAAGTTTATCAGTGTAGATAGGCTTGTTTGGACAATTGATTCAATGATTCCAACAGCAGCTATTATGATGTATCCAGGACGCTATTCTCCAGATATCTATGTGAATCTTAATTTTCTTGTTGAAATCCTGGATCTTGCTCAAAAGAAACTTGGGAATCTTTTGAATATTACCGAGGAAATGAAAGAGAAAGGTGATTATTCGATACTTTTTCTTTATCGTACCTTTCCAAAGAATGTTGCTGAACTCTTTGAAAGAGCAGTTGCTAGTTTGATTGCACATGAACTGATGCATTTTATTCTGAAGCATCTCTCAACCAATCAACGGAAACGTTTGAAAATAAAACAAGGTGATCTTCCAAATCTTGTTTTCGATATTTTCATTAATCATTTTCTCTATCAACTTGATCTTACTACACTCATGGAGTTGTATTATCCATCCTCTCAACATATGAAAATTGATGAGATTCTTCCAGTTCTCGATAAAGATGGAAAACCACAACTTGAATGTGATAAGAACGGTGAACCTATCATCGGTGAACGTGGACAGATTAAGATTAAGACTTATAAAACTGGAAAGAAAGTACTGAAAGATACGTTTCCTACTTTTTTCTTAAATCCAACTATTCAGTTGAATAAAATAGATGATATTCATCATTCAGCTTTTCAAAAGATTAACAAAGTAGAATGGACTCTCGAGCAAATTGAAGAGTATATTCTCAAACATCTCCCACCTGAACAAAAAGGTGGTAATTGTTTAGGAGAAGTTATTCTCATTGGTAATCATGCTCCACAAGGAGGTGAAGGTGAGGATAAACAAAAAGGAGAGAAGAAAGAAGGTAAAGGACAAGAAGGTGACGAGGATGAATTAGATTCTGAGGGAAAAGAATCTGGTGGCTCAGAAGGGGATAATGGTGACGAGGAAGGAGAACAGAAACTTCCAGGTTCTATTACTGATGAAACTGAAGATATAGTTCGTGAAATCTTTACCAAAGCGAAAACAAAAGATAAGTTTAATACTGGTCACTCAAAACTTGGTGAGTATTTCGAGGAACGTCTAAGGGTTGAGAAGAAGAAAGATCAAGCAGTAGACGAGATGGTGTTGCGTGCTCTGATTCGTAGTACAAAAGGTACTATCTTGAGAGCAATGGGTGTTTATGCTACTGACAATATGAAGCAAACAGTAATACCATCATTTGAGGATAAGAAAGATCTGGTATTGATGGCTGCTGATCAAGATCTTTTCTTCTTCCAAACACAGATTCTTGTGAATCGTGGAAAAGCTGTTATTTATACTGATGTTTCTGGTAGTATGAGTGGTATCAAGGAGATCATTTACTCGCTTCTTATTGGTCTTGAACAAGAGTATGAGGTAGAATTGTTTGTATTTTCGACTAGACTTTATCCACTTTCAAAGGATGATCTTAGACAAGGTATTGTACAGACTACTGGTGGAACAGATTTTGATATCTGGATCAACGATTTGAAGGAAAAGAAGTACGAAAAAGTACTTGTTATTACTGATGGTTATTGTAGTATCAATAGTGAAAATCAGAAGTTCTTGACAGATGAGAACATCGAGTTGTTCGTTGTCTATACTCAAGGACATTGTGCTAAATGTCTTGAACCATATACTCATACAAGTTGTGTCTTAAATTACAAGGAGTTGTATTAACCATGAGAAAATTTCAAAAAGTAACAAAATCACTTCTTAAAGATAAATACTTAGAAGATCCTAAACGTGCTCAAGACTTAACAGCACGAATTTTTAAGAAGAGGATTCTTACACAATTTCAAGAAAATAATGACTTAGAAGAATGTAAAAGATTCCTCTTACGAGAGTCTCCTGGTCAGTATACTTACGAAAGAATAAGCTTAATAGTTGATACTTTAATGCTCGAAATGATAGAAGAGAATTTAATTGATGAAAATCGAAAAGTACTTGTAAATCTTGAAGAGTACTCAAAAACTATAAGTAGTCTACTAAAAGAATGGAACTTGGATAATCTTGGAGAAAATTTCGAGTCGTAGTTAAACTACAAGGAGTTGTATTGATGTCTAGAAAAGAAATAAGTTTGGAACGTTTACGAGAATTATTCTTAGAGTATATAGACTTAGATCTAGAAATAGAATCCGGAGCTGGTAGAAGTATTTTACAATGTAAGCAAAGAAAGGTAGAGATCATACTAGAAATAAGACCTCTTTCTGAGGAGTTGTATTGATGTTTGAGGATATTACTGATGGTTCTGCTAAGTTTATCTTCAGAGAAAGTGAAGAATTTGAATTAGAAACAAAACGAATGGATAGTGATAATAGTATGGTAAGAGCTTTTACAAACTATCGTGGTTGGAGACTTGGTGATCGTTTTCTAAATTTCGATCATACATTAGACTCTGGAGTATTTGATGCTCCAAAAGTATCATGTCGTTTAATTTCGATAGTAAAAGAAAAAGCTGCAAGAAAAGATAAGAAAGGAAACTGGAGAGGTTTACCAAAGATCTTTCCAAAGAATCTTCTTACTTTCTATTTTGTAGATGAACGTTTTCCTGATGACGTAATGTTTTTTCATCGTGAAGACTTAGCATGTTGTAAGAAGTTGTGATACCCTTGGAGGTGATAGAAGTTGGTAAAAAATAAAATCTTTGTACTTTTAATAGCACTCAATGATTCGAGACTTGATATCGAAGCTTTTCTACAAATAACAGATAGACAATTTGACAAGTTAGTAGATTGTGAGTGTAACGGTGATTGGGATCTCAAGATCATTAATTTACCAGATGATACTACTGGTAGCTTTGAATGGAAGAAATTTAAAGACTTCGTTAGAGAAAATAAAGAAACACTCAGTTGGTTAGGTTATCGTGAGTGAATTAGTAACTGACGAGGAGTTTTCTATTGTTCAACAACAAGCTATTTTAGCACTTGATGAAATGTACGATAGACATAAGAATAACTTTCTTGGTTACCTAGAAGATAATCTCGAGAGTTATCAATACCTAGAGGCTTGTTGTAGGTTTTATGAGAAAAACTACTATGTAAGTCGACTTCCAACCATAGTTGAATTTATGGAATATATTTCTAATAGGAGAGGTGTTAATGAGTAATTCGATCGAAGAGAAACGTAACATTCAAAATATTAAAGAACTACTTGAACGAGTGGTTGAAGTTGCTAGCCTTGAAGAAGAAAACAGTTATCTTGAAGGTTTCGATACGAACTTCTTTGTTGATGTACCTCGTAACTATAATGAAGGAGAGTATGCTACTAATCTTCCACTAGTTCTACATGCTTTTACATTCAAAAAACAATCGATTGATAAAATTACACAACTACTAATGTTTTATCTTGTCAAAGAAGAAATGTTTGAACGAGTAGCAGTAAGTAGAGAAGGTTTCATTGGATTTTGGTTAAAGGACGAAGAAGATTTACCAGAGTTTGAAGTTACAGTAGTTGGAACCTACTCAAAAACATTACGTGCTCTAAATCGAAACGAAGCTGAAAAGATTGTTATGGATCAACATTTTGATCCAGCTTACTTAAAAGAGAAAATACGAATAGAAGTAAGAGAGTGCGTTAAATGAGTGACTTATTAACTAGCCAAGAGATTACTGAAGCACAACAAGAGTATCTTGACTCAATTAAGGAGTGTTTTGAGTATAAGCATGAAGTTGCTAAAAACTATCAAGAAGGTCTCCTAAAGAAAGAACAAGAGTTGATTACATATTTTCAAACACACCCAGAATTGTGTGTAGGAGATTATAGTGATCAAGATCAAGCTATCTACGAAATTAGTGGTGTTGATATTGGAAGTGATACTGAATTACCTCATCTCTGGACACCTAGCTTAGAAACTCTTACTAATTATATCAAAGGTAGATAAATGAGTACCAAGAAAGAACTTGAAGACTTGCTGAATCAATACTTAACAGTAGAGTGTGAAGCTAGAGGTAGTGTATTTGGTGAATTATTAGATGAGTTTGAAGAAGAATATGAGGTTACAGTACTTGATCTTGAAATCAGTGTTAAGGTTAAGAAGGTAAAAATACAAAAAACTCCTTCGATTTCTGAGATAGGAAAAAAGAATATAGAACATTTTGTTCACTTACAAGAACAATATTTAAATGAGGAACAATATCCATCACTTAGTGAGTTACAATGTAGATTGCTTGAAAAGAAACAACTAGCAAATGGTGGTTGTTCAATGTTTGAGGAAGAATTTCCTGAATATATTACAGCAAAGGGTGTTTATTGGGATACAGATTTGAAAACATCTTTACAATCATTTTACTCAGAACTACTGTTAATTGATTAGATGAGTACTCTTTTAACCTCTAATGAGGAGGAGAAGATAAAAGAATACTTAGAGGAGACAAGAGTAACCCTTAAACAACGATTTGCTGATATTCTAACTACTCAAATTGAAAGTGACTTAGAATCTATACATAGTACTATAAATCACTCTATGGATGAGTTGGAGAAACAATACGGTATAAGAGTAACTAAGTTTGAGTACAAGATAATACTAACAAAACTTGAATTGGAGATAGATAATGAGTGAAGTTTTGACTGAAATAGAAAAAGAACCTATCCAAAAACAAGTAGATGAGTATCTTGAGACTGTAAGAGAAACTTTTGCTAGTAAACGAAAGACAGCAGAATTCTACCTAGAAACTATTAATTCAAGAGAACAAGAGTTTCTTAAATACTTCAAGGAGAATCCAGAATACTGTATCGGTGATTTTGAAGATCAAGATCAACATTGTTTTGAGATAACATTTCCTTATAACGATTGTGATTGTCCAGAAGTTTGGTGTCCAAGCGTAGAACAAGTAATCGAGCTCATTAAAGAAAATTTAGAAGAAGAGAACTAATAACTAGTAGGAGGATTTTATGATTACCAATACTTTGTTTCTTGGTACGTTTAAGTTAAAGAATCGAATCTTTTCGGATATTCAAGTAGTAATAGCAAGCTCACTTAACGAAGCTGATCAATTACTACGTGATTTCTATAGTAAAAATGGTGAAATTGTAATTGAGGGAAAAGTAGAAGAAAGATTACCTTTAACTCGTAATCAAGAAAAAGTTGTTTCGTTTTAAAATAATATGTTGGTAGTATTTTTTAAGTTACAATAGAGAGGGTATTTGCAGTAGTGAACGAATTTAACCCCTTGATCCGTGAGAAAATTCAAAAGGCTGTTGATAGTGGTGAGATTGAAGGTACCGTTGTCAATGATATATTGCTAGATTTTCCAGATATTAATCGTGGTAGTCTTTTACGTGAGATTCATCGTTTACGCGAAGAACAAAGAAAAAAGAACGAGAAACAATAGTGCAACTAACTCGTACTCTCAATAGACAGCATATTCAAGAAGAAATTTTACCTCAACCCAACGATAGACTTCTCTTAACCAAAAATCAATTTCAAAATCGAATGATTGCAGTTTTTGTGTTAGAAAAGAAAAAAGAGAATCTTTGGGAAGGGATTATCGATGAGAGTTTGAATGGGTATCAGAGTGGTGATAGTGTTTTCTTTACAAGAGAGGATTTTGATTTATACTATAAACTACATCAAGGATTTGCTGATATCCCGAGTGGTATCTTCTATGATGTTTGTGACCATTACTATTATCAATGTGAAGAAGTAGAATGTATTGGTATACAGTGGAAAAATAGGACACTAGGAGTTGTAATATCGGGTACTGAGATTTGTTTGGGAGATCTTGATCATAGTTTAAACTATAAAAATAACAAAGCATCACTTTTCTATTGTACAACGTTTGCACAAACAACAGAGTTGCTCACAATAGAACAATTCTTCGATGTAATGGAGAAACCCAACTTTACGATCGTTTGTGAAGAAGAATGTACTTTGGTATTCGAGTGTGAACAGACTTTTATTGTTTTAAATGTAGATCCCGAGAGACCCTTAATAACTCTAACTTATATGAGACAACCTTTACACTATGAAAACTCTTTCCTTCATTCACTCACTACAAAGAATCGTAAAGTCTTTCAAGATCGAATTTATAAATTTCAAGGTTAAGGACACAAGTATGGATCCAAATAAGAAAAAGCTAATAGAAGCTTTTCAAAATCACAGTAGAAAGTATCAACAAACGTTCTACGAGTTACTTGTTCACAAGGAAGTAGATAATACTTATCTTGATGACACTTCTCTCTTAACCAAAGAGATAGTAAGAGTATGTGAACCTTTTAATCGTGCACTCTTTAAACTCATTCAAAAGAAAAAAGTAGGTTACGAGACCTTGAATCTAGTTTTATCAGCTTACTATCAAACTGCTGATAAGTTAAATCAACCCAAGGACTTTTTAGATATTCTTCTATTCCTTGCAATCTATACAATGGGTGATCGTGGTAAACTATCCAAGTTAAGTGATAGAAAAATTGAGAAAACAGTACTATCAGCACTCTCGGATCTATCTTCACCACAGGGAAAAGCGTTGTTCGAAGATTTGTTTGTTACTATAAACACACCTTACTTCAAACCACTGTGTGCTGATCTTTGTGAGGTTGATATAAATAAACTCTTTCCCAAGGAAAATAATGCACTACCACAAGTAACTGAAATTATTCCAGGTACTATAGTTCAAGTTTCTCTTGAGCAATTTCTAGGAATAGGTAAACAAAGCTCAGTTATTTTAACTATCAACGAGGAGGTAGTTATTCGAGGTTACTATGATCTCTATTGTAAAGGAGTAAAGTATCCAACAATCGAGGAAGTTAGTGATCACCTAAAGCTAATGTATCAATGTAATCTAGAGAATGTTCACATAAAAATGTTGATTGATGGTTTAAAACACAAACAATTGGTTGAGACTTGTGGTTTGCTTAGTACGAGAGGTTTTGAACTCTTAAGAGGTTAATGATGAGCGAGCTACTCTTTGATTATGAAGAAGAAGGTACTCTGAAATACATAGAAAAAGTCTTACTTGAGGAACATAAGGATTTTTCTGAGGAACAATTGGTAGTCTATCTTACAGAGACAGTCTTTAATGCACATAATGCCTACGAAATAATCTCAAGGCTTTTACTAGATGATAGATTTTTGTGGATCTTAAAAAAGCACTCCATTCTCTTCTTGTTTTTACATAAACAAGAAGCATTGATAGATCAACTATTTTCTGACTTTCCACCAGGTTTAAAAGCGTATGTAAGGAGATGTCGTAATCATGGAATTGAAAGAGTTTTAGACTATGAGAAAAATATTGAAAAGCATCCTACACAGGTTATTTTCGAGAACTTCTGTAGAACCAATAATCTTACAACCTAATGAGCAAAAGAAACGACAGAATACACGTCAACTCTTACGAGTTAATATTCCACGTTATTCTAGTGTAGATGCTGTTAAAAGAGAAATAGAGAGAGCAATTGGACAACACGATAACGTAAGGTTAGTAGGTTGCGACTTATATTTCTATAACGAAAAGTCTATTTTTCGAATATTTTACGAGCCACCAAAACAATATACACCTCTAATGTTACTGGACGAGTGTAGTCACTTACAAAATAAGGACTACACTTTTGCTTTAAATAGAGAAGGAGTTATCTTTTTTACCCATACTTAGAGTTTTCCTAGAGAATAGAACCTACAATTGTTTCTTATTATCGTTGGTAATAAGTATTTTGAACACATAAACATCAGAGGACTATCAGTTCTTTCTCCATATCTACACGTCAAACAAGACTTCACCTTGAAGGGATTTCTTTCATCTATGGACTTCAAACTAAAAGATTTGACACCACCACCTACTTCGGGTTCAAATTCAATTTCATTGTCTGTCGTAAGCACTTACGTACCTCTACTTCTTAATTTTCTTTCTAAAAATTCAGAGAAAACCTACTCGTCTTCCGACCTAATGGAATCTCTAAAGGTAGATATTTCACGTAACTATTTTACTCGTTTGCTAAAGTATCTAAATGACAATTCTGTCATTCGAGCAGTAGGTGAAGGAAGTAAACGTGAATACGGTCTTAAGTATGATTTTAAAACTTCACCAGTTACTCAGACAATTGCTGAAGTTACTGGTATTACCAAGGAAAAGAATGAGAATTTAATTCGTTTGGTATGTCGTCAAATCATCGTAAGTTATTTCAATACTAGTTCTTTTGACGATTACTTTAAAATTAGTCACATTAAAGCACTTACTGAAATTCCTTATCTGGGTTCACGAAAGGAATTTAGTAGTACACACTCTAATGTGTGTACAGTAGGTACTAGACTTGGAATTCTAGATCGTGTAGGAAATGGGAAGTATGAATTTGGTAATACTTCTCTTCCATTGCTTACTTTCTACGACATTAATCTTCAGGAAGGAGTAGAGTATCAAGAGAAACTTGTAAGTGCTTTTACTAGCTATGTTCTACAAGCCTTAGATAAAAATCAAGGAGTCTACTATCCAGTTCGTGCAGTCATTGAAGTACTTTTATTTCTAATGTACTATCCCTATGCTATTACTCAAAATATTATGGGAAGTTTTGATAGTACTCATAATGTTCATCTCTGGAAAGTACTTCGTGACTTTGACATTGTAGAGGGTTACGAGTCAAATTTGTATGGTTTGAAAAGAGAGTATCGAGTTAGTAATCTAGAATTTGTATATACTAATACAATACCACATCATCATAAGAGAATATTCCAAGACTATCTTAAGTTTCTTGGTACAGTTTTAGTTGGTGCTATAGACTCTATTCAGTTCCTAGTAGAAATTTTTATGGAAGATTTCATTAATTCGAAATCTCTAGGAAAAGTTGAAGTTCGTTGGAAGCATGGAAAACATTATCCACTTTTGTGTTTTAATACACTGGATGAGTATCTAGTAATTGCTAGTGAAAAAGGTTACCTTACATCAGTTGATGGTGGTTTTCAAGTTGATTGGAATGGTAATAAAAAGTTTATCCCAACAGTACTTAAGGAAGTTGAATTAGAATTCGAAGAAGTCATCGAACCAACGGTAGAAGTTACTGAATCGACACAAGAAGTTGAAGAAGAAACAATTGAAACAATAAGTGTTGAAGAGTTTGCTGAAAATCTTACAAGAGTAGCTAATGATATTAGCGAGCAAATAACCCGAAAAATACAATTCGAATTAGATAGTACACAGGAGTCGATTGAAATTAAAATCGATGAAACTGTTGAAAAGTATCTATCTCCAATCTTAGCAGAATTGAGAGAATTAAGACAAGTAATCACAGAAAATAAAGAAATGAAAGATACCATCGAAAAGTTTCTTCAAATAGAAAACGAACGTAATAAGACCATTGAAAGTTTAAAGAGGTTAATTTAGTGAGTACATTTGATATACGAGAGGCTCTTTTAAAAGTTGATACACTTAAAGCAGAATTATTTCAAGCAACTGATCCGGAGTTAGAGTTTGAAATTTTGCTTGAGTTAATACGATATGGACAACATACGGAGGTAGAACAACATCTTTTAACTCATCATTCACCAACTATTCAATTGACTTTTCCAATCTTCATTCACAAACTTCAAGATCAACTAGAAAGTGAAGGTTTAACATTAATTCTACCAACAACCAAAACACTTAGAAGTTATGTAGATTATAAAGTAGATCAATTGCTTTCTAATCTTACACAAAAAGAAACTGATGCTATTGCACAATTTGCTAGTATTGGAGAATTGTTACAAGACTTTAAAAGAGAACTCGAACATTATCGACATAAGACTTTAATTTACGATAACGTAGTTCTTGTTCAATTTCTAATTGAAACCTACATTAATAATTCTACCTCTAGTACTTACGAAAAAATAGTTCATTTTCTCAATGAAATGTTAAAAGAAATTCCTTTTGATTACTTTAGACGTTTATTACCACGAATGGAAAGTTTGAAATGTATCAATTATCATACACTAGAGGAAGTATTAGGTAGTGTTGATTTAGTACGTGAAAATTTCTTAATACTTCTTCAAAACTTAATAGAGGAAGAATCTGTTGAATGTGTATCGATCCTCCTAAAAATAGCAAGGGAAAAAGGGATTTCCTTGATCTAAAAAGTGATTTTGTTTCTGAAGACTTAGATTGTCGTTACTATAAAGAAAATCCTCAGGTTCTGACTAATATATTACTATACGGAATATATACTGAACTTCGAGGTTTAAATGACAATTTTCACATTGGATCCGAGATTTCTAAGTAACAAACTTATTCTCAGTACTTGGAATAGTGCAATGCATGTACAAACTATTATTTCAAGTACTTCTTCCTTACCTAATACTAGTTGCAAGGAAACTTATGATGTAATTACACAGAAGATACTTAACCACCAAGAACCTCTCAAGTTCATTGGTGGTTATTTAGTTCGTATTAATGAGATTGCAGTACATCGTGACTTACATTTTGATTTCTCGCAAATTCTAATGAATCATGTACCACGTCCAATTTTTATTGAAGATTATATTTTCGATACTGAATGGAAGTGGTTATTACTCTACTACAAAAACAATGATCTAGAATTTTACAACCACATAAAAGATCAAGAACCTAAGCTCTCACGCTTATTTAAACTTTTAGTTCGAGAACGTGATCTTACTACATTGAAACTAGAATCAGAATATTGGTTATATCTCAATCAACAAAACTCGTAGGTAACATATGAATAATTTCGTTAATTTTCTTCAATTTATTGGTTCGATCTATTATAATACTTTTTTTATGATTTTCTACTCTGACTTTTGAATGAAGAAACTAACAAAGCGTTTTATTAATAAAAAAAGCAAAAATCGTAAACTAGAACAAAATACTTTCAAAGTACAGGCTAACAAAGTTGTTGGTGAGTTTTTAGCTAAAGAACATAAACACATAACATCGTCACAACTAGAGCAAAAAGTTAAGGATATATTTGATAGTCGTGATATCAAATATGTACATCAGTATAAGCTTGGTTACTACTACTATGACTTTCTAGTTGGTGACTCAATAGTTCTTGAAATTCATGGTGAATACTATCATCAGCATCCAAAACTTACACGAAAATATGGTAAAGCAAAGTTTTACAGCAAGCAACGAACTAGAGACAAGAAGAAAGCAAGACTTGCTGTTAAACGAGGTTTTCGCTATCGTGTAGTTTGGGAAAGTGATATTATGTCTGGTAAATTAAAATACCTAGAAAGAGTAATAAGTGAGTTATTTAGTAAGTGAACAAACGAAATACGAGATTTTTCAATCTTTAATTGAACATTTAAAAGGACAAGCTAAAGATTTTCTCGAAGAAGTCGAAGAAAACTACATACGAGAGTCAATTAGTTGGTTAAGCAAACTTCAAATTCATTTAGTTACTGAGAGTAACGGAGTTTTCTTCTTTTTGTTTCCTACCATTCAATATCATGAAGAAACTGAAGAAGGAGTGTTCTGTAATCTAGGTAAAGATATTGATAGGTTAACAGAAGGAAAGACAGAATACATAGGATATGTTGGAGAATATCTTTTAAACTATTGTCAAGAACTTTATCCTGGTTTAGAAATTGAAACTAAGTATGTCGACCTTACTAAGTAAAGATACTGAACAAGAGATCCTTGGTACACTTATTAGAGATTTAAAGAACAGATTAGAAGAAGTGCTAGACAAAGTTCTAACTCGTAAAGACTTAAAATCTGTAACCCTTAAGAGTTCTCTTCAGCACTATGGATTTAACAAAAACAATGAGATAGAGTATATTAGTTTTCACTTGGCTTACTTTTGTACTTGTGGTTCAGAAGCTTATGGAAGTTCTGAATTCATAGACTATGACACTGATCATATTACTGAGGGTAATGACGTAGTTATTAACTACGTACTCGAGGAACTATTTGAATATGCTAAAATATTTTTAGAGAAATTTCCACAGATCTCTGTTACTCTTAACAAAAGATAAGGTCAATAAAGTTACTAAAGATCTAACATTCCGACTATTTTAATGGTGTTCACTCACACTATTAAACAAAAAGAGGTCATAAGTCAGTTTGAACGATAAACAGGTACTCTCCAAACTTCGTGAAGTGCTAGACAATATGCGTGAAGATGTAAAAGACTTAGTTCAACTTGCTGAAAGTTTACCAAGTTCTCTTCACACACAGAAATTAAACTTAGAGTTACTTACTACTGAGATTAATGAACATCTAGACGAGACATTTCGATTAGTTTGTCGGAAGAGAAGTTAAAGATGGATTGTATATATTAATTATACTTTAATATATCTATGGAGTACCTAAAGGCAGCATGCAAGAGTTTGAAGGTCTTACTGACTTAAGTGAAATGATTCAAAATAAGCATTCGCTTATCCTAATCATTAGTATCGTTGAAAGTACGGATATTGAAGTTCTAATGAAAGACGTCGAAACTCTACTCTTTGAAACACAATTGGGAATTTGTTATCATCAGCCAGTTGATGATCGAATTAAACTTTCAATCTTCTTCAGAGAATTAAGTTCTCGAGTTCCTTTGAGGAGACTTTTAACGGAGACTTGTGATTATTTGATTCAACAAAAAAAGATAAGGACCTATTCTCTCATCATTGAGTAGCTTACTTTCAAAAGAAGACGAAGTAGAATTAGCTATTGATTCTCTATTAAATACTCCATCTACTTTCGAACAAGGATTTCTTATAAGGTGTGTAGGAGTACTTGAGAATCATCAGTGTGTTTACTTATTAAAAGATAAGAAGACCAAAGACAAATTACTTAAAACTTATGCTACTAATATTGGTTACTTACATGTAACTGGAAGATTAATTCTGTGGTTTTCACGAATACTTCATCTTGACATTTGTCAGGAATTAGAAAGAGACTTTCTTAGAAGTAAGAGAAGTTATCAGCTATGCAAAATCACTCAAAAATTTCCAGATTATTTCGAAATACTCGACAAGCAAGCTTGGAAAGATGATGACTTTATTACTAGGTTATTTTCCTCCTACGATAAGAAGATTCGTGATCAACTAAAGAAGAGTATGTGTCAAGTGATGATTCAACTATTAGACAGTATAGCTAGTCAAAAGATGATAGGTTGTACTAACTCTTAAGGCAAGGCTGTATCAGGTAAGGTCAAGGAGATTGTCTTGTCTCACTTACAAAAGTTGACTTCTACACATATTACTCAACTAATACTCTACTATCTCAAAGATCCAAACACTTGGGATCGTTCTGCTACTCTCTACTACTACTTCTATTCACCTCCACTAACAGATTTTCTTTCTAATTCACCCAAGAATCTACAACAAGATGAAGGTGTTCGATATTTGTTTACACTTGAGAAAAAGTGGAGAACAGATACTAGTATTAATTATAATACCATCAAAAAACAAGTTCAAGAGTATTTAGACGATTACTTCATCACTATCTATTGTGATGGTGGTTTTCGTGGTGCTAAATTAGGTGCTTGGGCTTTTTACGTTTTAAACTCTGAAGCAATGTTTTCTGGAGTTGTTGCTACTACAAAAGATAGTCACCAAACAGAATTTTATGCACTTAAACAAGTTTTCGATTATCTTCTAAAGCAGAATAATAATAAATATTACTTCATTTTTTCTGATTCAATTTCGCTAGTGGAAAAATTTAACTCTGTATTGAGTGTTCCACGTAGAAAACTAATGGACTATTTGAAGTCTACTTATCCAAACGATAAGGTATTTACTGAACTTATTCGACAAATTAAAGATCTACAATTTGAATTAGCATGGTGTTCAAATAGAGATCCCAATCACAGTTTATGTGATGAGAGATGTGATGACTTATTACCAGGTAAAAGAAAGAAAAAAAGGACATTTTCAGAGCTATGAATTTACTAACAGAAGACGAAGAAAAACAAGTTATTGCAGAAGTTCATCGATTTGTAGTTGAACGACTAGAACTTATGTTTACTAAGTACGATGAGAAGTTTCCTGCTAATAATGAGGAGAGAATTGTTAATCCCTTAAAAGTGCTCGATATAGTCTTTCGTTGTAAATCTAAAGAAATTGTAGTAGGATTCAAAAGAGCAAAGTGTAATAGTAAAACTGATCTTGGTTTCTCACTTAAACCCAATAACTTATTTAGCAATACAAACATCGAGCTTACACTTGAAAAGTACTTTAAACATTCAGTAGATGCTATCAGACAATATGTTTTAGACAAACAACTGGAGATAGTAGTTACTAGTTCCTATTCTAAAGATTAATCTAGAGACAACGTGTAATTGTGCATAGTTGTCTCTTTTACCGTATGGAGATAGAAAATGACTCTATTACTTACAGACGAAGAAAAAGTACAAGCTAGAAAAGCTATTCTACAACAACTCCTAGTTATGAAAGATAATTACTCCTCACGTGGTGAATTAATTAAATTACTAGGTGGAATTCCAATCAATGAACTTCTTTTAACTCAAGAGGATGTACTAAAGTACTCTAAATATCTAGAAGTACTTGCTTTTGCTATGTTTCATCAATTACCTCTTGAGATAGCAGAAGATTGGTATGTCTTATTACTTGAACATTTTGATAGTGATGATGAGAATGAGATGTGGTTCTTTTTAAAGAAACTGCTAATTTCTATGAAAAGCGATGTTCGAGAGATTTATATGAGAGAAACATCAATTCTCTTTTATCAACTAATTACTGCTAGGAGAAGTGCTAGCAAGGAAAGAATTAAAAAAATAGATCATTTTTTACAAGAGTTTAGACCTCATCCAAAATATATCTTCGATAGGTTAAAATCAAATGAGGAGAGAATTAGAGTCCTAGTGTACGGTTTAAATGCTATTGATCATGCAAAAGAATTTATATATCGAAAATGGAGTATTGATACAGTAGTTTCTGGTAACTACAAAGGTACTGACTTGTATATAGCACTAGGTAAAATTTACCTTACTAATTTACAGGAGATCTATAGAAAGTGAGTGAGCTATTAACAGAACTAGAATATGAAGAGCTTATGTTGGAGAGAGTAAGACAACGCTTTATGAGTGTTGATCCTTTTCGTGAAACTGAACACGAAGACTTTTATTTTATTGCACAAAATAAAAGAGCTTATAAGGAGTTCTTCGGAAAGTATCTTTGCTTTGGTTCTCCTTCAAGCTCAATTGGTGACGAAGAATTTATTGCTGTATTACGCTCGATGATACTTGAATTGACAAAGTTTGAGAAATATCATTGGTTAGTTGAGAAAATCATTCAAACGATTAATCAACGTGGTAAAGTAGTAACAATCATAACCACCTCTAATGAGGGAGTAATTACAGGTTATCAATATCCTTTTATTGACTTCGAGCAGGAGAACAAGTATCCAGATATTATTGTTGATACTTTGGGAGAGATAAGTATTCCCTTGAAAGAAAGTAGTAGAGCTTCTGTTTCTACTGCTGGTCGCTTACCCTTTAAAAACAAAAGAGAAACAATTGTCTAGTTTACTTACTCAACAAGATTTAGATAGTTTTTTTACTTTCTATTATCCAATTCTTCAACAAATGTATACAAAAATACTTTGGGTAAAGAAACGTTATCCATTAGAATACTCCTACTATAAGTCGATTGTTATTGATACCTACAATGGTAAATTTGATAAAGATCACTACAAATTTAGTTTTCTAGTAGAAAATGTAGAAGGAGGATTTTCTTATCCCCTAATAGTGAAAGATAAAGGTTCTCACAGCACTGGTTTAAAATACGAACTCGATATCTCTCCTCTCGAGATGCTAGAATTCGTCAACAAACACTTTGTACGACATCTAAATGAAACAAGAATTGATCTTCGTACACGTAGTAATTTTTTAAGTAAACAAGAAAATGTCGACAAAATGATTGTAAGAGATATGGTACTTTTTCTATGTCAAGTAGAGTTACATGATTTGCTTAATTTAAGAGATTGTAAATTTATACTTACAAATCCTGTTAAAACTTACAATGACTTAGAAAGATTGTTAGCTAATCAAAGTAGTAATGTCTCTTTCATTGAATTAGATTGCTCTATAACACTAGATGATTCTCTAGTCTATACAAACTCATTTCATATACCTGGAATGAAGGATGCAAGAGCTCCTTTCTATCTTCGTACTGTACAAAGACTCGAAACTATTTGGAGTGAAAACATCGAAGAAGTTGCTAGTACTGTTGAGTTCTATAGAAAAAATGAATTTGAATTAGTAAAAGGAACAATCACACATCCTTACTTATAGGTAAATTTATGTCGTTACTTACAACCAAAGAAGAAGAAATAACTTTGAAGAAACAAGCTGAAAGAGAGTTTACCTCTAAGATTAAAAATGATTTTGTTCGTGAGATTGGTTATGAAGTTAATAAGCGTAAGATTCACAATTTAGAAAATTCTAGTACAAGATTTAACTTAGCATCAACCAAAGCTACTACTTATAGTAAATATGGTGAGGTACATAGTTATAGATATAAAGAGGCATATGGAAAAGTAACAAAGAAAGAAATCTACTCCAAACCAACTCTTATGTTTACTACTATTTGGAAACTCGATGGAGTAAGAAAGTCATTTTATACACATACTAGGATAGAAGATTATTTACTTACACAGTATGATACTACTATCCTAGAGAATTGGATTCAAGCTTTATTCCTAAAATCCTTTAAGACAGTAATTGAAAGTAGAGAACTATGGATCAAAATTGGAAAGTATGCATTGGTGGACTAGATGAGTAACTTAATTAATCCCGAGGAAATAGAGCAAATACTTAGTACTCAAAAATTTAATACTTATCGTAATCTCATACTCGATGTATTAAATCAAAAAGTTATATCACCACCTGAGCTCTATTACAGTGTATTTACTAGTGTAATACATCGTCCAGATATGTACAAAGTAGGTTTTGGTATTGGTACCTACGAGAATGATGGTGAAAGTAATTTAAGGAGTACCGACATAGGTTTCCAATCAAATGAAGATACTTCCTACCAAGAAATTGGAAGAAATTTTCTTATTACCTACTATCCTACTGATCCTAATAAATTTTTTCTCATAGATACTTTAAAGAAAAATATTAAGACCTATAGTCGAGATCGTAATATTGTTGAAAAGATCTTTAGACGTGGAATACTTGTAAGTCTCTATAAGGTTATTACTAATAGTTTTCAATACGAGAATTATTGGTTAGAATGGAAAGAATTATTAGAAAAAGAGTATCTATCTGATTCTAGTTTAACAGCCCACCTCGATACGCTTTCAGTCTATCAAGAGAACAGACGAGATGTTTGTAAGTGTATTTTATACTGGACTTATACTGATGATAAGTATGAATTAGAAATACCAATTAGTTTTGGTAACGATATGAGTTTTAAAAGAAAACACTTCTATAAGTTGTTTCGTGATATTGAGCTTATATGGGAAAATTATAAGTTTGATATTTTACATGACTTAAAACTCCTTGTCTTTGAACCAAAAAAAGTAATAGCAACAACAGTAAGGTTAAGATGTCTGTAATACTTACAAGCTTAGAAAGAAAGTTTGCTATCAAACAATGTCTTGTAATACTTAAAAGAGATATCTACTACATTTATCACGATGCTATATTTGACTACGGAAAAGCAGTTTTTCAATATGTTCTATTTGATGTAAAAGATAATGTTATTACTATACTGTACTATCGTGGAGAACATGTTCCGGAGTGGCAAACTCCTTATGAACCTCTAATAGAGATTATAGTAAATGAGGAGGTTTACAAAATATTTAGTAGAAATCAGTTTAAGCACTATATTGAAGAAGTAACAACTCGTGCCTCTAAAGAAGCAATAAAGGATTGGGATACTCATGAGTCAATTACTATCTAAAGACGAATTAGTTATTGTTAGACTAGCTTTAAAACAAGCACTTATTCATTTACGTAGTGAAACTCGTCTTATAAAAATTAGTTATGATTATTCTATGTCTAAAGAAGATGTTAAGAAGCTATGGTTAGATATATATTACAAAGGTAATAATAGAGTGTATACAATATATTATGGTGATCAACCGAGAAGATACGAAAATATCCCAAAGATAGTAGCAGAGAATTTTACAAGAGAGCAACTCAATAAGTTTCTAAATGGAAGTTTTCATAGGTACTAGAATGAGTAACTTAATTTAGGATAAATATAATGACTTATTTGTTAACCTCGAGTGAGTGGGAAGAGTTACTTGGAGAGTTTGTCAGAGAAATTACACCAGAGAAAATTTATACGTATCACCACGAAGAAGGTCCTCAAGGTTGGCAAGATAGTAAGTTCGACCAAGAATGGTTTAAGATATTTTCAGCATGTGAATTAGAAAAGAGAAACGAAGCTCTAGTAACTGCTTGGGTTTGTGACGAACTTGATAACTATGAAAATTCACAACATACCTGGCATAAGATACATAAACTAGATTCAAATACAATTCGTCTTATTACCAACTCCTATACTTACTTGAATACTGATGACCTTAATACTCGTTGGATAGGTGCTAATTGGTTCTTAGAACTTCAAGGTTTATTAGAGATTACCTCACATGGTAGTAGAAATAATCTTACTATAGATCATGCACTTAAATATGGAAATCGCGAAAACTCAGTTCGTTTAATTGAACATCTTTTAAGTAAGCCTCAATTTTGTATAGTACATGACTTAAACACATGTACTTTCTATCTTTCAAAAGAAAACATACTTGAGTACTACTTACCTCCACTTATTTCTAATCCAAATACCTATGAAGAGTGGATATTTCAAGTAACACTCTTATTTATTACTGGTAAGATTCTTAAGGTAGATTTACCTAAATTTCCGAAATTCTCTTAAGTTGTAAAATATATTTAACAGGTACTCATATGTCAAAACTTTTAACAAACAAAGAACACAAAAAAGTTTGGAAACTCTATCAAAAAGATTACCAAAGTAGTATTGTTGAGAATCTAGCATCATTGAAACCAATAAAATATTCCCATACCTTTGAACAGTTATTTATGGTTTCTGAATTGATATACAACAGTAAAAATAATCTACTTTATTTTTATCAAGAAGCTTGGTATCTTAAAGATCTAAAAACTGATAACATACAAGAACTTTGGAAGTATGTCTTTGATGAGTACAACAAAAGAACAAGTAATAATTCTTGTACTATTTGGGAGGTAGAATCAATAATTCACGACACGATGATTGTAAAAGATTCTAAAGATCGATTTTCACCGCATCGCTTTAAGAATGCTTTTCCTCTTGCTCATGATAAAGTTATGGATAAGCTATGGAACTATAATGCTTTTAATTTAACACACAAAGAAACTACAACTCGTAATCGAGTACCTTATTTTAATCAATCCTCTAAGAGACCTTATAATCCTAATTTTCCAAGTTGGAGTGGTCAATTTCTATATCGTGATGTTGACTTCGATAAGAATAGGTTAATCAATGTCAGTACTAATAACTAGAGCAGAAAGAAAAGAATTATTAGTACCTTCTCTTAAGTTTTTAAAAAGAGAAATTCGCTATCAAAGTTCTGGACCAGTTGACTTTGTTAAACTAGAACAACATGATTTCCCTCTAATGCTTCAAACTCGGTGTAGTATCCAATTTGAAAGCTTTAGATGTTCTCGTAATTTTAAACTTGTACTTAAGTTTTCAGTATTGATTCTGCAAAATGATGAACCAACTTATTGCATGAGTAATTTTCAACGTAGTTTTGTACTCTCTGAAACTAGTGAGATGACTTGCTTACTAAGATACTACTATGCACTTACTGAGAATAAGTATATTCTTTCAGAGTTCTATGAGTTTATTACTAAGTTTGCAATGGGTTGTTTTCTTTCTAATATGAAGAAGAAAAGTGAATTTCCAAAACCTACAGAAAGTTATGGAGGATGGGAAGTAACTACAGGTTACTTTAATCAGTTTCTTACAAAGGATCAGGAGCAAGCAGCTAAAACCTCTGTCATTACTGGAATTCTTAGTCGACATGGTAAAAAGATACTTAATAACCTAGAAGATTGTATTCTTGAAAATAATCGTTACGAGCTTATCAATAACGAATTTGTTAACTATGAATTCGTAAGAGGTTTTGTCTACAAATGACAAGTCTACTTAATATCGAAGAGATTGCTTTATTACTGCCTATTTGTACAAAGGAACTCGCAAGTAGTTTTTACTATCATGATTTTGATCGTGAAAAAGGAATTCACTCTTATCTTCACTATTTAAAACAACTTAAGACTAATATAATTTCTTTTCAGCCCTACAAAGGTGATATTTCTCTTACTTTTAATTTCTATCCATTGGGAAGAAATAGTAAGTTAATTAGAATAGAGACTTTCTTACAGCAAGGTAACAAGAAGAGTATTTGTAATAAGTTCATTTGCTACTCCGAGCCTCTTAATCAAATACAAAGTGGAATGAAATTTGCTAAATATACTGATGTACAAATACTGGAATGGTGGCATGATTTTATTGATGAATTTAGCTATAGTTTTGTTGAAAACATCGATATACCTGTAGGTTTCATGATTATTGACGAGTCTTGTAAACTTCAAAAGGATTCAAGTTGTCGAATACGAGTTGTTAGAGATAGTCAACGTTATTTATATGATTGGTTAATTAACGATACTAAGATAGAAAATATTGGTAGACTTTATTGGAAACGAAAACTTCTCTTGAAGGTAATATGAAATGATATTCATTCTCAAGAAAAGTCAATTACTTTTTTCTTATTTTATAAAAATTACAAAAGTCAATATATGAGTACTCTACTAACCAAAGAAGAATTAGAACATTTTCGTCAATTAGAATATGGTTATGACATAAGAGCAGATGTTCAATTTATTCTTGGTCATGTCTACGAAAATAAACTTATTATGGATGTAGTTAAAAATCAAGAGGAGTTTTTAAGTAGATTCAAGATTCAATATCAAACTCAAGACTCAAAAGACAGAGAAAGACATTTTATAGATTTGTATTACGAAAATAAACTACTTACAAGCACTAGTGTAAAAAAAGACTTTGAGAAGCTATTTGACAACGTAGAGGAGTTCTTAACATTCTATTGGTTAAATATTAAGAGTTCACTTATAAGAGAGTTTGAACACTTCTTCGAAATGTTATTAAAACGGAAATAAAGTATGATTTGAAGTTTGTAGAATATATATAATGATACACTTACAACGAAAACATAGTCTATATTTTTCCATATGTGGTATTTATACACCAAATTTGACTCGGGATCCTTCTCTTGTTAATTGTAAAAATTGTAAACGTACTAAGATCCTTAAGCATAAGTTTGAAATACAAAGAAAAATGATACTTTATGCTACTAAAAATAGACTCTTCATTTCTAATAATCTCAATAAAACCTTTAGATTTTTTGCTAAGGTAACAAGAATTGGTAATAAAACTCCAGATAATTCTGGACGTTATGTTTTACTTGAGGATGTAATTTATCAACCTTATTTTGTTGCTGATCATGTTTGGATAAGAGTACCACTTAAATCTTTTTTTACAGTACAAGTAGGTGGTTATTTTCGTTTTCATGCTACTTGTAAGATGTATGAGAGAGAAAATAATACACGAGACTATGGATTAGAATTTACTTCTGGTGATCAGATTCATGACTTATACAAACAATTAGGTTATAATTATTCTTTGAAATCAATCCTAGAAAAAAGTCCAGTAAATCCTACTACTATACAAAAACTAGAAGAAGTTAAACGAATAATCGAGTTCCTAGAATTTAAAAGGAAGTTACCCATTGGAACTAATAACATCGAGTGAGAAATTCGAGGTAGCAGACTTACAAAAGATTGAGTGGAAAAAAGCTTTCTTCAAAGACTTTCACAGAATTAGGATAATAAATCAAATAAGTATTAACGAGTTATTTGAAACATTGAACAAGAATCAGAAGTTTGAACTTGAATTTCAAGAAAGTCAATTTATAAGAGTTGAATTAACTTTATCTTTTCCTCTTAATTCAAGAGAAAGATTTTATCTAGAAATACTTAGAGGCTTTCTTCCATTACTTCGCTTTACCAATGTTCTAGAAACAATGTACATACATACTGTAGACTCATTAGCAGAATCTAAGGAAATAATAGATAAGGAATATTTAGATACTTATCTTAAGCCTTTTGACTTCTTAAAGGGATTAAACAATGAAGTAATTAGTTCTTTTTCTAAGGATTTTTGTCACAATGAAACCGATAATCAATTTTACGAAGGTAAAAATTTTTATAAGTGTAGTACAAACTATAAAGTAGCAAAACAAATTGAACACACTGTACTAAATGTCGAAGAAAAGAGAAAGATTGCTCATGAGTGCTGTTGAACTCTATGTGATACTTGGTATTGTTGGCTTTGGTTGTCTGGGAAATTATTTAGCTTGTATCTATTCCTTTAAACAAATTGACAAAGCTAACAAAATAACTAAAAGTCTTAAAAAAGACTTACTCTTCTACAAACGTGTTTTTGAAATAAAGAACAATGAGATTGACGAACTAGAATATCAAGTTCACTGTCTACAAATCGAGTTAAATAATATTCCAATAGAGAGTGTAATAGTTGATCTTTAAATTTTAATATTCCATTTTATAATATTTTAATATAACTTATAATCTGACTGACTAGCGTCTTTTAACAAAACTCAAAAGACGCTAGTTTGTTGTTTGGAGTGAAGATGATAAGAAAAAGTACTATGCTTGACTTACTTTCTAATTTCGATAAAATTTCTAAAATCTATGAACCAGTTTTTAAGGCTACTGTTGAACATTATAATTTACCAAATCCTTACATCAATAAGACTCCTCACTATATAGACTTCTTAAGACTGTACAAATATTTAGACTATGACTTGAGAAACGATGCTATTCCAGACAAAATAGGAGAAGTAATAGATAGATTAGGTGTAGAAATCTTTCCTTGGTCTGCTATTTGGTATTGTTATTCTAAAGCTTGGTTAATTTATCGACAAGAATATCATTTCGATCCAGAGTTTGGTAAGTTGGTACTATCTACTAAATTTCCAAAAACGTTACCAGTAGATTTATTGAAAAATCCTCCTTTTAATTGTTTCTATGTTGAAAATCCCAATAAAAAAGCAAGATCTCGAGGTTATCTTTTCTTTTACTATCCAAAGGAAGATACAAATGAAGAACCAGCTTTACTTACAATCCTAGGAGTAGGTATTGAAGGTAGAAGTAACGAGAGTTACTTGACAAATGGAGTACACTTTAAAGAAGATACTCTTGAAGAATGTTTGATGTTTCAGAAGGACGAAGTAGAGAATCAAGAAAATTGTTTGGACATGAGTGAAATAAAAGAAGCTCTTCTACTTTACTTGTATCTTAGTGCACAAAACGCTCAAGTTAGTGAGAGAATTAAAGTAGAAAAAAGAGTTAAGGACAAGGGTTTACGCTATAGAAGAGAAGAAGGATTTATTTCTATAGTTGGTGAACAGTATGGAAGACTTCTTCGTAGGTATTATCAATATGAAGGAGAAGACTTAAAAACAGGTTTTAAGATGTCTCCTCATGTAAGAGGAGCACATTTTCATCATTTCTGGATTGGAAGTAAGCAAGATGAAAGTTTAAGGAGTTTAAAACTTCGATGGGTAGAACCTACTTTTGTAAACTTACATTTAGGAGAAATTAAAACTCGTGTAAACACTGTAGATAGTAGAAGTTAGATGAGTGATCTACTAACAGAAGAAGAATGGAATAGAATTCATCAACAGGAACTTGAAAACTTTTCAAGAGATTTCAAGAGTTATAGTGATGTAATTGCATTAACACCAAATGATATGAGTAACATCTCATATTTTTGTACAGATACTTGGTTTATTTTTGTGGAAGATCGGCTTACATTTACAACTATAGCGGTTAGCGATGAACTAACTATATGGGAAGAATCACAAATATTTCCATACTCTACTCTTTGTAAAGATTTTAAAGGAGAACTACAACTAGAATTATTATCAACAATTCTTACAAACGTATCAGTAGCATTCATCAAAAGAATGCTCGAATATTCTAGAATAACGAATTTTACGGTACTTAAAAGAGAATTATTGACTTACAAACATTCATTACAAGAATTAATGAAAATAGAAATACTGAGGTGAAAAGATGAATACAAGCGAATGGTACTTGAATGAAGTTCAGAGAATTCTCGAGAAGAGAGGTGACAAAGAAGAATATGATAAGTGTATTTTTCCATTACTTGGGGTAGGTATTGGTGAGCTTTCAGAGTCACACAGGAAAGCTTTTTCAGGTTTAACTGAATTTTGTAAGTATTTTACAGAGAAAGCTTTGCTTTATGGTATTACAGAGGAAGAAATGTCAGTAAATGCTGTAATGGATCGAGATAAGCATCCTAAGTTTTTCTTTCTTCTAATGAAAACAGCCTTTAGATGTTCAGAACTTCAGCAGTCACGTGATAGCAAGACTAAATTCACTGGTGTATTTGAACAATTAGGTCTTGAAAAGATAAAAGAGATTTTCGAGCAAGTAGAAAAGGACTACCTATAGATGTCACAAGTAGGAGTTAGAGTAGTTGACTTTATTGAGTTTCTTGAGAAGGTAGAAAATAAAGAAAGGTTAATTGTTTTATCAAGCGATAGTGAAGGAAATCGTTTCTCGGAGTTTGGTAGTTATGGTCTGAGTAATATAGTTGTAGTTGGAAAGTTTGGTGATGTTGAACTTTGTGAAGATACTGTTGGTGTTCCAGCTTTAATTATCTATCCAAATCATTAAAAAGGAAACTAAAATGAGAAAACAATCTAATCGTTATATCGCAAGTCAAATTACTCGTCATATTCAATATTGCTATGACAAAATCTTATCTGTATATTCACAAATTCCAATGGATTGGAATAACAAAAAGACACCCGTTGAGCAGCGTGATGAGTTTCTTTCTAGGCTTGGAAAAGAAGATATGCAGTATAAAGCAAGTCGTCATACTTTCGCTGCTATGTGTTCTTGTGCTGGTGCAAGTGATACTGAAATCAAACGGTATCTCGATAATCTTTTGATCTTGTTTTGTGGGAAGAAAGTTTCTTATCACGATAAGAAGTTCATGATTCGTTTTGAAAAACTTTACTTAATAGAAGCACCTTATGAGATTTCACTTCTGGAAGAGAACTATGAATATGACTCGGAAGTAGGTTAGTATGTCTAAAACAGAAGAAGCACTTAAACATTGTATTGATTGTTGTGAAAAGATAGGTCCAGTTCTTTCTTGTTTGGAAGCACTATATGTTGACTTTAACTATACACGAGAACAATTCAAAGAGATTCTCTACGATGAAAATGGTCCAGGATTTTTTCCATGGGACGAGGACTACTTTCAAGATTATTGTGAACACTTCTTTCTTCTTCCAGAGTTTCTACGTGATTTACTAATACCAGTACTTGGTATCGTTGATAATGTTAAAGAGTATGAGCAAGAATTAGAAAATGAACAAAAAAAATATATTGATGATTTCGATACTTCCGATATATCAGTTGATCTTCCTAGTGTAAGAGAAGAAGAGTGGGGTCAATTAAGTCCTGATGAGTATAATGCTAAAATGAATTCTCGTACTGACTTAGACAGTATTTAGATGAGAAATCTAACACCAGAACAACTTAAAAAATGTGAAAAGTATTTTGAAGAGTTGATATCAGAATTAGTAAATACTCACAATGCTATTCAGCAAGCTTTCTTAGAGGAAGCTGGTATTTCAGAGAATGACATAGAAAGTGTCTTTGCTATTGAAGTAGAGGTAGAAGTTAATTTTAAAGAAGTTGTATTAAAAACCAAAGAGGAGTTTTTAGGAAAATGAGTAGTTTTACAATTTATAGCATCGAAACTCCGCTTGAAGATATTGAAGATACTATTCTCGACTTAGAGAAAACCTTAGGTAATCTCAAATACCTCGAGAAGTCTGCAAAAACAAGCCGTCCTTCTAACTTGAAAGAAGTGTATACTTGGATTGAAACTGAAATTGGAATTCTACAAACTAAACGTAAGGAATACAAGAGACAACTTAAGACTCTTCGTCGTACAGAAAAAAGGAAAGCTGTTTAATGTATAACTTTGAATGGGAAAACGGATTTACTACTAAGCTTGGGAGTGGTTTGAATGAGAAATATCGTAAGTATTGTAAACTTAAAGAAAAGACAGTAATGTTTGTTGAGTATGAGATTGCTTCCTATCAGCTTAATTGTTGGTTCAATGTTGTCGGTGCTAATAGTGACGATACTATATATGACGAAGAAGACAATGGTTTTCAATATCATACTACTACTTGGTTATTCGATAGTACCGATAAAGATAAGATAGAGGAACTTGTTGATTGTCCTCCGCTTGATTTTTTGAACTATATGGAAAGTAATATTAAGGAGTTCCAAGTAAGTTGTGAGAAAAGTTATGTTGAGTATATTGAAAGTCTTCAGAAATTCCTAAGTGATTTAAATGTCTGAATTACTAACACTCGAGGAGAGTAAGCAAGCTTGCAAAGAGTTAGCAAGTGAATATCTTTACTTAAGAAATGTTCCAATCGATGTTAGTGTTGACTTTATTTTTCAACATAACGATAGAGTTCCAATCATCAAAGAATCACTTTCTAATTTTTGTCCTATTATTTTTTGTGTTCCGGGAGATAAATTTGACTATGCACTAAAAGAATTAGCATGTAAAGGTGAGTTATCGGAGGAGTATCTTATCTCAATTGGAATTAGTGTAAATCTATCATGAGCGAATTACTAACTGATGAAGACTACATTCCTTTTTTAATCTTAGAGATACCTCAAATGTTAAACTATCAGCTTACTCCTAGTTCTGAGTTTAAGAGAATTAGTAACTTCGAACCAGAGTTATTTTTACTCAAACTAAGTTCATCATTAAAAACAATACTTCTTGAGGTAATCAAAAGATATATTTCGTTGATAGCAAGAGTCGCTAGAGAGTCACTAGCGACTAACGGTACTAGTGTTAGATATAGTTCAATGCATCAGGAAATTAGAGTACTAGAACTAATATTTGCTAAGTATTCTAATTTGGATCCAGACTTTCCAATAGAAAATTATCGTGATTATCTCGAAGAATCAAAGAATAGTTATTATGAAGTATATGGAGATAAAGTAAAATGAAAAAATTTTTCAATAAACTCAAGAAAAATAAAATTGAAAAAGCACAAGGACAAAAAATTGAAGTCTCAAACGAAGAAATGTCTAAAGTACATCAATCGCTCGATGAAATGGATCCTCAACAACGAGAGTTCTTAATCTCTTGGACAGTAAAAGCAAATATTCTAGGCTCTCTAGATCGTCTTGAAATTAAAACCGAGAATACGAGTTTTACAAAAGATGAAATGATTGAAGAAATTATGCTTGTTCAAATTCCAGATCGTGAACACACTGAAAATATGGTAAATAGGTATTTAGACAATACAAGAGAAGAAGGTCTTGTTACTTATCAAGACAAAAAATACTCTCTGACACCTGAGGGTAGAAAAATCGGAAAAGCACACAATATCAAAGTTCAAGGTATGTATTAGATGACTAGACAAACTATTGGTGATAGATCTTACGATGTTATCTATGAAAATGTAGGAGTTGGACGTCGAGATTCTTGCTATCAATTAATTATTCTAGAGAAAGGAAAGAAACTAAAAGTAGATATTCGAGTTGATAGTTACGACTTTCAAAGTCATGCTATAGTCTATCTTTTCAAGGAAGATGAATGGAAACTCTTGCATACTATTCATTACTCACAAATGTTACTAAATCTTATTTCTAATAAGGAAAAGAGACCACAAGTTTTTCATAGACAAGCTTGTGAACTACTTAAAGTAGTACTAGAGATAGTTTAGTGAGTAGTATCCTTACAAAAGAAGATGAACTTCAAGTAAGACGATGCTTTAAGGAACAAGTCAACTTGAGACTTGAGTATAGTCTTCGTTATACTAAACTTACTTCGAAAATCTCAAAAAAAGCTAAATTCTTAGAAGTTATCATAAGTCAACCTAATACACTTCAACAAGTTTTTTCTATAGAAGGTATTTTTTACAAGGAGTATGAAGATCCATTTACTAAGGAAAAACTAAGGTATCACGATATTTCAATTCATTCAATAGTTGCTTACGTTGATAACAATAAACCCTATCTAAAAGATATTTTTGTAGAAATTCTAAGAGAACGTTTTCAATTTAAAGCAACTTCAATTGAGACTCCCAAACACAAAGGGAGTTCTGTTCACTTTGGTTATACGAAACTTCAACAACTTTTTTCGATAGAAAAGGAAAAAGAACAATGAGTATTCTTTATAGAGATGAAACAAGGAAAGCTATTGGAAATTTACTTACAGACTTAGAGTTAAGCTTACTAGTGAAAGAAATTCTTGTTGAGCTAAAAACAAGACTTCAAAAACGAGTTAAAGCCTTTAGAAAGTTAAATCCTAAAAGTAATTTTCAAGAAGAACTTGTAGTTAGTCTAGAACAGATAGATTTGGAAGAATTTGGTAGCAAGTTGTGGTTACGAATTAATAGAGTGATAAGCGAGCAAAGTTTTGTAACTGAAGAATTTTCAAATAGAACTACAAGTTTCTATGGTACTCCTCTAATACCTTCTAACGAAAAATGTTGGAACAAGAAAAAGCTTGAAATTTATGTAAAGGCTTGCGTTAAATGACAAATCTAATAACTTCTCAAGAAGATAATCATATACGTGAACACGATTGGAGTAGAATTAGAGAATTAATTAAAATTGCTATTATAGCAACTCGCTGTAGTGAAAAAGACTTTGAAAAATGGAAAAAGAGTTTTAAGTCCTCTACTTTTCGCTATGATAAGGATGTTAAACAAAGTCCTTATTTTCAAGCAAGTCTTCGACTTTATGTCGAGCAAAATAGCTTAACTGTTAAATTAAGACTTCATATATCACCTAGTGGTGCAAATGGTGGTGCTTACTATCAACTCTACGATTCGAGTTTTCAAATCGATGATTGTATTCTTCACTTAAATCAAGAAGCAAAAGTAGAATTTAAACGATCTACTGAAATATTAGATCGTTCTTTGAATTGGTTTATTGAATTTAGTCCTTATTTTAAGGATGAGGAAATTACAATACAAGAAACATATTTTCCAAAAGGTAATGATATACCTTTTGATTGTAAGTTTGAAAAGAAATATTACTTTACTTTGAATAGAGATTGTCGTGTCAAGTATTTTACTCTAAAAACGTAAATCCTCTACTTTGTACAATAAATACAAGGAGTTACTATGAATGTCTGATCTACTTACAGAGAATGAGGAAAAACAAGTATACGAACTTGAAATGGAAGAACTTATAAGACTTTGGCATGCTTATAAAGGAACTAATTCCGAAACTCTCTATGCTTTAGCTTCTCGTTTTTTTACAGTATCGGAGAAGTTTAGTCCTTTTAAAGTTCTAGGTATGATTCGAAATTACTTAGAAACTAACTACAAACAAACTCCTCTAGAATCCTATAGAGAAGGACTCTATCGAATTAAGATTTTTAAGTGGTGGTATGTAACTGAAGGTACTAGAGAATATGATGGTGACTGGAAAGCTGTTAAGTTACCTTTTAAAGTACTTAATACTGACTTCTCTATTATGAAACCTAAAGACTTAGAAATTAAACTTCGCTATATATTTACAAAAAGCGATAGTAGTACCGCACTATGAGTAGTTTATTAACCAGACAAGAATTTAGACAATTGCTATCTAATAGAACAGCACTAGAGAAAGAATTAATTGATAGTTTTTACAATGAACCTTTCTCAAGGAATATTAGCAGAAATGACTACAAAATTCCTTCTAGAGGAAGATTTAAACTAGAAATAACGATCATTCCACACAACGAAACAGATGAGTTTCTCTACTTTACTTGTCGTATTTCTGGACCTGATGAATACGAAATTTGGAAATGGGATAAAAGTATTTACAACAAGAATCTTTTAATTGGGAAAACTTCTATTCACTCAGAATTTAGAATGAGTATTATAGGTGAAAAGATGTTCAAGATTTTTCAAGGAAGAAATCCACTCAATGTGAGAGGAGAAGTTAAATGGATAAACTCAAACGGTTTTAGACAACAAACAACAATTAAAAATCATCCCAATTATAAGTTTTTTAACCGTTTTCAAGCCTTTAACTTTAGAGAAAATCAATGAGTAGTTTAGTAACAAAAGAAGAATATGAGACTACTTACCAAGAACAATCACAAACTGTAAAAAATCTCCTACATTATCTTTTTCAAGAATCACATGATAAGTCTAGAAGTTTGTACGAACTAACTACTTTACAAACTAGAGTAGGACCACGTTATACTCTAGAGATGACTTTTACTATTAGCTCTGATTCTAATAAGTGGATTGATATAAGATGTGAAACCATTTGTGAGAGAAAAGTTTTAGTACCAGAGTTAATTAAGGTAACAATACCTCCTACTTTTCTTTTTCTAGATCAAAATGGTGTTGTTAGTGAATCTTTGATAGCAGATTTTATGTTCAATAGAATGAATGAGTGGATAAGACTTACACCCTTGAATTATCTACAAATTAAAGAACCAATTATTGGTAGATATGTTAGTACTTATCTCTCTAAAAAGAAATTACAAAAAGAACAATACTACGACTTTATTCTAAGAAGCTATATCAGACTAAAAGAAAGAGTGTATACTTATGAGTCAGCTTTTAGAGACTAATGATCTTAAGCTCATTGAACAATATCGTAGGGAAAAAGAAAAGAAATACTTAAAACTCATTGAATATCTTACATTCAATGAGGATACTTTTAACTTCAATAAATATTCTTGTAAAAGTAGTAAACTTACATTTGCTCTTACGATTGGACGTTCTTTAAGGTATCTTGAAGATTTTAGAACGTACGCTTTTATCTATCAAAACGATTCTCCTACTACCAAAAGAACTCACTATATTGATTTCTATGATCATCTAGATGATCTTTTTCAAGATCAAGATGGTAACTATAACAAAAATACTCTCAATTTATTGGTTGATAAAGTATTCGATACCTTAATTAAGAAAAATCCTTATCTTGAGCTAGGAAAAGTAAAGTCTCTCAACGATGTTTGTAGTGAGCAAATAGATCGTGAAGAAGAAAAGAAGTTTACACAAAGACGTAGTCATGAAGGTATTTTCGAGGTTGTTCGTATGCAAAGCTTTAGGTTTAAGAAATGTCAAACTTAATTACATTCGAAGAAAGCGAATTAGTACGAAAAAACTTCTTTCTAGAGACAAAGAAACATTGGAATAGTTTAATACCTTTTAGAATGAGAAACTTTAAAACAAATGAATGGAATATAGTTGTAGAGGTTTGCTTTTATCGCAATGAAGATAAGAGTCTACAGGAAGTTCCTTTTATTGGTATATACATAACCAAATTTAATAGTCATGATTCACTTTTTAAGCAATCTACTATGCTTCCTACTTATAACTTAACAGAGTCTGGTATCAAAGCTACTGTTATTTACCTAATTAAACTTACACTAGAAAACTGGAAAGCAGTAGCACAAAAATATGCCGAACTAGAATACATGGATCTAGGTGTTGATCCACAAAGAAAGAAGTTTTTCCTTGAAAAATTTAATCCAGTACTATCAGAGGTAACTTCTTTTCAAGTAGAACTAGAGGAAAGAATGAGATCGTATGTAATGCGTGGAAAAGTTAAACAAAAGAACTATCTTAAGTCTGTATCAGGAAAAGGGTAGGCTTAAGTGAGCGACTTAGTTAAACTAGAGGAGTATGAGAACTTACATACTAATCTTTGGAATCAAATTACTAAACAGTATCTAGATAACCTAGAACAATCACGCCTCAGAATGATTGAATGTAATCCAGATAAAGTCTTTAAATCTGTTATTTGGATGGAAAGTTTTCATTTTCTTGTGAGTCTTAAAAGAAACCAACTAAGGATTTCTTATTTTGTTGATTTTCTCTTGACAAAAGAACAAGTTCTCCTAGCTAATGAAGGAATGTTTGAGGTTTCTGAGATTAAAGGTACTCCAAGTTTTGAGTTAACTTATTCAGAAATTACTTTACTTTTAGATCAAGAAGGTAATTTTTCCCCAACTTTATTTCAGAGACTTAAAGATACTCTAGAGGAGTTAGTCAATTTATTTTCACCTACTTTTGCTTTTAATCCTCTTATTTTAGTTGACTGGAAACTTGGTCATGAGGTACTTCCTACAAATGAAGAGTTTGGTTCAATGATGAGTACTAGACACTTACAGATAAATCCATTATGAGTCAACTTGTTAGTAGAAGAGAATTTTTAGAGATAAAGCAAAAAGAAAAAGACTTATTCAAACAACAACTCATTAATCTAGTCAAATTTCAAATAGAACATCGTAGTATAGGACGTTGGTTTAGAGAAAATCATAGTGAGTTTAACGTTTACAGAATAAGTCTTAATTCTAACTTAGATTATCGTAGTTTTCGCTTTAATACCAGAATGAGTCTAGAGGTTTCTACGAGTCCTTTTTTTGTTGATTTTGACAAGAAACTATTTGAGGTACTAAATAGTTTTGATGTTCAACTGTTAATTACAAATCAAAAGCATGAAGTTTCTCCGAATTTAATTAAAAGACTTCGTAGACAAATGTGTCAGATTCTAGCAGATCATTCACCACTAAATTGTTATTTCACTGACTTTAGTTCTAAAATTCTACTTCAAAGAGGTGTTAATATCCAACCATTGCTTTCTATGTATGATAATTTCTATGACAAGGTACTGTATGATGTCAAACTTACTTAGTAAGAAAAATATTGCTGAGATTCGAAAGTACGATAATATCGAATTTGAGGATACACTTAAAGAAATTAGCTTTATTTCTACTCGAGAGTTTCATGACCTAATTTGTAGTGATACATTGCCAGATAAATTGTTACTAGATATACAATTACAATACCATTATCTCAATTGGACAATCTCCAATGGTATCGAAAAATGGTTAGAGATAAAAATTGACTTAATGTACATGACTGGTAAAGTTTTTAATGATGTACAGCAAACTTTACCAGCACTTAAGTGTCAGTATCTTACAACAACTCTAATGGTAGTTTCCGATAAATATCAACGTATTACCTATAAATCCTTACTAAAAGGTACTCAATGGTTAGAGAAACTATTCTTAGAGTATTCTTTACCAATTCTCCTTAAACATCAACAAAAATACTCTAAAACTTCTGAAAATATAGAATCAGTAGGTTTTACACACTGGAAAACTCCTATACCGAAACTTGCTACTCAAAAACAAACACTAGGGTTTGGAATTGTTTCAATACTGGAGAAAATGTGAGTGATTTAATTAACGATCGTGAGCTATATGAAGTCTTTTTCCTAGACGATAGTAATATTAACTCAGAGAATTTTCAAGAGGAAGTAGATACTTTTATACAACTCCTCGAAAATCCTTTACTACTAAAAGAAGAATTAAAAGAAAGAACTATTCATCCAAATTTTACGTATGCTGTTTTAATGCTCTATCAACAAGTACAAAAAACTTCATTACTAAATTTACTTCTTGCTATTGGAACTAGTAATCCACAAAATCGTAAAACACTTGATAAGTTACTAGAAATCTATCAATTTACTGGTGAAAAGTCAACTGCTTTAATTAAACTACACCTAAGAGAATCTGATGACTTATCTAATTTCAAAGAGTGAATTTGACGAGATAAGAGATAGTGAATACGTAGAATACTTTCAAAACTTACATACTCACTTAAAAGAACTTATTCAACCAGAATATTTTGATTTTCAGACAAAGTATAGGAATAAGAATCATCCTTCTTATATTGATGTAGAGTTTAGTTACAATCTAGTAGAAGATTATTCTATTCTACAAATTAAAGTAGCTGGAATAGGTTTTCAAGGAGTTGATGATAATGGAAACATTATACCAATTAGTAAGTATTTTTTCAATTACGAGGGTGAATTAGTTCCATACTACATTGAACAAATTATCAAATCTACTATGGATTTGGTTAGTAGTCATGTATTACTAGCATTAAAACAAAGAGAAGATTTTCCTTTTAATTGGGATAAGATCTTTGAGAAAACTGTAGTTAAAGAAAGACTAAGTAACCTCTCTAGTTCCTCCGATATGTTTATATACTATCTTAGAAAAGAGATACACTACGAAGATGTCGAGTTTAGTTAGTGAAAAGTACCACAAAAAAGAGTCTGATAAAGAATGGAAAAAATTCTTAAGGTTCTTACCAAGGGTAGTAGACTTCAAGAACTATACTACTTCTTATGAGAAAATTCACAAGATTTTAAAAACAAGAAATTGGATTGGTCATTATTATCTTGAAATCAACATAAGTCTTGATCTAAATAAAAATGAGTGTTTTCCAGAAATTGACATAAGAATAGTTGCTGAGAGATTAGATCGAAAGACTTTTCAACCCCTAAAACAAAGAAATTCTCCCAAGATAAACGGAAGAACAACAGCAGCAATTTTAGGTGAACTTAAATTTCGTTCTAGTTTAGCAATGTTTCTTTTAGATGAAGTAGGAGTGTATAAGGATACTTGTTTTCTACAAACTCTTAATACGATAGCAGACTATTTTGTGAAAAATAGTCTTATGACCAAAGACAAAAAAATAGAATTCTTAAGAACAAATCCACGATGGATAGATGATTGCATACAAGATGGAACCTCTTGTATGCTTGGTGAGTATTTCTTAGAGTCAGAATATGGAAAACTTTATCACTGGTCTCTAGGTACACGTTTTGAAATATTAGAAAGTGAGTAAGAATGAGTAACTTATTAAAAGTAGATGATATTGATTACTTAAAAGGTATTGTGAAAGATAAAATAGTTGATAGTTATAGGTCAATCAAAAAACCAACGTATTCAGAGTTTCTAATTTGGATACTCAAAAATAGAGAGAAACCTTTTACACTTGAGGTTACTGTAAATCAATATCTTGAACATCAACAATGCTGGTTTAAAATATATTCTCGTCAAGGTTTCTTTGCTTGCTCTACTCTTAGATTTAATATTGAACATCTACAATCGGATGAGTATCTTAAGTTATGTGCTGGAATGTTGACTGATCTTATCTATGAAACTTACTTCAAGGAACGAAATATTGATACTCGGATTATTTCTTACGAATATAGCTGTCAACAAGTCAAACTAGTCTACACTGGAATCCTAAAGTGAATTTACTAACACATCAAGATATTGACTTAATTATTGATGACTTTCAAATACAAATTGAAAAGAGTTCTAACTCTAATAGAAAGGAAATTATAGAATTTCTCTCGCATTTTCTTCAAAGAAAGAATTTAAGGACTAGAAATTTTAAGGGATTGTGGGTAGTTTCTAGATATCTTACTCATGATGAGAGTTATAGTTTTCAATTAAATCTTTTTTCAAGTGACTTAAAAGTTAAAGCTTTGCCTGTTCGACTTTTTTCTTATAACTTACCTCAACAGAGTAGAGAGCTAGAAGCTTACTTAAGAGAACTATTCTTTGTAATTATTTGGGATACAGAGTTTATGCAAATTCTACTTGAGTCTTTCTTTAAAGACGATCCAAAAGTTTTTACCTATAAACAAACCAATGATTGGGATAGAGATTTTCAAAAGACACTTGAAAAGCGTTTCTTTAAACAATACTATACTGCTTGGGAAATATTAAATGCTTCTACTAAAGAAATCAGAAATTAGACTAGTTAAAGACTTACTAAATCAAACTGTCAAAGAAAAATACGACTTCGATATTAAAACAACTCACTCTATTTCACTTCTTGAAAATGCTAGTAGAACTACAGAATTATATATCACTTCCTTTAGTTTTATTTACCTATACAATAAAACTAACACTGATTTATTTTATACAGTTAGAATCTATCGAAGTATCGGTAATAACTTTGTAAATTTCACTAGTTCAATACCTAGTGAAAGTAGAGAAGTAGCTTCTTACTACCAACTAAAATACCTAGAACTCTTCAAAGAAAATTATCTTCGTGACTACGATATTGAAGCTAAATCGATAAACAAGAAAATTGGAAATAGCCGTAGAGAAGATACTTATAGCTTACATGTCAAAAGCTTACATAAGCGGACATAGAGTTTTCCGTAGGATCCCGAAGTTTTAGGCAAATACAATGTAACATACTATACTCCTAACTATCATATCGAAAATTAAGTGTATGAAGTACATAGAAGTATAATACAATAGAGGATAATAAAATGAGTCTACTTTTAAGTGAAACTGATTGTGAGCAGTTATTTGAATTAGAACTAAAAGAAATTACTCAAAATAACTTTCGTTATTGTATGTCTCTAGAAACTTCTAATATCGACGATTGGCTTGAAAAAGCTAAAGCTAACAATCGACATTTGTTTTTTGATATTGAATTCTTTCATCTCTACGATAGCAATATTATTCCTTTTCAAGAGATAGTATATAGTCTTTACTACACTACTCCAAAAGAAGGTCATACCAGAGTTTTTCAGAGAAATCGTTATCGCTATAATCATTGTACTCCCAGTCGTACACACCGAGTACAATATCACATAATGAACGAACTAACTCCTAAACTTTTTCTCGATAAAAAAAGACAACCGATTTTACGTAGTGTTAACAAGGAAAACTTTAAAGAAGAATATGAAATAAGAAATGAGATAATCCCTAGAGGTGTCATTTCTTATACTTTTAGATTAGATCTACTAAAATGTCGGAAATAGTATCACAAGTAGAGTATCAACAAATTCTTAAGCTAATCGAAGAAGAACTTAAGAACGAGTTTTCTAGTATTTTTAGAGCTGATTCTATTGAAAAAACACAAAAATGGATTCCTAGAATACTTAAACGTGACTCGAAAATCTTTCTTTCAATTTATTTGGCAATTATGATGAATCATCAGGGTATTAACTTAAGAATTGGTATTGGACTTCAAGCAGAACTTTTGACTTACGCAAAGAAAATTAAAAGAATTTCTGAAATTAAAAATACGTCTGTACTTCCAAATTTCAAAGATCTTCATTTGTTCGAATTTTATAATTCAATTCTCTATGATTTAATTACTCAGAATCATCTCAAGGATCGTAGTATTACTCTAGTTAATTTCTACGAAAATGACAAAAAAAGAAATACTAGTACTTACACTTATGTACTACAAGAAATTTCTGCAAAATGGGAAGTTAAATGAATTTACTTTCTAAGAAAGACAAAAAAGATCTTGAAAACTACTACATCGAGCTAATCAAAGTTCAACTTAAAATACCGGATGTTAAATCTGTTGATCATACTTTCTCTAGATTTGAAATCAACGGATATTGGATAGAGAAAATTCAATACAGTAATATTGGTGCTTACGTTGATATTGTAAATACAGGAACTAAAGACTTTGCTTTTTGCTATGAGTTAAGATTTAATGATATACCAAGTGTTCAATTTCACTACTATTTGTATCATTTAATTCGTAAATGCTTGATAGAGGATTTTTTTAAAGATAAATACACATTAAAACTTATAAAACGAGACAAAAATAATCCACCAAAAGATACTACTAATCCTTGTTATTACTCTGGAAAAACTTGGAGAATAAATGTCATCACTGATAACAAATAAAGAAGAAACCGAAATTTTAGATTCTCTTAAAACAAAGATTTGGCAAGAAGTAGTCAATGAAATTAGTTACGTCTATGTAGAAGAAAAACTAGAATTAGAAAACTTTGACAATTGGTTTAAAGAAGATCCAAATAATGTAACTTTGATTTTCAAATATAGAACTAGAGATTATGTTGTTTCTGATTTCCTAACCAATGTTGGTAGGGTAATTCATATTACACTTTACCGTAGTTATTTAGATAAACCAACAGATGTTTACTTCAAAATTGAAATCTGTATTCATAGTTTTGACTATGGAGAATTAACAGAGATCGATCTCCTTACTTATGTATTTAAGAATTTTCTCAAAAGCTATTCTCTTACCTTTAAGGAACCAACTAATTATAAGCTCCTATCTGTGAAAGAAAAGAAATTTGTAATCACACATGAGTAATTTACTAACAGAACAAGAACTTGACATTATCTACCTTGATACCAAGATTAGTATAAATCACTACTTACACATAGCTTTTAGTGATAGATATAGTTCTCAATTTTTCAAGAATTGGTTTGATGAAAATATTTCTACGTTTTTTGAGATTCGAATTGTAAATCTAAAAGATAGACCATTCCCGAGAGTAAGAGTATTTGTAAATATCTATGCTATGACAGAAGATACGAAAGCTTATTATCAAAGTAGTAATTATTGTATGGAAGATGCTAGTAATAAAGAAATTGATATTGAAGCTCAATGTATCAAAGAACTAATTTTTGAGAATGTATTTGCTGATAATTTTCT
>ERZ1292625.199-Hain-H41-01um-R1-199-length-104327-cov-13_pt1 | contig 57309 bp, 55 predicted proteins | sample MGYA00564400_ERZ1292625 | MGnify/ENA primary metagenome ERZ1292625 (study PRJEB36523, sample SAMEA6512639) | groundwater metagenome | collected 2019-01-08 | study: AquaDiva: Metagenomics assemblies of 32 groundwater samples | reverse complement strand
ACTGTTAAGAAGATGAGATTGTAATAGTTGGTAACAGAATTCGAATCCGCTTATTAGGGGACACGGGGTTCTCCGCCAGTTGGCGGACTCGCTACTACTGTTAAGAAGATGAGATTGTAATAGTTGGTAACAGAATTCGAATCCGCTTATTGACGGACGCGGGGTTCTCCACCAGTTGGCGGACTCGCTACTACTGTTAAGAAGATGAGATTGTATAGTTGGTAACAGAATTCGAATCCGCTTATTGGCGGTCACAGGTTCTCCGCCAACTGGTGGGCTCGCTACGGATACGCAGGGTGACATTCTGGTCACCCTTTTTAAAATTCAATTTCATTGAATTTTCTCCTTGAAAGTTGTGGCCTTATTTTTGATTAATTTGCTGCCACTGCATCATGAAGAAAATAGATAAGCTTATTCTTTCGACCTTCCTCGGACCTTTTATTCTCACTTTTTTAGTGGTGGTCTTTATTTTACTTACCCAACATATGCTCAAGTATTTTGATGACATAATTGGGAAGGACTTGGGATGGGATGTAGTAGGCTCATTGCTCTTTTATTTTGCAATCTTCATGTCACCCGTTGCTCTGCCCTTGGGTGTTTTGCTCTCTTCGTTAATTACGTTTGGAAATTTGGGAGAGCACCATGAGATTACGGCCATTAAGAGCCTGGGAATATCCTTGTCGCGAAGCTTATCGCCAATTTTTGGATTTGTTTTGGCCTTAACTCTTATTGCCTTTTATATCAATAATAACCTCGTTCCAAAAGCAGCACTTGAGGCCTACAGTCTCCTTTATGATATCAAACAAAAAAAGCCAGCGCTTGATTTGAAGGAAGGTGCATTTATTAGCTCAATCCCGGATATCAGTATCAAAGTCAATAAAAAATTTCCAGATGGGAAAACGCTGAAGGGTGTAATTATTTATGATCATCGCGGTAAATCTGGAAACAAAGAGGTGACAATTGCCGATTCAGGTAAGATGTCTACTATTCTAAACGAACAATATCTAAAGTTGGAGTTGTTTGATGGATACAATTATAATGAGGGCTCTTCAGCCGAGAAAGACATGTCGGGCGCTGATCCAACAAAGGAGACACTAAGTAAAACCAGGTTTACCAAAACCCAGATTGTGTTTGATCTTTCCTCTTTTGGTATGATGCGGACTGATAAAAAATGGTTTGAAGGAAACCGCATCATGCGGAATGTATCAGAACTTCGATTGGACATGGATTCCGTCAAGCAGCAGATCTATGAACAGCAACTTGGTGTATATACCGTGCAACAGAATCTGTTTCGGTTTCATCAAAAGAAGGATACTATTACATTGCCTCCCGCACTGCAAAAAATTAAGAATAGGCGCGATTCTATAGCAAAGAATCAGTCGAAAGTAACGGCACCTCAACAGAGTACTGTAGTCTCAGTAAAATCTGGGATAATAAAAGAGGACACCCTACTTTGGAGAAAAATCAAACTGGTATCCGATAGCATTTTTAATGCTGCACCAATTGCGCATGAATACACAAATGCTTTAAATCAAGTTAGGATGATCAAAAGCCAGCTTATAAATTTTAATTCTCAGATAGCACTTCAAGATCAGGAATACCGTGTTTTTGAAATCCAATGGCATAAGATTTTCTCCAATTCTTTTGCATGCATCGCGATGTTTTTAATTGGCGCTCCTCTAGGAGCAATTATCAAGAAAGGGGGCCTGGGCGTACCAGTCTTGGTCTCTATCTTTTTCTTTATTGTTTTTTATCTTCTTTCCATGATAGGTGATAAATGGGCAAGAGCTGACATTATTCCTGTACCCATAGGAGTATGGGCCGGAGATGTGATCTTATTGCTGATTGGATTGATCTTGCTTAAGCAGGCCAAAGCAGACGCACGCCTTTTTGATGCGGATTCATACAATGTAATGTGGGACAAAGCTAAAACATGGCTTTTTAAGCGAAATCACATCAAACCAAAAACCAGGTAACGCTTGTTTTTTAGACATTACAGCTATATTTTTGCGCTTTAATTAATGAAAAAAAGACAAATTATTTAGCGATGTACGTGAATCAAGAAAAAAAGCAAGAGTTGTTCAGCAAGCACGGTTTTGCAAAGACAAAGGCCGATACTGGGTCTCCTGAGTCTCAAATTGCGCTGTTTACGCATAGAATCAGCCATTTGACAGATCACCTTAAAGGAATGAAGAAAGACTTCTCCACTCAGCAAGGATTATTGAGGTTAGTAGGCAAGCGTAAAAAACTTCTTAACTATTTGCAAAAGACCAATATCGACCGCTATAGATCGGTTCTGGCAGATCTCAATTTAAGAAAATAATTTCAAACTGGAAGGGAATCCAAACTGAGGATTCCCTTTTCGTTTATCTACTTGAGGCTTCTTTTCCAGAGGTCCTAAATGTCATTTAATATGAATTCAACAATTATTACAAAATCATGCAAACTCCCGGATGGTAGGGAGATAACAATAGAAACAGGTAAGCTGGCACGCCAGGCAGATGGTGCTGTCGTGCTGCGTATGGGTAATACCATGTTGCTAGCAACGGTCGTTGCAAATTTAACTCACAAAGAGGGTACCGATTTTTTGCCGATGTCTGTTGATTATCAGGAAAAATTTGGTTCAATGGGCAAAATTCCTGGAGGCTTTTTGAGGCGAGAAGGTAGACTCTCGGATTATGAAATTTTGATCAGCCGTTTAGTGGACAGAGCAGTGCGTCCATTATTCCCAGATGATTTTCATGCAGAAACGCAGATTAACATTCAAATGATCTCTGGGGATGAGAATGCCTTACCTGATGCCTTAGCGGCTTTTGCAGCCTCAGCAGCACTTTCAGTTTCTGATATTCCTTTTCAAGGTCCTATTTCAGAAGTTAGGGTTGCCCGCGTTGATGGTCAATATGTTATAAACCCAACATTACAGCAAAAAGATAAGGCTGATCTAGACTTGATTGTGGCGGCCTCTATCGATAACATTTTGATGGTAGAAGGTGAGTCAAAAGAAGTAAGTGAAGAAGATATGCTGGAGGCATTGAAACTTGCCCACACTGCTATTAAAGAACAATGCAGGGTTCAATTAGAACTTTCTGAAGCAACAGGCAAAACTCAGAAGCGAAGCTACAATCATGAGGTAAAGGACGAAGCTTTTAAAGAAGAGTTGCATAAACTACTATATGACAAGGTGTATGCTGTTGCACTGCAACAAATTGCCAATAAAAAAATAAGATCTGAGAATTTCGGAAAAATCATGGAAGACTATCTGTCTTCTTTGCCAGCTGATACTACTGTGAATAAAGATCTTGTAAAGAAATATTATAAGGATATCAACAAGAAAGCGTGTCGCGATCTTGTGCTTAATGAGAAAAGGAGATTAGATGGTAGAAAGACAAATGAAATTCGCCCAATCTGGTCGGAAGTAGATAGCCTGCCTTCGGCACATGGTTCTGCCATTTTTACCCGTGGGGAGACGCAATCCTTGAGCACCGTAACCTTAGGAACAAAATTAGATGAACAGATGATTGACGGAGCGATGTACTCCGGATCCAATAAATTTATTCTTCACTATAATTTTCCTTCCTTTTCCACAGGAGAGATTAAACCCAATCGTGGACCCGGCAGAAGGGAAATTGGCCATGGAAACCTGGCCATGCGGGCACTGAAACAGGTGATTCCACAAGATGAGAACAATCCGTATACTATTCGACTGGTCTCTGATATCCTTGAATCAAATGGCTCTTCATCTATGGCCACTGTTTGCGCTGGCTCATTGGCGCTGATGGATGCTGGTATCCAAATCAAAGCCCCTGTATCTGGTATTGCGATGGGTATGATATCCGATAGCAGCACTGGCAGGTATGCAATTTTATCTGATATTCTGGGTGATGAAGACCACCTTGGTGACATGGATTTTAAGGTGACCGGTACTGAGAAAGGTATCACCGCTTGCCAGATGGATTTAAAAGTAGATGGGCTAACATACGAGGTTTTGAAAGAGGCCTTGTTGCAAGCCAAAGAAGGCCGTTTGCATATTTTACGTGAAATGAAGAAGACGCTTGGCGCGTCTAAACCAGACCTTAAGCCTCATACTCCACGGGCGTTCAGCATTTACATTGAAAAGGAGTTGATTGGTGCGGTAATCGGGCCAGGAGGTAAGGTAGTGCAAGACATTCAGAAAACAACAGGCGCAACTGTGGTGATTGAAGAGGTTAATAATAAGGGAATAGTAAGTGTTTATGCCAGCAATCAATCTGTAATGGATGCAGCTGTTAAACGCATAAGAGCTATAGTGGCTATTCCTGAAGTGGGGCAGGTGTATGACGGAATTGTGAAATCAATCATGCCTTTTGGTGCCTTTGTGGAGTTTATGCCCGGAAAAGATGGCTTGTTGCATATTTCTGAGATTAAGTGGGAAAGGCTTGAAACGATGGAGGGTGTCATGGAAGTTGGGGAAGAGGTTAAAGTTAAACTGGTTGAAGTAGATAAGAAAACTGGCAAATTCCGACTGTCCAGAAAAGTCTTGATACCAAAAAAAGAAGAGACAGCGAAGGCATAACTTGCTAAAACAGCTTTTTGGAACTAATTTTTCGTTTTTAAGTGTTAGAATTAAGCTAAATGGAAACGGCTAAATGAGACAACTAAAGATTAGTAAACAGATTACCAATCGCGAAAGTCAGTCTCTTGACAAGTACTTGCAGGAAATTGGTAAGGTTGATTTGTTAACACCGGATGATGAAGTTCATTTAGCGAAACGAATCAAGGAAGGAGATCAAATCGCTTTAGAGAAATTAACGAAAGCTAACCTAAGGTTCGTTGTCTCCGTTGCCAAGCAATATCAGAACCAAGGGCTTTCACTCGGTGACTTGATCAATGAAGGAAACTTAGGGTTGATAAAAGCTGCTCAACGATTTGACGAGACACGTGGTTTCAAATTTATTTCATATGCAGTTTGGTGGATTCGTCAATCGATTTTGCAAGCCTTAGCTGAACAATCTAGAATTGTTCGACTTCCATTGAATCGTGTTGGTTCACTGAACAAGATATCTAAAACATTTTCTGAACTTGAGCAAAAGTATGAGCGTGAACCTTCTCCTGAAGAATTAGCACTTGTGTTGGATGTATCAACAGCGGAAGTGATTGATACAATGAAAATTTCAGGCCGCCATGTATCCATGGACGCACCCTTTGCTCAGGGCGAAGAGAACAGTCTATTGGATGTACTGTCAAATGAGAGCGAAGAAACTCCGGATCAAGGCTTGATGACCGATTCCTTGAGAAGAGAAGTGCAGCGGGCACTCTCAACTTTAACACAACGAGAGTCTGATGTGATTGCACTTTATTTCGGCTTAAATGGGGAACACGTCCTCACCCTTGAGGAGATTGGTGAGAAATTTAATCTTACAAGGGAACGGGTTCGTCAGATTAAAGAAAAGGCCATCAGAAGATTAAGGCATACCTCCAGAAGTAAGGCTTTGAAACCTTACTTGGGTTAAAAATGATTGTTATTTCAAAATAATAGAAGGTCTCAAGTCGTTGAGGCCTTTTTTGTGTAAGCTTAACGACTTTACTTTATGGAGCAAAAAGCAAGAGTATTAATTATTGGTTCGGGCCCAGCCGGATATACAGCGGCCATTTACGCTTCTCGTGCAGGCCTGGCTCCCCTTCTTTTTACCGGTGGACAACCTGGCGGGCAATTGACCATAACTGGCGATGTTGAAAACTTTCCTGGGTATCCTAAGGGAATAGACGGACCTCAAATGATGATCGACCTTCAGCAGCAAGCAGAGCGTTTCGGAACCAAGGTGCATTATGGATTAATAACTTCGGTTGACTTTTCAAGTTATCCTCTGAAAGTTACAGTGGATGAAAAAAATGTTATAGTTGCAGAGTCGGTGATCATAGCAACGGGGGCAACAGCAAAATATTTGGGATTGCCATCCGAGCAGACTTTTTCTAACAAAGGTGTTTCAGCATGTGCGGTATGTGACGGATTCTTTTACCGCGGAATGGATGTCGCAGTTGTTGGAGCAGGTGATGCCGCTGCCGAAGAGGCAACCTATTTATCAAACCTATGCCCAAAAGTATATTTGATTGTAAGGCGTGATGAGATGCGGGCATCTAAGATAATGCAGCAACGAGTCTTACATAATCCTAAGATTGAAATCTTATGGAATACAGAGACCCTCGAGATATTAGGTGACAAAGAAGTAAGCGGGATGCGCGTGATCAATAAGCTTACTCGAGAAGAAAAGGATATACCTATCAAAGGGTTTTTTGTAGCGATCGGCCACAAACCAAATACTGATATCTTTAAAGGAATTCTCGACTTGGATGAAAGCGGATATATTCAAATTAAACCTGGTAGTACCCGAACGAATGTTGATGGCGTTTTTGCTGTGGGTGATGCTGCCGATAAAGTCTATCGACAAGCGGTAACAGCGGCCGGAACCGGATGTATGGGCGCCTTGGATGCTGAGCGCTTTTTAGCAGCGAAAGAGGCCGTATCTATACCCTAAAAAACGGAATTATGAAATTGGACATATTAGTGCTGGCGGCTCATCCGGATGATGCCGAATTAGGCTGTGGTGGCACGATTGCTAAGCACATTGCCTTGGGCCATAAAGTTGGAATCGTTGATTATACACGCGGAGAACTGGGCACGCGGGGTACTATTCAAACAAGAGACCAGGAAGCTGCAGAATCAGCGAAGATTTTGGGCCTGGCCATTCGCGAAAACCTTAATTTGAAAGATGGGTTTTTTGGCAATAATCCTGAGGATCAACTGGCTGTTGTTGGAGCTATACGGAAATATGAGCCTAAATTGATACTGGCAAATGCTATTTACGATCGCCATCCTGATCATGGAAAAGGGGCTGATCTCGCTTTTGAATCCTCTTTTTTAGCCGGGTTACCAAAAATTGAGACCTATTTGGACGGGAAGAAGCAAACTGCCTGGAGACCTGATGCTTTATATCATTTCATTCAAAGCCAATATATCAAGCCTGATATTATTGTTGATGTTTCCGATTTTTGGGAAACAAAGATGAATGCGATCCGGGCTTTTAAGACACAGTTTTATGACCCCGCCAATAAAGAACCGAATACGTTTATTTCTAATCCAGGTTTTTTGAGAATGATTGAATCACGCGCCATGGAGATGGGCCATGCCATTGGAGTGAAGTATGGTGAAGGATTTACGGTGAGAAGATTTATTGGAATAAAATCATTGTTTGATGTGATGTAGTATTCAGGTAATGGCCTTCAGATTGATGAGAAGATAAATTAAAAATCGTAAAGCCTAAAAGGATCAATTGCAATTCAAGGTGCCAGCCTATTGATCTTCCATTCCTGATTAACTTTTAAGTAGACAATACGATCATGTAACCTGCTAGATCTACCTTGCCAAAATTCGATCTCGCAGGGGTCTATTCTAAAACCTCCCCATTGTTTTGGGCGAGGCAATTCCTTTTGGCCATTAAATCGTTTTTCAATTTCTATGACCCGGTCCTCCAGAATATTTCTATCACGTATGATTATACTTTGAGGAGAAGCCCATGCGCCTACCTGACTTCCTCTTGGACGGCTTTTGAAATAGGCATCAGACGTATCCGTTGTTACGCGGGTAGCTGTTCCCTCAATTCTTATTTGACGTTCCAAATCAGCCCAAAAAAAAGTTAAGGCGCAAAATGGATTGCTCTCCAGTTCGATGCCTTTTTGACTTTGATAGTTGGTATAAAAAATAAACTGATCATTCTCAATGCCCTTAAGTAATACGATTCTGGAGGAAGGCTTTCCACCTGGGGCAGCTGTGGCAAGGCACATGGCCGTTGGTTCCGCAATTTCAGAACGAACAGCATCATCAAGCCACTTCTCAAATTGATGAATCGGATTTGCAGCAACTGAAACGACATCAAGTGTGGCAAGAATATAGTCTTTTCTGATGTCAGCAAGTTCTTTCATACTTTATTTGGTGATTTTGTTAAAATTTAATAAATCGATTCCTTTGCAACTATTGAAAACGTCTATTTTATTTAAACGTTGGAAAAATTCTTTGCAAAGAAACAGCAGGGACACATCAGTTGGTTAGGAAATAATAAGCAGAGGAATGGAATTTTTCAATTATACAAACCGCGTAGAACCTAAAAAGGGATGCATTCTTGTTTCAGAGCCCTTTTTACCAGATCCCAATTTCGAACGGACGATAGTCCTTCTTTGTGAACATAATGCAGACGGTTCCTTTGGTTTTGTGCTTAACAAACCTTCTCATGCAATGATTACAGATATCATGGATAGCATAAAAAATTTTGATGCGCAAGTGTTTGTGGGTGGCCCTGTACAGCAAGATACACTTCACTATATTCATCGAATACAAACACTTGAAGATGCAATTGAAGTTGGGGATGGGATTTATTGGGGTGGTAATTTTGAGCATCTTAATCTCCTGCTGGATTCAAAACAAATAGCACCCGAAGATTTAAAATTCTTCTTGGGATATAGCGGCTGGGCTGAGGGTCAACTGGAAGAGGAGTTGAAAGCGAATTCATGGATCGTCAACAGTAACCTCGATGAGAAACTGATTTTTGAAACCAATGCTGAAATCATGTGGCAGAAGGCGTTAAAGGAAATGGGTGGGCGATTTTCGGTTTATTCAAATTACCCAATCGATCCAAGATTGAATTGAATGATTTTGTTATTTTTACAATTCTTGCGTATTGAACGGTTGAATGCGTAGAATTGGGAAATAAAATGGGATCTGAGAACGAGAAAGAAGCCATACTAAGAATGACTGTGGAAGAAGGTGTTTTGGATGAATCCCTTAGAATGGGGGACATAGGATCAATTGCAGGAGTTGGGTTACATCTTCCGGATGATATTTCTCATGAGATTGATGACTATCATCATCAAGATGATTATTCTACATTTTCCAAGAAGGATTTTGTTGAGTTAATTAAGGAACTTTCAAAGGAAAGTGATTTTAAAAAGATAGATGCTGTTCTAAAGGAAATAAAGCCCCTCTTCAACGATATAAGGATAAAGGAAAAGGAGGTTGCCCTCAACTTATTTTTAAGTGATGGCGGTGCTGAGGAAAATTTTGAATACGCAAATGATGAGTTAGACAATTCGTATGATGCTACCCTTCGATTGATAAGGGACAAGAGGTTTAGCTTTTATAAGAAAATTGAAAATCAGAAGGGCGATAACCTTAAATTGAAAATCGAATTATTAGAGAAACTTCGATCTCTCACTGATTCTGAAGACACGGAGCACAGCTTTCATAAGTTCAAAGAAATACAAATCCAATGGAAGCAAATAGGAGCTGTCCCTAATACCGATGTAAAAAGCTTGTGGGCTAATTATTCGGCACTTGTGGACAGATTCTATGACAATCGTAGTATCTATTTTGAATTAAAGGAATTAGATCGGAAAAGAAATCTGGAGGCGAAACTCGATCTCTGCCAACGTGCGGAACAGTTGACTTCCCTTAAAAGTCTTAATGACGCGGTCCGTGAGCTGAATGAATTGCATAATGAATTCAGGCATATTGGCCCTGTGCCAAGAGATGAAAAGGATGCCATATGGCAACGGTTCAAAGCAGCCTCAGATGTGGTTTATGAAAAGAGAGATGCACACCTTATTTCACTTCAACAAGAGTTGACCAAAAACCTGGAGCTGAAGACAAAAATAATTGAGGAGGTTACCATCCTTGCAAACTTTCAAACTGATCGGATCAAAGAATGGAATCAAAAGACACAAGAGCTACTCGAATTACAAAAGAAGTGGGAAAACAGTGGAGGTGTTCCGCGGAATAAGGCAAAAGAGATAAATCGGAAATTCTGGTCTGCTTTTAAAACGTTCTTTGCAAAGAAGAGTGTTTTTTTCAAAAAATTAGATGAGGAGAGAGGCAAAAATCTTCAACTCAAAATGGAGATTGTCGGCAAAGCTCATGAGTTAAAGGATAGCCAGGAATGGGACAAAGCCGCAAATCACCTAAAGGATCTTCAACAACACTGGAGAGAAATTGGACCGGTGCCTGAGAAATACAGAGAGAAGATTTTCATTGATTTTAAAGGAGCATGTGATCATTTCTTTGAACAGCGAAGACTGCAATTTGAGAAGCATGACCATGAGCAGGAAGAGAATTTATCCAAAAAACTTCTCTTCTGCGAGGAACTTGAGAAAATGATTCTTGAAAAAACAGGTACATCTGAGGCCTTGCTAGATTTACAAAAAAGATTTAATGAAACAGGATTTGTACCCAAGAAATCAATTATTGCCATAAAGGAAAGATTCAATTCGGCTGTTGAGAAATTGGTTGAATCTCTTGGGAATATTTCGCAGGATGAACGGGAGCGTTTGTTGCTTGAGCTGCAATTGGGTAGTTTGAAGAATGACCCGGAGGCTGACCGGAAGATCTATCAGAAGGAGCAGACCATTCGAAAACGAATGACCAAAGTTGAAAATGACATTGCAGTCTGGAGGAATAATCTTGAATTTTTTGGGCGATCTAAAAATGCGGATAAATTCAAAGATGAGTTTAATGATAAGATAAAGAGTTCAACGGAACATCTAAATCAGCTTAAGATACAGTTAAAAATACTTAAATCTGTTTAACCGAATGCTTGGAAAACTGTGCCCTTACAGTAATTTTGCGCACTCATTTAAAAAAGGGAGTCTATTTTATTGCCACCATAAGCAGCCTTTAGACTTTCTATCCTAATTGCCTCCTTAGCTCAGCTGGTAGAGCAACTGACTTGTAATCAGTAGGTCGTTGGTTCGATTCCGACAGGGGGCTCTTGAATGAACAATTAATCGCCTGTAATACAATGTGTTACAGGCTTTTTTTATGCCATTACTGAAACTATACTGAAACTTTTAGTGCTCAAAAAATATTTTCAGAAATCTAATAAATGACTGAGATCTGACTCAAGCGCCTTGGCTATTGAATTCAAAGTGCTCAGTGAGGGATTGATTTCCCCTCGCTCAATTCTTCCCACCTGATTAATCGGAATATCCGAGTCATTTGCAAGATCCTCTTGGGATAATCCACTTGCAATTCTGACCTTCCGCAAATGCTTTCCAAACTGGGTTAATAACTTTCTATCTCTGACTTTGGTCATGGCCACCAAAGTCAGAAATCAACCATCCTAGCATAAACACATATATGTGTTATATCAGGGTTTTTGCTTATATTTCATTATAAACTTGATGTTGCATTGACATCTATCATGAAACGAAAATATTCTCGTGCCCTTGTTGGATTGGCGGTTATCATTGCTTGTCTAGTAATTACTAATCCAAGCAGATCAACTTTTAGAGATTATCTAGGTTTTTCTAACAAACTTGAAGAGATCACAGTAATAAGACGGGAAAAAAACTTTATGATTTTCTCCATACACTCCTGGAATTATGTCAACGGCAAAACGGAGGGAAAATACTTAGGGATTGTTGGTAATTTTTTCCTGCTTTCTAATTGAGATATTCGAGCGAGAAAGAGTTTCTTAATTGCAGAATCTGCGAGGAAAGTTACCCATGATGAAATCATTTGCTCATATAGACAATATGGTACGTCCAAAATACAAAGTGTTGCTATTGGTTCTTGGCATCTTACTTATCCTTTTTTTGGTCACTAATCCGAGTAAGAACGATTTTGACGACTTCATTGGCCTTACGTCAATGAATAATGTATTAATCGTTTCCACGAGGGAGAGGAACTATTTCCTTTTCTCACATTATAAAGTGACAATGGCCGCTTTCGGGCAAAGTGATGCTGACGTGTATTTGGGATTGCTTGGGAATTTTTTTCTCGTTGAAGGCAAGGGGAAATCGAAAGAGTTAGACAAAATTCAATAAGCCAATGACACCTCCAATTGAGAAAATCTTGCTCACGGAGGTAGAAGGTCCAGTTGCTGCGATACTTGCCTGCATGCCTTGGGACAGGAGAGACGAAATCAATCTGGAGACGCCTGAAGAGGCGAAAAAGCAAATGGATACCTTAGTCTCGGCATACCGAGACAAGAAGGAGAGCCTGGAGAATAGTGGGATGTTGCCGCTGGAGGCGCATCAGGTAGCGATCATGGAAATACTAGGGGGCAATCCTTAGATTATTGACAAATAGTTTGGGAAAGTGTTTTTAAAACAAAACAACTAGGGCTCAAAAATCAGACCCACCAGGTCTGGCAAAAGCGTTCGGGGAAGAAATAGATTGGTATCGGTTAAGTGCGCGTTACCTCACACATGTTTACATGTTAGGCTAGAAATTTCCAGGAAAGAAGGTGCGGGAGGCTCGGGAGTTAGACTATTTCATTCCCGTGCACCACGGACCCCTTACCAATACACTGCAAACCGCTAGTCTGTTTTTCGCGAGGCATTTAGCTCAGATGGACATGCACAGATTCATGTCAATACACCAGTCCATATATTCGTAATGCTCACCCCGCATACTCCTCAGACCTGTTAACATGCACTGTCAATAATTTTGTCTGGACGCATCGGACCAGAGCGGGAACATAACATTGCTCAACTAACCACGAGGCGAGCATGGGTATTTTTTATTCCCACGTTAGAAATACCACTTTTGTGCGATTTCTTTACTCTGGAATTAGCTAATTTTTGCAAAGTCAATCGATAATCCTTTTAAAACTAAGGACATTAAGTTTAGGAAACGTAAGCTGCCAACGACCTTGGTGAAAGAATCCCCAACCAGTATAGGCAATTACTTAGTGTACTCGCATCCGTTAGTGTCTTTGCACAAAGGCCAAGTCTTAACAGTTGTCTCCGAAAAATTGATGGCAACTATATACAACATGGGACAAGAAAAGTTCTGTAATTTTAGGGTATGTTAAGTGTCGAAAAAAATAACGAGATTGATGAAAGGCTAAAGGCTATGCATGAAGAGAAAGTTTTTATTAGACAGAAACGAGACGAGGTATTAAAAGTCCTTTCTGGAATTGAAATGGATATAGCAGAAGAAGTGATAACCCAAACTTCTTCTGTTCTAAGAAAACAACAACTGTCTATTACAGTTCAGTAATTGCCTCCGCAAATCCATCCCCTATCTGCTCTCGTCTCTGAGCAACAAGTCTAATTTTCTCCCTCAAATCTGGGCGGTCAGCGTCTGTAACGGTGATTCCAAGTTTCGTTTTTAGCAGTATGTTTTGCGCCTGCAAAATGTCAGACAGTTCCATGATTGCTGCCAGGGTCAATTTAAGAAGCTCCTTTTCAGAGATGTCATCAAATGATGGTTTCATACAATTTTGGTTTTTTGATTAGTCTTTCAACCTACGCAAAACTCTGCTATTTTTACTATCGACATAAGGCGTTAGTCTAGTTCATTGCCCTCCCGAAACTGGACCAGTATCAGGGAGGCGGAAGGATGTGATTTCAGTCCACGCCCCATTTAAAAACCAACCGTATAGGACTGCGCGGTTTTAACTCCAGCCCTATGATCTACCTAGTAACGTTCATTCTAGTATGTCCTATTCTGGCATTTGCCTTTAGAATCAGGGACACAGATAACACGGCATTAGGTTTTTCATCGTTTGTTGGAGCGTTGGTATTTTTCGTTCTGCTATCTAATCGAGGTTTGGAATATTCAATTGGAGATAATTTCATAGATGGTTTTAAAACTGTTGAAGCCTTAAAAGTTGATGACTACGACCGAGAATATCTATATGACAAGCCAGTTTACAGGACAAAGGCAGATGCTTCAAAGGCAAATCATTATAAAGTATTTATTTTGTATTTGCTGTTCGTATCTCCATATGCATCTTTCCTGATAATAAAAAAAGATCTCCCATCGCAAGACCATAACAGTAATGTATTTCTGGTGATTCTAAAGGCAATTGCTGCAATCATGTTATTTGGGTGTCTGTTGGATAATTTGCCATACATTTATTTCAACTATCTGAGGCTAGTTGTTATGAGTGTTGCCATTTGGCAATTGTCGGAAGAAGGAGGGAAAAGAAATAATTGGATACTGGTCATTCTATACATGGGAATTGCTTTTTTATTCAATGTCCTTGAACACGTTGAACTCATTAGACCACAATGGCAAGTGATCGACATTGTTGTGGGATTAATGTTTATATATTCAATAGTTGTCGACATTAAGAAACCTAAAATTGAAGCGGGAAACGACCGCAGAAGAAGACAATTCTTAAATCAATGATCGGAAAAAGAGAGGTGGTTAATTTTTATTGACTGGCATAATTTCATTTCGGTGTTGCAACTGCGGTTTTAGTATCAAAATCTCGTTCACGAATACTCAAGCAGTTGGAGTTGTGCCAACTAAAGCAGGCATTGAGACGCAGGCAAATCCTCCGGAAGGGAGAATTTTTGACTATAGAGGAAAATAAAACTAAACCCCAAAAAGATGGAGAAGTTAAAACTGAATGAGTACCACCAAGAAGCGAACAGGAAATCACTGGAATCAAACAAGAAGATGCCGAAAGCATCATCAGAAGGCTTCAAGAAGCAATCACAAAAACTAAGGGCGCACAGAGAAGCCCAAGGCAATTAAAGAAAGAACAGGATATTGGATGTCAGTCCCACGACAAGGTGCTCCTATGGTGCCTGGATAAGGTCATAATCGCTGTGAGCTTTGTGAATGTGCTTTACCACGTAATCTGATGCGCGACCCTTCTTAGGGAGTATTCTGCAGGTTCCGATTGACTTTTCGGACCATTTCTTTAGTTGCTCTGCATCCCCTGGTCGTGGGCAATAAAGGAGACAATGCAAATGATATCCGTCACGGAAACTAAATGCCTCTGCCATCCAGAACATTTTAAGTTTACTCTGTAGCATGTGGCAATGTATTTTGCTACCGATTGTTTCTGCCAGTCGTCTCGCTGCCTTTATCCCGAGTTCATTCTTGGTTGTGAATGTTGCAAAGTGTGTCCAATTGAATCTATCGAGATGCCGTGCGTAAGAATCATTGATAGTTTGACGCTTAGGCATTAGGGGTCCATCAAGGGAAATGCGTGAGCGGTTCCCTTCAATGAGGTTTGGTTTGATCATAAATCAAAAAATTAATCTTATTCTATTTACTTGATAATTGTATCCGAATATCTATTCCGTCATCCACCCTTGCCATGAATGGTATGCCTTTCAAAAAACTTCTCAATTTCAGACTGCTTGTATTGGACTTTTGATCCAACTTGGCTATAAGGAATTAGTTTCTTACTTCGATAGTCCGCCAAGGTGCGAGTAGAAATATTGTACCTGCTGCACACCTGTTTGCTTGTAAGCCATGTTTCAGGTTTACTCATCAAGAGGGATTCTATACCCTGCTTCAAATAGGTAATGTCACCGATGATCTTAGAAATTGTCTTTGAGTCTATTTCCACTGCCTTGATAATTTATTGATGCAAAGCAATGCTCCTGCACTCCAACTCACAAGGACTGAATTTTAAAAGTTGGGAAGGAATGTATCCTGTTGAAAATGAAATTGTTACTTCGCTCTTTTAATGGTCTGTTTGACAGTGTCAATCATTGCGGACTCATCAAAATCCTTGTCATCGAGGTCGTATTGGATCTTCTTCCTGTCATTGGAAATGTGGTAGAGTGGCATCCCTGCAATTATTAGCAGATATCCGATAATTCTGTACCTAAGGCTTGCTGTGCTTATTCCTTTGTGCGACAGATAACTGTTAATCTTTGTGCAGCTCTTGGCCATTTGTTCTTGTTCAAAATCTGTCTTATCGAGGAGCAGCCCTGATTGTTCTTTTTCAAGTTGCTCAATGACTAGATTGACCAAGGCTGTATCAGTTATTAAGGCTGACTTTCTCTTTGCTTTTATCGAGACTGAAATAGACCACTTTTCTCTTCTTGCGAGTTGTACCATTTTGGCAGCATCAACCAGTTGGCGATTCACCTCCAAATTAGAATCTGAGATTTTTTGAAAACTTTTTAAGAGACTACTTGTGGTTAAATGATTGGAGACTATCCAATAAAAATCTCCAAGGAGCTCTTCAGGCAATTTCTTATCCCTGATAATTTTTGAAATCAGTAAAAACTTTTTATGGTCAAAATCTGGTTCAGTTTGCCCGACAAGTAGGAAAGGGCGGAACTTCCCAACATATTTGAGAAGGGAGGTTTCGTCTGGTTTATAGTTGGGTTGGTCCATTATGCCGAAAAGACTTCTCTAAGTATTTTATCCGCTGCAACATTGTCATTTTCTTTCATATATACATTTGTTGTTCCAAGGTTCTTGTGGTTAAGACTTTTTGAAACAGCATAGAGATCACCGGTTTTTGATATGGCCATGAACGCATATGAATGACGTGATATGTGAAATGATACACGCTTTGTTATCTCTGCCTTCTCCATAATTTTCGTTAGATATTTATTCACTAAGGCGTTCTTCGCGGAAATTATTCTGGTCCTCCCAACATAATCAGCCGGAACTGCGGTGGAATGGAGCAAAGGGAATACATAGTCTGTCTGATCGGTTGACGGATTTCTGTACGTCTCCAGAATATTCTTGGCCTTGTCCACCAGAAAGATGTTCTGAATATCACCAGTCTTTGTCATTTGATAAAACAACCGGCCTTCCCGTATATTTTTCCATTGCAAAAGGAGAACATCGCTGAATCGCATACCTGCGGTATAATAGGAGAACAAAAACATATCTCGCACAACAGTCACTAACGAATCGTTGACAAGGTTGAGCTCTTCAATAGCCTGGATCTCCAGCTCAGTCAGCTTGGCACGGTTTGTCTTTTGCCATTGGATTCGGAAGATGAGGTATAAGTTATTTTCCGGGCGCACAACTCCGTCAGCGATAGCGCTTTTAATAATCGACCGAAGTGCTTTGTGATCGGTTCCAATCGTATTCAACTTTTTTTCTTTGCTTAGCTGATCATGGGTATACCGTTTCAGAAACGTCACATCAATATCCGAAAAGCAAACCTGACTGCCTGCAAACGCCTCGATTTTGTTGACCAGTTGCTTTTTCTTTACGGAGGTGCGGTATAAACCCTTTGCTTTACTTCGTTCAACTTCCATTAATCCGTATGGAATGAACTGGTCATCCATCTTTTGGGACCCCTTTTGTCGGATGTTGTTCAACGTGAGGTTTGATCCTCGTTTAATTATTTCTGTTTGAGCCTCTTCGTATTTTGATATCAACTCACGCAAATGCTCATTTATGACCTTGTGTCCCGGATTTGTTGTCCTGACCCATTTGCCAAATTCTGCTTTGCGGTTGAACTCACTTTTCTTGATAAATCTTTCCGCAGACACTCGCTTGAGTTTCTTATTTTGTGTAATGCGAATCATCAACAAATGCAGACCATCTTGCCTGGGTTTTGAATTGAGCTCTACTCTTAATGTTGCCATGGTAGTGAAGTTTACTGAAACAATACTGAAACCGTTGTTGCACCCCAATACATCGAAGCGCATTCAAATGTATGCGTATATTGTTGAATGTCAAATAGATATGATGCGCCTGAGTGCAAGCGAATGCATCGGAATGAAGAAAATTATTCCGACAGGAGGCTCAATAGTTGGTTCGTCCGATAGCCATCGGGAACCTTAGCCTTCCAACGAATTGGATAAAATTTAATTACATGGCTGATTAAATTTAATTTGGCAGTCATAAAGCCGGTTAGTAATTAGCAAGATTATTTTAGATAATTACTATCGATATCTTGCCGAAAGTCCTCCAAGGTCTGTTTGCTTTTCGCGAAAAGACCTTGGAGGACTCACCAACCCAGGAATGGTTATACAAACTTTGTTGCTGGCCTTGGCCCAACGCGGGGAATTTGAAATCACCGACTTCGCTTACTCTAATATGTAATATTTTAGTAATTTCAATCTTCATTTCTTTTTTTATGGCAAACAATCCAATAGCTATAGTTGAGAGTCCGGTTGAAGATATAACTTTTGAAAGGGTAGCCGAAAAAGTTATCGGCAATGACTTCATCATAGAAAATTCCTTTGGCAGAAAGAAATTAATTTATGCTGATTGGATTGCTTCCGGCCGGTTGTACGAACCCATTGAGCGCCTGCTTTCCGATTATTATGGCCCCTTGGTGGGTAATACGCATTCTGACTCTAACTTTACAGGCGAGGCGATGACTAAGGCCTATAAAATGGCTCACGACATCATCAAGAACCATGTCAATGCTAATGCTGAAGATGTTTTTCTTGCTACAGGAAGTGGGATGACGGCAGCTATCGCTAAACTTCAACGTATCCTGGGACTTCACATTCCCGAACGAGCAAAACCATTTTATTCCCAACCGGCAAGTGAAAGACCAGTTGTTTTTATTACCCATATGGAACATCATTCCAATCAAACTTCATGGCTTGAGTGTGAAGTAGATGTAGTGGTTATTCCGCCTGACGATAATCTGTTGGTTGATCCTCAAAATCTTGAGCGTGAATTGATAAAATACAAAGACCGAAAGATCAAGATCGGCTCCTTTACCGCATGCTCCAATGTGACGGGAATCTTCACTCCCTATCATCAATTAGCGGCCATTATGCACCGCCACGTTGGTTTATGTTTTGTTGATTTTGCGGCATCAGCTCCTTATATAAGCATGGACATGCATCCAAAGAACCAGAATGAAGGGTTGGATGCTATTTTCTTCTCTCCACATAAATTTTTGGGAGGCCCTGGAAGTTCAGGTGTCTTACTATTCAATAGGAAACTTTATCAAAACCAGGTTCCTGATCAACCGGGTGGAGGTACAGTATTGTGGACGAATCCATGGGGGGAGCATCATTACTTTGAAGATATTGAAACCCGTGAGGATGGTGGTACGCCTGCTTTTCTTCAAACCATACGTGCAGCTCTCGCCATTCGTTTGAAGGAACAAATGGGAATAGAAAACATCCATAGGCAGGAGGAGAAATTGCTGGATATTGCTTTTGAGAAACTAAGCGCAGTTCCTGGGCTATTTATCCTGGCTCCCAAAATCAGAGAACGGCTGAGTGTGATCTCATTTTACATTGAGAATGTTCATTATAATTTCATAGTACGTGCACTAAGTGATAAATTTGGAATACAAGTACGTGGCGGTTGTTCCTGTGCGGGAACATATGGCCATTACTTGTTACATGTTTCGAAAGAACAATCCAAAGAAATTACAAGTAAGATTGATGTAGGAGATTTATCATCCAAACCAGGGTGGGTGAGGTTGTCGCTACATCCCTTGATGACAGCAGAAGATGTTCATTTTATTTGCGATGCCATTGAGCAGATAGCTGTTAACTCCGATCAGATGTTGAAATCGTATCGCTATTCTTTAAATACAAATGAGTTCTATCCTCTTAATGAAAACCACGAGTTAGAAGAAAAGCTTGCACAGTGGTTTAACTTGGAGTTTGAATAGGTTTATTCCTCCCAACTTATTAATGCATAGGGATTTCACCGGAACTGTCTGTTCAAAGCTTACAGCAGATAACCCGCTGTCTTCACTTTATGGATTCCCTGTACCAGTTGAATTTGGCCAAGAAGGTGGAACATCGAATTTATCAGCCAATTGCTTCCTCAACTAATTGAATAATATCCTTTACTTCCAGTTTACCTTCGTTGCCACTGGTCTTCACTGCATCGCCAAACATGGCAAAGTCTTTTGGGCAGGCCACAATAAAATACTTTACGTCTGGGCCTAAAGTCAATGCTTCCCGGATTCGGTTTTCGCTGGGCCGTTCTTTCATTTTTGAATCGTCCATCCAGATTCTTCCACCACCGGCACCGCAACAGAAGGAATTTTCTTTACATCTAGGCATATCCTGAAGTTCAATACCCATTGCTTTCATAAGTTTACGCGGTGCATCAACTTCTCCGTTGTATCTACCGAGATAGCATGGGTCATGATAGGTAACTTTATAAGCAAGCTTCTTGGTAAACTTCAGTTTTCCTTCATTGAATAATCGAAGTAACAAACCCGTATAATGTTCTATTTCATAATTGCCACCGTAATCAGGATATTCATTTTTAATGGTGTTGTAGGAGTGCGGATCGGTAGTAAATATTTTTTTGAACTTGGATTTGCCAAACGTCTTCATATTATCCTCCACCAACATTTCATACAGGCCTTCTTCACCTACTCTTCGGACATCATTTCCTGAATTTTTTTCACCGTCATAAAGGATACCGTAGTCAAGGCCGATTTTTTGAAGTACAGCCGCTACTTTTTTTGACAATCCATTTATCCTCGCATCATAGGATGCATAGTCGCCAACAAACCAGAGGTATTCGGCTTCTTCTTTGCGAACATCTTTTATTTTAAATTCCAGTCCTTTGGTCCAATCGGCACGCTTTTTTTCCGACTGTCCAAAAGAGTTTCCGTATTCTCCAATTTTTGACAGAGTATCTTGCAGCATTGGCTCCATGTTGCCTCGTTCCACTAAGGAGCGTCTTAAATTGACAATGCTCGTGAGGTGCTCAATACCCACAGGGCAAACTTCTACGCAAGCCATGCAGGTTGTGCATGACCATAGCACATCTTTACTGATGAGATCACCGGCAATATTTTTTGGTTCTTTCTTTTGGTCTAAGAAAGACTGGGTCAGCCATTCTGACTTTCCGATGGTGATATCGGCATGGGTACGTAAATCCAAAATAAGATCACGCGGTGATAGGACGGTTCCTGCTGTACGTGCAGGACAAACCTGGTGACAACGTCCGCATTTTGTGCAGGCATCAAAATCGAGAAGCTCCTTCCAGGTAAAATCCACAATGGCGTTATAACCCATTCCATCCTTCATCTTTTCTTCTGAAACCCGTGGCAGTCGTTTGGCAGCCATCTCATCCTTAAACATAAGATTGGCATAGTCTATCAGCATGTGCATCGCTTTGGAGTAGGGGATATAGGCAATGAAGAACATTACCAAAATGGCGTGAACCCACCACATATAAACATGGACATTATTGGCATTTGATGTAAGGCCAAGCTTGTCTGAAACATCAGCCAGTGCCCAACCTACAGGCGACCATACTTCGAAAGGAGGTCGATCTGCAGCAATGCGAATGCCTTCAATAAAGAAACCTGTAGCACCTATTAAAAACAGAAGCCAGAGAAATATCTTATCATCGATTGCGTATCCTTTCCGGCTATAGTGCTCTGCCTGTAAATCGTTTCGCGTGTAATCCAATTGGGGTGGCTTGCTTGCCCTGCGAGCCATCATCATCACCAAGCCTATCAGAAAAAAAAGGCCAAAGATATCGAGAGTGAAAGAGAAGATTAAGTAGAATTTTCCTTTCAGTAATTGTACGTTTAAATGGCGAAGGAAATCATAATCCATGGCCACGATAACTGTACCTATGAAAAGCACCACGAATCCCCAAAAAATTAACCAATGTGCGAACCCCGCAAACTTGTCGCGTTTAAATACAGTGGAGTTTTTTGCCATGATAGCCGCAGCTTTTAAAAACCTTGTAAGCAGGTTATCGAAACGGCCGGCATCTCTTCCTCTTTTATATTTTTTGTATTTCAAATAGAAGCCATAGATGAAAAAACCTATGGTGGCAAATGCTACGATGTAGAAGATTATCTCAAGTACAAAGGGGAAGTGACGATATATTTCTCTGGTTTCTATCATGACAATTGCGGATTACGACTTTAAACTTCTCAAGAGGTTGTAATTCCTGTGAAGTCAATTACAATTTTCCAGTCAAAGCTGGAATAATATCGAAGATGTCACCGACCACACCATATTGAGCATAGTCGAAAATTGGTGCCTTTGGATCGCTGTTCACGGCAATAATAAGTCCTGCGTCTTTCATACCTTCAATGTGTTCGGGTGCACCACTAATACCCAGGGCGAGATAAAGTTTAGGTTTTACTTTTAACCCCGACTTTCCAACCTGGCGCGTCTTTGACATCCATTTGCTATCAACTAAAGGCCGTGAACAGGATACTGCACCACCTAGTTTAGCTGCCAACTCGTTAACGATAGGCAGATTTTCATCGCTCTGTATTCCACGTCCCACACTTACTAATATATCTTGTGTGGTAATATCTACATCACCATCTTCGGGTTCAATCAGCTGCCTGAATTTGATGGATAGATTGCTCAAATCTGGCGCGGCAAAATCTTCAATAGAAGGAGTTCCGGCTGCACGGCCTAAGTCGGCCGGTGATGAACCCGGCAGCATACCCACAATAAATCCTTCACCTTCCAATTGAGATTCTACATTTATTTTGCCTCCATACAACCGACTCACGGCAGTTACAGAACCTCCGCTTGCTGTTACATTAGAAACAAATGATACGAGCGACATAGAATTATCAACTGAAACAGCAGGACCGATTTCCATGCCCATGGAAGTATAGCCAGTCATAACCAGTTTTGGTTTATGTGCATTCACAACAGCTGATACTGTTTTGCTATGCGCCTCAGGCGAAAAGTTTTCAAGTTGTGGTGACTCCACACAAATCACTTTAGATGCAGCGCTTAATTGGGCTGCCATACTTTTCACATTGTTGCCGATAAGTACGGCTACCAACTCGCCTCCTAAACTGGATGCCAGTTCTTTTCCTTTTCCGAGCATCTCGAACGTGATATCATCGAATTTGCCCTTGATGTGTTCTGCTATCACAAATACATGGTTGCTCATTTTATTCCTTTGTCTTTAAGTAATTGAATAATTTTAGATGCTTGTTCTTCGGCTGAGCCTTCAATCATTTCAGCGCCAGCCCCGCTTTCGGGTTTGGAGACTTTTTTTATTGATGAACCGGTGCTTGCCGTAATATTGGTTGCAGCCACTTCCTCCAGGGTGGCTGTCTTCATGGTTTGCCTTACTTTGGCAACAGGCACATAGCGTGGGGATTGACGTGCAGCTTGCACACCAACTACCATTGGTAACTTAACTTCATATTCTGCTACTAGGCCGGCCCCATATTCTTTACTGACAACAGCATTTTGTCCATTCACTTTTACACTGGTAACTACGCTCACGTGCGGAACACCAAGGTAATGTGCGAGAAGCACCGCCAATTGCCCATCACGATCATCAACGGCTTGAACACCAGTCATCACCAAATCATGTGGCATAGCTTTTATCACTTGTGCTAATGCTTGTGCCGCCTGATGGCTTGAAGGGTTTTCCAGGCCTGTAACTTTTATAATCTTATCCGCTCCTTTTGCGGCAGCAGTAAAGAGAATCTTATCAACATCTTCTGAATCAAAAGCAATGGCTGTAACCGTAGCGCCACTTTCTTCTTTCAAGATCAATGCCTCTTCCAATGCGTGATCATCAAATTCGCTCAACTTCATTTTCAGGGAAGATTGGTCAAGACTTTTTCCGGAGGAATCTATCTCAAGTTCTTCGACCAGATCAGGAACTTGTTTGATGGGTACAATTATGTTCATAGAGCGTGTATTTTTAGTAACGATATTAAATTTTAGCTGGTGATTTCTTCAAGTGCCAATTCCTGGCGTATCAGTTTTAAATCATCTGTTTCAGGTTGAAAAGGAAAATCCCGAAATGATTCACTAGGTCTATAACTTCCATAAGGCCGCGAACAGCCGGCTTCTTCTCCTCCTTCACTCGGACAGCCATTAGTCATAAATGGAACGCCCGCATCAAGTGAATTCAATGTCTGAATGATGGTGTTGTCCCTCACTTCTAATTTTTGGATAGAGTTGTTGTCATCGTAGCGAATGGCATCAGCTGGAAGGTCGTGGTTCTCAATCAGGTGCTTAACCAATTGGATCCGCCTCCACCGCGTAATGCTTGCCTTCGGCACATCGCTCATGCGCGAGTCTGGTTCAGGATTAAAGCAGAAAAGGTAAGGCAATATTTGGTTCTCCCTGAGGTAGTAGAACATATCGATCAAATCCTTATCCGTTTCACCCAAGCCCACCACGGTGTGGATGTTTACTTTCCATGGGCCATAAATTTTCCGCGATTCATTAATGATGTTCCAGTAATTATCCCACCGAAGGGATCCATTGGGTACATCTGTGCGGTGTTTTCTAAAAGTGGATTCCGTTATCGCATCCAATCCAACACCAATCATGTCAACTCCGAGGTCTTTGAAATGCTGAAGCTTGGTTTTATTTAAAGTAGGAGGAGCAACTAGTATGGAAAGCGGTGTACTTACTTTTGAGGCCAGGCGTTTAGTGATGTCAACCGTATCGCGATATGCACTGCCATGAGTAACCATGGATATACAAAGCCGCGTTAGTTTCTTCTCATGCTCAGCCATACGCGTAACTAATTGATCTGTATCCACCAGGGGCCACTCTACACGGATGAAAGATTTTTCTTCATACGCTCCGGGTCTGGTTCTGGCCAAGCCGCAATAACCACAATCTGACAAGCAACCATTTTCATAGTTGAGTAAAATGTTAATGCCGCCAAAATCAAATTCACGCGAAAACCTTCCAGACTGAAGGCGTAATGCCATGGCACTGGCCGAGCTTATGCGTACAAAGTCAGGGCTAGTCTTCTTGATAGTTTCAGTCTGAGTAGTTTCTAGTGTGTTCATTTAAATTTGCTATTTAGATATAGTATCATTTCAAGGAATCAGGCATCAGTTGTTTCTTTGGGATAATAACAAGAACCCTTGTACGAATAGCGCATTGAAGCAAAGGCGCGCTGTGCGGCAAGCCAGATGGCGTCTGTAACCTCTTCCGGTTTTATACCACTCTCACCTTTATAAGGTATACTTTCAAATGTGTCTTGAACAAGTTGTGAGATTTTATCCTTATCCAGAGGGCTCCATTTTAATTTAGCCTCAATCTGGCCAAAAGCTTCAGGCATATCCATAAAGTCACCCGTGATTAATACACTTTTAATGGTCTCTCCTTTAAGGCCGATGTATGTGCGTAATAGTCCTGCGGAGGTCTTCTTAAGACTCATGCCGTCCATATCCTGTTGCGGGCTGTGCTGAAACAACCATTCCGCTGAATCATACCGTTCACGTTTTAAGGTATCAATTTCAGCACGCTCATCTAATGAAATGGAATCGGAGCAAAAAGAAACATCAAATAGTTTTTCATATTGCTTTAGGATAGAATGCATCAATTGAGGCATGCTTACATTTTTGGAAGTTTCCTTTCGCACCGTTGTCATGCGTTGCTCAATAGACAGTATCGATTTTTTATCTGAATATTTTTGAATCGGAATGTTGAGAACTTTCAACATTTGCGGAACATCCAGATCAAGGAGCAAACTGGTGTGAAACTGGATGGCGCCTTCCGGGCTGATGTATACCCCTAAGCCGGCAATTTTTTTTCCATTTACCTCAAGATCATTCTTAGATCGGAATCTGGCCTCAATCTGATATTCTTCTAATGCCCATAGAATAGGTTCAGAAAATAGTCGGTATAATTCACGAATATGAGTCCATTTTATTTTAGAGGAGTGGGAGGTAAGGCAAATTCCCAATTGGTTTTCCCCCATGATGATGGCCCCTCCTCCGGTCAACCTTCGTCCGTATCCAACACCCTGTATCCTACATGCTTCCAAATCAATTTCAGCTTGTATATTCTGGAACCTTCCACAAAGCGCACTGTAATTTCGGTAGGTGTATAGTTTTAGCGTGGCGCTATATGGATTGGACTGACGGAGGTGCGAGAGCATCAAATACTCATCGCAGGCAAGTCCGTCTGATGCAGAAACTTCATTTTCTTGAATATGTCGCCAAATCTCTTTACTCATAAATTCAATCTACTCCGCATGAACACGAATTCTCAAAAAACTTAGGAACAAGTCCTTTCGATCGGGCATGTTCAATCACGCCTTCGGCAGGGTAGGCAATACCGTTGAGCCCCGCATCGACTGCTGCCAGGTCAACCACTCTTTTATAATCTCCCGAAGGACGAGCGCAGCCAACTAATATTTTTGTGCCGGGCATTTGAATGCGTGACTGCTGAAAGAACGCTGATACTTCTTCAGTATCTGGCGGAGTCACGCCACGCATAGGAGTATCGTGAAGAGGTGTAAGGATAACAAGGATAAGAGCATGCACTTGATACTTGCTGATCATATCCAACGCTTTATATTCGCCCAGTATTTTCCCGTAATGAAGGCCAATAATTATATGTGGCCGAAGACTTAGACCATATTTTGACAACAAAGAGAGAGAGCGGTCATAGTCCTTCACAGTTGATTTAAGATGATATACTTCTCTAATGGTTTCATTCGCTCCAATGATATCGAGAGCTACTCCGTCAACTCCTGCATTTTTTAAACCTTTGGCCATTGCTTCATCTACCAGGCCGGTATGCATAATGATTTTTAACCCGAGTTCTTTTTTTACCCGTGTAATATCATGGATGTGTTTCATGAATGGGACTTGTCCGTTTTTCTGAGAACCGCCACTAATGAGGACGGCTTCTGTTCCTGCTTTGGCCAACCGCTCACACATGGCAAACAAACCTTCCCTTGGATTGAGTGGAAGCATGGGCTCAAGAATTTTTGAATCACAATGGTCGCAAGCCAGGGCGCAACCACTACCGGTTAAACTTATTGGTAAAAAAGCTTTTGGGTTTTTCTGTTCAAAGCCGGCAATATTAAAGCTCTTCAATCCTGGAGCATGAAACGAAATTTCATTACTAAAATTTATTTGCCGTGTGGTAAATGCTTTGTCCTGAATTTCAGAGTTAATATCTATGGTTGTGCTATCCATCCTTTATCATTAAATCTCTTCAATTCAGAGGAAAACCATTCTCTGATATTTTTTTCTCCGGTGATCATGGAGTTTAACTCTGAACTATCTGCAAACTCTATTTCCATTAGCCAGCCATCATCGTAAGGTTTTTCGTTGATCAGACGCGGAGTGTTGATCACCGCCTCGTTTACCAGCCGGACTTTTCCGGACACAGGGGCCTTTAACGGGCCTACATGTTTTTCGGCCTCCACAGTACCAATGCTTTCCCCTTTTTTAAACGAAGTGCCAGGCTTTGCAAATTGAACGGCTACAAACGAACCACTTGTTTCCTGAACCAATGGGCTCATACCAATCACTGCAGAATTGCCAGTTACATCAAGCCAAAAATGATTTGCTGGGTCATAGTATAGATGTTCCCGTACTTCGTATTTATCAACTTTATCCATATTTCATTAGTAAACTGTTGACATCATATTCATGTCAGCCTAAGGCTTCAACAATTAGTTCGGCAATGTCTTTTACTAAAAGCTTTCCTTCGTTGCCGGTAGATTTCACTGCGTCTTCAAAACGCGATACCTCATAGGGGCAACACACTGCCAGCACATCGGCTCCAGTGGCCACAGCTTCCTTTACTCGGTTTTCAGAAAGGCGTTCTGTAACCTGATCCGCCATGAAGCCATCCAGCCACATACCACCACCGCCACCACCACAGCAATAACTTTGTTCACGGCAACGGCCCATTTCAATTAAATCAAGACCAGGAATTGAATTCAAAATCTGGCGCGGAGCCTCATACTCTCCATTATGCCGGCCCAGATAACATGGATCATGGAAGGTTACTTTATAATTTAATTTCTTAGAAAACTTCAGCTGGCTCATGAAAGGAGCGAGGTACGTGGTGTAGTGAATAACATCAAAATCACCTCCATGTTTTGGATACTCTTTTTTGAACGCATTGAGGGCATGTGGATCGGTGACCAGTAGTTTGTTAAAATTATATTTCTTTAAGGTCTTAATGTTGTATTCGGCAAACTCTTCAAACAATCCTACTTCACCGGCCAGCCGTTGCGAATCGCAGGTATCCTTTTCTTCGATGCCCAAAATTCCAAAGTCGGTATTTAATGTATTAAATATTTTGGCAACCGCTGCACTTGCTTGCTTGCCACGGATGTGATAGGCCGGATAACTTTCTACAAACCATAAAATATCTACCGGGCGTTTGATGTCCTTCATGATGGGAACCGGCACACCTGCTTGCTGAACCCAGTCGGCACGTTTCTTTTGCGACTCACCTAAAGGGTTTCCATATTCAAATGTATTCGAAAATGCCTTTTGCAATTCTTCGGGTACGTTGCCTTCCAGCACAGCCTGCTCTCGCACGGCAGGCATAATCTTAATCATGTCTACCGATTTAGGACATACGCGTAAGCAATTCATGCATGTTGTGCACTCCCATAAGGAGTCCGATGTCAATAAATCTTTTCCAACCTGAAGGTCTCTGAAAATTCGCAGGGGTCCATAATTGCCCACGTTGTTAACAGGGCAAACAGGCACGCACTGACCACATTGGTAGCACCAGCCCATTGATTCTGCGTTGGCAATATTGGTTACTTTGTCAAGAGTGGAAGTATCATATTCAAACAAGACGCGTTGCTCAAACATCCTGTTCCATTCACCTGTTAATGTGACTCCATCAACTACAACACTTTCCTTCTCAATGATTTGCTTTTTATCTACCGGCATAGTTCGTCATTAACGTTATTCAATATTTCTTACTTTTATGCAGCCTGTGGCAGTTTAAGTACCCCTAACAAACGCCTTGTAAATTCAGGTAACCCAGGCATTACTTTATTAAATTCCTGTGTCATACGCATCCGAAGCACAGTATACGCGTACACAACATACACACAAGACAAAAAAACATCAGTTCCAAACAGCGATCTGCTGATAAACTGAAAGTCAGCGGCTTCAGCGATGGAGTGCACAAACGCCACGCCATTGCCAACCTTCATGTATACTTCACCTTCCGTTTCTCCTTGCAAATCGAATTCTTCTGAAGTGACTAATGGAATTGCTCCTGTCTTTTTCTTAGCATCCCACATCCAGCGGCCCCAAAGCCAATATAAATCAGGGTTAGTGAAGTGAAGTATTTCTCCCGCCAGTTCCGTTTTTAAACTTGGGTGCTCAAGGTCATCAAGGCTGTTGACAAATTCCTGAAAACGATCTTCAATTTTGCCTGGACCATACAGCAAATTTTTGATGCTGGCTTTTAGTTTTTGATGCGGATAGGCTTCAAGAATCTCTTTGCACCGTCTCCGGGTGGCAAACACACTTCGAAGGATTTCCTCAACTTCAAAATCTGTCAATTGGTTGATATGATCAGGATGAAGACGCTGCTGAAATAATTTACTTTTTAATTCCAGATCGGCAGCAATAGATACCAACTCCTCACGACTCACACGACTAAGCGTTTCCTTCATGAATTCCTTTGCTGCTTCAACATCAATCAACTGACTCATAAAACACAAATTAGGCTGGCACAGACGTTAGTCGTAACGAAGCAATGGCTTTCATAGCCGCAGCACCTGCACTGGAAACGCAATCCTCTAAATCAGCGGGTCCGGTTGCGGCCCCTGCAGCAAATACTCCAGGCACATCTGTTGAGACCGTGTTCAGAGCGCCACCAATAGTCTCTATGAAACCATATTTATTCTTTTTAACACCGAATATGTCGGCCACCTTTTTCGTGCCTTCACTTGGCTCCATACCCACCGCCAGAATAACAATGTCCATCAATACTTCCATAGGCCTTCTTAATGTGGTGTCTTCTCCTTTCACCAGCAACTTGTCACCCTTCTTTACAATTTCGGTTGCGATGCCTTTCACATAGTTCACCTTATATTTCTCCTGGGCAGGCCAGTAGATTTCATTTTCCCAATACCCATACATCCTCATATCAATGTAGAAGATGAACACCTTGCAACCTGGCACATGCTGGCGTATTTCAATGGCCTGCTTACTGGATATACCACAACAGACTTTTGAGCAGTATTCATTTCCAATCTGGCGGTCGCGTGAGCCCACGCACTGAATGAAACATACCTGCTTGGGTATTTCGCCATTGGATGGCCGCACAAAATTTCCAGCTTTCAACATCTTCTCTGCATCTACTAGTGTAATCACATCATCGTGTTCGTAGTAACCATATTTTTGGGTTTCACGTCCTGGATCAAAATGTGTAAATCCGGTACAGATAATTACGGACCCTGCATCAATGGTTATTTCTTTTCCTTCCTGAATGGCTTTCACTTTAAAATTTCCAACGCTTCCAGAGGAGTCGATAACGGTGGTGTTAAACATCAATTTTACATTTGGGTTATTGGTAATCGCGGCTGCCATTTCGTCTATCGCTTCTTCCGCGCTCCGCATATCAGGTGTTAGAGCAGCATACTGAGAAGCATCTGGTGTTCCACCGAGCCGTTCTCTTTTTTCGACTAGAGTAACTTTATATCCAATTGAGGCTATTCCACGGGCTGCTTCCATCCCGGTAGGTCCGCCTCCAATCACAAGTATGTTTTCGCTGGCCATGTCTATTACTTTATTTTATTGAATAAATTATTTTTTTCCGCGTCTTCCCATGTAAGATAGGGCATCTCACCACGTTTGATTTTTTCTGCTTCAACCTGAAACTCAGCCCACATTTTTTCGTGATCAATTCCTATCTTCTCAAGGAAGCGCGTATTGTCGGTATTGTGCCAATGCAATTGCAGGACTTTGTAAGGATGAGCACCCATCGCCAGTGCAGCAACTTGCGAGTCAGCCAATACGGGCAAGCCCACTTTCCTGCCGTGTGCCTTGCCTGCAAATTGACTTTGATCGAGTGTGGTCACACAACCAGTGTCATGGGTTACTGTAATATCAGGGTTTACTTCTTCAATCATTACCTCAATTTTGCGCTGAACAGAAAAAGATCGTGAGAAATCGCGCGAAACCAGAATATGACGGAACCCGAATCCGCAGCAATCAAACCAGGTAGAATAATCGCCCACTTTGATGCCCAGTGCCTGCAAGGTAGAGGTTATGATGGCGCTACGTTGTGCACCGTATATCTCACTGTCATAGATAGCATCCTCTTCAATTAACTTATGATAATGACAAGCAGGATGTACGGTAGCAGTAATCATACTCATATCTATAAGCTGACGTTCCGCAATGCGCTTACGCATCGCCAACACCCATTCGCTATAATGGATAATCTCTTCAGGCATCACCATCGGTTTTCCTAGTCTTTCCATAATCTTCTTCACCTTCCTGCGCAACTCAGGTTGATGGACAAGTGCATGACGTACTTCTTTGTAATGCCCGAAACTCGTTCCGCAATGGATAATCGGAAAATAGCCAACTTCATACGCAGCTGCAAAATTGCGCATTGCTACTGCTGCCTGTGCTTCAGGATTTGAGGTAGCAGAAGCATAGTAATTCCATGCCGTACACGAAGTCTGGTCGGTAGGGTCGTGATAATCCAAACCAAACGCCCGGTTTAACCAAAAGATGGAAGTGGAATAACCGGGGATGTGACCGCACTGGCCACAACTTTTATGATGCCACGTTTTTTCAACTGGAATTTTCTTTATCCTCCCAAATTTGGTTTTCTCTTCCATGAAAGGTTCTGGAACTCGGGGAACTATCCATTCTCCTTCTTTTTCGAGTTGCAGCACAGCATCACGAATATCTTCCGTGGGGGCTTCATCGGGGTTTGCTTCAAACTTCCGATCAACTGCTTTCACTACAGGTAAATGAATCATGGTATGTATTTTAATTAATCAAAAGAGACATCATCATAGCCGGCATCAGCAAGCCGTTCTTCCATCACATCCACTAAAATCATAAACAGACCTTCGTCCACACCTTCAATCAGTTTCATAACGCCAGTCATGTGCCAGATCAGGTAAAGTTCAACAATTGTTTTGTCGGTTATCTGCCAGCCGGTTTCGGTGGTGTGCAATGTTTCTGGTGGTAAGGCTTTGCGCCATACCTCAAGATTATCCGAAATTTCTTTTACGTGCCCGCCCCAATCCGGAAATGCATTCGGCTGAAGCATGTCGGGAGAAACCTGGGTTCCAGTTGACATGATTTTATAAATGATACGTCCATAACCTTCCAGTGCTTGCTTGGCTGTTTTCAATCCGTTCTTAACCGCTACCTCACGCATGATGGTAATAATCTGTCCTGGACTATTCTGGCGAGGACATCGATCACAAGAAAAACATTGTGAACAATCCCACACACTATCATTCATCAGCGTGTAAACTAAATCTACATCTTCACGGGCAGCCGCTTGCGCAATTACTCTTGGACTAAAATCATAAAAGCGAGCGGAGGGACAAGCAGCCACACAGATGCCGCACTCATAACAGCCGTACATAACGTGATTCCACCGGGCATCGGCTTTCACTTCCGCGAATAATCGTTCCTTTTCTTCATATGAAACATCAGCATACTTATTCGTGCTAAGATCGAGCGCCATTTTATTTAGTCCCATTGTATTTTATTAATTGTCATTATCCAGGTAATTCTTCGGGAATTAATTTTTTCAATTGGTACAATTCCAGCCTATTCATAGGTATCAGAGCCTTCGATATGAGTACAAGCCTTTATATTGTCATGTTCAATTTTTGTTTTGTATGCCGCCACAGCATTGTCGCCAGTTACAAGTTCCTTTAATTCTGCTTCGAGAGATTCAGGTTTCATTTTAACCACCCAGCCATCCCGATAGGGACTGCGGTTGATAAGCTGCGCATCACCAACGAGTTTTTCATTTACCTCTGTAATGACTCCGGAAATTGGAGATTTAACCGGGCCTACCCACTTACCACTTTCAACCGTAGCAATAGGCTTTCCTTTTTTTCTGTCGGTGCCAGCCGATTTAGCTTTAGCATGTAATATTGGGCCTGCAAGGTTTTGGGCAATGTCGGTCATCCCCACAGTTACAGATCCGTCTTCGTTAACACGAATCCAGGTGTTGTCCTCTACAGAGTAGTAGAGGTCTTTCATAATCACACACTCATTTATTTTTTCATGTTCCATTGGGTAGGACTTTAAATTTTCAAATCAAGATTTTAAAAATACATGGTGTGGTCGTAGGAGAGTGCCAGGTCTATAATGCTGGTGGCACCCAGTATTTCCACTCCTTCAATCAGGTCCTCTTTTTTCATGCTCCACAATTCAAGGCTTTGTTGACAGACCCTCAGCTTAACATCCGATTCCATTGCCATTTTGAGCATTGTCTTAAGCGTTACATCGCTGGTTTTATCCAACTGTACTTTCTCGGCTTCGCCCTTTTTTAGTTGGTTGGTACCATTCATCGTAAACCACACCATAACTTCCATTTCCATTGCCGCTGCTGCCATAGCGTAAAAAAGAGGAGAGTATGTACGGGTTGGTGTTTCTACACCGTGTGTTTGAATTACCAGGATTTTTTTTCCTTCATGATCTGCCATAAGTTATTTCTAAATTTTACGGTTATACACACTTCATTTTGAAGTCATATTTCGCACTTCCCGTCTGGACTTGCGTACACAAAAATGAATTTTCGACTCATATCAGTTTCTACTTCCAATAAGTAATCGCGCAGCACTTCCTTTTGCTTATCATACTTTAGCAGCTTCATTAATTCTGCCTTTCCATTTTCACTTGTCCTCAGCACTTCCAACAAAAACCAAAAACCTGGATACTGTTTGTAAAAGCCGGCAACTTCACTGGCTGTTACAATTTTTGCTGTTAAATCAGGCATACCCGCTGGCTTTACGTACTTCATTTTTTATCTGCATGACAGCATTTGTCCAGTGGTCAATGGGCATTACCGTTTCGAAACCTTCTTGCTGAAAGAAATCTGTAATTCGTTTGTTTATTTCGTCTCCTTCAAGGGGTGCCGACACAAGTTTTACTTCCAACTGGTTTAAATTCCATTGTGGAGTAAGATATGCCGGCAGGTAAAACCGAATCATCTCCAATGTATTGTTTCGCATTTGCGAAAAAACCTGAAGCGTCCAATCATCAAACTTGTATGCGATCCATCCAACCCAAACGGCTGCATGGATTTTTACCAGCTTATTCTTCGAGGGTGACACTCTTACGGAATGCAACCAGTCTTCACTCACCAGTTTTTCTTCTGCTTCAGCAATGGCCTCTAATTCTGCCGATGTGAACTCACCTTCCAGTAACGGTTTACCTAGTACTTGTTCACATTGTTCTTTATAAATGCGGGTAACTTCCTGGTACGAGGGAGGTACTTTCAACTCACGCTTTATCCAGGTCATGTAGTTATCTAAGCTGTTCCGAACAACATTTCTGAATTCAGGATTGGGAATATTCAGCGCCTGTGTCATGGTGTCAATGCTGAAATCGAAAAGAAAATTTCCGGTGACTACCTCAGCATTTCCAATGGATGCCGCACCTGTGCCTACAATCTTCCGGCCGTTAACATGCACATCGTTTACCGGATGGTGATACGCCTGTATGCCAAAGAACTTATAGGTTTCTATAATGACTTTATTGAAAAGCTGAAACCGTTGCTCCACTTTGCGTGGAAGTGATCCGGGCTGACAAATCCATTGAACAAACATCTGCCCTGAATCGATATATACTGCACCACCACCTGTTTCCCTTCTGATCACAGGCAACTTATTATCGCGGCAGAAAATGAGATCAATTTCTTTTGCCGCTTCCTGAAAAAAACCAATACACATATATGGTGTTTCAGGTATCACCATCACCACTGTGTCAGGGGTTTCTGGCGTTAGCGCATAACCAAGTCCGTGGTAAATGCTCTGGGACCGTATAGCACTTACGCGTCCCGCATCAATCCACCGGATGGTCATGCCTTCAAATAAATAAACTCACGTTCGCATCGGACGCAAACTCAAGAAATGTAGCCGCTCCACCTATCTCTGCCTGTTCAATAAAATCTTCTTTGTCAAAGCCGAATACATCCATGGTCATCTGACACCCAATTAATCTTACATCCTGTTCAATGGCGGCATCTCGAAGTTCACCAATTGTTGCCACTCCTTTATTTGCAAAGGTTTTCTTCATTAGGCTTGTGGCCACGTTTTCAAATCCAGGAATGCCAGCCATGAGAACATTGGGAATAGGCCAGTTAACGTTCTGGAATCCCGCAGGGCCAAATGGCATTTTCATAGGCATAGCTGGATTACCTAAAGGTGATACAGTTAGCGATAAGTCCTTTTTAAGAAGCGGAAGGCCATAAAAAGTAAAGAAAATACCCACCTGCCATCCCATTGCAGCTGCAGCTGTTGCCAATATAAAAGGAGGGTAGGCCCAATCTAACGTGCCTTTAGATGCAATTAAAGCCAACTTGTTAGTTCCATTTGTCATGATAGTTGTGTTTAATGAGTTTTCTTGATTACAAATCTGAATTTACCGCCTTCCGCTTCAGCTGCAAGTAATTCATGTTTGGTTTGATTTGCCCACGCTTTCATATCGGGCATTGCACCTGGGTCGGTTGAGATCATTTCAAGAATTTCGCCTATGACCATTTCTTTTAGGGCTTTGGCCGTTTTTACTACCGGCATCGGGCACATCATGCCAGAGCAGTCAAGTTTTTTAGAAGGAATTCCCATAGTGAGCAGTTTTTTTTGTTTTAAAACATGTCAAAGTATGTAATTGCAAAGCAATTTTAGCGTGATGGTTATTCTTGCTTTACATGATAGATATCATTAAGTAGTTGCAATGGTTTAGTGTTTTATTTTGCAATTTTGAATACAGTCGAGAACATCCGTGATTTCGGGCATTGCCAATTGATAATATACATTTCTTCCTTCCTTTGCCGATTTCAAAATACCAATGTGTTTCATTTTTGAAAGGTGGTGAGTAAGCAGGGTTGGGTCAATTTCTAATTGACTTAAGATTTCACCAACCGAATAAATTTTTCCATCTTCCATAATCTCCAATATTTCCAATCTGGTAGGATGGGCCAATCCTGAAAATATGTCGGCAACTTTTCCTAGTTTGTTGTAACTAATCCGTCTTCTTACTACTTCCATTTTCTTGCGCTATTATTTTATTAGATTGAAGTAAACTATAATTTTATACTTGAACAAGTTTTCAAGTATTTATTTTTTGAAAATACAACTACTTCGGAATAATATTTGGTTTTTAGCCCACTACAAAACATGGATAAATGAAAACAACTGGAAGGAAGATAGTGCCAATACCGTCAAAATCCTATTCGGATTTTATAAAGAAGCATCCAGAAGTTGGAAAGTTGCATGAAAAAATTGGAGATGCCGCCCGACAGCAGTGGGCCTTAAACAAACGAGAGGTGCGTTAGTAAAATTAACTATTTTCGGAAGCCAGCAGTTTCAATTTTGATTTAAGTCACATATTCAGAAGGTTTATTCTTGCAGGAGTTACACGTAAGAAAATAGAACATCTGGCATTGTTAGCGTTGCCGACCATTGGCTTCCCAACCATGATGGCTATGTTTGGAACGGTTGGAGAATAGTACTCCAAATTAATTTGGTTTTCAGTTCAGCAAAGCCAATACAACTTCGAAAATCTTTCTATATATTAATACCATAAGGCTGTCAGTGGCTTTAGGTTTTGAATCAATCCTTATCAAGGAATTTTATAGCCCACTATGATTAGTTGACTTTATGAAATTTCGTTCTTGAAAAAATGTCTTTGTCTCTTATATTCTAACGATGAATTCTCTTTTGAATGGATTTCTTCCAGCTTTGATTCTGTATAACTTATATCGACCAATCGATTGATCAGATAAAAACTGTACATTGTCAAAAGCCATTTGGTGAATTCTACTTTTGAACCCATATGTTTACGTAGATTAATCATAATCCATGAGAAATGTTCCCATGTATCAAAACAGGAGTCGCAGTTTCTTTTGATGCCGGTGCAGCATCTCCTTGTAGAAGTAAAATCGGCTTGGTAGGCCCTAAAATGCTTGTTATACGGTTTGCTGGTTTGCATTCGCTCCCGATTTCCTTCATAATTAGTGGAAATATTGGTACAACATGAATAGCCCCATTTATCCGAAAATAGACTTCCAGAAGTGATCACCTGATTCAAGTAAGAGGAGTTATAAATCATAGAAGGATAACGTGCAATCATGACGTCTATACTTTCCATAACTTTTTCAAAACCTTGTCGATAATCTAAATTCCCGCCAGCCCCCGTCAAGTCGCTATAGTAATTGAATAATACTTTATTTCCATTTTGAATACATTCTTCGGCAACCTGTTCAATCTGGTTTGCATTACCAGGGGCAACGGTGTAATACCAAAATGCGCGCGAGTCATTTCTGTAATTTGCCTTTGCCTTAGCAAACAGATCTCGTTTGCTGTTATTTCGTAATTGTGAATCTGTTTTGTGATTTCCCAAAGGGCTATGCCAATAGGCATGTTTTCAAAGCCTTCTTTCCGAATTTTAATAAGTCCGTTGGTAGCAACGTTTAGTTTAAAATTGTCATAAATTTTTTTCAGTCGGGGCAATGCCAAACTCGGCTCACCACCCACAATCGTCACAAAATTTGTTCCTCGCTCTTTTTCAGTAATAATCCAGTTATCCAATAGACTTTCATTGCTAGTTGAATACCGATCCATATCTTCCTCAAAATAATAGCAACCAGTGCAGCGAAGGTTGCATTGATGAGTTATATCTAAAGATACAGAGCGAATTGGGCCGGCAGCTTTAATTTCACTGTACAATTGGTCCAGAAAAGGGTCTTTCAGATATTCTCGTAAACTATTCTGCATCGCGAAAGCTAATTTTCTGCTGTTGAATCGAAATTAATCAAAAAGTTGGCATGTAACATTTTTTTTCAAAATAATTTTATAGTTGTTCAACTATTCAATCTTCTATTTTTTAGTAGATTTAAGGGTGATAATTGGTTAAGGTATTTAATATCCAGGTCTGCAAATGCAATACGGATTCATTATTGACAATCGGAAATGTATAGGGTGCCATGCTTGCACCGTGGCCTGTAAATCTGAACATGACGTGCCCATAGGAGTTAATCGCACATGGGTGAAGCAAGTAGAGAAGGGGGAGTTTCCAAATACACGGAGAGTTTTTTCAGTATTAAGATGTAACCATTGTACAGATGCCCCTTGTGTGGAAATCTGTCCGGTAGAAGCGTTGTATATTCGGAAGGATGGTATCGTGGATTTTAATAATGACCGGTGTATCGGATGTAAATCTTGTATGCAGGCTTGTCCTTATGATGCGCTTTATATTGACCCCGATACACACACTGCAGCAAAATGTAACTACTGTGCTCACCGAGTGGACATTGGATTAGAACCTGCTTGTGTAAATGTTTGTCCTGAGCATGCGATTATCTCAGGTGACATGAACAATCCGGATTCAGAAATTGCGCAGCTGCTTGCGCGCGAGCAGGTGACTGTACGCAAACCTGAAAAAGGAACTCAACCAAATGTATATTATATTAATGGAGATGAGGCTTCTTTAACACCATCTGCCACGGAACGCACCGATCAGTATCTCTGGAGTTCACAAAAAAGCGGAGTCGGGCATTACGCAAAGTTTACCGAGAAATTAACAGAAGGAAAGAATGTCGATGACTTACTCTCGCAATTAGATTCTAAAGCAATAAGCTATGCGGGGGCACCCAAAAAATCGGTAGAGGTTTTAATGGAAGCTGCTAAGGCGCGAAGGGTCTACGATACACCCGACAAAGGAATACTCTGGGGTTGGGAAGTATCTGCTTATATTTTAACCAAAGCCATTTCAGCGGGAGTTATTTTGATCCCATTTATCGGAATGATTGCAAATGGAACTGAATTGAATCATGAATGGAAATATGCCATTGGCGCTCTTTCACTTGTATTCTTATTGGCCACCGGTGTGTTGCTTGTAAAAGACTTAGATCAGCCATCACGATTTTTATATGTACTGCTTCGACCACAGTGGAAATCATGGCTGGCAAAAGGAGGCTATGCTATTACTTTGTTTGGTGGTCTGGTTACGTGCTGGATCGTTGCTGTTTATTTTGAGTTTGAGAATCTAGCTGCTGTTGCCTTTATCTTGAGCGTAATGATGGCAACAATTGTTGCGGTTTATACTGCATTCTTATTTGCTCAGGCAAAAGGACGAGATTTTTGGCAAAGCCCCACAATGGTACTTCATATGTTTACCCACAGCATAATGGCAGGCTCTGCTGCATTACTTATCTGGGCTGTTTTTATGTCTGCTCCGAAGGAGTGGATAAAATTTAATGAGGCATTGCTTTGGTGGTCAACCATATTTAATCTAGTGCTCATGTTGATTGAAGTTAGCATAACCCATCCAACCCAGGATGCAAAGACGGTAGTGTCGATGATTGTCAGTGGCCGATACAAAATCAATTTTTGGATGGGTGCTATTGTGATTGGAAATATTCTACCGCTAGGACTGCTTTCTGATATCATAAACTTGTCCATAATTGCCTCTATAATGTCTCTTATAGGAATATTTATCACCGAGAAAATTTGGGTAGAAGCACCTCAACGAATTCCATTAACATAACTTCTAACATTATGTCTAACCAACATAAACCATCATTTATTGAGAAATTTGCAGAAGGTATCGGGCTTATTCCCAATCTTCATCAAGAGTATCCAGCCATCACACCTTTGACGGAACCGGGTAAACTCAGCAAATATCCGCCTGCCGATCAGTGGGACAATTGGGAGGAATATGAAGCAACTGGTTGGGCCAGGAAAGAGAAAAAGAAATACACCATTGTACCCACTACGTGCTTCAATTGCGAATCTGCTTGCGGAATGCTTGCCTATATAGACAAAGAGAAAGGGGTGGTTCGAAAATTTGAAGGGAATCCATATCATCCGGCAAGCCGTGGAAGAAACTGCGCCAAGGGGCCTGCCACCATTAATCAACTAACCGATCCTGAGAGAATATTATATCCTTTGAAAAGGGAAGGAAAACGTGGAGATGGAAAGTGGAAACAGGTGACCTGGGATGAAGTGCTAGATGATATAGCCGGAAGAATAAGGAAAGCATTGCAAGAAAAAAGAAATAATGAAGTTGTCTATCATGTAGGCCGACCTGGACATGAAGGATATATGGATCGCGTATTAAAATCATGGGGTGTTGATGGACATAACAGTCATACCAATGTATGTTCTTCGGGTGCTCGTTTCGGATACAATCTGTGGCATGGATACGACCGGCCATCCCCCGATCATGCCAATGCAAAATTTATTTTGTTGATAAGCGCCCACCTTGAATCTGGTCATTATTTTAATCCACATGCCCAACGTATTATCGAAGGGATGATGGCCGGTGCTAAACTCGCTGTGATGGATCCCCGGTTATCCAACACAGCCAGCATGGCAAACTATTGGATGCCCACCTATCCGGGTTCTGAGGCTGCAGCACTTTTAGCGATGGCCAAAGTGATTATTGACGAGGGATTATACAATCGGGCTTTTGTTGAGAATTGGGTAAACTGGAAAGAATATCTTCAAAAAGAATTTCCTGGCGAAAAGGTATCGTTCGAAAATTTCATTGCAAAGCTGAAGGAAGTTTATAAAGAATATACGCCAGAGTTTGCCGAGATGGAGAGTGGAGCGAAAGCTGAGATGATTGTTTCAGTGGCACGCGAAATAGGTAGGGCTGGCAGTCGGTTCGCATCGCATAACTGGCGTAGTGCCGGTTCTGGAAACTTAGGCGGATGGGCAGTGGCCAGGTGTCTTCATTTTTTGAATGTATTAACTGGTAGCGTAGGGACAGTTGGAGGGACGTCACCCAATGCCTGGAATAAATTCAAACCCACTTTCTTCGATAACCCACCAGCACAGAAATTCTGGAATGAACTTCAATTTCCAAATGAGTATCCGCTTGCCTTTTTTGAAATGAGTTTTTTATTGCCGCATTTCCTTAAAGAGGGGCGGGGCAAACTAGACACCTACTTCACCAGGGTATTCAACCCCGTTTGGACTTACCCAGACGGTTTTAGCTGGATTGAGGCCTTGTCAGATGAAAGCAAAGTTGGGATGCACATTGCACTGACACCTACCTGGAATGAAACTTCGTATTATGCCGATTATGTATTGCCGATGGGGCATGCTTCAGAACGACACGATCTGAATAGTTATGAAACACATGGTGGTGTTTGGATTGCCTTCCGGCAACCGGTGTTACGAGAAGCAGCCCGGAGAAACGGCAAACCATTTACGTTTACCTATGAAGTAAACCCAGGACAAGTATGGGAAGAAGATGAGTTTTGGATTGAACTCTCCTGGCGTATTGACCCAGATGGTTCACTTGGTATACGTCAACATTTTTTATCACCTTACCGAAAGGGAGAAAAAATTACGGTAGATGAATACTACCAATTCATCTTCGAACATACTCCTGGTTTGAAAGAAACGGCTGCAAAAGAAAATCTTACGGCTCTCGATTATATGAGAAAATATGGGGCTTTTACGGTAGAAGAATCATCCTACGAAAAGCATCTGAAAGAACTTACTAGAGAAGAGATGAAAGAGGCCACCATTGATGCTGACTCAGGTACCGTGTTGAAAGGGGGAAAAGCAATCGGGATCCATGTTGACGGGAAAAATGTAATAGGCTTTCCAACGCCATCGCGCAGGCAGGAATTTTTCTCTCAAACTATGATCGACTGGAAGTGGCCAGAGTACACCATTCCTACTTACGTAAAAAGCCATGTGCATCCTGAAAAGATAAACAAGGAAGCAGGAGAATTTCCATTAGTACCAACCTTCAGATTACCCGTACTCATCCACTCACGTTCAGGTAATGCAAAGTGGTTGGCTGAAATTGCTAATAGGAACCCGATATGGATTCATACTTCTGATGCTAAAAATATAGGTCTGAAGAGTGGTGACTTAATCAGAGTAACTACCGACATCGGTCATTTTGTTGACAAAGTTTGGGTTACTGAAAGTATTAAACCAGGCATAGTGGCTTGTTCGCACCATATTGGCAGATGGAGGCGCCCGCAAGATCAGGGCAATAGGTGGGCAACAGAAACTGTGAACATTGAAAATCTTGGCAATGGGCACTGGAAGCTTACGAAAAAGCAAGGCATCCGGCCATTCAAAAGTTCAGATAAAGATTCATCACGTATTTTTTGGAGCGATGGAGGTGTACATCAAAATATTACTCATGCCGTTCATCCTGATCCGATTAGTGGAATGCATTGCTGGCATCAGAAAGTTAAGTTGGAGAAAGCCCGGGCTGGTGATTCGTACGGTGATATTTTTGTTGATACAAACAAGTCATTTGCAGTTTATAAGGAATGGCTTGCCATGACTCGGCCAGCACCTGGCCCTGATGGCTTGCGCAGGCCATTGTGGTTTGCCCGGGCCTTGCGTCCAGCTGATGAAACATTTTATATCAAAGTCTAAACGCGTTGGTTAAATTAATAAAGTATAAGGCATTTCCATTTCTACACTGGTGGCCATTAGTCAGTAAACAAACTTTAAAGGGGGATTTACTAGCTGGATTTACTGGTGCAGTAATTGTGCTGCCTCAAGGAATTGCGTTTGCCATGATTGCTGGCTTACCACCAATTTATGGACTTTATACAGCAATTGTTACACCTATAGTTGCAGCACTGTTTGGATCATCCCATCATTTGGTTTCTGGGCCCACTACTACCAGTTCCATTGCGGTCTTTGCCACCATCAGTTTATTGGCTGTTCCCCAATCGCAAGATTTCATATCCCTTGCATTAACCTTTACTATTATGGTGGGCCTGGTCCAATTCTCACTCGGTGTATCGAGGCTTGGGTCAGTGGTAAATTTTATATCTCACTCGGTAGTGACTGGTTATACAGTGGGTGCTGCTCTGCTTATTGCTACCAGCCAGGTAAAACATGTGATCGGCTTATCCATTCCCAATGATGCAACTTTTATTAAGACGTGGGAATTTGTGTTTAGCCAGTTTCGAGAATTTAATCTCAATACACTTTCCCTTGGTACCGGTACGATAGTGATTGCCATCATATCAAAAAAGCTTTTTCCAAAATTGCCCAACCTTCTTTTGGCCATGCTCTTTGGAACGGCTGTTTCTTATTTTATTGGAAGCGAACTTTTCCCTGTTCCGTTGGTGGGCAAGATGCCGAGAGGTTTACCAGCATTCCATTTTCCTAATTTGGACTACAATGTCTTAAGGGAACTGGCACCGAGCGCCATTGCTGTCGCCATGCTGGGTGTAATTGAAGTCATTTCAATTTCAAGAAGTATTGCAAACAAGTCAAAACAGCGATTGGATAGTAATCAAGAATTTATTGGCCTTGGATTATCTAATATAGTGGGTGGATTTTTCTCCTGTTACGCTGGATCTGGGTCATTTACACGTTCAGCGTTAAACTATGCTTCGGGTGCGAAAACACCGATGGCGGCAATCATGGCAGCGCTGTTCTTATTGATGATAGTGTCTTTGGTTGCTCCATTGGCAGCGTATCTTCCTATCTCAACGATGGGTGGAATAATTTTATTGGTTGCCTATTCACTTATTGATTTCAAAGGCATTCGTCAAATTTTTAGAGCTGACAAATCAGAAAAAGTCGTGTTTGCAATGACAGCGCTGTCAATCCTGTTTATCAATTTACAGTTCTCAATTTTAATTGGGGTCTTCTTCTCCCTGATCTTCTATTTGATGCGCACATCGAAACCTAAAGTGGTCATGCTGGCTCCTCATGTTAATAAAGGTGTGCGCAAATTTATGAATGCTGAACTATATCAATTGGTACAATGCCCACAGCTTCATGTCATTCGGATTGATGAGTCGTTGTACTTTGGCGCGGTAGAGAATATTAAAAATTCCTTATATGAATTAAGTAAAACTAAAAAATTCATTCTCATTGTAGGAACAGGGATTAATTTTATTGATGCATCGGGTGCGGAATTAATGGTTGCTGAAGCCGAACGCATGAGGTCGCTTGGCGGGGAATTATATTTCAGTCAATTAAAAAAACCAGTTCGTGATTTTCTTGAAAAGGATTACAAGAAAAAGATTGGTGAATTAAATTTTTTCTTCTCCAAGGAAGAAGCCATTGCAACGATATATTCCAAATTGGATACCTCGGTATGCACATTGTGCGAGGCGCGGATATTTAAAGAATGTGCACGGTAAATTAAAAGAAGCATGATTCAGCCGGTAACATTTTCGAAACGAGCCATTGAAGAAGCCATGAGAATCATGGCTGAACAGAATCTTTCAGGTGAGTATGTTCTTCGGGTTGCAGTGGGCGGTGGCGGTTGCAGCGGTGGAATTGCCCCGATACTAGGTTTCGATAAGCAAAAAGGGACTGATATAATCTATGACATTTCAGGGGTTAAGATAGTTGTTGATAAAAAACATGTCATGCATTTGATTGGGAAACACGTTGAATATCATGAAGTAGAGGATGTTAGCGGGTTTCATTTTATGGATGTTCCATTAAAGCTGGATTAAACTCTTGTAGATTATAGTTATTAATAGCCGAAACTCTAAACACCTTTAATGATGTCAACTTCAGAATGATGAGAAAACAAGGGAAGTACCTGATGCTCACAAATCATTAATGATTCTAGGCTGTAATTCAAAGGCTTATGACCTATCAAATATCACGTTATAATTTTCCCATTTTATAAATTCAGTCAGCTGCTGTTTAACTGTTCGGTATACCCAAGTAATTACAGCAAGGTCGTCCATAAATCCAGCACCTGGTATCGCATCCGGTACAAGATCAAACGGATTTAGAAAATATAGGAACGCTGCAAGGATGACAAGCAAGGTCTTCAACGGAACCGACTGGTAACGCCCACGCGCGTAGGAGACCACCAGTCGGCCCAATGTGAGAAGATGATATTGCATCTCTTTGAGAGAATGGTGAGTGCGATTTAAATGATGCACCCGATGGATCATACGTGCAACCAATTGTATCATCCTGCCTGGGTTACAGGTGAATCTGGCAGCATGTGCAATTGCGATTCTTAGAAATTGGTTTTTCATGCTTTCAAAACGAGCACCTCACTTGAATTAGTTCCTGGTTATTTGAGATTATTACTGGTAATAAAGGAGAGTCAAATTGCAATATATTACCCATCTTTAAGTAAATTGTTATAGTTTATTCACCAACTAATATGAACGTTTCTGTCGTATTTAACTTTTTTGCAATCATTTTTCAAGGCACAGAAGCTCCTTACAAAAATTTCGATGAATTTGAAATTCAAATTGACTATCAATTCAGACAGAAGTCAGCCCCAGATGTGAATACGTTAGATTTTGTAGAGACTCAGCAAGAACGCGACAAAAAACAGGCTAGTTCGGGAATCCGCCCATACCTTATACTGAATCTTAAGCTTATAAAGCTTTCTGATCTGGAAGTCAAAGCCAAGGCTGTCAATAATATTGGACGACTTATATTCAGCAAGAAAGTTAAATCCGGGGACTTAATTAAAATTGATATGGGCTTTACGGACGATGTCAAGGATCGAGTAGGACCATATGAGATTAATGTTTTATTCTCATCCCGCGAAAAAAAAGAAACTAGCCGGATTCATATGTTCGTTCAAGAGGATGGCACTTTTCTAGTCAATGGAGTTGTACGAGGTAAATTCTAATGTAGATAGTTTTTTTTAGTTCATACTATGTCAGTTTAAGTTAACTAAACTGTGCTATCCCTAGTTCCAGCCCTCGCAATTCAGCAAGACCTCTTAACCTACCGATAGCGGAATACCCAGGATACGAATTCTTCTTTAAATCGTCCAGCATTTGATGTCCATGATCCGGTCGCATTGGTATAGATGTTCCGGTTCGTCTCATTAATAGAATGATTTCTTTCACCACTGCTGCCATGTCGGTATCTCCATCCAGATGATCTGCTTCATAAAAATTTCCGTCTGTGTCGCGTTTTGTATTTCGCAGATGAAGAAAGTGAATGTGATCTCCCAATCTCTTTATCATGCCTGGCAACTCATTATCAGGTCGAACACCAAATGATCCCGTGCAAAAACATAAGCCATTGGCAGGGGAGGGAGCTGCTTCTAGTATTTCCCTTGCATCTTTTTCGGTACTTACTACCCTAGGTAATCCGAGGATAGGATACGGAGGGTCATCGGGGTGAATCGCGAGCTTCAATCCCAACTTTTCCGCAACGGGTACAATTTGTCGAAGAAAGTAAAAAAGATGTTGTTTGAGCTTAGCAACATTGATATGATCGTAAGTCCGCAGTGCAGCTAATATTTGAGCTTCTGTGAATCGCTCCTCGCTGCCTGGAAGACCAAGCAAAGCATTATTATAAAGCGTTTCCTTTTCTGTGTCGCTCATGATCTGAAAACGTTTCTCAGCTGTGGCTATTTCTTCTCGAGTGTAATCATTTTCTCCTCCGGGCCTTTTCAAAAGAAAAAGATCAAACGCGATGAAGGCCGCCTTTTCAAAACGCAGCGCTTTGCTTCCATCGTTCAACAAGTACATGCGATCGGTTCGCATCCAATCGAGGATTGGCATGAAATTGTAGGTGACAACCTTCAGCCCGGCTGCAGATACATTTCGAAGGCTTTCGATATAATTTTTGATATAGAATTCATATTTACCGGACTGCTTTTTTATTTCTTCATGCACGGGCAAGCTTTCAATAACTGTCCAGGTAAGACCAGCAGTTTCAATCTCTTTTTTTCTTTTCAGGATTTCTTCCATCGTCCATACTTCTCCTACAGGAACATCGTGCAATGCTGTCACCACTCCCGTACATCCAGCCTGACGTATATCTTGCAAGCTAACAGGGTCTTGCGGTCCAAACCAACGCATGGTTTGTTCCATTAAAGTCATTTTGGGATTATACTTTGTCATATTACCATTTGGTCTTTATTCCTGGTGGGCCGGGGACTCGTCTTCAATTATCCAGCCTTTAATTGGATGGGTGTTAGTCGCTAGCTTTTCTTGATCAGAAATTAGATCATACCTGCGCCAAAGCCTATTGCCATCTTCCGCAAATTATCTAGTATGGGTAGAAAAAGGAAAAAAAATGAGGGCGAGTTTTTCGATGCAAGGTGAAATAAGAAGCAGATACTCAAAGGTGAGGAATTATCACTGATTTCTTAGAGGATTGAACTTAGCAATAAAGTTTAACCCAACATTTTTTAAAAGAGTAAGGAATTATGGAAGTCACTGGAGGGTTTTTTTTCTTTAAAAAATATTTCATTTGCCTATTAAATCTACATAATTAGTAGATTATTACTACTTTTGCGATCAAAGATGGAAATTCTTCAAAATTTTAGAGGTATTTACCAGGGAAGCAACCTCACTTGAAAGGTAAATCAGTTTATAAATCAATGGGAAAAGTCGTATTTGCTGGAGCAGGACCAGGTGACCCAGAGCTAATAACCATGAAAGCTCTACGTTATCTAAGGGAGGCTGACGTCATCATTTCAGACAGGTTGGTAAGTCCGGAGCTGTTTCATGCCGATCTTAAAGATGGAGCAATTATTCAATATGTTGGAAAACAAGGTGGCAAGGAAGAATCAACTTCACAGCAAACAATAAATAAACTATTAGTTGAATACGCCCTTCAAAATAAAGTCGTGTTGCGACTGAAAGGTGGCGATGTATCCTTTTTTTCAAATATTCTGAGTGAGCTTAGGGCGCTAATTGAAAATGATGTCTCATTTGAAATCATTCCTGGGGTAACATCGGCTTCGGGTGCGGCTGCTTATGCAGGAATACCACTTACAGCCAGGGGGTATGCCACATCCGTTCGTTTTGTCACTTGCTATGACATGGAAACAATTGCACCTTCTCTGTGGGATGAACTTGCCACCACAAGTGACACGCTGGTTTTTTATATGTCTTCAGATGTATTATTAACTGTGGTGACGAAATTATTGAACTGTAAAATTTCTTTGGATAAAGAATTGGCGGTGATCGAGCAGGCCACTACGCTTTATCAAAAAGTACATATATACAAGCTCAATGAATTTGTTGCTACATCTGATGCCATACGTTTTCTTTCGCCAACAATGATAATCATTGGTCGCGTGGTAGCCTTGCACAAAGATTTCAAATGGATAGAAAACAGCATGAGCACAGAAACTTATTTTATGCCCTTAAAAAAGATATCATACGAACAATTGAATTGACATGCTGGCAGAAACAAAACTTAAGACTCTTCAACAATTGGTCGAGAACCTGACCAAGGAGGAATTAATATGGATCAATGGTTATTTGTCTGGAATTGTTACAACCAGTTCTTCAGATCAACTCACTAAACCAGTTGTTGGAAAAATTACGATAGCTTTTGGGACTGAAACCGGCAATGCTAAGAAGTTAGCCGCTGATTTTGCATCAAAAGCAAAAAAGGCCGGAATAAATGTGAAGCTATCAAGTCTGGATCAATATCGTTTGGTTGATCTGCAGAAGGAGGAATATTTTCTTGCTTTAGTAAGCACCCATGGCGATGGGGAGCCTCCGGCAGCTGCTAAAAACTTTTATCAATACATTCACGAAAACGCACTTCAATTGAATAATCTTCATTATAGCGTTTTGGCACTTGGAGATACTTCTTATCCATTGTTTTGCAAGACAGGTGAAGATATAGATAATAAGCTACAAAGTTATGGTGCCAGAAGAGTTGCTCCGCTCCAAAAATGTGATACAGACTTTGAAGCTGACGCAAATGCATGGTTTGAAAATGTACTAAAGACTCTGAGCGTTGGGACACTTGCAAATGGCACTCCGGCTACTGGACAGATTAAAACACGCAGCAAGAAGAATCATACTGGTACAATCCTGACCAAAATTAATTTGAATGACACGATATCATCAAAAGAAACATACCACATTGAAATAGCAGCGAGTGATCTTACTTACGAGCCTGGAGACTCCATTGGAATAATCCCGGAAAACCCGTTGGAGATTGTGCAGTCTGTGCTGCAATTGATGAATTTGGATGAATCCAAAAGATTTAGTTACAAAGAACAAGCATTTACTTTGTTTGATCTCCTGAAGAAGAAACTCAATATTGTGTACCTGCCTGAGCGTGTAGTGAAGAAGTATGCAGATATCGTTCAACAGGAGATACCACCCACACGTATTGATTTATTTAATCTTTTAAAGATTTATCCATTGAAAGATGTTGCTCAGTTTGAAGAAATCATTGGAATTTTAGAGCCTATCACACCGCGCTTGTACTCCATTTCTTCTTCACTTTTGGTTCATCCTGATGAAGTGCATGTTACCGTAGCCCGGAATTGTTTTACACTTAATGCGGAAGTACACCATGGACTTTGCTCAGATTACCTGATGAACTTGCCGGAGAATTCATCATTCGAATTTTATATCCATAAAAATTTGCAATTCAAACTCCCCTCTGCCGATAAAGATATTATTATGATCGGACCAGGTACAGGGGTTGCACCGTTTCGTGCATTTATTGAAGAGCGCGATGCAACCGGGGCAAGTGGAAGGAACTGGTTATTTTTTGGGGACCAGCATTTCACCTGTGATTTTCTGTATCAAACTGAAATACAGAACCACGTTCTAACCGGAGCTTTGACGAAAGTAAACACTGCCTTTTCGCGTGATCAGCCAGAGAAGATCTATGTACAGGATAAGATGCGTGAACAGGCCGAAGAATTGTATGAGTGGCTTAGTGCCGGGGCATATATATATCTGTGTGGTTCTAAAGATCCAATGAGTGTTGACGTTGAAAATAGTTTACTGGAAATAGTACAGAATGTAGGGCACAAAACTAAAGAGCAGGCACAGTCTTTTTTTGATCAATTGGTGGAAGAGGGAAGATACTCGAAGGATGTATATTAAATTCTAAGATGACATGTCTCAAAAAGTGAACCTTTCCCCCATTGAAAAAATCAAGAAGGAAAGCCATGGGCTGAGGGGAACTATACGGGAAAGCCTTCTAGATGAAATTACCGGAGCTATTCGCGAAGACGACCAGGCGGTGATCAAATTTCACGGCCTGTATCAGCAGGACGATCGGGACGTGCGTGAAGTACGCGCGAAAAAAAAATTAGACCGCTTGTATTCATTTATGATACGCCTTCGTTTACCTGATGGTTTTCTGAGACCTGAACAGTGGATTGCCACGCACGAAATTGCCGGAGAACATTCGACTGGTGCAATCAAAATTACAACCCGACAGACATTGCAACTTCACGGTATCTTCAAGTCAAAAATTAAGCCCACAATCGAGGCTTTTAACAGAAGTAAATTAGACTCCATCGCAACCTGTGGTGATATCAATAGGAATGTTGTATGCAGTTCACATCCCAAACAATCGCCCATCCACGAGAAGGTATTTGCTTATGCTGATAAGATAAGCGAGATGTTAATGCCAAAGACCAAAGCGTATTATGAGATTTGGCTTGACGATCAATTGATTATAGATAAGAAGGACGAAGAAGATTTATTGTACCAGGATCGTTACCTTCCACGCAAGTTTAAGATAGCCATTGCCATACCACCCAATAATGATGTTGATGTCTTTGCGAACGATATAGGGCTTATCGCCATTATTGAAAACGATACATTACTTGGATTCAATGTCGCAATAGGTGGAGGTTTGTCGGCTACGCATGGCAATGGTGATACGTATCCACGGTTAGCTACTGTTATTGGGTTTTGCAATAGCGAAGAAAAAACTCTGAAAGCAATTTATGAGGTGCTTGCGATACAGCGCGATTTCGGAAACCGGAGCGATAGAAAATTAGCGCGGCTTAAGTACACAATTGCTAAATACGGGATCAGGTGGTTCAAAGATGAACTTGAAAGTAGAATCGGTTTTATGCTTGAGCCGGCCAGGTCCTATCAATTTAATGAGCGCAAGGATTTCTATGGATGGTATCAAAACGACAAAGGCCTTTGGTATTACACTGTCTTTGTTGAGAATGGAAGAGTTCTTGATAATGAAAAAGTCAGGTTAAAATCAGCGATGCTTGTTGTAGCGAAAACGGGTAAGGCCAATTTCAGATTTACCTGTAATCAAAATCTGATTCTCTCTGACATTGAAGAAAAGTATAAAATTGACATTCAGAATATTCTGGAAAGTTATCAGATTACGACCCTGACGGAAGAGGCTTCCGCCATTCGTAAAAATTCAATGGCTTGCGTGGCGTTAAATACCTGCCCACTTGCTCTTGCTGAAGGGCAACGATATTTGCCATCTTTGATTACTAAAATCGAGCTCTTGTTGGACAACCATGGTTTGAAGGAAGAGGAGATCATCATCCGTATGACGGGGTGTCCCAATGGATGCGCCCGTCCTTATATCGCAGAGATAGGTTTTGTAGGAACTTCTTCAGGTCATTATAATTTACATTTGGGTGGGGACCATCAGGGCCAGCGTCTTAATAAATTATATAAGGAAAGCCTGGACGAAGCTTCCATACTCACAGAGCTTGATAAATTGTTTTCTAACTTTAAAAGTGGACGTCAAAATGGAGAGAGCTTTGGAGACTTTGCCTTCCGGCAGCAAAGAAATAATTGGTCTTAAATCGGTCGATTACAATTCATATTTTACAACAAAGATTTTTCATCTCAAAGAGGAAGGCAACTATCGGTATTTTCTGGAAGTCAATAAATCCGCCCAGCACTTTCCAAAATTTTATTACGAGAATGAATTGGGTGAAAAGAAATCAGCAGTCAACTGGTGTTCCAACGACTACCTATGCATGAGTATACATGAAGAAGTAATCAGCAAATTGTCTTTTGTCTCGCACAAGAGTGGTGCAGGGAGTAGTGGCACACGCAATATTTCAGGAACAACTATTCATCATCGGGAACTGGAAAATACGCTTGCTGATCTGCATAAAAAGGAATCAGCCCTTTTTTTCAGTGGTGCTTATCTGGCAAACCTTACTGCATTGAGTACACTTGGAAAAATTCTTCCGGATTGCGTAATGATTTCTGATGAGCAAAACCACGCTTCTATTATTGAGGGAATCAAAGCCAGCGGATGTGAGAAGTATGTTTTTAGACACAATAACCTGGAACACCTGGAACAGATACTTGCTGATCTTAGTCCTTCATTACCGAAGATTGTTGTTTTTGAATCGATTTATTCCATGAGCGGAAGTGTTGCACCAATAAAGGAATTAATAAAGTTGGCCAAAAAATATAATGCCCTTACTTATGTGGATGAAGTGCATGCTGTTGGTCTCTATGGAGATGATGGTGCGGGGATAACTTCATCATTGGGCCTTGATCATGAAATTGATATTATTAACGGCACACTGGCGAAAGGCTTTGGTGTAATCGGGGGTTATATTGCTGCCCAAAAGAATATTGTGGATGTCATCAGGAGTTTTGGCAGTGGTTTTATTTTCACTACGTCATTGCCACCTGCTGTATGTAGTGCAGCCAATAAAAGCATTGAACTTCTCCGCGATAACAAAAGAATTCGTCCTGCTTATCAAAATAAGATAAAGCGATTCCGATTGGTGTTAACAAATGAAGGATTATCCTTTGCTCCAAATACCTCCCACATTACCATCGTTACTGTAGGCGATTCATTAAAGTGCCGTAAAATTTCTGACAAGCTTTTAGATGAGTATGGCATTTATATCCAGCCAATCAATTACCCAACGGTAAAGCGTGGTGAAGAATGCCTCCGCATCACGCTATCCATGCGCCACGAAGAAAGCGATATGCTATACTTTGCAAAGTCCTTAAAGCAGGTTTTGAATGAGATTATTTAAGATTGTTTGCCGCGGATCAAAGTTATCATTGGCCCAAGCCAATATTTTTAAAGAAAAGTTTATGGATGCTCATGATGGTGTGAAAGTTGAGATCATAGTAAAGGAAACAGAAGGAGACACCAATCAATGGCAACCCTTGACGGAAATGGAAGGAAAAGACTTTTTCACAAAAGATATTCAGGACTATCTGCTGAGTGGAAAAGCAGATTTTGCAATACATTCTATGAAAGATGTAAGCGGGGATTTTTTTTTTAAGAACAATTCGTATGCGGTTATAGAACGTGATGAGGTCCATGATGTCGCGGTCTTTAATGAAAGCGTAATAGATAAGCTGAAGAAAGGAGAAAGACTATTTATAGGTACATCCTCGCCCAGGCGAATGGAGATGGCGAGTGAATTTTTACTGAAGGCTTTGCCAAGTGTAAATGGACAGAAAGTGAATATTTCAACTTCGATGATAAGAGGTAATGTCGATACACGTTTGAGAAAACTTGATGCTGGCGAATATGATGGAATTATTTTAGCATGTGCCGGATTAAATCGCTTATTGCGCGATGAATATTCAAAACAGGAAGTAAGTGCATTGTTAGATGATAAGAAGTTAATGATTTTACCATTACTGGAATGTCCACCCGCACCTGGGCAAGGTGCCATCGTTGCCGAAACTTCACCAGGCAATGAAGAAGCGATTAGAATTTTGCGATCGCTAAATGTGGAACACCTGGCAAAAGCAATAAGCGTGGAAAGAAAGTTGGCTAATAGGTATGGAAGCGGTTGCCATCAGAAATTTGGTGTCGCTCATATTAATACCGGAGACTTCTCCTTCACCTATGCTGCAGGCAAGGATAGAAACGGCAAACAGTTTACAGAAATAGAGCCGAAAGAGATTTTACTTAAAGATGAGGAAACCATTTCAAACGAAGGCAGATGGAAGTTATCAGATCAATTAAACATAAACCTCATTACCTCATCGGAAGGAATTGAGCAAAACGGAAGATCTAATCAAAAAAATTGGGTGATAAAAACAGGACTCTGGTTTGATTTGGCACCGAGAGGAATGTGGGTACAAGGTTCTCTGGAAGGATTTGGTTTGAAATTCATAGAGAAAACAATTAGAAGTCCATTAGTGGCTCAAAATAAAGTGTAATCGTGGAGAATTATCACAGCACATATAGAAGGTTAAGAACCAGTCGCCACATACGCGAAGTGACTTCAAATGTAACGCTGTCGTTCCGCGATTTTATACAGCCATTATTTATTGATGAGAGTGTTTCGATGTCTACACCCATTTCCACATTGACTGAAATTAACTCGGACACAATCGAATCTGTCATTGAGCAAATTGAAATAGATCTGAAAAATGGAATATCAAAGTTTTTGCTATTTCCTATCCCCAGGAATAAAGCGGAAAATAATTTTGATTTCAGTTTTGTATTGCTGGCGGTTAAGAGGATTAAAGAAACTTTTGGGGATTCTGTTTGGCTGGTAGCCGATGTATGTTTGTGTGCTTATACATCGCATGGGCATTGTGGTATTCTTAATTCAGACAAGACACGGGTATTGAACCATGAAACTGTAAGCATAATAGCTCTATATGCTTTGCAACTAGCGCAAGCCGGCACAGATTGTATTGCCCCAAGTGATTTGATGGATGGGAGAGTAGCAGCGATCAGATTAGCTCTTGATAATAATGGATTTGACCACATTGCGATAATGAGTTATTCGGCAAAATTCAGTTCCCACTACTATGGCCCTTTCCGGGATGCCTGCAAATCAACACCAGGAAAAGGAAGCACTTTACGTGATCGTAGGACGTATCAGATTTCTCCATTTAATTCTTCAGATGCCATTCAATCCGCGGTAAGAGACCGTCAGGAAGGAGCAGACATTCTTATGATTAAGCCCGCTTTGCTAAATTTGGATATCTTGTATCAACTCCGTCAATTAGTTAGAGCACCTCTGGCTGTGTATCATGTAAGCGGGGAATATGAAAGTATAGAACTTCTGGCGAAACAAAATAGTATAGAACGCGACAAAGGGCATGTGGAAGTATGGGCATCTATGAAAAGGGCAGGGGCTAATTGCATTATTTCATATGCTTCGCGCCACGCAAAAGATTGGATTGACAAAATTGAATATTGATGAGCATTAACAATAAGATAGCTGCCATTAAAGAAACCAACAAACTGTTTCCTGTTTTTCTTAAACTCGAACAGATGCGCTTACTTATTATAGGAGGTGGCCGCATTGGGTTGGAAAAACTCAACACAATTTTATACAACTCACCGGCAACTCAAATAAAGCTGATTGCGATTTCTATTTCTACGGAGATAAGAAAGCTGTCGGAGCAGTACCCGGGCGTTCAATTGATTGAACGTCCGTACCAGATACAGGATTTGGATGAAGTCGATATTGTAATAATTGCCATTAATGAACGCAGCATAAGTGAACTGATATGCGCGGATGCGAAGGCAAAAGGCAAACTCATCAACGTAGCCGATAAACCAGACCTTTGTGATTTTTATATGGGATCTATCGTGAAAAGAGGAAATCTCAAAATAGCGATATCGACTAATGGTAAATCACCAACTATTGCAAAGCGTTTGAAAGAGATTTTTTCGGAGGCACTACCAGATGAGATAGATGATCTGCTAGACCGGATGCAGACCATTAAAGGAAAACTGAATGGAAATTTATCAGCCAAAATCAGTAAGCTGAATGAGATCACGCAGGTACTTGTCGAGGATACCGGTAAAGGTCCCCTGACAAGCGAAAGGCATTGGAAACGGATCGCCTCTTATTCATTGTTTGCCTTTTTCTTCATGTTCGTTGGTCACTTGGTTTTGTCATACATTCCTTTCAATGATATATTGGGTGGGCTGAAAGAGATGACAAAAGACCTGGATGCCGGTTTTTATTGGATGATAGGAGCCGGGTTTCTTGCACAGTTGGTGGATGGGGCTTTGGGAATGGGCTATGGTGTAATGTGTACGATCGTACTCTTGTCAACAGGTGTTAATCTCCCGGCAATAAGCGGCAGTATTCATACTGCAGAAATGTTTTCGAGTGGCGTATCAGGCTATAGTCATTACAAATTCGGCAACGTAAATAAAAAATTATTCAAAACTCTTCTCATACCTGGTGTTATTGGCGCCATCGGAGGGGCCTATCTTCTTGGCACATTTGGAAATACGTACGCAGAATATATTAGACCTGCTCTAGCTGCCTATACTCTATTTTTGGGAACGAAGATTCTCTTAGGTGCTTTCCGCAAAAATAGGAATCCTAAGAAAGTAAAGCGCGTTGGCTGGCTTGCAGGAGCTGGCGGTTTTCTTGATTCATTTGGTGGGGGTGGCTGGGGACCATTGGTAACCAGTACCTTAATTTCCAAGGGCCGAAGTCCACGCTATGTGATTGGCTCCGTGAGCATCACGGAGTTTTTTGTAACACTGGCGAGTGCCCTTACATTCTTTACCATTTTAGGCGTAAGCCATTGGCAAGTTATAGTAGGCCTGATCATTGGCGGAACAGTTGCTGCACCCCTGGCGGCTAAACTAGCCGGCAAGCTTCCGCTTAAGACGATGTTTATCCTGGTTGGAATATTGGTCATCATCTGGAGTATGCGGATACTGCTAAAGTCGCTAGGGATTTTTTGATTGACTGAGGTGGCATAACTACCCTAACTGCAAGAACCATTTAGGCGGAATGACTGATAAAAATGCGCAGCCATTATATGCAAAACGCTTGGCCAGAGGTGATAGGGTTGATATTCTATACTTGGCTAATTCTTTGAAGTCTCTAAAATATTCCTAAACTCATCCATCGTGTCGATAAGGTTATTCCGGACCAAAGGATCCGTGAGCCAGTGGGGAAGGGTAAGGCTTGGCGTAGTCGTAATGGAATATTCAACCCTTAGACCTTCGGATGTTTCCCTGAATATCCATTTGCCTCTTATGTCAGTAATTCTGCTGATGTTTTTTGAGGAAGGAAATATTACGTGTTCTACACTTTTAAAGTTGATGACTATATGATTATTGATTGTGTAAGAAGAGTTATATTGAAGTACGCAGTCTTGATTATCTACCGGCCAGGGAAGATCATATTGAATGTAACTGATCCATGAATGATCATCTTTGGTGATGACCTGATACATGCTACTCCCTTTATTCCATTGAGTAGCTTTTGCTTCATCTGACAGGAGGGATACTGCTGATGCCGCAGAAGCATGTATCGTGTACATTACTTTCACTTCCCTTGCCATACGGTCTGTGGTGATCTCATGCCACTTTTCATAGAGTTCAATTCCTTTTGATTTTTTAACTAGTATATATCCGGAGGAGTCGTGGTGACCATCGTTGGATTCCACAACATATCCAGGAAGGGATGCTCCTGTACAAAGGGTAAGTATAATAAGTTAAATTCCTAATTTCTCCATATTGGTTTTCATAAAAGACAACTCTATCCGGCAAAACCCCTATTGTGAAGTACTAATTTTGTTTCCAACCGTCAATATGACAAATCGAATTTACAAAGTTTTGAAATAATGAAAATCATTTTTAATATAGGGTAATCAAATGGCAAGTATGTATCCACGTTATATCCAGGCCTTTTTATCATTGTAATTTGTCTTTTATCAAGCCTCTAAGGATAGAAACCAAACGCCAAACCAGAAGCAGACGATTGTGAAGTAGCGGCTGACTTTATAATGTTGACAGTAATAGGGCCTCGGACAATTTGGTCATCTAACGGATGACACTCTACTAACAAAGATTTCCCACGTGGAATAGTGAACGGCTTCGGGACAAGTGAACGGCTTCGGGACAACTTGGAATTTGAAAAAACTGAAACTTGGGACAGGTTAAAATTAAATACAGCCGACCCTTCGCATTTTTAAAAAGAGTCTCCTCCGAATCCCCCCGCTTCATTTGGCACATGCCATAGCCCCGCCTACCGGCAGGTCATAGCCGTCAGGCTAAGTTTTAAGTATTTGGTAATGAGATGTGTATTGACG
>ERZ1292625.527-Hain-H41-01um-R1-527-length-57399-cov-33_pt1 | contig 57399 bp, 67 predicted proteins | sample MGYA00564400_ERZ1292625 | MGnify/ENA primary metagenome ERZ1292625 (study PRJEB36523, sample SAMEA6512639) | groundwater metagenome | collected 2019-01-08 | study: AquaDiva: Metagenomics assemblies of 32 groundwater samples | reverse complement strand
TGGGCGGAGGGCGACAAGCTCTGGGCGGAGGGCGACAAGCTCTGGGCGGAGGGCGCCAAGCTCAGGGCGGAGGGCGCCAAGCTCTGGGCGGAGAGCGCCAAGCTCAGGGCGGAGGGCGACAAGCTCAGGGCGGAGGGCGACAAGCTCTGGGCGGAGGGCGTGATTGAAGCCTACGGCAATGTCACGATTGAGTGGCACTCGTACACGAAATGTACGATTGACGGGAAAGATGTGTTTGATGATTCAATCTAACTAGGGGGAATACTACTAACTCATGGACCTCCTCATTGATGGCCTTATCATCGTGTCCGGCCTGCTATCGGTGGGGGGTGCTCGCCTGGATCGTGCTCCAGAAAGGGGAATGATGGCGCAGACATTATTTGTTACTGGTCCGTTACCAGTTCTCAACGATTACATGGGGAAGGGGCAACGGTTCCGCTACAACGCAGACAAGAAGGCCTGGGGGGGCAACCATCGGGTGGGAGATCAAGCGGCAACATCTCCGCCCAATGATATGCGACACGAAATTAGACTGAGCGGGTTCTGGGATAGGCACCAACCATCGGCCTGGTATTGCGTGAAATGTCACACAGAATTTAAGCAACTGGACTACCGGGACATCCCGCAACCATGCGAGGGTGACACAATCGTACCAGGGGGCCGTGCTACCAAACGAGACTGTTGGAGGAAGCCATGACGTGGACCAACGACAAGCCGACGAGTCCTGGGTGGTATTGGTTGCGAGCTTCTAAACGCGGTTGGCGTGATTGCATTATGTGGGTAGATGAGCAAGATGGAGAATTGTATATCGATGTGGGGGATTGCGATAGCGAACCGATCATCGAAATTGACGGCCAATGGTCCGGCCCCATCGCACTACCGGAGGATGCATGAGCCTAGACACCATAGATGGCATGGAAAAATTGCTAATTGGTGCGCGTGAATCGTTTATATCCTCGGCCTCTTATTCGGATCCTTGGCGGTGATGCTGGTGTGGCGGGCTTATGAGAAAGACAAAATCGACAAGTTAAAATGATCCCGTACCACACAAGGAGGTGAGGAGTGAGTGAGCGTATAGTGCAGGTTGGACATTGGTTACTGTTATTCTCATTGTTTTCAACTGGTGGCGTAGCCATGAATATCGCTGTGATTCGCTGGGGGCTCAGGGAGTCATTCGGTGAGCTAATGACTACACCATTTGTCTTATACATCATCGGCATTATCTACATAGGAGGTGGTGCCATTGTGTCTGTGATCTATTGGATCATCACCGGCCATAATCTTATCAATCAACTGTTTGGCTTAGGCAGTTAGAGGAGGACCCATGCCCACACGCAAGACGCGCAGGAAGGAGGAGCCTGATGGCAAAACGCAGCAATGATGCAAGGGAACGTGAGAAGGAGAAGTGGACAGTGATCGTAGAGATGAAGAAGGCCATGCTGGCCATTGTCAATCGAGTGAAGAAGTACAATCGCGCAGAAGAAATGTCAGCCTGGCATGCGCTCAATCGTGTGGCTGAAATCGTGCGGGAGTGGAGGCCTCGATGAAAGGACACGCAGGCGTTCTCCTAGTGTAAACGGGCAAGTAGATATCAAGCTCTGCGCTGTGCCTCCCATGATCGCGGGAAAGGAGAGGGGATGAAACGACTTATTCTAATCGCGTGCCTGCTGCTGGTGGCGGGGTGCGAGCAGAAAATCGAGCAGGCAGTGGAGCCGGTCATACCGAGGGCGCTCAACGAGCCCTGCTCCATAGAATCCATGATCGACCAGCACAAACACGAGTTTGAATTTTTCTATACGAAAACCACCGGGACCACGATGCAGGTTTATGGCATAAACCCGATTGGCAAGCCAGATCCGCACTTGCTCTGCACGAAGGAGACCGCGATCGCGGGAAAGGGGGAGTGATGAAGTGGTTTACGAGTGATACCCATTGGGGGCATGCCAATATCCTCAAGTATGATCAGCGTCCGTTTGCCTCGATAGAGGAGCACGACGATGTACTTATTAAGAATTGGAATGCTGTCGTTCACCCTGGCGATACTGTCTATCATCTTGGAGATGTCGCTTGGCACACAAAGGAGCGAGACATTGATCCTTTGCTACATAGTCTCAACGGGACCAAATTCCTTATCTTGGGCAACCATGACGCTGGGCATGTAGGTAAGTCACGTATTTGGGCGCAGGTTGCGCCGTATCTCGAAGTCAGTGAGGCGACTCAAAAGATTGTCCTGTTTCACTACCGTATGGTGGTCTGGAACAGGAGCCACTATGGATCGTGGGCGCTACACGGACATAGCCACGGCACGCTTCCGGTGAATCTACAGGCCAAAACATTCGATGTGGGCACGATGATCTGGGGATATCGTCCTATCAGCGTCGACGAGGTAGCGAAGGAAATGGAGCGGCATACGTTCGTACCAGTGGATCAACATGGACTGAATGAGGTGAATCGTTGATCACGGGAAAGGAGATGGTGCTTGAAAAGACACCCTCTTGACACGTTGCACGAACTGGAATACTGTGGCGGAACAATTTAACTATCCTGGGGTAAGCGGGATAACAGGTGTCTCGGGTTCCCAGAAATGGGCGCTAGAGCACTGAGGGCCGGATTGGAACCTTACCCGTTCTGATCCGGCTTCTTTTTTGTCCAGAAATAACTAGGGTTTGTCAGAGTTGAATATATGAAAAAGCCGCACTGGTTCCCGTTTTTTGCGAATGACTTTCTGGCGAGTAGTAAGGTGGCGCTCATGAGCACGGAGGAAATTGGAGCCTACCTACTCCTCCTCTGCCATCAGTGGAACGATCCGAAATGCACCATTCCAAGCGATGCGGAAATGTGCCAAAAGTTGTCAAGGTCAAACGTAAACTTGGAGAAAGTTTTTTTGTGTTTCAAGAAGGTGCGTGGCAGATTCGTGAACGTGCGACTCTATAAAGAGTGGGAACATACGATGAATAACAAGAAGTTAGCTAGCGAGCACGCCTCTATGAGATGGCAGAATGTCCGCAATGCGTCCGCATTGCCGAGGCAATGCTCTTCACCATCACCATCACCATCACCATCAGAAGGGATTAAGAATAAGAGGGAGAGCGTTCACGAAGACGTGACGCTACCAGCTATCAAGGCTGTAGATGCTCCAAAAAGAAAGAAGAGGGTCTTGAGATCGATCGAGGAATCAGACGCCCCAACCGACAAACACAGAGCCCTCGCTGCTCAGTTGAAACTAGATATCGGGCCGGAGTGGGCAAAATTCAAAAACAATTGCCTCGCGCATGACAAACGGTATGCGAATTTTGAGGCAGCATTTAGGAACTGGCTGGCCAGGTCTGATGAATTTAGGGGGGCGAGACGTGTTTTGTAATATCTGCGAAGACAACCCATGCACATGCCGTAAAGCATCTGCTATGGTGCCGGCCAAGCAGCCGTTAAACTGGATTATCCAGCACTGCTCAACACAAGGATGCGAAACACCCATTCGCGTGTCAGCTAGTCATACGTTGGTGAATCCGATTTGTAAGTGGTGCGATCAAGGTACCGCACGCACGGTCGGGACGAAATATTCTGCTGGCATGCCAGACATGGAGTTACCGTGGCCGTGGCTCACTGACCAGGAGCGAGCACGCCGCATCTCGCTCCCGTATTGGCAGGCAAGATTTAGGCAAAGGGCACAACACTACGGCCATTTTGTGAACGATCACAGTAGATCATCCGACGACGAGACGTTGAATGCAGCTGTATAAAGTTATTATGAAAAACGAGATGGACGACGTGTTAACCATGTATCCGTGGATTGTTTCATGTTGAGCACGTGGTGCGCAGGGCAAGAGGGGAAGATGTGAGACGGAACCGAATTACCAGCGAGGAAGACTTGAAGGCGATGCTGGCGAATAGGCAACGGGCTAAACGAACGAAGTGCAACTGCTGGATGGTGAAGCATCAGGTTTGCGATATCTGCCAAGGTGTCGGCGGCAAGGACATGGTGAGGGGTGAAGGTGTGGGGCGTCAGCCCACTGTATCGCGCCTGCGACGCACCAGTGAAAGCCTGGAACGCCAGCACTCCTCACCTACCAATCGCTATGCGCCGTATAAAAACAAACTAGAGTTTTCTTTCGCTCAGACCTTGGTGATAGAAAAACATGCAGGTCTTATCAAAGATTGGACCTACGAAAGTATGACGCTGAAATTGTCTCAAGCCTCTCCGGTGAAGCGGGGCGATTATCACCGATCTGATTTCCTGATCTGGCATCTGAACGGCACGATAGAACTCGCGCAAACCAAAGGCTGGCATAAAAATCTATCGGCTAGCCTGAAGGGATTGAGATGGGCGGCGCAGAAGAATCCATGGTTTACGTTCACGATACGACGCCACCAGAACGGGTGGCAGACCGAACTGGTGGAGGCCTAGATGACCGAGCGCGGGAAACTGATGACGCCGGATCCTCCATGGCTGCGTGAGCACTTAAAATCCAATGCGGCGAAATCTGTAGCGGGTATTGCCTTAGGACTAGGACAGCGTACCTATCTGTGCATGGGCACGGTGCGGGAAGACGATAATCGGATGACGTGGGACGCGGTAGAAATGGCACAGTAGCTCTTGACGAAATGCGAGGATTTCAGTACATATTGCACAGACGTAGGCCTGCACACACAAGGAGACCACCCCATGATGCCGATGAATCAAGCCACAACCGATCCGGAAGAAGCAGAAGCCACGCCTGATGCCGAATCTCCAGCGGAAGATGCAGGAGAAGCGCAGGGCATGAAGTTCTGTGTGGTGAAGCTCAGCGAGACGCAGTATCAGGTGTACAAGGATCTCCCGGAAGGTGGACAGACAGAGGGAGCCGAGGATATGCACGAGACGATCGACGGGAAGGAAAACATGCTGAAGGCGCTGGTCAAGCTGGATAAGGCGAATCCAGTTGGAGGCGATCAGGAGACAGGCTTTCAGGCGGGGTATTCCGCAGAGGGAGGTGGCTATTGAGCTCGAAACTGGTGAAGAAGCATGTAGAGCCGGCCCCGCTTGAGATGGGACGAAGCGCGGCGATTATGTTTACCGATGGGAAGAGCCCTGGCACGTTCACGCTTGACTTGTTCTATGACGGGAAGGGCGTGCCGGATCATAAGATTGGCGATCCAGAATCGCCGACCCATCTGGCGGCACTCAAGGCGTACAAAATGGTGAAAGCCGCGCTGGATCAGTCGATGAATCCGTTGAATGCGGATGGGACTCCGATGGAGCAGACGGGAGAATCTGAGATAGATCGGTTAGCGAACGTCATGGAGCCGCCTCGGTTGGTGCAGTAGTGGAGAGTGAGCTGTACGATTCCGCGAGAGAGTGCGGACGATTGTACGGACTCTTGAACTTTCCCGATGCTGTTACGGCCTGGCGTGACTACAAGCGGAGAGTGGCGAGCGGGAAATCTCGGCGAATGGTGCTGCTGGAACTCCGCGATATGGTGAAGAAGAAGCATGACTGATCTTACAGTCAAACAAAAAGAGTTCTGCCGGCTGATTGCGACAGGGAAGTGCAAGAGTCAGTCGGATGCGTATAGGAAGGCGTTCAAGCCGAATCGTGCGAGCAAAAAGACGATCAGAGAGAAGTCTTCGAGGCTCATGGCGCAAGGCAACATTCAGGCAATGGTGAAGCAACTCTCTGTTCCCGTGGATGTGAGAGTCAGGAAGTCTCGTGAGGATTACCTCGATCTCATGGAAGGGGCGACCTATCACGATCCTGGCAAGATGTTCGATTCGCACGGCAATCCCCTTGAGATTCGAGAGATGCCATTTGCCGAACGCATGTCGATTGCGGGGTATGAATTCGAGGAGAACTTCACCAAGGTACAAAAGGCGAGCGGTGGATCCGATGCCGTACCGACTGGATTCACGAAGAAGTTCAAGATCATCGATCGGCACAAGTACGCCATAACCTACGGCAAGATGATGGGCTTCATCTCCGACGACCCGCTCCCCGTCGACTCCTCTCTGAAATCGCTCACGATCGTCTTTGTCAACTCGAAGGGTCGTCCAGTCGATGTCAATTTCAACCCACACACACGGCAGATCTCACGAGTGGATGAGCAGCCGCGCCACGCTCCAGGGGTGACGTTTGTTAGCCACCGAGGCTAGTCTAGGTCTCACCGAGGCCGAAACCGCGGCCCTCGCCAAGTGTCAATTTCACGAAAAGTTTGCTGAGCTATTTGAACCGCACGAGTACAAGGTCGCCTACGGGGGGAGAGCAGGATTAAAATCCTGGCACTTCGCACGCACCCTGCTTGTGCTGGGGACGTGGACGAAGCTGCGCATTCTCTGTGGGCGAGAAATACAAAAGACCTTGAAGGATTCCGTGCATCAACTCCTCACCGATCAGATCGAGTCGATGGGGTTGGGTGAATTCTACACCGTGCTTGAGGGGGAGATCAGAGGGCGCAATGGTACGCTCTTTCTCTTCTCGGGACTGAGCAGCCTCACGGTCGAAAGCGTGAAGTCGTTCGAGGGGGTTGATCTACTTTGGCTTGAAGAAGCACGGAATATTAGTAAGCGATCCTTCGAGATCATCATCCCCACGATTCGCAAAGAACACAGTGAAATCTGGATGTCGTTCAACCCTGAGCTGGACTCCGATGAAGTCTATGCGCGGTTTGTGCTGCACCCACCGAAGGACACGATTCAGATCTTCACGACCTATCTCGATAATCCGTGGTGCTCTCAGCGCACGCTCAATGATGCGGAGCACTGCAAGCTCACGGATCCTGAAGCATACAAAAACATCTGGCTCGGGCAGTGTAGACCCACCGTAGCCGGCGCGATCTACACGAAAGAGATTGCGTTAGCCTACACGCAGAAGCGGATTTGCCGGGTGACGTATGATCCGCGGCTCAAAGTGCATACGGTCTGGGACTTGGGCAATCAAGATTACATGTCGATCGGGTTGTTTCAGCGCGGATTCGCCGAGTGGCGCATGATTGGACTGATTCATGAGCATCAGAAAAAGATCGATTGGTACGCGGGAGAGCTGAACAAGTTGAACTTGAATTGGGGATGGGACTGGTTGCCGCACGATGGGTTCATTCAGGACTACAAGTCTCCATCGGCGTACAGCCTGCTCAAGGGGTTTGGCAGGCGCGTGAAACCCAAGATAGGCACCAAGCTCCCGGTGCCGAATGTGCCAATAGAGACTGGTATCAAAGCATTTCGTCAGGCGTGGCCTCGCATGATCATTGATGAGGTGACGTGTGCGCCGTTCGTCGAAGCGGCCAAGCGGTATCGTCGCTCGATCAACAAGGAAACTCAAACGCCAGGGCCTCCGGTGCATGACGTGGGGATCTCAGACCTTATGGATATGGGTCGATATTTTGGTTTGATTTATGAGAAAATGACGAACGATGAGGAGCTAAATCAGAGACCGAAGATGCAGATGGCCAGGCCGTTTGATGCGGGGACGGGGCTATTATGACGCATAAGATCTGTAAAGGGAACTATTTTATCCACCATCCTGAATGCGTTCACGGATATACCATGAACGCTCTCACTAAAGTCGAGACCTCGATGATGGAGCGATACGAAACGAAGTGCTGCCATTGTGGCTGGGTCCTGCACTTCTTCGGGATGGAGAAGGAAGCGCGATCATTGGCGCTCAAGATGGGGTGGGAGTTTCTGGAGATGCGAATGCCGCCACGGTCATTCACGGTCAACAGCGTGCCGTGCGTTCATGAGAACCCAACGAAGGAAGTCGCGCTATGTCCACACTGTAAAATCCTAACCAAGGAGACCCCATGCCCGCCTACCGACGCAAGCTAGAAATCATCGACGCCATGCAGTTCACCGATGCGGACAGCGCGAACGCGATTACCCTGTGGTCGAAAGGCCTGATCACGGCGGCTCCCGTGCTGGACATCACAGACCAGAATCCCACCGGACTCTACATGGAATTCGCGGGAGGACAGGTCATCGTCGGCGAGTGGATCGTGGCGAGGCCGGGAGATCTGTTCGAAGTCTTCGCGCCTGGGTTGTTCGAGGCCACCTATGTCGAGGGTGATGCGCAAAATGATCTGCCCAAGACGAGGACGAATCCATTTGGCCTGGAGCGCAGGAAGGCGGACATCGGGCCCAAGGAGCGCCGAGGGCTCATTGGACGCTCGAACGAAGGACTGAGACTGCAAGTGGCACAGCTCACGGAAGAGAAGGCGAGATTGACCGAGCGAATCAATGTCGCGGTGGCGAGCCTGCAGGTGTTGAAGGGGCAAGCGTGATGAAGCGGTATCGAATATGCCGGCAGTGTCGCAAGCGAGTCTACTATGCCAAGACTCCCTCTGATCCCATGGGGCTCAAGCTCTATTGCCAGAGATGTCAAATCTGGTTCACGGTGTCTGATCATGTTCTGCGCGTAAGAGAGTACCATTGTTGAAGGGGGCATGATGAAGCCACGCGGACGATATCGAGGGCCTGGAGTCAGCGCGATGAGAATTCAGGATATCTGGTCGTGTGCTGAGTTGGCCTATTGTGGAGTTGATCTGGCCTCGCCTGGATCTGAGCGAACAGTTCAGGTCCTCGCTACCCCTGATATTCCAGGACGGGAGCATATTTGGGTGAGAGCTACGCACGAAGGGCAAGAAGGCATGAGATTGCGGGCATCTAGAAAGAAACTGCCCCTGGCCACGGTGAAGGACGCCAACGACACGGAGGAGTTCCACAAATATACAGATAAAGCCTACCAGGCAATGTGTGAACTGTGCTCGAACTATCGCGTATATATCCCACAGAAGCCGCCTCACCCGTGGCCAGGGGAAGCGAGATGGACTGGATAACCGGAGCCATGACGGTCCTCGCCATGGAGAGGATTGGCCGGAAGCATTGGGCGGGATGGCTCGTCGGACTCCTCAATCAGGCCCTGTGGGCCTACCTGATCTATTCGAGGGAATTGTGGGGCCTGGCACTGCTGACCGCTATTCTGACGTGGAGATATTCGGTTCATCTGTATCGATGGAAGAAGGAGCGAGCATGAAGATCAGACTGAAGCGCGATCATAGCCGTGAGATCAACGATGTGTTCATGGCGTACCGTGATCATATTCAGACGCGATGGGAGCTATCTAATGGCGAGGGTTCGTATCTCTCGTATTTATCTTCTCATTGGGAGCCAGTCCCGGAGGAACGCTGGGAGAATGTTACGGAGCAGATGCAGCATTCTGAAACCGTCTGCAACAAAACGTACTTCCACGGCAACATCGACGTATTGACCATGGCAGAAGGCTACCGGCTGCGCAAGGTGCACGTAGTGGAGCATATTTTTCATGATTGGGCCTTCATCATCGAGCGGAAGTGCACATAACTGACCCGACTGCGCGGGAGTCAAGTATGTTAATGCCAAGAAAAAGAATTGTACTTTCCCTCTACGTGTGGTATGCACAGATTCGTAATGCCCAATAGCCATGTTCTTCCACAGATTGTCCGATTCTTGGCAGATCTGCAGCAGCGTGGCACTTATGGACAAACGATCATTACCTGGCGCGGCACCGACATCCCCTACATCGAGCATACGGAAAAGTATCTGCCTGGCGGGCTACCGAATACCTCGGCACCCGTCGTGAGCGGTTCTACATAGCGTAGTCGGCGAGTTATCGGAAGCACCGAAGCCCGTTTTCTCTGGTCTCAGCGACCGGGAGAGCGGGCTTTTTTGTTGTCTCACTGGAAAGCGGCATGAAGGGTCTAGCGATCGCAGTACTATCACTCATCTTCGGCGTCGTGCTCCTGTGCGTCGGCATCCTGGCATTTGCTCAAGAACCGCCAGTTCCACCTGTGATCATGAAACGAGGGCTCATCGTCGAATCGTGTGAGGCTGACTTGGTGACGATGGTGACGACCGTGGCCGACTGCAAAACGGTCAAGACCACCCAGCAGTATTCCATCCGTGCCAGCGATAAAGAGCGTATCCGGACCATCCACGTCCGCTGTCAGAACTAACCGAGGAGCCGCCATGATGAGATTACTTCTGCTTATTCCACTGTTCCTGCTCTCGCTCACCTCGATCGCCTCTGCCGACATGCTGCAGAAGATCATCGGCGCACCGGTCCAGGTCGATGTCATTGCGTCCGGGATTGCGACGAACACCACCAGCGGAGTCAGTGAACTCTCGGCGGGCGTCAACGGGAACAAGTCGTTCTATGGCGAAGTGGTCTGCACTGCTGGAGCCTGCACGCAAACGCAGGCCATTTACGGTGTGCACACAGGGACCGCGGCCAACGGCATCCTGATCTGTACGCTCACACTGTCAGGGACGCCTCGGGCTCAAGACGCCTGTCCGGTCGCCACAGCCGCATTCAAGCGCTACTACGTAACTACGACCAACACCACTGGTACAGCAGCGACAGGAGGAGTCTATGTCGGCTACTAACAAACTTCGCTCGGGGCTGTTCATCCTCATCGGTCTGCTCTCGTCCGTTCAGGCCTACGCCACGGGTTCTCTGACTCCTGCCGCCACATCTGTCTCAGGGCTCCCAACTGGTGGAGCCGTCAATGATTGCGTTCTCAACACGGCCCCAGGTGCAGGTACCTGGCAAGCATGCCCAGGTGCAGCCGGAGGAGATTCAGTATCGGTGAACGGCGCAGCAACGGTCAATCCTGATTTTGCTACCACCGGAAGTGATCTCACGCTCACGAACACGGCCAATGTCATCACCTTTACGCTGAAATCTGGCCTGACGATCAGCTCGCCAATTCTCGTCACGCCAGCACTCGGCACACCAGCCAGTGGTGTTGGCACGAACCTTACCGGGATTCCATTCACCGGACTGACCGGATCTGCAACAGATGCTCAGATCCCCAACACCATCACGATCGATCTTGCTACGGTAGCCACGACGGCCAACGCGGGTGATTCGGCGACTTCATTCTTCCCTTCGGGAACCATTGAAGACGCACGTTTGCCCACGTCTATGGCGGACAAGGCCATCACTGGCAGTCTGAATATCCCGCATTCCATCACGCTCCCGGCTACGTGTGTCGTGGGCGATCAATATATGGATACGGATGCCACAACAGGCCAACGGCATTATTTGTGTGAAGCAACGAATACATGGACCCAGCAAGGTGGGGCGGGTGGCGGAGCGCCAACTGGCGCAACGTACATTACACAAACGGCTGACGCGGGGTTAAGCGCAGAACAGGCTCTTGGTGCACTGGGCACTGGTTGCATGGCGTCCACGACCACAACTGGAGTCGTGGCTACGCGCACGATCACTGGCACAGCGAGCGAAATTACCGTCACGAACGGAGACTGTTCTGCTGCACCGACGATCTCTCTGCCGGCTGCGATAGACCTGGGCGGGAAGACATCCTTTGAAGTGCCGAATGCTGCTGCCCCCACGACAAACGTCTTTGGCCAGATTGCGGGCGACAATAACACCTGGGCCGCGAGCAGGGGCACGCTACAGATCTACGACGGCACCGCGAACACCTGGGCCGTGAACGTACTGGCCAGTGACACCCCGGCGAACGGTGAATGTCCGAAGTGGAACACAGGCGGCACGATTACCTGGGAGTCCTGTACGGGCGGATCGGGAACGATCCTGGGGAGCGTTGGCACCACTGACAACGCGATTCCTCGCGCGGACGGGACGGGCGGTGTGACGCTGCAATCAAGCGGCTGTACGATCAGCGATGCCGATATGCTCACCTGTGCCGGTGGGTTTACGGCTGGCACGTCCGGCGCGGGTATCGTAACGATGCTTGAGGGTACTGTTGTGGCAGCCGGCACGAATGCCGGTGAACATAACCTTGGATTTGATTCATCTGATTCGCTGCTCAAGAGCCGTGAAAATGGTGGTTCACTCGTCACTTACTATTCTACAGCCAATGCTCCAACCACGGTAAGCGGGAATGCCGGGACGGCTACGGCGCTTGCTGCGAATCCGACTGATTGCAGTGCCAATCAATTCGCCACGACGATTGCGGCGAGTGGGAATCTGACCTGTGCGGCCCTCGTTGATGCCGACATCCCGAACACCATCACCATCGATCTTGCGACCGTTGCCACGACAGCCAATGCGGGCGATTCGGCGACTGCGTTTTTCTCTAGTGGGACGATTGAAGACGCACGCCTCCCGACCTCGATGGCCGATAAGATCGCAACGGGTAGTTTTCAGGTCCCGAATGCCGCTGCCCCCACAACCGACGCCTTCGGAGAAATTGCCGGGGATAACAATGCGTGGGCCGCCAGTCGTGGCACGCTTCAGATATTCGATGGGACGGCCAATACGTGGGCCGTCAATGTCCTCGCGAGCGACACCCCAGGAAATGGTGAGTGCCCGAAATGGAATACGGGCGGCACGATCACTTGGGAAACCTGCTCGGGTGGTAGCGGAACTGTCACAAACACAGGCGGAAATCTTACCTCGAACTCAGTCGTGCTGGGGGCTGGAACAGTTGATACGAAGGTCGTCGCTGGCATCATCACGGACGGCACCAGCAAGTTAACGCTCGGGGTTGCCGGATCATCAGTCGGGTCAGTTGATTTTAAGAATGCCACATCGGGTACCGTGACCTTGTCTCCTGTCACTGGTGCGCTTGGGACAGTCACGGTCTCGCTTCCTGCGGCAACCGGTACCGTGGCTCTTGTTGCTGGCAATATCGGCGCCGCCACAGCCACTACAGCGAGCGCGAACGACAACGATACCTCGGTAGCGACGACAGCCTACGTGCAGACTGAGCTGACAGCCTACGCAAGCGATGCGGTCGCATTTACCACGAAAACCATTGACTGTGAAGCGACCGGGAACAACTGCACGATTATCCAGCATCGTGGCGGTGATCTAGTTGGCTTAGCGGACGCTAGTACTGTTGGTCATGTGTGGGACTTCGATCCTCTAAGTACAACGTGTACGCCTACAGCGATCACAGGAACCAATCAGAGCTATGGAGTCTGCACATTTCCAGATTCAGATGGAGAGTTCGGGCGGCAGATTGAATTCAGTTTACCGACTGGCTTCACCGGCACCATGGACGCGGATATCTGGTGGAAAACAACGGGAACTGGCAACGCACGGTTTCGAGTGCAGACCATTTGCTATGCGTCTGATGTGGCAGGGGATAGTGCCTACTCAAATTCTACCTATGTAACGGCGGCTGCGGGAACATCAGGCCGATTGGTCAATGTAAACATGCCGAGCATTGTTATCACTGGGTGTGACCCTGGCGAACGTATGGCCCTTCGATTTTCTCGCAACCGTACAGAAGCCAGTGACACCTTGAATGCTGCACTTGATGTGCGACGAGTTATATTTAATATGAGGGTGACACAGTGATGCAATTACAACGGCTCATTGCTCATATTGTTCTACTAGCATCGTTTCTCCTGCCTGCGCAGAGCTGGGCCGCCATCGCCCTGGCGCAGTCATGCGTCACCGGCACGGGCAACCTCACGCTAAACGGGGTGGCGGCAGGCAATACGCTCGTCGCGTTTCAATCGTCGTTCCGTGGGAGCGCCATCACAACCGCTATTGCCGTACCCACTGATACGAACGGCACGTTTGTAGGCGGAATATCCGGTGTAGGGGGACTGTTTCAAGCCAGTACTGGTGTCGCCATCCAAGGAATTTTCTACGAGGTCAACGCTGCTTCTGGCACGCACACGGTGACGTTTGAGGCGAATGGCAGTAACAACAAAACGCTGTGTGAATTTTCTGGTATGGCGACGGCGGACGTACTCGACGTAAGCGCGAACGCAAAAACGGACAATAGTGATATTACCAGTCAGGTCACCGGCACGACAGGGACAACATCACAAGCCGATGAATTGATCGTGATTGCGGTTGCATTGGCAGCGACAGTCGGATCCACTGATGTGACGTTTACGAATCCAGTCTCAGGGTTTACCTCATTACAAGTTGTGCCGAATGATGCAAGCGACATTGCAACATTTCACGCCTATAAAATTGTGAGCGCAACGGGTACGCAAGCCGCCACGTTTAACTGGACGCAGCATGAAACCAGCATAGGAGCGCATGCCGCGATTGCGGCATTCAAAGCCTCTGGCGGTGCATCCCCTGAGACATTTGGCTTCTACAAGCGGAGAGCACAGTGAACTATCTGAGGTTGATACTCTTCTCGCTGCTCCTGACGCTCTGGTTCCTCCCCGCCCATGCGGCCAATCATTATATCCGTGATGGCGGAAGTGGGAGCCTCGCCGGTACTGGGAATTGTGCCGACTGGACCACGACCAACGCCTGTGACGATCTACCGGCAACCATGGTGCGTGGAGACACGTACTACATCGCGGGTGGGAGTTATGGTAGCCATGATTTCAGCGCCTTGGCTGGAACATCGTATGTCTTTCTTCAGAAATCTACGGTCGCCGATCATGGCACCGCAACCGGATGGCTTGATGCATATGCGTCACCGACCGCGGTGTTTTCGTCAACTGACAGTGTGTTTACGGTCCACATGGTCAATCTTTCGGCGGCGGTCTACGCATGGTCGGAACTGTGAGGATACCATAATGATTCGATCTTGCCTCATTGCCGTCCTGGTTGCGCTTGGCTGGGTTGCTTCTGCGCAAGCTGCGGTGCTTGAAACCAATGAGTGGAACTCGCTTGTAAGGCCTGGGTGGAGTGCCAACGCAGCTCCGGTGATCGATAGCAGTATGCCGCCATCTCCGTCAGGTGGATCTGCGCTGAAAATGACCTGTGGCCCATGGACGCAAACGGTCTCACAAAGCTGCGGGCGCGTAGATTTTACTAGCCCCGCAGTCACAGCCGCCAACGATTTATATCAAGGACACTTTATCCGCTACAGCCCCGACTTCATTTTTCATCCGATCGGAACCAAGCTCGATCTGCAATTTATGCGGGATGCGGCGCTTCCAGGGACGACGACAGGAAGGGACAACGTTGTCATCACGATATTGCCGAACGGTAACGGGATGGTTTTTACCGAACAACTTTGGAACGCTCCGCAAACTCAGAATAGATTTATCAACGTATCCAATACTATCTTTCCATTAGTCAGAGATCGCCAGTACTGGTTCGAGTGGCACTTACGACTCAATGATGTTGGGGTGGAGAACGGGATCCTTGAGGTTTGGATCGACGATCAACTGATTATGTCGTACAGCAATATCACCTACCGCACCACCAATAGCCCCTGGGGTATCTTTCAGCATTCGCTGGAGTTCGGCGGTGGCGGAACGGTCACGCTCCCTGTCGCGCAATATGCCTGGTACGACCATACCGTGATTTCGACGACCCGCATTGGGATGCCGACCACTGTTGCTGATACTGCGTCTCCAAGCATTCCGGCGAGTGTTGCCATCAATGGGAGCGTCCTGACGTGGGCCGCCTCAACGGACAGCGGGACAGGAGCCAGCGGGGTCGCCTCCTACGATGTCTTTCGTTGCGGACCCATCCCGTGTACTGCCATCACAGCGATCACGAACCGGAACGTCACGAACTTTACCGACACGACGCAAGTACCCGGTCAATCCTACGCCTATTCTGTCAGAGCCAACGATGTCGCGGGGAATTCGAGTGCTCAGTCTGCTCAAGTGACTCTCTCCATCGCACCCACGACGTTCAAAAACACGCTCTTCGCCGACTCCTTTACTCGCGCAGACAATGCAGATCTTGGCGCCGGCTACGATCCTGGATATCTGACTCCCAATAAGACGAATGCCACGATTATCTCGAACGATGTGCGCGGCGCAGCCACGAACAGCGAAGATCCGAAATCCTACGAGACAGTCAATAGCGTCTCGCTCCCTGGTGCGCAATGGTGTCAATTCACCATGGGGGCCTTCGCTGGCACGGAAGATCGGCGGACCGGATGCTTGGTCCGCGCTGCGGCACCGACGACGATTACGGGTTATTGGTGCTATGCCCGCAAGACCGCGACGAATACTCCCGTGCATAACTCGGCGATTCAGACCCTCCATTCAGGTGGAGCGGGCGACGCACTGATCGCCACGGATTCCACGACGGTCTGGGGACCTGGGGATATCGGGCGTTGTGAGGCGGAGGGCTCGACCATACGGTTTATCCGTATTCCGGCTGGACAAACCGTGAATCTCACGATCGCCACGGCCTCCAATGCGGAATTCTCCACGGGTCGATGCGGCATCAATATGTGGATGAACACGGGCGGCACTCTCGCCAATGCGACGATCACCGATTTGTCATGCGGGGGATTCTCCTCGACCACGACCTCCATCATCACCTTGGATAGCGTCTCAAATTCGGCCACGACGAATACAGCGAACACGATTAGTTTGTCTCACACGATCGGATCATGTAGCAACAGGGCGCTCGTGGTCTCCACGCAAGCACGCGATGACGCCTCGGCGTCAGATACCGCCGTCTCCACTGTCACATTCGGCGGAACAGACCTGACGAAGATCAGGGCCGACCGGATTACGGATAGTGCGCCATCGGCGAATATCGGATCGGAACTGTGGTACATGGTGGCCCCTCCAAGCGGGAGCGCCACGGTGCAAGTGACGTGGGCGGGTGCGTTGTCACGGGTAGGCGTCGGCTCATCCATCTCCCTGTGTGGCGTTAATCAGCTCACTCCGCTCGATGCGCAATCAGGGGCGACGAGTGTATCAGGGACGACCATTTCATCGACCATCACAACCGTTGCAGATAACGCGGCCATCGTCGACACATTTGTGAGTCGGCCTGGATCAGGAGTGTCTGCTGTCGGAGCCGGGCAAACGAGTCAAGTGCTGCGCACGGTAGGATCAACCGTCGATGTCGGTCTCTCGACGGTGCTGATCAAGACGCCGGCAGGCGCCGAAACGATGGACTGGACAAGGGCGTCAGGCAACGCCTGGGCGCACAGTGCCGCCTCGTTTAAGCCCGCCGAAATTACCCCAGTCGTGGCTCCGACCATCACCAGCCTGCTCGTGGACACAACAGGCCTGAACGTGACCCACGGCCCCACAACTTCCACCACAATTCGCATTGTGCGCGGGGATAACGTAGGGATTGCGACCTACAATACGTTCCATGATATCAGCCAATTTCCCGCCGGGAGGTTTACAAAGTCTGGAGGATGGGAGGTCGGACTCGATTATCTATGCGTGCATCCGATCGATTCTGCCGGAACGGAGAACACGGCGACTGGAGCATACGGCTGCGTCAATAATTCCACGGGTCCGTCCGCAGGCTTTTCTGCTCCTCTACGGACCACGCCAGCCGTGTTGAGCAACGCACTCCCAAACACGGTGCTCCCATCAGGCACCACGTCACGGACGATCAGCTTCAACACAGATATACAGGCCACATGCAAGTACGACATTAACGATGTGCCGTATGACTCCATGTCCAACGCCATGACCGTGAACACGCTGGCCGCATCCGCTATCGTGACAGGGCTGACGGATAATACGACTACTCTCTATTACGGGCGCTGCCGATATACGAACCAACTGGGGCAAACTTACGACAATACCTCAAGTATCGTCATTACAGTGCAAGTGGCTGCGGCGCCTTCCGATACCACGCTCCCGTCTACCGTGACCAATCTGTCATGTACGATCACTGGGCAATGTGTCTGGACCGCGGCCACGGATAACGTGGCCATTCGAGGCTATCGCATTTCGCTCTCAACCGATGCGTGCGCCACGTCGCTATTTGTCGCGTCACCAACTTCTCCTGCGTACAACTTCACCTCGCTGGGCAATAACGTCACGTACTGCGCCGTCGTCAGAGCGGAGGATACCAGCGGCAATCTCAGTGCGGCAGACAGCAACCAATACACGTTCACGACTCCTTCAGTCCCGGACGTGCAACCGCCTAGCACCATGACGAATCTGCATATCTGCGATGTCGCGTTCTCGCTGTCACAGCTCTGCTATGACCAGCCCACGGACGATCGAGGGCCGATTACCACGACCATTCAAGGGTGCTATACGGCATCCTGCACTAACTTTACCATCGTGGCGCAAACCTCGTCAGGCGTGAATTCCTTGATCGTCCCGATTATCCAGGGCTCCGTGAATCGGTTCGTGGGCTACCATAGCGACGGGACCAATCGCTCCGTTGCCGATTCAAACATCCTGGAGTTTACGCCACAAGTCGGCGCCACCACAGCAGGGGTCTGCAACTGTAGGAATAAAAACAGTGCAAACTAATCAACTCGACGAAAAACTGCCCGAGTCGGTCCTCGCGTTATTGAAGGGCGAGAAGGACACGTCGCTGACAGATGGTCAACTCAAGACCATCGAAAAGACCATCATCGACATTCGCAAGGAGCACATCACCTACCGGCAACAGTCTGGCTGCGAAGATATTTTTAAGAAGTATGAAGAAGCCTACATTGGGATGGACAACGCGAACCGGCATGAGTTCAATGGCCATCGGTTTCAGGTTCCACTCACGATGGACGGACCGCTCCGCGAGGAGAAGCGCGACGAGAAGGATACACGCTCCACGCTCTACGTTCGGCTCACGTCTCGCTACGTTGACGCGGGCAAGGCGAAGGTCTGCGAACTCCTGATTCCTCCAGATGAGAAGTCCTACCTCTATAGGCCGACGCCCATTCCGAGCCTGATCGATCAACAGGACAGTAAGAAACCGGTCCTGCTCCCTGACGGCTCTCCCGCTGAACGGGACGCCACGCCCAGCGAACAGCAATTGCTCCCGATGCCTCTGCCGACCACGTCTGATCCGAATGCCCCACCACCACTGCCGCCAGGGGTGCCATTAGTCGAAGGCGATTTGGCGATGGAGCAGATGTCGATTGCCAGGAAGAAAGCGAAGAAGGCGGAAAAGCGTGTGGACGATTGGAAGCTCGAAGCGAACTATCCAATGCACATGCGCCGGGTGATTGCAGACGCGGCCCGTCTGGGTGTCGGCGTGATGAAGGGGCCGTTCCCCTGTATCCGTAAAGCCATGGCGATCACGAAGAGTCCAGTGTTGGACGACAGGGGCCAGCCGGTCATGAAGGACGGGAAGCCCGTAGAGAAAACCGTGCTCGCGTTCGAGGAAAAGCTCTGTCCGGACTGGGAAGCGGTCTCACCATTGGACCTGTTCCCATCCAGTTCATGTGGTGAGAATGTCAGGAACGGGCCATGGCTGTTTCATCGGGCTCGCCTCTCGCGCAAGCAGATCGAAGAACTGGGAGCACTGCCCGGCTATATTAAAGCCTCGATCACGCAAGTCTTAGATGAAGGACCGAACAAGGTACTCGTAGATTCTGAACAGAATAATCCACGCGCCACATATCAGGACCTCCGCTATGAGGTGTGGTACGGATACGGGTCACTGACTCGTGATGAATGGCATGCCGTTCAGGATGCAGGGGACTATCCCGACGAGGAGCGGCCATCCAAGCTCCCGGAGCATCAGCATTCCGTCTATGCGATCGTCACGCTGATCAACGATTGTCTCGTGTACGCCTCAGTGAATCCCCTCAAGTCCGGCACTATTCCGTTCTACACCTTCTCCTGGCAGGACCGTCCTGGATCGTGGGCTGGCGTGGGCGTCGGTGAGCAGGTCGACACGGCACAGAGGATGCTCGTCTCGGCGATTCGAGCCATGATCGATAACCTGGGCATCTCAGCCGGCGCCCAGATCGTGATCGACCGCGATACGATTTATGCCATGGACAACAACGACACGGTGATCTATCGCAACAAACTGTGGGGGAAGAAACCTGAATGCGACGATGTGAATAAGGCCTTTGCGATCTTTCAGATCCCGAACATCACGCGGGAGATACTGTTGGTTGTTGAACAGGCCTATAAGATCGCCGAAGACTCCTGCAACATTCCGCTCATCAGCCAGGGTCAGTCGGGCAATACCACGCCGGACACCTACGGCGGACAAAAGCTCCAAGACAACAATGCGAATCAGCTCCTGCGTCAGATCGCTGTGACGTTCGACGATCAAGTGACTGAACCGGAGAGCAAGGCCACCTATGAGTGGTTGCTACTTGATGAGGACGTGCCCGAAGATGAGAAGGGCGATTTCCATATCGACGCCCGTGGATCGCTGGCGCTGGTGGAGCGAGCTATTCAGGACCAAGCCGCCGTCGAAGTGCTGCAGCTGGTGGCGAAGTCAGGAGATGTGCTCGGTCTCGATCCGAAGCGTGCCGCCGTGCAATACCTCAAGTCCAGACGCCTCAATCCTGAAGATTACCAGTTCACCAAGGAAGAGCAGGCGCAGCGGGCGAACCAACCGCCGCCCAAGCCGCCACAGCTCCAGGTGGCTGAGGTCAAGGCGCAAGTCGATATGAAGAAGGCGGAATTAGATCGGGACCGCGATACGGTCTACGTGGAGGCCGAGGCGAAACGCACACAGCAAGAATACGAAGCGAGGATGCAGGAGTTGGCGGTCAAGCGGGAGATCGAACTGTTGAAGTATGCCAACGAACAAAAGATTTCTCTGATGCAGGTCAAGGCAGATTTGGCCTCTGATGCGCTCAAGATGAAAACTCAAAAGGAACTCTCGATGATCTCTGCCGGCATGAAGAAGAGTACACCTGAAATGGAGAATCCTCCAACTGAGCCTGCCGGTAAAGCCGCGCCGGGGGAGAGTTTTCAGGCATGAATGAGGTCTGGAGGCTACCAGGGCGACGACGAAGATTGAAGTGCCAGAAGAGACGGCATGGAGTTATTTGGCAAAAGTTATCGCATTACAGCAAGAAGCAGTGCCGATGGTGCGGGGAAGTCTGCAAGCACGGAGCTGAGATGGAAATAGGACGCATTGAGCTATTTCGATTTATAACAGATGCGCGATGATGGACAGATTGAGATGGAGGAGCCGGGATCGGAACCACCTATGCCTGAACTGAAACTTGCCCTCGCCGTGGTCTGTGCCGCGCTCTTCGATTGCCGACGAGGGTCACGAAAGACGTACAAGTATGAGAAGCAAGCACTGCGGAACTATCACGAACTTATAGCCGATGAGGCCAGGGACTTCCTGCTACGCCGGCTGAATGATCCGGAGAACCTGTTTGGCGAGATCTTGCGGTATTACGGCATGAGTCCGTTGACGAAGGAGCGCATTGCCAGCCTGGTACGACTCCGGCCCACGAGGTGCCGGCGACATGGGACGCGGGACAAGATCGTCCAGGCAAAGATGATTCAGGAGGAGGTGTTAGCGTCATGACACAGATACCCATTGTGCTGAACGAAGCCGAGAAGGGCTCTACCACGGGGCAGAAGTTCTTGACCTTCATCAACCAGGAACTGTTCAGACTGCGAGAACGCAATGATGGTCCCATGGAGCATGAGAAGCGCGTAGAGCTGATAGCCAAGATTCAAGTCTATAAGGAATTGCTCAAGCTATACGACAAACCGGTGATCGTGGAGATCCCGAAATTCTGATGATCGTCTTATCCACCAAACGTAAACAGCGCATTGACGACGTGCTCGCCAATATCCCGGCACGCATTGGTAAAACGGTGGTGACAATTGAAGTCAATTGTGGTATGGCAGGGAAGGTGAATGCGATGAAATTGAAATACTTTACTGAGGAAGACGTACAGGAATGATTCCACGTAGATAACAGAGCCTAATCCCGGCAGATTGTTCGAGGAACGGCGGTCTTTCCCTTTTCGGAGGGGGAGACCGCTTTTTTCGTGCTCACAACCAGGGACGCCGCCGAACGGCCACGGCCCAATGATAGTGCCCACCGCAAGGCCGGCACTCAGGAGGACCCGATGACGACCGCCACAGAGGAACAGACTTCAGCATTGACCACTGCGGAAGCGGAGGCCGAAGAAGAAGCGGCATTTGCCGGCACGACCGACATGCCCACGGGTCTGGAGACGGACACGCCGGTACTCGATCAGGCCGACACGCCATCCACTGAGACGGCAGAGACATCGGAGGAGACGTCTGAACCAGAGTTCAAGGCCGCCAGGATTTCCGACGAAGACTTTCAGAAGTTGCTGTCGAAAGCTACCGAGATCGATCAGATCAAGGCCGCGATCGAGCAGCGATACAACGGTCTGGGCGGAAAGATCGGCGGGATTGAACGGACATTGACAGAGCTGCGGACTGGAACGGGCAAGAAAGCGGAAGTGTCGCGTGACGATATGAAGGAACTCCTTGAGGAGTTTCCTGAATTCGGCGAACGGACGATTACCGGCTTGAACCGTGCCTTCGCGAAGCTCCATGTAGGCGGTGGCTCCTCAGGTCTCACGGCTGAACAGGTCGAGGAGATCGTGGAACACCGAGCCGTCACGAAAGAAATCTCGAGACTGGATAAGAAGCAGAAGGATTGGCGCGGCATCGTGGGGTTGAAAGACCCGGTGACGCAGCAATTCCCTGACACGGCCTACCGACGATGGCTGGCCTTGCAGGATGCAGAGTATCAACACGAAGTGAGCAATTCAAATGATTCCGAGGAAATACTCGAATCGATCACGAAATTCAAGTCCTACGTGGCGTTGAAAACCACTCCCGCTCCCAAGCCTCCGGCTCCGGTATCAGCGCGTGAGCGAGAGCTGCGCCGTGCCGTGCAGCCAAGGAGCGCAGGAGGGGGCACGGTGGCGACGAGCCCGCAGGACGAAGAGACCGCGATGCAAGAGGCCTATAAGGCCGAGCAGAAGCGGAACTCGTAACGGAAAGGACACACTCCCATGGCCACAGCATCGTATCAATCCATTTCGCAGCGTGTCGGGAAACAGAAGGGTGAAATACTGGCCCATGCGACTCCTCAAGAGTCCTTGGCGCGTGACGGGCGGAACGTCAAGATGGAGAAGAACCAGGGTGATACCTACATCGCTCGGCGCTTCCTAAACTACGGGGCAACTGCAACCAATTCGACCACGCAGAACCGCTATTTCCAGAACGGCACCGGCGATCGTGGGGCAGCCGTTGTCCAGGCCCATCAGACCCAGGATGGCGTGACAGTGACACCGGACACGCTGACCCCGGTGGACTTCCCAGCGATCATACAGCAGTACTCCTGCCTCTATGGCTACACCGACAAGATGGCGCTCCTCCACGAGGACGACATCCCTGGTGAAATGAAGCGGCAGAATGGCGAGCGCATGGCCTTCGTCAATGAGCAGATCCTGTACGGTGGGTTGCGGGCGTGCACCAACGTCTATTTTGGTGGTGCGGGCACGACCATCGCCACCGTCAACGGCAAGATCACACTGCCGGTACTCGACAAGATCTCCGTCAATTTGGTGGGGAACCATGCCAAGCCCATCAATAAGATTCTGTCCGCAGGACCGAATTACGGGACTGAGGCGGTGTTCAATTCGTTCAATGTGTACGCGAACTTCTCCGCTGAGCCTGACATCAGGAAGTTGGATGGGTTTGTGCCGGTCGAGAAGTACGCACAGGCGTCAAAAGCCATGCCGAACGAAATCGGGAAGGCTGGGCGCTTCCGGTTCATCATCCATGCGGATCTGCCTGAATTGCAGGACGCGGGAGCGGCGATCGGTGCGCTTGGGCTGAAGTCAACGACCGGTACCCTCATCGATGTATTCCCCATCATCATTACGGCTCAGGATGCCTGGAGCCAGATTGCGGTGAGAGGCACGGCGGCCATGGATGTCACCTATATCAAGGTCGGCACCAAGTCCGGCGCAGATCCATTCGGACAGCGGGGCTATGTCGGCGCCATGTGGTGGAAGGCCGTCATGATCGAAAACCACGGATGGATGGCCGTCCTTAACGTGGGCGTCACCGCCCTGTAATTGGGCGTCGATCTTACACTGTAGAGGAAGGGAGTACGTCCATGGAGAATCCAGTATCACTCATACTTAGCGGGATTCCTGATCTGTCTATTCGCAAGGCGGTGAAGACCGTGCTTGACGCATTGGCCGATCGGGCATCTTCGCGCATGCTCAAGGACCCCGCACTGACATTTACCGCGGCGGCTGCGCTGTCGAGGACTAGTGTCGTGAGTCACTTAGTCGTTGACGGCAAGCTGGCAACGATTGGACAACCGATAAATATGCCGGCGCTGGTCGGCACAGTGACGAACGCGAAGTTCAATGTGTTCGTCTACTTTCAGGACTCAGCCGCCGTAAGGACAGCGGTCATGGGGATTGAAGGCGCGTCATTAGGCGCGATCATTTTCCCACCGATGCCCAAGCAGAAAGCGGTCATCGGGATGCTGATTATCAACCCAACAGGAACAGGAAACTTTGTCGGGGGCACCACGGCGCTCGACGACGCGACCGTCGTCCCGAACGCAGTTCATCTTAGCGGAGTCGCAGGGTTCGACCCAACAATCATGTTGGGATAAGCCGAGTGTTTCTGACGATTATTTGACGAAGGAAGGAGAGACTCATGTTCACGAACATTCTCCCAGACGGGACATTCTGCACCACAAAAGCCGGGCTGGCGGTCGGTACCACGACCACCTTGACCACGACGGCCACCCAGCTCTACGGCATTAAGGGTGTGGCCTACACCAAGGCCGCAGTATCCAATGAAGCCACGCCGACGCTTGATAGCTTGACTGGCGTGGCGTTCCTGCCAGTGCCAGTCGGTTCAGGCAGTGAATTCACGATATGCCGTGACTCTGCAGGAGCCCTGAAGGCCGTACAGGGTCAGATTGTGACCTTGGATGTCAACAACGCGTTCGTCCTTCGGCCTCAGATGGCGCCCATCCCGGACACCATCTGTCCGATTGGCTGCGTCACGGTCAAGGTCGGCACGACAGGGGCGAATTGGACGTTTGGGGCTAGTAACTTCGCAGGTCCTCCTACTGGAGTCGCGTTTGTGTTTAACGACTTCATTGGTGGCGTGCCTGATCGACCGGTTGCGTAATCCGTTCCGTCCGCTGTGCCTGGAGGGGTCTCATCCGAGATCCCTCCACCTTCATTCTCTAACCGAAAGGACTCCTCATGTCTGCCGCGACCATGAAACCACCGAAGAAAACACCCATTGTGCGCATGCCTGGCGAGTCATACGAGGACGCTCCCGCTATTGAGGTGGGCGTGGGACGGGCGAAGAGGGAGGGCATCACCACGGACGATGTTCCCGTACAGCAAAAGGACGATTTTTCGTTTCCGCTCCATGACCCGTTCCAGCATCCTGGCCATGAAATCATCAAGTCTCCAGAACAGTTACAAAAGGAATACGCCGACGCGCTCGCCTTTGCGGATGAGCCGATCGGCATCTACATCCTCCCATCGAATGAAAAGTACGGATCGAAGACGGTGCCATGTTGGGTGCGTGGGAAGGGGATTGAACTCTGGGACCAGCGTGTCGGACGCTGGTACGAAGTAGGGGAGGCTCCTAGAGGCCAAGAGTTTATCACGAAGCGAAAATATGTGGAGGTCTTACTGCGGAGTAAAACGGATGCGAAGACGACTCAGGTGATTGAGCATCCAGGTCAAGAGCCAGAAAACAAACTCATCACTGATACCGCGTGCAATTATCCGATCCAGGTCTGGAAAGATCCGAACCCCAAGGGGCGCGAGTGGTTCAATCGGATGGTCAGCTTTCGCATGTAGTCATGCCCTGGTGCATGAAATGTCCAAGGTGCCAGGCGACGATGCAAAAGCAGCGGCCTGAAGACGAGTGGATCTGTTGGCAGTGTGGGTGGGAAAGCGTGATGGAGGAGCGACGGCGTGATGGACGTTGAAGCGATGATGATCGACGAAGAAGGCGAGAAGCTGAAAATGTACCTCGACACGAGGGGGAAATGGACGGTGGGCGTTGGACACAACCTCAGCGATAAACCGATCTCGCAATCCGTCTCTCGCATGATGTTCATGGAAGATCTTTCTGACGCGATACAGGATGTGCGGCATCTGTGCTCTGTTTATGATGAGTTGAGCCGCCCGCGCCAACTTGTGTTGATTAACATGGCCTTCAACTTGGGCAGGGCAAGGCTCAGTAAGTTTGTGCATTTCCTTGATGCGCTCCATCGATACGACTGGGACGAGGCGGCCAATCAGATACTTGACAGTGAGGCCGCGCGAGATCTCCCGAGTCGATATGGACGGTTGTCGAAGATGATGCGCCAGGATGTGAGCGAATGGGTATAAAAGTAGCAGGACCGATCTATCACTGCCAACATTGTAAGGAGACCTACCTGTTTAAGCAGCATGACGTAGCGAAGTGCCAACAGCAGAAAGGTTCAGCATGCTCGACCCCGCAAAAATAGATTGGTGGGATACGTTTGTTGGCGCAGTCGGCGGGGCATTTATGGCCGTCATTGGTCTGTTCGGCTGGTTCGGGAAAAAGATAGGGGCTGTGCATGCCGAGATAGAGGAGCTGAAACAAGAGCAATCTGAGTGTCGAGAATCCAGAGGCACGCAGCTCTTTATGCACGAGGAAAATACGAGACGGTTCAATTCCCTGGAAGAGGGCAATCGGCAAATTCTCAAGATCCTGCTGGAGAGGAGTAAGTAGCCATGGACTTTGATTGGAAAGCTATCGTGAGAACAGTCGCCCCTGGAATTGCCAGCGTGTTTGGGACTCCTCTTGCCGGGATGGGCGTCACGGCGATTCTCAACGCCATCATACCGCCAGACGCGCCACAGCCCGAAGATAAAGAAGCCTACCTTGTGCAGGCATTGCAGGGTGCGACGCCTGACATGCTGATGAAAATGAAGCAGGCCGATCAGCAATTTGCGCTAGATATGAAACGGTCAGGAGTGGATCTTGAAAAGTTTCTCGCAGAGATTGCCTTGAGGAATACAGAAGGCGCCAGAAACATGAAGGTCGCGTGGCTCCAGTCAAGCAAGTGGGACTATGAGCCAATCCTAGCCTTGCTCATCCTGTGCGCCTTTGGTTACGCGGAATACTGGGTGTTTGATTATGTCATGCACTCCACAACACCGATGGACGCCAACAAGGCGATGCTCGTTGGGAAAATGCTGGGAATGGTTGACGCCGCTCTCTTCGCACTCGTGTATTTCAGGTATGGCACATCAAAAGGAAGCGAACGGAAAACAGAGATTTCGGCGCAACAGAAGGCCATAGAAACCACGGCGGCGAAGTAATGGCGAAAACATTTTGCACTGGCATTCCGCGCATGAAATTGCAGGTAGAAACCTGTTGCGAGGGACACGACAAGGCCTATCACGGATCAGGGTTGACCAGGAAGCAAGCGGATGACGCGCTGTACGCCTGCCTTGTGCAAGAGCGACCGAAGTTTGCTTATGCAGCCTGGGTTATCGTGAGAACCTTTGGATGGATGTTCTATAAGGGAGCATGAAGGCATGCCTGATATAGCCTACGTCGGACAAGGGGTCGGGTCATCGTCCCCGACGACTAATACCGTGATTACGCTGCCCACTGGGAGCATGCAGGTCAACGACTTCATTGTCATTGCTGCTGCTGTTGGAGATACCGCCGACAATGGATTAGCGGCGCCGACTGAGGGTGGCTACACCGATGTCTTGGAGGTCAGCGACCTCTATTCCAACGATGTCAACGATGTGAACCTTGACCTCTACTATCGCTACTGGGATGGCGTGCAAACGACCGCGACGTTCGCCAATGCAGGAGGCAGTAACGCCAGTAACGTGGCGACCTGTTACGTCTTCCGCAATGTGGCGTTGGTGGCTGAGGGTGGCCCATTCAGAGCAGCCCCAGTGACAGCGACCGGGATCAACAGCTCCAATGCCGATCCACCGTCCATTGCTACGGGCACAGGTGATGCCGTCGTCATTATCGGCGCGACGGGACATACTGGCGGAGCGACCGCAACCTATACGAACCCTGCGAACTACACCACGAATCCCGCTGTGCGTGCCCACAATGACACCATCGACTGCTTGATGGGCATGGGGTATCGACTCAGCGGATACGCGAACCCGGAAAATCCAGCGGTCTTCACCGCTGCCACCATAGGCACAGCCGCCGATAATGCGTGGGCCGCGATTTCACTCGCACTCAAGCGTCGGCCATTTACCGCAGCAGTCACCGGGACCATTACGAACTCCGCACTTGAAGCCGATATAGTGGCGGGCGGGAAAACGGCCATTCTCACCTTGACCAATGACGAGTGGATCGCGGCGGGAGCCGGGTCGTTTGACTTGCAGCGTGATGAGATTATCGCCGCGTTCGATTCGGCGCAGTCTGAAGCGACAGGGTGGGATCTCGTCCCGAAAGCGACGCAAAGCCTCGGTGGAGTCGTGCGCACGTCAAACACCGTCGTGACCATTACGTGGGACGCCTTTCCGACCTATAACATTACCGCACAGGAAACCATCACCGTCACCGTGCCGGCTTCAGCGATTCTCGGTACCGCCGAGAATACTGTGGCCACGCCGACCTTCACGGTCTCGACACCAAGCTCTGGCACGCCAGACTATTACAATAGGATGATGCGCTGATGGATGGATATTTACGACAATCAACCGCTTCGCAAATCAAAACAATCGGGGCGTTTGTCGATGATACGGATTTCAAGACTTTGAAGAATGCCCTCTCCATCGCTAATACTGACATCAAGATCAAGAAGGATGGGGCGGCGTCCGGCAATAAGAACTCCGGTGGAGCCACCGCTGACGGCAGCGGCGGGCTGTACCATCTCACGTGGGACGCCACGGATACCGCGACATTAGGGCAGTTATTTTACTCCATCAAGGTTGCTGGGGCGCTTGTGGTCTTCGGGAGCTATACGGTACTCGAGGAAGCCGCCTACGACACACTGTTTGCGACTGGGGCACTTCCGGCAAGTACGACGAATATCACCGCTGGCACGATTACCACTGTCGGCACCGTGACAACCTACACGGGCAACACTCCACAAACTGGTGACGCCTTTGCACGACTGGGTGCGCCTGGAGGTGCCAGTGTGAGCGCCGACATTCTGGCGATTGACAATTTCGTAGATGACCTGGAAGCACGTATTGGCACGCCGACCAACCTGGGGAGTGGGGCCACGCTATCGGCGAACTTGGTCGATATCGAAGGGCAGACAGACGACATTGGCGTGGCAGGGGCCGGACTGACGAACATTGGCACGATTGCCACCGTGACGAACTTAACAAATCTCCCCAGCATACCGGCGAACTGGATTACCGCGGCTGGCATAGCGACCGGTGCGATTGACGCGGATGCGCTCGCGGCGGATGCCGTCACGGAAATATGGGCAGGTTCAACAGCGCCTACGGCGGCAGCCATTGCTGTTGCCGTGCTAGATGTTGATATGACGGCCCATCAAACGCAGGGCACTCTTGGTCAAGCGATCGGCGACCCTGCGGCTGACACCAACACGATCTATAAGGCCGTTGTGAGTGATGCGACGGGGGCGACTGTCGGAATTGATGTGGTCGCCGTGAAGGCTGACACAGCGTCAATACAAGCCGATACCAACGATCTACAGGCTCGTGTACCGGCAACCCTTGTGAGTGGTCGGATGGATGCAAGCGTGGGAGCGATGGCAGCGGATACGCTGACCGCTTCAGCCTTGGCAACTAGCGCAGTCGATGAACTGGTCGATGGTGTATGGGACGAGGCAATTGCCGGGCATTTAACGGCTGGTAGTACTGGGGCTGCATTGAATGCGGCTGGCGGATCTGGCGACCCATGGGCAACGGCTATCCCAGGCGCATATGGCGCAGGAACGGCAGGAAAAATACTTGGCGACAATATTAACGCGACGATTTCAAGTCGCGCCACTCAGGCTAGCGTCGATACCGTTGACGATTTGATTGATACCGAAGTCGCAGCAATCAAGACGGTTGTTGACGCAATACTCGTCGACACCGCAGAGATAGGAGTCGCAGGGGCAGGGTTGACCGCCATCAATCTCCCTGACCAGACCATGAACATTACGGGAGATATTACCGGAAATCTGTCTGGCAACGTGGGCGGCAACGTGGTGGGCAGTGTCGGCAGTGTGGCGACGGGTGGGATTGCGGCAGCCTCGCTCGCGACGGCGGCCAAGCAGGACATTGCCGACCATGTACTGGATAGGAATATGGCGACTGGGACGGATAGCGGGACAGATACCACGGCAGTACGGACGCTCAGGCAAGCGGCCAGAGTCCTGAGGAACAAAACGACCATTGCCGCAGGAACCGCCACGGTGACGAAGGAAGATGATGTCACGACTTCATGGACCGCAGCCGTGACAACCACAGCGGGCAATCCGATCAGTGAGGTGAACCCAACATGAGGATGATCAAGCGGTGGATGGTTGGCTTGGGTGAATGGCTGGTCTACATGGGCAGAGAGCCGGTCGAAGGCGGGAACGACGCCTTGCTTGATCTGGCCCGTATTCTTACTGCACGGCAAGACAAGAGCTGGCCCGACCGTGACGGCGAATGCAAGCGGGCGGCAGTCTATCAGCAGCTCACGAATAGCTACCCGCTCCGCAGTAAACGTGAGGTGTCACGGGCCATTGAGGATGCGCTATGTGGCGAGTGATGGCCTTTTGGGGGTGGACGGATGGGGGTGGGGGTGGCGGCGGGGGCGCGTCGTTCCCGATGCTGAAGCTGAGTCATGCGCTTGGATTACGAATAGGATAACCACATGTCTGAACGTGCAGATACAGACCTGACGCAATCCACGAGACGAGCCCAACTGGTTACGCCCAACGATGGCACCGTCTTTCCTGCGCCGACACGCGGACTCTATATTGGCGTGGCTGGATCAATCCGTGTGATGCATGCGGACGGCGTTGTGGCGACCGACTATCCTGTGACGGTGGCAGGGTCTGTGTACCCATGGGCCGTCAAGCAAGTCTTTGCTTCAGGGACCACTGCGGACAGTATTGTGGCCCAATTTTGAGAGGAATAGCATGAAAGCACTCATCGCCTGTATCCTGCTCCTCTGTAGTCTGGTTGCCACTGAGGCGTTCGCCTGTCAGAAGTACGCGTCGAACGTCCAGGACAGTTCTGGAAACTTGCTTGGCGGGGTGTCTGCCACCGTCACAATCTTCGGCTCCGCGAGCCTCGCCACCATCTATTCCGACTCACTGTGTCAGGCCACGATCGCCAACCCGCTCACGACCATGACGGACGGGAGCTATAGCTTCTATACGGACGATGGGCACTTCACCATCACCTTTCTAAAGGCCGGTTATGTCATTGCGACCGTGGAAGATATCACGATCGTTGAGCCGATCGGGGCCAACATCAAGATGGTGTCTGAGTTTTCGACTCCTGACAATATCTGCGCGGCGACGACCGGGGCGATTGCGTCCACCGCGTCCACTGTGCGCACGATCTGGGTCAATGCAGCCGTGGCCTGCACGGTCACGTCAACCGCTCCATCGACCGTCAGTTGGGTGTTTGTCGGCAAGGGCAGCGTGAGCGTGTCCTCGACGAAAACGCTCACGATTAATGGTCCAGTCATGAATCTCACCGATCATGCGGTATGGATTGGGTCGGGTACGACGGTCTTCGGAGTCGGTGCCGGAGTGGATCCGTACGGTAAGCCAGGGTTCGGTGGGTCCGTCACCTATTCAGCCTCCATGACGATTGACGCCTCACTCGGCACCACGTTTACGATTACGCCAAACAACGGCACAGCATTCGCCGTGGCCAGCATCACACGTCCATCCTTCGGCAGAGAGATTGGGATCAATATCATCAATACGACTGGCGGAGCGCTTGGCGCCGGGACGTTCACATGCTGCAAGGCTGCCGCATGGACACAGCCCGCCACTGGATTCAATCGATGGATCTGGTTTCGGTATAACGGATCGGTCTGGCAAGAGGCGGGAAAGCGAAGCGCCTCCGACATCCCGAACTAGGAGAGACCATGCCCGATATTGCCGTACCCGTAGCACCGAATACGCGAGTCAAGACGCTACTTGATATGGTGCGACGCTGTGCCTTTGAGTGCGGCGTGTCCAAAGATCCCGTCAATCAGATCGAGTCGGTGGTCGACGCGACGGAAGATATCGGTCGCATTACCGGGTGGATCATCAGCGCGTGGCGCGACATTCAGGACCTTGAGAAGAACTGGAAGTTCATGCGCCGGTCCTGTTCATTCGAGACCGTCGCCGGACAGTTCGAATATACCGCGGTGCAATGCGGCATCACAGATAACACCTGGGGGCGATGGGAACTGCGTTCGTTCCGCAACTATCTGACGGATGGTGGAGTCAATGGCGAAATGGCGATGGACTGGCTGGACTACGATACCTGGCGCAACGTCTATCAGCTCGGCTCCTATCGCAATGTGACGACGCGCCCGTTTGTCGTGACGGAAATGCCCGATCTCTCATTGGGGCTTGGTCCGACCCCACTCGTTGGCTATACCGTCCTTGGAGATTATTACGCTGCCCCAAAAGATCTCGACGCGGACACTGAAGAGCCCGTCCTGCATGCTCGCCACAACCGCATGGGCATTGTTGGCCGCGCAATGATGGAATATGGCGGGTCGGAGGGAGCGCCTGAAGTCTTTGCGCGAGGGCAGATTTTGTATAAGAATTTCATCTCCCGTCTCAGGCGCGACGAATTACCATCTATCGGTTGGGGTGGACCGCTCGCATGATGACGAAACAACAGGCCATGCCGGCTCCGCAAACCAAGTACGATGTCGTGGAGCTTGCCGGTGGACTCGACCAAGTGACGCCACGGCTCGCGCTCAAGCCCGGTGCCGCTCGGCGCATGAGTAACTACGAATGCCGGATCAACGGCGGATACACCCGCGTCACGGGCTATGAGCGATACGATGGGCGAACCAGCCCGTCATCCGTGACCTATAAACTCCTCCCTATGCCGACGTTCCTGTCTACTCCTACCGTGGGGCAGACGTTGACGGGCGTGGCCTCTGGATCGACCGGCACTATCATTGCGGTGGGATCGAATTACGTCGTGGTCGCGAAAGTTCTGGGTTCTGGGTTTCAGCCTGACGAACTCACTGAAGTCTCAGGTGTCGTGATCGGCAAGATTGGTCCTCAAGTCGTGCGACTTCCCAAGCGGACACGCAAGCAGTACACCAACCTTGCCGCCGACGTGTATCGATCACTGATAACTGCAGTCCCTGGAAGCGGTCCTGTTCGTGGTGTGTTCGGGGCGATCTTCTACGGCGAGTTTGGCGTCTATGCCTTCCGAGACGAAGTGGACGGGAGCCATTGCCGACTCTACAAGGCGTCTTCTTCAGGGTGGACAGCGATCAATGCCGGATTAGAAATGTCGTACAAGAACGGTACGAATGCGGACGGACCCCCACCTGACGGCAGCGTGGCATCGTTTGATCTATTTGTATCTGGCAACTATGCCAACGTCGTGTGCCAGCGTATCATCACGGAGTCTGGGAGTTGGATTGCTGGAACGGCCACTGGCCGAGTCATCATGGACAGCTATGTGACGACGAGCGGTGGGCCGTGGCCTATTGGAAGTGGCACCTTTAGCCCCACGTCATACCCGACGCAAATGGTGCAACTGCCAGGAGGAGAGTACGAATTCGACTATGCAAACTTCTACGGTCGCGAGACGCAAGCGCGTATCTATGGGTGCGATCGAACCAATCGAGCCTTTGAATTCGATGGCACCGTCTTCGCGCCCATTTCCATCTTTCCCGTGACGCCGTCGAATTTTGCCATCACTGTCAGTATAGACGAGCGAGACAGACCGACGCACATTAAGGCCCACAAGAATCATCTCTTCCTTGCCATTGGCAGTTCATTCTTGCACTCAGGTATTGGCGAGCCATTCACGTTTACGGCGATTGCCGGAGCGGGCGAGTGGGATACCGGACAAGAAGTGACAGGGTTCCAAATCCTTCCAGGATCGCAAGACTCGGGGGCGATGGCGGCCATGGGACGCAATCAAAACAAGATCTTCTACGGCTCCGCACTCGCAGGGCCGCAGCCGTTCAACCTGGTGAGCTTCCAATCGGACACAGGGGCAAGCCCCAATACGATTCAAACCATGGATCGCGTGTATTACCTGGACGATCGAGGCGTGATCGATTTGCAGGCGGCACAGGTCTACGGGAATTTTACCGCGGCCACGATTACTCGCCTGATTCAACCATTCATCGAACTGAAGAGGGGTCGCGCGTCCTGCTCCACAGTCCATCGTGGCAAGAACCAGTATCGTGTGTTCTTCAACGATGGCACCGGTCTCTATATCACGATCGCCAACGGCAAGGTGATCGGCAATGCGACCGTTGCGTTCCCGCATGTGATCCACTGCGCCTGGTCGGGTGAGGATCAGAACGGGGCTGAGCATGCGTTCCTGGGGAGCCGAGATGGATTCGTCTATGAAATGGAACGCGGGACCTCGTTCGACGGTGAGGCGATCGATGCCGATCTGCTCTTGAACTGGAACACGATGGGCACCCCAAGACAGCGCAAGGCTCTTCGCAGTGCCAACCTGGAATTCTCAGAGGATACCGACCACGTGGAATTGATGTTCGGCGCCAGGTTCGGACCTGAAGTCACCGCCCATCATCAGGACGACGAATCGTTGCAGGTGTCTGAGACGGAACTTGACATGCAGTGGGATCACTTTACGTGGGGCAAGTTCTACTGGGACGGGCATATCGTCGCCATGGACATCGATGTCAAGGGGACATCAGAACGAGTGCAATATGTGCTGAAATCGAGTAGTGATTATCTAGAGCCGTACACAATCACGTCGATCATTACCCGATACTTTCCCAGGAGAGGATCGAGATAAATGTCAAGCGAATGGTACAATCATTCAGGGTATCCGGCCAACTCCGACGAAGGGCAGTCAAGCGATCTGCGGGCTGAACTCCTCGCCCTTCAAGCCGCCTTCGATAAAATGCCGGCGCTTCTTGGCAAGGGCAATGCATTGGTCGTGGTCAACCCTGGCGGGACAGGGCTGACCTCTCTGCCGGTATCCATCGGGGTCTATGCGCCAGTCTTCACCTTTGGGGTGAACGGGAACCTGAACATCGTCTACTCCGTGCAGGACGGGTACTACATCAGATTGGGTCCCATGGTGCTGGTAGCGATTCGGCTGAACATGAGCACGTTTACGCACACGACGGCCTCTGGGAGCGCCTTCATTTCATTGCCATCTGGATTAGGTCCTACGGGGGTAAACAATGCCGCGGCGATGATGCCAATCCATGGGCAGGGCATTACAAAGGTCAACTATACGCAGGTGAATGGCATGATCAACTCACTGAATTTGATTCAGTTGGTTGCGCGAGGATCCGCACAAGCTGAGTCACCGGTTACGACGGCGGACATGCCAACCGGTGGCGTGCCATCATTCTACGGGTCGGTAATCTATCGCACGGATCAATAAGGAGCCAGCATGGCCACCACGCCATTACTCAGTACCCCAGTGAATGCCTATACGCTCCCATGGTTACCATCGCAGCCTGGACCTGAATCCACGACTCCATCGCCATCGACTTCTGGGATTATCAATGCGGTCGCGCCTCCAATCCCGCAAGCCCCTGCGCCCTATACGGCGAATCAGGCCACCCCGAAAGATGCGACATCGGTTGGTTACACCCCGGAGGGGTTCAGGGTAGATAAGCCGCAGACCGTGCAAGGGCAGATGGATGACATCACCAGGAAAGACTCTCCGCTCATGCAACAGGCGGATACGCGAGCCAGGCAGAAGGCGGCTGCGCGAGGGGGGCTCAACGGCACCCTCTATGCCGGGACGGCGCAAAACGAACTCATGGCGGCGGCGCTGCCGATTGCGCAACAGGATGCGAGCACCTTCAACGCTGCGAATACGAACACCGTGAACGCGAAGAATGCCGCGCTGAACTTTAAGGCCGGCGCCGATAACGATACCTCGAAACTCAACGCGCAGCTCGGGACGAACGTCAGTCTAGCGAACGCCGAATCCGCCAACAAGGCGCTGGAGACCGCGTTTCAAGCTGAGGCGAATTATGGCCTGGCGGCACTGGATACGAATACCAAGATGGCGCTGGCGAATCTCGACACGAACACGAAGATCCAGCTCACGCAGATGGAGAATCAGAATCGTCAGTTCCTCCAAGCGAATCAGGACGCGTCCAGCATGTTCAATCAAGTGGCCACGGCCATTGCGAACATCTCGCAGAATCCCAATCTGACAAAGGAAGCGAAGGACGCGGCGATTGCCTCGCAGTTGGCCTCGCTCAAGGAAGGGTTACGGCTACAAGGAGACGTGGCCGGGCTCGATCTGGGCTCGTACTTCACGCAAGGAGGAGGGACCGCCTTCGGGGATGAGGTCTCCTTCAGTAACCTTCCGGTCAGGACAGACATCCCGAACGGGGGGCATCGTGACGCGAGGGGTAACGTCTATAACGCAGATGGCTCTCAAGCCGGATGGCGAGGGCCAGAGGGGGCCGATACCTACATGGGTCCGACTGGCACGGTCTATACAGACGTGAATCAATGGACGAACGCGCTTCGGGACGGCACGACCCCTCCAACCGGGAACACGCCGGCTCCGGCCACGCCAAAACCTGGCACGTCAACGCCTGCGCCGACCGGTAGCGTCCCGACCGGTACGGTCACGAATCCGACATCTGGACTCACGCAGGCCCAACTGGCAAATCCGAACGTGCAGCCGTTCCCTGGAGCACGATGGGATAACCGGTACGGGTGGAGGGTCTAACCGATTCCCATGACCACAGCCATTGCCATAGAAAAAATGCTGATCAGGCCGCTCACGCTTGATGAGATCTATTTGTGCGTGCCCTACGGCTATCAGTTTCACAAAGAGAAGCACGTGCCAGGTGAATTCAATCCTGAAGTATTCATGAAGAATTGGGAGTCATTCATCGGATCGGGACTCGGGTGCATTTTTGGATTGTGGAAGGACTATGAATTGATCGGGGGACTGGGGGCGTTCGTGTCACCAGACATTACGACCGGGCAACTCGTCGCCAACGAATTCTTTTGGTTTGTGCAGGAAGGCGATCGAAAGGGGAGCTGGCCGTTGCGATTGATCCATGCGTACAAAGCCTGGGGTAAAGAGAAGAGTGCCGTGCGCTTCAGGATGGTACACCTCTTGGAACATAACGAAACGCCGTCGACCGTGAGGTTGGCACATTTCTATCGACGGTTAGGCATGAGACCCATTGAAGTTGGATACGATGGATTACTCTGATGGAGTGAGCTTGTGGATACGCTGAAGATGATAGTCAAATGCAGCTTGCGGGTCGAGGCCTGTCCTAAGGCGGGTTGCGTTGACCGACCCGAGCTTCACTCCTGCGCGGATGCAGGCATCGGTCAAGCACATCTTTTCGCCACTCAAGACCACATGTCTTGTGCTCCTGGTATTCCTCGTCTGCTGAGCTTTGAGAGCCCATACACAGTTATCAGTCGTGTAGCCAAGTTCATTGTCTTTACGCTCAATGCTATGCAAAAGACTTGGACGTGCCCCCATATCGGCCATGAAATTCTCGAAGATTCTCCATCGCGGATAGACTGTGATGCCGCGGCCACCGTAATGCCTGTACGCGCGAGCCATCGGATTCGTGGTTCTATCGATCATGCTTTGCCAACAGATGTATTCAGGTGTTCGTCCAACTCGACGGCCATGGCCGTGACGAATCGCATGATTCATACAACCGCAGGACTTGGTATGGCCATCTTTAAGTTTAGCGGATTCAACAATTGCTTCATTCCCGCATACGCACAGACAAATCCAATGAATGCGCAGAAAGGTTCCAGGAGCACGACGAAGAACTGTCAAGCGGTTAAACGTCTGACCGGTCAGATCGATGCAGCGTGTTTTCCTGCGTTCATCAGAGATGCAGCCACAGGAATTGGTGGATCCATTTCTCAGACATTCGGCCCTGACAATCGTGCTCGATCCGCACGAGCAGGAGCACTCCCATCGTGCTTTTCCAGCGGTAGTATTGCTGGACCTCGTCAAGACCGTGAGCCTTCCGAATGTCTTACCTGTCAGACAATTAGCTTCCATAAATCATTGATAACACATGTAGTGAAAGGAGTGCAACTGTGGTCTTTACCGGGGCAGTGCTGGCAGTAGGAGCGGCGGTAGCCGCAGCCGGGACGGCTGGATTCGTAGCGGCGGTAGCTACAGCAGTCGTGAGTGTGAGCATGGCTGTCGGAGTCGTCGGCCTGGCCGTAACAGCCGTCGGCATGATCACGAAGAACGAAGACCTGCTCGGGGTAGGAAAAATCATGGGCTATGTGGGCTTAGCTGGCGGGCTCGCTGGAGGATTGATCGGTGGCCTCGGTGGACTCGCTGAAGGTGGTGCTGGATTCATTGAGGGCGCGAAGGGTGCCTTTACTGGAGCCGCCGACAAGCTGACGGAAGCTGGTGGAAAGTATGCGAGCTTCTTCGACGAAGCGGCAGGCGCGAAGACGTTGGCGCCGGTGGAGAACACCGTAGGCGCAACCGGCGTAGGGAATAATCTTCCGGCTGTGAACGGGCCTGCGTCAACCGAACTCACTGGACTTGGTGCCGGGAGCAAAGTAGGAGCGATTCCCGCGCAAGTCCCTGGCAATGCCGCCGCGGTTCAAGGTCCAGCGTCATCCATAGCAGGACAGGTTCCAGTCGCAGAGCAGAACCTAGCGAGTTTAACGAAAGCTGCAGGCGGTGCAGGTCTTGATCCTGGCGCAGTCTCATACGCTGGTCAGGTGGCGAAGGCTGGTGCCACGCCCGGCATCTTGGACTCTACGCCAGATTGGATGAAGTACAGCGCCATGACGGCAGGACTCCAGGGAGTGACTGGGGCGGCGGGCGGGTATTTCCAGGGGCAATCCGCGGAAGAACAACTCGCGCTGCAGAAACTACAGAACGAGCAGGCGCAAGCGCAGTTGCAAAGAATTAACCAGAATAATTCGTATTCTCCAAGGTTGACTTTTAACCAGCAACCAGGATTAATTAACAGATGATAATCGCTTTGACTGTCACTGAAAAAGATGCCGAAAGAATCAGCCGAAGGATCACGATTGATCTTGACACGGGATGCTGGCTCTTTCCTACCGGTCAGAAAGACGGATACGCACGAGTCAAAATAAAGAATCGTCAGGCTTACGTGCATCGTGCCACCTACACCTACTGCAGAGGTCCAATTCCTGATGAGCTAACCCTTGACCATGTGAAAGCGTGGGGATGTCAGCATCGCTCATGCTGCAATCCGAGCCATCTTGAGCCCGTGACGCTTGAAGTCAACCAAGCTCGCGCATTCAAGACTCATTGCAAGCGAGGTCATGAGTTCACGCCTGAAAATACACTTATATTGTCAACTGGTAGCCGTGCTTGTCGTGCATGTGCCAAGGAACGAGTCAGAACATTTAAGAATGCCAATCCAGACTACGATCACGAAAAGTACATGGCTCATCGAGAAGAGACACGAGAAGCAAATCGGCTAAGGTGTAAAAAATGGTACTACGATAAAAAGCAAATGACGATCAACACGATATAGCCTAATCCCGGCTTTTTGACCGATTGGAACGGCGGATCTTCTCTCTTCGGAGAGGGGGTCCGCCGTTTTGCGTTTTACAACCAAAGGACTCTGCCTATGCAACCCATCTTAGAGACATCCGAGCCTGCACCGCAAGCGCCAGCACCGAAGGCACAGCCGGAAGGGGCAGGTGGCGAGTCATCCGATTCACTGCTCAAGCAGATTGCTGCCAAGGCTGAAAGCTCAGTGCCACCGAAGTATCAGAACGGGTTTCATCGGATCGTGGCCGCTGGGAAAAAGGCGATGTTCTCGGAGAAGACCTTTCCAGAGATGCAACGATACATGAACGCGATTCAAGGGCCTGGGCAAGTGCCGCAGTATGTGGCGCACGGCGTCATTAAGTTGCTGACGCTGATCTTCAACCAGAGCAAGGGCACCATGCCGCTTGAGCCGGTTGGACTGGCCGCGACGATGTTCATGGTCGACGCCTTGGAGTATTTAGAGCAGGTCAAGAAGATGCCCATCGACAAGGCCGTGATCGATCAGACCACGATGGCCGTGAAGGATGGGGTGCTGGCCTGGCTGAAGAAGGCCTCTGGTATTAGTGACCAGGATTGGGCGAAGGTGATGGCGGGCAAAGGCGGACAGGCTGCGCCGAATCAACCGCCTGCGGCATCTCCGCAAACTCAAGATCCGATGGGTGCCGTTCCACAGGGGGGTGCGTAAATGTCTGGCCTTGGATTAGCTGGAATTATCTCAGGGTTTGGCAATGGGATGGGGCGCGGCCTCGAACAAATGCAGGCTGGTATTATTCAGCAAGGGCTGCAGACAAGCGATCGAGAATGGCAGACTCGCAAGATGCAAGAACAGCGCGAGTGGGACGCGAAGGCGCGTGGAGAAGAACGGAGCTATCAGTCTAGGCGCGATCAACAGCAGATGGGCGCGAACATTGCGCTCCATACGGCTGATAATGTGGCTCGGGCTGGAGAGACCACTAAGACGATTGACGCGAACAAGGCGCTCCAAGGCGACAAGATCGAATACGAGAAGGGCGATAAGGCATTGGAGCGAGGCCTGAAGCGCGACGAACTGAACCAGAAGGACAGGCTGGAGAGTCGTCAGCTCGATATCACGGAGAAGTACTATGAGGGCCGAGTGGGTGCGCTCATGCAGAAAGCCCAAAAGGGCGCGATGACCAAAGAGGACTGGAGTGGCGTGAAGGAATACAACAGCATCCTCAAGGAAAAGCTGCAAGGGCTGAACAAGCGCATGGAAGATCTCACGAACCCTGAAAAAACGATACTCAACCCAGATCCGAAGGATGTCAAGCGTAAGCAGGACGCCATTCAGAAGCAAATCGATGATGTGATGGAGCAGTCGAGGACTATCAGTAAGATCCAGGGAGTCAATCCTGTATCGAGCAGCACTGTACCGCGAGTACTTATTGACCCTGACGACGATGGAGCAGAAGGGGGGCAATAACGATGGCCGCTCCCTTTCTCGTGGCTGAGAACGAGGACCAAGACAAACTCGACCTGGCTGAACAGGCCGACTTTCCTGTTGCGCCTGACGAGACCGACACATCTTCCACTTCAACTCCCACTGCTGCACGCACATCCTCAGTGCCAGGAGACTGGCTTGAACGAGCCAAAGCCAAGAATCCAGGCGTGGACGACGACGCGCTGATATCCTTCTATGAACGCAAGCACGCGCCTGCGCCTAAGAAGCTACCGATGCTCTCTGACTGGATGGGGCGAGCGCAGAAGGCGAACCCTGACGCCGATCCAGGCGAACTCGAAGACTTCTGGCAGGAGAAATACGGCCGGTTTGGGGCGAAGGAAAAGAAGCCTGGCTTTTGGGAGTCGGCTGGGCAAGGCCTGAAACAAGGGGTTCAGCAGCTCGGTTCTTCTGCCGCAGGCACATTCGAGCGTCTCCAGAACCATGAAGATCAATGGCACAAGGTTGGATCTGACGTAGCTGATTCCTTCGATAAAGAAGCGGCAAAATTCGCTCCCGCTGCGGAACTCTCAAAACAGCCATGGTATCAGCGGATGCGAGATCCGGAATACCTGGGCAACCTGTTCGGGAATGTCGCAGTGCAGTCTGCCCCCAGTATCGGTGGGGCCATCGTCGGCGGTGTACTTGGAGGACCTGCGGGAGCCGCAGCCGGTATGACCGCCGTTACCTATTTCCAGCAGGCCGGCAGCACCTATCGTGAAGCGTTCGAGCGGTACAAGAAAGACGGGATCGACGAACGGGACGCACACGACAAGGCCTATCAAGATTCAGGAATTGCTGGGCTGGTGTCAGGGGTCGTCAATGCCCTCGCAATTCCAGCCTCATTGGTGGCTCCATTCGCCAGCACACTGAAGAATCTTGCCCTGCAATACACGCTGAATGTTGCCGTCGACACAGGGGACCAGGCGACACAGAACGTCGTAGCTAAGTCCACGTACAACCCACAGCAAGAACTCAGCCAAGGGATTCCAGAAGCGATTGTCGGTTCTATGGGCCTCTCTGGACCGGAGACCATGGGTGCGATCAAGGCCGCTACTGGGAAGCGGACGCCAGAAGAGCAACCGCCTGAACCCCTCCCTGAGCTTGATCCACGGCATCAGCCGTTCCCTAAGTCAACCGTCGACGACATCATGGCCTCGCCTGACGTGGATTCGGCGATTGCCCACGCCCAAAATATGGTGGGATCAGCCAGCGGAGAGCGTGTCACCGATCCAGGGTTGAGTCAAGATCGAGATTTTGCACGATTCACTCAACAGATTGAACGGGGAGGCGTCACGGGACCGGTTGGATCTGCAGCGGGGCCAGATCTTGGCTCCAGCGAAGTAGAGCCGAATGCACTCAATCAACTGATCGAGCGAGGGGGCGGACTCCCGACTCAGGCAGAACTGACGCAAGCCGCCGAACGCACGAGGACACCGTTCGAACCTCCCATCCTGGATACACGGACGGCACAGTACCAGTCGAACATTGATCCAGGCCAAGCCTTTACGCCACGGACTGAGCCTGAAGCAGACCCGCGTCTTGCGATTGAGGCGGAACGTAACCGATTGATTGCACAGAGAAACGCAGCCATTCAACGCGTAACACCTGACGTAACACATGAAGTCTCAATTCATGGAGAAAAACAGGAAGTACGCCCCATTGAAGCCCCTTCGAAGCCCCTTCGTAGCGCCTTCGAAGCCACGTTGCCCACGGTTGAGCAGATCCATGCGCTTGCCGCTTCGAAAGGCCTCGACGCCAATTCGCCGACCTTTCATGAATACAGTAAAATGATCGTCGGCAAGTCAAAGCTGGACGATATGTCCCCCTACGAACTCAAGCAACTGGCCGATAGGCTCCAAAAGGTATCCGGCAATGCGCCAAATCAGCCAGTAGCGAAACCCAAAGAGAAAACAGAGGCATTGCCCTTGCCGACCGGTCAGACAGCCGCAGGCGAGGCCACCGTTACCAATGGGGTGCAAAAAGAGAAGGCTAGGTTACTAGCCAGCATGGATGGCACGTCAGGACTTCCCGCCTCTGAGATTGAGAGTGGGATCACAAAGACCCCTGCTCTTGAAAACAACCCAGATAGCATTGCCGTCAACTCCAAAATGCTTTCCGATTTTGTTGTAAGAGAACCCTTTAGCTCTAAGGGATTTAGCGGTCTCGATGTCCCAGCTCAACGGATTGTGATGGCGCGAGTGTTCGACGCGGCCAAGAATCTCAAGGTTCGCGATGCGATTATCAGATCTCTGCCCGTTGATATGATGCACCACCTCCGTAGGCAAAAGCTTACGCCCGAGATGTTGTTCCAAAATGAGTCTGTGTTCGGAAAATCTTTTATTTCTAACTCCTACATACCTGTATCCATCAGAGCTAAGGCTGCCAACGCGGTAATACAAAGTGCTGCACGAACGACTGCAACATTTGGGCAATCCGTGGGACTTGGCGCTTCGGCGAGTGAACCGTCCACCACAGTTAAGACAGGTGAACGTGATCTCCTCTTGTTGGCTCAAACGCCAACATCTGACGCTACAGAACTTGACGGTCCTTCCCCGTCTAAGGATCCTCGCGAAAGCACTATTACATCTGATACAAGTAAAGCTAGGCATGACGTAGCTCCTTCCAGCGACGTTGTGTTAGGTGCGGGGGCTGCTTCAACGGCCTCCGTACCGACTAATTTATCAAAGCCGGAACCAGAAACCAATAAAAAAGGTTCTGTCCGGTCAGACATTTCTCACGTTCAAGCCGAAAAAGCCAAGCTCCAGAAGAAGCCCAAGGCTGAACAGCCTGACGAACGCTACCGCTTGCTTCCCCAAAAGACCCGGACCTCCTTCGAGGAAGCCTTTACGGGAGCAGAGTCAGGCGACCGTCCTTCTTTCAGGACTCTGAAAGAGTGGCTCGATCCGGCGAACAAGACCCTTCGCGCAGAGTTTGAACGGCGGTCAGGGGTGAAGCTCCCGAAAGGACTGGCTGCAACCAATGCGGCGGTGGAGGAGTATTTCAAGAAGCCGGTACAAGCTGAAACCAAAGAGCCTCACGAAGAGTCTTTACAATCCGACGGCTTTTCGTTGACAAACCCCACCGAATCCAAGCCGAAAGCCAAAAGTCAGGAACAGCTTTCGATCGATGTTCCACCCACGCAAGTTGCGGGACAGCCAATTATAGGGCGAGAAGCGCAACCGAAAGAAGCCCCCACGGCCATTCTCGCGGACGCGCTGAGGCAGGCGGCGGACAAGATTGAGGGAAAGAAGTCCGTGCCAAAGTCCGACACGGCCATGACCGGCCTTGAAGATAGCGGTGAGAAAATAGGCGGGAGTCGCAAGGATAAATGGGCGCAGCGTGGCCTGACCATGGCCGACCTTGAAGGCATGACCGGTGGAGAGGAAGCTAAGTTCATCGTCAAGGCGAACATCTGGAAGCCTGATTATGCCGAGATGGTGAAGGCTGGCACGGACCCGAAAGCGGCAGCACTGGTGAAGATCATCTACGATCGCCTCGCAGCCAAGCCCGAGAAGGATACGCCGGAAGGTCGGCGCAATTACCTCGCGATGATGGGTTATGTGAAGCAGGCGTACATCTCAGTGCGCACCATGGAGGACGTGAATAACGCGAGCGATACGCTCAAGTATGATCTTGTCGGGCTTCCAAGGCCCAACGAAATGCGCGGGACGACCCAGCAAGACCGTGAGATCCTCCAACCAAAATTCCAAACATTTTGGTCAGTCTCGAAGGGACGGCAAGACCCATTCTATATTGGATACTCCGAGGGCAAAAAAGCCAACAAGATGGTGGCAGAAGGATTTCCAAACCAAGAACCCTGGACACGTCGCTATGACATCAGGCCCATTGAGGCACGAGGACTGACGAATGAAGGGGCCAAATTCTACGCCGCCAGAATGGTTGAGCTGGATAAGAGCGGTAATGTCGATGAGCTTGCCACGACCATCAAGCAGGCTGGCGCCTACGAAATACGAGAGAAGAATGGGCGTATCGTGTCGTATCGGCTGGATCGACAAGGTGCAGAAGCGCAAGCACAGAACCTCTATGAGAACAAGTCCGGGACGAACGATGATGCGAAAGATCCGGTTCGTCCACATCTCGACGAGTTGACGCGAGAAGGGCAGGACTACAGAAACGGCAAGGATGTCACGGCTGAAGACTTCCGCAAGGCGTTCGGATTCAGAGGGATAGAATTCGGGAATTATGCAGCTTCTGATGAGCGGCAGAAGCACGTCAATCAAGCCTATGACGCGCTCCACGATCTGGCCGGAGTGCTCGGCATTCCACCGAACGCAATCAGCTTGAATGGCACCTTGGGACTGGCGTTTGGAGCCAGGGGTAGCGGGAAAACCGCCGCGCATTATGAGCCTGGCAAGATGGTGATCAACATCACCAAGGTCAATGGCCCTGGCGCACTGGCTCACGAGTGGGGACATGCCCTCGATCACTACTTCGGTGAGGTGGATAAGACGGACGCCTATAAAGGGAAAGCGAGGGGTGCCTCCGGATGGTACACCATGGGGCGCTACGGTGGGCCATCGACCAGGCTGACGAATCTGAGGCCGGAGATGGCGCAAGCGTTCGACAGGGTGATGAGCACCTTGTTCCATCGGAACGTGACGAAAGCGGAAGCGGTGCGAGCCGCGGAGCTGAAACTGGAGAAGCTGAAAAAGGCGGTGGCCGATCATACACAGAGCAATCTGAAGGACCTTCGTGAATCACTCAAGATGCAGGAAGAGGCAGCCGGACGACATCTGGCTAAGCTGACAGAGGAAGACCGTCCTGAAGGCGGATACGGCAAGGTTGAGACATCATTCTACAAAGCGGCACAGACGCTCTCGGGACCTACCGGAGAATACTGGAGGCGTCCGACTGAGATGTTCGCCCGGTCCTTCGAGGCGTATGTATTCGATCGGCTTGAAGGCAAGAGCGACTATCTGGTGCATGGGGTGGAGGCTGACAAGTTCACGAAGGAGAAAGGATACAAGGCGAATCCATACCCTGCCGGCGTGGATCGTCCATCGATCAATGCGGCATTCAATCATCTCTTCGATACGATGCAATCCAAAGAGACCGACAAGGGCACGGCGCTGTTTGATGCACGCGACGAATCCGCACAGGGCGCACCCACGATGCAGCAGTTCAAGCGTGCATGGACAGCGGGATCTTCACTCGGTCCTGGCAGGAAAGTGATCGATTCCTCTGAGCAGTATCCCGATGGCATGATGGAAGACCTGGCAACACGTCCGTATGTGAGAACGCTCACGCCTGCTCTTGATCGTGTGATGCGAGGTATGACCGCTCGACTGAAGGCGAAGGACCCCAACTTTGGCACGCCGTCATTCGTCGGCTTGAGTCCCGATGATTATTATGTGGGCGTCAATCTCCGTGGGCCTGACGGGATTGTACTGAATCCCTGGGGAGCGCTATGGAGAACGCAGCAGGATATTCGCAACGAGGGGCTTGACGCCTCAAGGACGCCAGAATATATGGCCGCCCGTCTACTCAAGACGATGGTCCATGAACTGACCCATCAGCAGGTCGAACAACATGGCGGAGTATTTGACAAACAACTCGACGCAAACTATAATGCGCTCGGTCGTGATCGCTTACAGCTGTGGCAGCGATCACTCATCAACGCACTGGAGGGATCAACTGATGCCATCGCCAGAGACCTCAGAGGACAACTCCCGCACTGGAAAGATCGAACTGGACTATCTGACGAGAGTCGAAGCGGCGATGCAGAACCCCGTCGAGTTTTCAACGGTCAAGATGTGGCTGACCAAGGCCCAAGCTCTCGGGATAGACCCGGAGAGACTCTACGAGAGGGCCGTGAAGACGAGACCGCCGCAGTGGATGGAAGCGCCGCCGTACAGCGAAGTGATGAACCTTCCAAAGTAACGCCTGCCTACACTCATTGGGTGACGTTTGATCCATCCAGTCGATATCTTGACAAGGCAAGAAGTACGCTCGACTCCGGATCAGGCTTTACGATCAAACGAGTGTACAGTCATCCTACAAGAGGCGACCTTTCCGTTCTAGAGATCGAATCAAATGTTCCGTACAAAGACCTTGATCTCGCCCTAAACTCAATGTCTTCTCCTCTGAGGAGAGTCGAGAGAAAACCGGCAGGACTGACTGGTGGACTTTCTCCAGATAGATGGGAAAGCATCTATGGCCAGTTGGTGTCTGACAGATCTAAGGTGGTCGGAACGGCCTTGTTCTCCCGCCGCGAGCCTACTGATGACATTGCCGATGGCGGCACACTCTTCCCGCGTCCACCTATCAAGGTACAGCCGTTATCTGAAAGTGGCACCATTCAGCCGACCACTGCGCGAGAGCATCTTTCCGCCGCCAAGACCTCCGCACGCCCCTATCTCTTAGGTGCCCTCGGGCTCCAACAAATCGCCGACGTGTACGGGCGAGATCATCCTGAAGTCTCTGCCTACAACTCCGCACTGCAAACCATGCAGGCGGATTTCGTCCAAACCACACAGACCTCTGACAAGATCCTGAAGGACTGGGACAAGCTCAAGGTTCCTGTCGCTGACCAGATGGCGAAGGTGATGGAGGACTCTCGCTTTGCGAACTTCGACCCTGATCCTGTGAAGCAACAAGCCGCACTGACACCGGCACAGGTGGAACTCAAGACACGATTCAAGGCCATGCCTGACGAGGCCAAGGCGGTCTACCGTGCAGCGCGTGACTACTATACCGAGCTGGCAGAGAGCCGATTCCAAGCGATTAAGGACCGGATCAATCGGGCTGGCGGCTCCCCCGAGAACCGGCGCAAGCTGGTCGATCGGTTGCAACTGGCCTACGAGAAAACCAAGGCGAAGGTCTATTTCCCGTTCACACGATTCGGGGACCATATCGTCGTGGCGAAGAAGATGGAAGCGGATCGGTTCTCGGGAAAGATGAAAGAATCCGATCGTGAAGTCCAGGCGTTCAACTCGCCGGCAGACGCCAGTAAGTTTGCGATGCAGATGAAGGCGCGAGGCTGGACGGTCAAGCAGACCACCTCGAAGCAGTACTCGCTCGATAAGGATGGCGGGGCTTCGAAGACGGTGCGGGAGATCTTGGATATCGTCGATGAAATTGGAAGCGATCTGACACTGCCGGGCATGATTGATAGCCGAGCCCAGTTGAAGGACGCCATCAATCAAACATTCCTCAACAGTATGCCTGACATGTCCTACGCGAAGCACTTCATTCACGCGAAAGAAGTGAAGGGGGCCTCACGGGACGCCTTGAGATCATTCGCCCATTCTGCCCTCCACGGCGCCCACCATATCTCACGCATTCGCCATGCCGATAAGCTGAGCAATGCCGTGATGGCACTGGATGAGCGGATCAATGAGACAGAAGAAGGGGATCTCACTGAAGCTCGCCAGGTCTACAACGAACTGGTGCAGCGGCACAACACGATCCTGAACCCGAACACCCATCCTTTCTCGGCATGGCTTGGCCAGCTTGGATTCACGATGAGCCTGGGTGGAGTCGTGGCGACCGGCGTCACGAACTTGACACAGGTGCCGTTGATCACCTTGCCATGGCTGGGAGCTCGGTTCGGATTCGGCAAGTCGACCGCGGCACTGGCCACGGCCTATAAAGACTTCCTCGATCCAGCCACTCTCAACAAGGATTCGCTCTTTGATGCATCGAAGAGCAGCCGACTCGCTGTGCCTGAGCGGGCCATGCTTGAAGCCCTCCAGAAGCGTGGACGGATCGATCTCACCCAGACGATAGACCTGTCTGGGCGTGCCTCACAGGACAACCTTTCTCGTGTGGCGAAGCAGACCGGGAGCATTCAAGCGAAGATTACCAAGATGCTCGGCGCAACTTTTCACATTCCCGAGGTGGCGAATAGACAGGTGACGGCATTGGCGACATATCGACTGGCAAGAGAGAGCGGAGCAACGGAAGCCGCCTCAACTTCCAAGGCTGAAGAGGCCATTGTTCAAACTCATTTTATTTATGAATCTAGTAATCGGGCCAGGTACATGTCAGGCAATGTACTAAGGGTGCTTACCATGTTTAAGCAGTACTCAGCCAACATAGCTTTTCTTTATGGCCGCTCTGCTGCTGTCTGGCTGGACTCTAATAACGCCACTCCAGAGGAGAGGAATATCGCCAAGAAACAGTTGCTCTCCATGGCTGGGTTTCAATTCGCCGCAGCCGGAGCGCTAGGAATGCCATTCATCGGCACAGTGGCCAGCCTCTTCACGGCGGTACTGAACGGTTTCGGCGACGATGATGACAAGTGGGACTGGGAGGTAGAGCTGAGAAAGTTCCTTGCCGATCAGTTTGGAAAAGAGGCCGGTGAAGTTCTTTCGCATGGTCTATCTCGCCTTACCCCCTGGGACATGGCCGCAAGACTAGGACAGGCGGATTTGTTCTTCCGTGCGCCGAGTCGTGAACGTGAGGGACGCGCTGGGGCCATGGATTGGGTCACGTCTTTCGCCGGACCTGTTTTAGGGTATGGAGTAAATGCGTATCTGGGAGTGGGGGACCTCGCCAAGGGCATTAAAGATGCGGATGCTGGACATCTGTTGCGCGGCATTGAGGAAATGGTCCCATCGGTCGTTCGCCACGCCGTAAAAACATTGCGCTATGAGATGGAAGGTGGGCTTAGGACAAGAGACAAAATTAAGCAGATCGATGTTGGTCCAATGGAAAAATTAGGTGCCTTCTTTGGATTCCAACCTAGCAGGATCGCTGAACTATACGAAGGTGTGAACGCTATTCGGAATCATGAGCATGATTTGACTCAACGGAGGAAAGAGCTTCTTGACCACTATGCCGCCGCCATCAATGATCGAGATGCGGATGCTCGCAGGCATGCACTTGAAGAAGTGCGCTCGTTCAATGGCAAGAACCCATCTATGAGAATAAATGGAGACACGCTCATGCGCTCAATGAAGGGGAGACAACAGCGGGAGAAGGGGACTCAGGGAGGAGTTTACTTGCCTCGGAAGCGAGAGGCTCTGCGTCAACAGGGAGACTTCGCGAACTTCTAGCAGCCTGCATATTCTCATGATACTTCTTTATATCGTGAGCACTCCTGCATTTAATATGGTGGCCTGAAGCAAAGCGCTTCCGATTTGGACGGCAAGCCACTACTTCATTTTCAGGTCCCCATTGTTTGCAGTACATGCACTTTCTCCAGTTTTCATTTCCGCAAGCCTTTCGAGCATCGAGCCATCTATGCTCCATTTTATGATGGAACCTGCTGTAACAAAGTTGGAGGTTCTCTAGTACATTGTTTGCCTTGTCCTCATCCTTATGATGGACCTCTTCCTCATCTTTCAGGAATCGTCCGATCGCAGCCTCAACAATCAGAACGTGCTCCGGAACATACGATCCACACTTTGATGCGCGTGGATGTCCGGGCTTGGCGACTTTCACATACCCTTCCTTGCTAGTATATCGTCCGCCCTTCCATCCATGAGTTTTAGGTCCTAAGGCAAGCCTAAGATGATGGCCGTTGATAAACCTCTTGGGCTGGCCCTTTGCCAACCCATATAGTTTTATAGCCTGCTTCGCCAACGGCGCCTTTCCCCCACAACCACACTGGCACAACCCATAGGCAATCTCAGGCATGGCGCTCCTTCTTTCCGTCCGGTCGGACATCATCAATCCGTCCACCGCTCCACCTTCTTTCCTCCATGACAAAAGCATGTAGTCTTTCCATTCCAGCCACAGACGCATGACCGTTGTAAGGATTCCACCCATTCCTTCCCGCATGCACATTTGTAGTATCGTGACACGCAGTTATCGTCGTGGGTGTGACCTGGCGGGGAGCTGTACCCTACGAGCGTGGTCATTTGCTCTTTGTGCCGTGTTGGCGTGTGACACGTAGGGCAGTTCACGGTGTCTCTCCCTCAACCGCCTGTCTATCCCTCTCGTCTTGCTGCACGAGGGGATTGAGATTTGACGGGGGACGTTTGGACCGTACAGACACGAGCCCTTGCTCTTCCGCCTCAGCTTGATAGATCAGTGAATACAAACGGATTTCATCTTCGTTGGTCACGTCCCCTTATTCCCCATCCACCACTCTGACGGTTGTGTCTACCAATACCTTCTTCCCATCGAGTACGAACGTCATGATGCCGGTTCCAGTGTAGGGAACGTCTTGCTCAAGAAGGGCCTTCGCCCAGGCACGTACCGTACAAAGTCCCGTCGCGTCTTCTCCTGCATCAAGAGCCGCCTGAATCATGGGGTTTGCGCCAATTATGCGCGACATTCCGTTCCTAATCTTCTCCCGCACCATGGACAGAACGTGATAGGGAGCAGGAGGTTTTGATCGTCAGAGACCATGCACCATCCTTCCGGCACGAGAAATTGTATCCATCTTGTGTCGTAACCGTTTGACGGATTCGCCTGTTCGCAACACGAGCTGTGAGGCTTACCCTTGTTCATCGGCGAGCGCCTTTCTGTCCGCCTCATCCTGCATCACCAGCGGGTGAATTTTCGAGGGTGGCCGCTTCGTGCCGCCGTGGCGCGATAGATTGTCCAGACTATCGTCCGGCTGCACGGCCTCGCCTAAAATCTTTCTGGCTTCGGATTCAGTCATGGTAGTGACTTCCTTCGTTATCTGATCCGCATCAGGTCTACCGGCCAGTCGAGTCAGCGGTTCAGGATTCAGATGACGTATTGCTCTCAAGTAATCTTCGATCAGTCCCATGCCTACCTATCCAACCCCAACGGATCATCAAGTGACCCGCCGCGTGAGCGAAACGAGTTCAGCGGTTCATCGGACAGGCCGGACGAATAGGAACGGCTTCGTCGTTCGCTGTCCATCGTGGTTGCCCCATAGATTGGAGAGACTGGCGTCAATCGACTGGAGCTGTACCCGCTATCATGACTGGACGACGACGGCAACCGCTCCAGCCGCTTCAACGGCTCAATACCGCTTGCCCGCCGGTGCCGATCCTGCCCAATGATGGTATAGGGCTCCATGGAACTGCTCCCGTCTCGCCCATGTTGCGTAATGATACCCTGACCTCGGCTGAATTCAGTGATGCTGGTACTCCCGCTGGGCGAATTACAGATCACGGTGCCGCCGCCGATTCCCGAGCAGGCTATCTGCGCATCAGCGAGCACCGGCACGGACAACCCGATAACGAGGAGCATGAAAATGAACATGATGACCTCCTTGGTTTACCCAAGATAGCTCAATATCTTACCACTAAACTTGGCGATCCGTGCCTTCTTCTCGTTTAGCTTCTTCCATCTCGCCTTAGCTCCCAATCGACCAATGGCTGAGAGCTGGGCCTTGGTGAGATTCTTTTTTCGCGCCTTACCACCCTTCCTGCCCATGGCTTGAATGGTGAGCGGCTTACTCACTGTTCCCTCCTGTGAATAACCATGTCTAGATGGTAATAGCCTACCGCTAGGCTTGTCAAGGGGCAGTCCTGTGCGTGAAAATAAATGTGGCGATAACAACAAATATGTGTTGACAGCCACATTGTGTTGGTATAGGGTGCGATCCAACAGGAGGTAAATTATGCAGAAGATTCGAAGGCACGGCAAGACGATCAGGCGACTCAGTGCGGATATTGACTCAGCGCTCTTGGCACGGCTCAAGACCTATTGTGCGCGTGAAGGGAAAACGATTCGCGGGGTCGTCATCCGTGGGATTGTGCGTGAAATGGACGGACGGACGAAGGAGTCTTAGACATGTTTGATTTCGATGAAGTGGACGAACCGAGCAGTGAACAGGAGGGGGCATGATGAGTTGGGATTTACAGGCATTAGTCGCCGTGATGGCATTGATTGGGCTCTCGCTGGTACTGATAGCCATCGGATACGCCGTCACGCGGTCGATGCAGTGGCGCAAGGCGCGGCTGCTCCATCGTGAGCGGTTTATCCATCCACGGGAAAATGTGAGGAAATCATGAGCCAGATTATTGCCGCACGGATAGCGCGTGACAGTAAGGATGGGTATTTATATGTGCTTGATACGTCGGGACGTGTTTGGATTGGCTATTTCTCAGACAGGGAAGAAACGAGGCAATGGTTCTGGGAACGCGTAGAGCTACCGGAGGAGCCGCAATGACGAACAGGACGCTGAAACACGATGAGCCGACAACAGATTACTACGACCTCGGGAACGAAACATGGAAAGTGACGGCTGGGGCAGAGCAATGCCCGGTCTGTGAGGCGATGTCGTTCATTTTCAGTAACCGATTTGGGCCGTACTGCTGTATCGGCTGCTCGGAGAATTTGGTGAACCAAGTGAAGGCATTGAAGGAGGGGGTGGCATGAAACTCCTCGACCTGTTCTGCGGCGCCGGTGGCTGCTCAGTCGGCTATCAACGCGCAGGCTTCGAGGTGGTGGGCGTGGATATTAAGTCGCAGCCGAATTATCCGCTTCCGTTCATTCAGGCTGACGCTCTTACACTTGACTCACACGTTTGACCGCCGCAAATCTCACTACGGTAAAACCGACGAGTGGAAGGATGGATGAGCAAGAACGAAATCAACGAGTCTATCCCGCCTGTTTATACCGAGTGGATCGGGCGGCAACTGTTAGGAGCAATCAAATCATGATCCCCCGTCAGAAACGCGGTGGCGCGGGCCGGTTAGGGACGGAGTTTATCAAGCGGGCGGTGAGTGGAAAGATGGTGGACCGGACCCGGACGCCGAAGGGCAGAGCGAAGTCGGTAGTCACGGTGGATGCGGGCGGGCTGAGTAGGTTTTTTCAGCCGGTATCGGAGAGGATATGAGCGACTTTCTGGCAGGTTTCTGCCTTGGGCTTTGGACTATGGGGCTTATCTCGGCGACGGCGTGGTGGATTAGCAGGTCGCTTCGGTTCGAGGAGCCTAAGCCGTGGGAGTAGCATTTCACGAAGAGGAGCCGGTGGACGAGTGGGAAGATTTTTGCAACGTGCATGGCACGTACTATCTGCATTCGGTCGGCTGTGCTGGTTGTGCGTGCGACGAGGCGGATAGGCAACATTCAACTAAAAAGGAGGCGGTATGAACGGGGCAGCGGTTGAGACGGTCGAGGTTGAAGCATTGCCACCAGAGATCAAGCAAAAGATCGATGTGGAGCTGGCTCCCTATAGGCAGGGACATCTCACCGAGCGCAAACCCATCACCAACGATGCCGAGGAGATGGTGAACGTCGTGGTCGTCGCGCAGCGCAAGCGCGACTATAAGGAGCTGGAGGAGATCCGCGATCGGTTGGTTCGGCCATACAACACCATCGTCAAGCAGATCAATAAAGCGTTCAAAATGGAGACCGACGTAGCCGACGAGGATTGGAGACTCAGAGACCAAGACTTGAGCGCCTACCGCACAGCAAAACAGGCTGCGATCGATGCCGCGAACAGAAAAGCCATTGCCGATGCGGAAGAGGCAAGACGGAAGAAGGAAGCCGAAGAGGAAGCGGCGAGGGTGGAGGCGAAGCGGTTGCGGGATGAGGCTGAACGGGTGGATCAGGAGCGAATCAATCAGGAGTTCCAGGCGGAAATGGATCGTCTTGCGGCTGAGCAGAAAATCAAGGATGAGGAGGCGGCGCTGCTTCGTGCGAAACAGGAAGGCGATGCCAGAGCCGCCAGGGAAGCGCAGGCAGCGATTGATCGGGCGACGCGAGAAGAAGAGGAGCGGGCGCGAAAGGCTGAGCAGGAGCGGCTTGACGCTGTGGCTGAGAAGGCACGCCTTGAAAAGGCGGCGATCAAGCAGGATTCGAAGGCCGACATTGCCGCGAGTAAGGCCACGATGATTGCGCCCACGATTCAGGTGAACGATTCAGTGGGGACCAGGACGCTTTCAGATGGGTCCAGTGTCGGCACGCGCAAGGTCGAAGAGGTCTATTTCGACAACGGATTGCCTGTGTTTTCCGACCATCTCAAGAAGAAGCTGGCTGAGCACTACAAAAATGAGCCGAGGTTGAAGGATATCGAGATCCCTGAGCATTGCTGGCTGCTCGATATGTCGAAGTTGGTGAAGTTGGTGAAGGACGGTTTTGTCATTAAGGGCATCAGCGTCAGGAAGGGATCGGCCACTACGGCGGGTCGATAATCAGGCGAGTCCTCGCAGCCTTGTTTTCCGTTGGAGAACGAAACAGCGGGGGATGTAGAGGCACAGACTGTGGCGCCGGACGAAGCGAGTAGGCTGGGCCGAGTCCGGCGACATGGTAGATGGGTGGAAGATGGTGGATATAGAGCTCAGGCGAGAGAGGCAGCGCGAATATTACCGATCCAAGGTAATCGCTCAGAAAGGCTCCGTTGCTATTCGTTCTCTTGATCGATCCGTTAAAGCAAGAATTGAATTCAACAGTTTCTACACTGGGGATTGCATTGTCTGGACTGGAGCCACGGACAAGAATGGGTACGGAAGAATTAACGTCAACGGTGAAAATAAGACGGTGTATCGAGTGGCCTACGAACTAGAACATGGGCCTATTCCTGAAGGCTTAGAGCCTGATCATCTGTGCCGTAATCCTCCATGCTTAAACGTAGGCCACCTGGAAGCGGTGTCGCGCAGGGTGAACACAATGAGGGGAATGTCTGCCCTAGTTACCAAAGAAAGGGCGGCGAATCGGACGCACTGCAAAAACAGCCATGAGTTGACAGAGGCCAACACGATTATTCGATTCAAAAATGGATACAGGTATCGAATGTGTCGGCGTTGCGTGAACGACTCACAAAAAGATCGCAAATCAAAGAGAGAGTTGCCGTGAAACTTCTATGCGTCAGAGGCCGACAACAAGAATACGAGGACCCGAACACTAAGACACGGTACTGGAGCGTTTCGGAAGTCCTTAAAGTGCTTGATCCAAAGGCTTTTGAAGGCGTGGACCCTTTCGTGCTTGCTGCGGCGCAGACTCGCGGAACCGATTTGCACGTCCTCTTTGCGCTTACGATGCTGTGGCGTATTGGGACCGGAGCCAAACCAATCATTCCTGGCGGGACCATCGGTAAGTATTACGCGGGGATTGAGAAGTTTCAGCTTCGACATAAACCGATTCCGATCCGTGTCGAGGCGCAAGGGATCAATGACAAACTCAAAACGGCCGGCACGTTGGATTTTCACGGCACCATCGATGATGAGCCGACCGAATGGATCATAGACTTAAAAACAGGCCCACCCAGGGCGGTGCATTCCGCGCAACTCATCGGCGGATACAAGCGGCTCTCGGGCAGCGAGAAGGCGAAGCGGTTCGGCTCGCTCTATATCAGGAAGGACGGAACGTACAAGCTCGTTGAACACACGCATAGCCATATCGATTGGGCGTGGTTCATGGGGGGCCTGAGCGTACTCAACGGCAGGAGATACCATGGAATTCGATAGCGTGAAGCTCTTCCGTGCTCTAAAAGCATTGATGGCGGCAGGAGCCTAAACGGTCCGACAAATCGGTTAACACTTTTACACAAGGAGCGCGACATCATGGGTGGACTCGCATTGACAGATACTCCGGCAGTGAGTCAAGGCAAAGAGCTATCAAAGGCGTCGGCGGAATCTAGCGCACGTGCGGAAATCGAAAGCTGCATCATCGTGGCCAAGAAGTTCCCGCGCAACGAAGAGGAGTGCTTTCAGAAATTGATGAAGGCCTGTCTTCGCCCAGGGTTCGCCGCCGATGCCACGTACAGCTTTCCAAGGGGAGACAAGGAAGTGACGGGGCCATCGGTTAACCTAGCCAGGGAAGCCGCGCGAGTGTGGGGCAACATGCGGTTTGGGCTGTACATTCTTCGTGATGATGATGAGTCGAGGCTTGTGCGCGGGTGGGCCTGGGATGTAGAGACGAACACCAAGGTGGAGTTCGACGACGATTTCAAGAAACTCATTCAGCGCAAGGTGAAGGGAGGAGCGCCTGGGGAAACCGTGTGGAAGGAACCGGACGAGCGAGATCTCCGTGAGCTTACCAATCGGCGAGGCGCGATCGTCGAGCGAAACTCCATTCTCAAGGTGGTGCCGAAAGATCTGATCGAGAAGGCGTTATTTATCTGCGGTGAGACAGTGGCCAACGAAGCTGCCTCTGATCCTGACGCGGCCAAGAACAGGTTGATCTTGGATTTCGGGAAACTGAACGTCATGGTGGCGCAACTTGAGGAGAAACTTGGGCATCCCCTCTCGCACTGTACGGCTGCGGAACTGACCGAGCTACGCGGGGTCTGTAACAGCATCAGGGATGGCAATAGCACCTGGGCGCAGTACGTCAAGGGTCCAGACGGCAAACCGGCAGAGCAGTCCGCGGAGTCCAAGGCCAACGAGGCGGCCCTTGCCAAGGGACAAGAGGAATTGGCGAAGAAGCGGGCCGAGGCGACGGCGCAACCATCGCAGTCCAAGGAGTCTGCTGCTCCGATCTCGTGCCAGGAGGCATGTTTTCGACTCGAACAGGCTCAGTCACCCAGGGAAATCGCCGACGTGATGAATACCACGCTGGCCTGTGAGTACACGGCGGCTGAGCGCAAACAGGTGCTCGATCATAAAGAGTTGGCCATGCAGCGATTGGCGCCGAGTAAAAAGAAGTGAGGCCGGACAAGGAGGATCGAGAGGCCTTGCGGATTCTCCTCGCTCGTGAGGACATGAGCGATTACGATGCGGAGTATTACTAGGAGAACACCATGAAAGCAATCTCGATTGTATTTCTCTGGAAGTTACGATTGCGGCTCAGGGCGGAGGGCGACAAGCTCAGGGCGGAGAGCGCCAAGCTCAGGGCGGAGGGCGACAAGCTCAGGGCGGAGGGCGACAAGCTCTGGGCG
>ERZ1292625.526-Hain-H41-01um-R1-526-length-57503-cov-17_pt1 | contig 57503 bp, 71 predicted proteins | sample MGYA00564400_ERZ1292625 | MGnify/ENA primary metagenome ERZ1292625 (study PRJEB36523, sample SAMEA6512639) | groundwater metagenome | collected 2019-01-08 | study: AquaDiva: Metagenomics assemblies of 32 groundwater samples | reverse complement strand
CCTCGAATAAAACGTAGCAAAAAGACAATAACTGCAATAACTAATAGGATGTGAATAAATCCTCCTGCAATATGCAAAAAGAATCCACCCAACCACGATATAACTAACACAATAATTATTATGCTTAATAAATCCATATTTTAATCACCACCTTTATAATGGGTTTACCCATGGTAGTTCATATTATTTTGTTTGATTAACATTTACGTCAATTGTACTAGGTATATTAATCTGTGGAGTTCCCACTTGCATTTGTCTTACTGCAGGAAGTCCATATACAAAACCTAAGTATCCTAGAAATACTAAGACTACCAGAACAACAATTATACCCATGGGTCCGCCTGAATTATCATTTGCTGGTGGGTTATTTACTATAGTTGCCATATTAATCACCTCCTCATGTTACATAACAGTAACATACTTTTTAGTTTCAGTTCAATTAGAAAAATTTATGCCAAGCGAGTTAGAATGGGATGTTTCTGATCGGAAATAATCAATTCATCGAGTCCAACATCTTCAAATACTTTTAAATTAGTAGCATCAACACTTCCATATAAACCCTTCATACAAATGTCATCACTTATAACTTTTCCTTTAAAGTTTAATTGTCCTTTTAAAATATTAGTTATCCAATAGTTAGAAACTGAGGCTATTTGGCTATTTATTTGTGGGAAAAGAAGGTGTCCAACCATTACATATTCGGGATCGCTTTTAATTACACCTTCAAAAACTTCTAATTCTAGATTATTCCATTCTTCCTGACTAATATTAACAACCGGTAATTTTTCATGAGAGTTTTCCGTGGATCTTCCGTGTCCTGGAAAATGTTTAACACAACTTAATATACCAGCCTTTTTCTGTTCCTCGATACAGATTTTAGATAATGCAACTACATTGTCTATGTCAGAACCGTATGATCGTTTATACATATATGAATTTTCAGATAATACAACATCAACAACTGGAGCAAAGTTAATATCTATTCCAATATTTTTTAAAAATTCTGATCTATTTTTATAAAATTCTCGTACTTCAGGTAGGGGAAGTGTAGCAATGTAGGGTTGACTAAAATTAGGCATCAAATGTGCAAATCTTGAAACAATTCCGCCCTCCTCATCAACCGCAATTTTAATATCAGGTCTAACTGTTTTAATCTCATTAATAAACTTTTTGGTTGTTTCTAAACTTAAGATGTTTCTGCTAAATAGTAAAACTCCACATACCTCAGGTTTTTGGAGCAACCACTTTTCATTACCAAAAAGGGTTGTGGATTCGAAAGATATAAAATATTTCATTTAACTCCAATAACTCCGCCAAAGATTAGTGCTAGTAAAATTAATGTTGTAACCGCAAAAGTTAGAATTGTTTTAAAAAGAAGGCTAACTGCTTCTTTTTTATTGCCATCAAAGTAGAGCTTAAATGGCTGGTATCCAAATATAAGTCCCATCATTGCTACTGAAAGAGTGAACATAGAAATAAAGGCAACGGGAGCTAAAAACGAATCAGGTCCTTTGTTTGGCTGCCTTGTAGCATAGTTCATAACAAGTGAAACTAAGATAATGTAACCTGTTGCAAGAAGACTGTTTATAATTGGATTTTTTGTCATATAAATATTATACAGGCCTTGTCTAGTTTTGATAATGAAATATAACTATAATTTTGCTACAATTGGCCTTGTTCATTAATTTATAATCCTCGATAGCTCAATGGTAGAGCAGGATCCTGTCTAGTGGCAGCACTTGGTAGTGATATCAAGAAGAAAAATCAGGCTAATTCGGGGAACGCCAAACTAATTTTTGGTCAATCCCGAGCTAAATCACAAGAAAACTTGTGTAAATGTGTAGAGACTATATACCTGACATCAAATTTATTTGATGATGAGATAGTCCAGTCCTTTTGGTAACAGAAGGGTATCTGTAAGATCAAGGTTGTAGGTTCGAATCCTACTCGAGGAGCTGGGTATTCAATTGGAGCCATTCTGCCCCTGATTTGGTCGTAGAATGGCTCTTTTCGTTAGGTTCGAAAATCTCATTCTCATTTCTACTCAAATCTATCACTTTCGAACCATTTGTAGTCTGAACAGCCTTGTGCAACAATTTGAACGCAGGTGTGTACTCATAAGCTAACTTACCTTCATTAAGGGTCAACTTGCTAAACATTAACCTGATTAGCTCTCTTTGTTCATTCAACATCATCTTTTGTTTAGCTTTAAGATAAATCATTTTTGCTCGTTGTGATAAATCGTAGATATTAACACCCAGCTCATAATACTTCAGGTTGGCGTTGTCATGCTTCTTAATCCCTTCTGAGACTCTATCTAGCTCTGCTTGATATGTCTGAGCTTTGCTGGTATAAAATTCTTGAGTTATCGTATTATCCAATTTGTCATCGTAGATTTTATCTAAGCGTTGTCTTAATTGTTCTTGCTTTCGGTTCAACTCATCTACAGCTGAACTGCGATAGGTGATTTCATCTTGGTGACTTTCTTTCAAAGCTTTACGAATCCAATCTGCAATTTTTGGACTCTTCATTTGAAAACTTTCCAAAACATCTAATAATTGTTCTTCTACTTCAAATTCTTTTGACCAAGTTTTTTGAGAACAATTACGATAATGGTTACAATGTCCGTAGATTATTCCTTTCTGAATCTCCCATGTAATTTGTCCACTACATTCTTTACAATTTGCTAATCCTTTAAAAAGATAATTATGCTTACTGTATTTAGGAGTAGTCTTGCTTCTTAATAAGTTGTGAACCTTATCGAATAACTCCTTACTGATAAATGTTTCTTGTTTACCAACAGACAACTTATCATTCCAGCGATTCATACCAATGTAAAACGGGTCAGTGAGATGTTCATGTATTCTACTTTTATCAATCTTATTTAATTTATTATTTCGTAAACCTTCGTTGTACATTGTCTCTGCCAACTTCTTTAAGGAATAATTCCCAGTAGAATATAACTCAAACATTTTTTTAACAAAAGGCATTTTTGTCTCATCAATAACATGAATTTTATGTCCTTTTTCTCCAATAGTTTTATATCCTATTGGTGGTTTTGTAGGCAACCAACCTTGAGCGATCTTTTCTTCTTGTCCCTTTTTAACTTCCTCAGAAAGATTGTCTATATAATTCTTGGCAAAAACTACTCGAATGTCCCAATTTAGTTTCTCTTGTGAGCGTGAATTTTTATGAAGTACCAACGAATCTTTTACTGAATGTAGTTGTCTTTGTTCGTCATCTTCCAACCATTCATACATCATTACCGAATCTTTGAAATTTCTTGTAAACCTATCTGCTTTTTCTATAACTATGATTTTTATGTCATTTTTCTTTGTAAAAGACATCATTTCATCAAAAAGTTCTCTTTGTTTTTTACCTCCCGCAGACTCTGAAATGTAAAATACCTTTGGAACCTCATATCCACATCTCTCGGCATAGGCTGTTAGTAACTTTTCTTGGGCAGGAAGGGAATAACCTGTTTCTTCTTGCTCTTTACTGCTAACTCTACAAAGTAAAACTGATTTCATAATTTAATTTAGTTAATATATTAGGTATTGTCAAGTAATAGTATATAAATAGCTACGGATAAATACCTAATCCTCTAGACACAATCATCATTTGGCGAGTAAATTTACTGCCTTTTTTTTGAAATAATTTATATTTTCTTGTCATTTTACCTGCGTAGTATTTACGTTTTATTTCACTTTCAAGCTTATCAAGTTCGGGAGCACTAATAACTTGACCTGCCACTTTTGAGATACCGCTTAAATTTCTACTGTTGTAAGTTAAGTTGTGGCAATGCCTACAGGCAAAATGCTTACCACCTAAATAAAGTACCCCCACTCTCCTGCCACAATATTTATCACTGACATACCAAGGACAAGTAAACCAATATCTGACGCCACCATAATTACAGGGAGTAGTTGTTAAAGGAATTTTATAGTCCAAATCTTTTTTCTCGCCTGTATCTCTATCTGTTTGCGTATAGATAAATCTCATATATTGTTCGCTCTCGTTTACAGAGGAATGTACGCTTATATTCCCATTTTCTTCCCCATTCCTTGACCAAGTAACAGTTCCAGACTTCCAGCCATGATTAAGATAACCATGTTTCCTAAGAAACCATACACTTACTTGTTTTAGACTGTCTGCTTCCTGTTTATTACTCCAGTAATATCTTCCCATACTTGTATCCTCCTAGTAATTGCCGAAATCATTAGAGATTCTTATAAGATTAGCCTTGAAACAAGTTGCTAATAGTTATAAATATCGCTCATTTTAATCGTTTATTTGTCATTTATATGACAACAAACTACCTTTTTCAGTAAATGCAGATAAGGCTTTCAGCAATTCCATCTTCGTTTCATAGTCCCCATCGTTATAAAATGCTGTCATTTTTCCCCAGTTATCTAATCTCGTTTCATAAAATACTCGAAGGTACACAGACTGCCCATTTTGCCATTTAATCAAGCGTATCTTGTTGTAAAACCGACGAATTGAGTGAGTCTGGCACTTACTTACTACTCTGTCGTTCAGTTTCACTTTGTATGTAAAATTTGAGCGTGTTCTCATATTTGTAAATCTTGTTGGGTGGGTTCGTCAACTCCGAATACTTCTTTTGCTATTTCAAACGAGTTTCTACTATCATCGTCATCTGATGTCGGAAATGTTGCCTCTGTTACATTTGTTGCCATTGTTAACTCAGGGGGAGTGGTAACACCAATTTTTTCTTCTACGCTGTTACCATCTATTTTTGAAACTGGGAGGGTATCAGTGGTATGAGTGGTATCATTTCCGCTGTCATTTGACCTCCTGAATATCTTAATAAACGAGGCTTCTTTTCTTACTTCACGATGCACTTGTATACCTAAATCTGCTAGATTGGAGCGGACAACTTGTATTTTTCTCCAAAGCCATTTAGGATCTTTAGGAAAACCATCTCTACCCCCAACGGACAGTTTGAGTGTAACCGCTCTTTCTGAAAGTTCTGAATAAAGCTGAGAGCTTGATCCTTCCCATTCTTCATTCTTATCTTCCATAAATAATATGATTGTTTGAGCGACAGGTGATGAATCAACAACAGATTGATTTTGTCTTTCTATATTCTGATTAAATGCTAAAAGAAAATCTTCTTTGTTACTTCCTAAAGCAATGGCTACAGCAGTTGCAAAATTTGCATAGTCTGCCATTCGTGGCAAGTTACCTAAATCAAGAGTATCTATTAAGCCAAGTGTCTTTGAAAGGGTTGTAAATAACCCTCCTAATATCTTTGGTAATGCAAGTTCAAAGTCCTTCCAAAATTCTTTTTCTGTCTTTCTTTTATCAGGCGATATTCTTTCCATTTCAAGGATTAAAAGTCTATCCAAAAGATCAGGTTTTTCTGCAACAAGGGTTATTCCACTGATTCCGACTAGAGGCATTTCACTGAAAGTAACTTCATCACTGTCTGTGTATAGCTTTCGCTTTGTAAAACTGGCTCCTGTTATTAGCCTTGCAAAAGCATCTGACATCCAATCAGGGCAATATGACAAGTTGTCAAAATATAGACAGTAGTGGTGTGAGGATTTTCCTGCTAAATCTGTGTCGTCTTTTGGAGGCGAGAGTAGATTCCCTGCTCTTGATGGATGATTTGACCCAGCATTTGATGGATCAATAATGCAACGAGTTATTCTTAATGCAGTTGACTTGGCACTACCTTGATCTCCATAAATTGTGAGCAAAGCTCTTGGAATTGTAGGATTAAGCCCAGTAACTAAATAGGTTAGATACAGTAACCTGTCTTTATTATTTTTCAAGTTTACAAACTTTGTAACCTCTGCTAAATTTCCTTCTCGGTCTGGATCAATTTGTGGTAATTGCTGACTGAATCTTCTAAATACTACTGGTGCTTTTGTTGTTACTTCCCAATCTTCCTTATCTATTTTTACAACTCTACGACCATCGCCCATATCATAATAAATTGTGTTTTCTACCATAGCTACACGATTCCATAGCCTTATTTCTGTTCCGTTGTGATATGCCTTAGCGGATAGGGTATCAACTACTTCTTTAAACGCTTCTCCATTAAAACCTCTTTCTTTAAGATCCCAGTACCTAGCTTTTAACCAACCTCTAAATTTACCTCCTACTAAAGGGTAGGCAACAAGTGGTTCATTAGGAAGTACAATATAAGGATCTTCGTTATTCAAAAATACTTTTACACCAGCACCTATTGCAATCTCACAAAGATAGTCAGCCAATCTATATTTTTTCTCATTTTCAGCTAGTGCTAAGGGTTGAGCAGTTTGTAAAAGAAGGTCAAAATGTTCTTTTGATTTTCCCAATTTAACAAAAAAGTCTGTTATATCTATCTTTTCTTCAATTCCCAGTTTTGGATTTGGTAGATTTACCAAGTAAGTTTCAATCTTTTGGTCTTGGAACATTTTGGCAATTTTCAATGACCCTTTTTGACCAGCACTGTTAGTGTCATTATCCTGACAGATATAAATTTTCTTTACCCCTTCAAATAGAGGTAACCATTCAGCTTTAAAACTTCCTGCTCCTGTAGTTGAACTAACAGCAATATAGCCCTCTTGAGTTAGTTTCATACAATCCCACATTCCCTCACAAATAATTACTTCATCAGGTTTTACCTCTCCCAGAAGCACTTGGATGTTAAAAAGCCTCATTCTTCCTCGACCTGTAATCGAAAACATGCTCTTAGACGGATTTGGTCTAGTTGGATCAGGCTTCTGAATAAAGTTGACACAATTTCCTTTCTCGTCATAAATAGGGATGAGAAGGCAACGATTTCCCCATCCAAGTTTAAATTTCTTAATTGTCTCAATGGTGTAGCCTCTTTTTTCTGTTAAATACTTCTCAAAAGAAGTATAACTATTCAATAAACTTTGATGGTATTCTTCTATAATCTCAGAAGGAATTGGTTCTGGATCTTGTATATCCCGAGGTTCTTCTTGGGCATCAATGTTAATACTACCCTCAGAATCTCCGAGAAGCTTAACAAGATCTTTCCAGCCTCCTTTGGTATCACAGCTTCCGCGAAAGCATATAAACGCTCCGTTCTCGGTATTAACATAAAACTTCCCTTTTTCTCCACAGACAGGGCAGGGGAAAGTTGCCTCCTGATTACCAGAGGTAAGTTTATAATCTATTTTTTTAGACTCAAGATAAGATATTATATTCATATTTTTTATTCTCATTTACATAACCCAGATCTATTTTTACTGATAGTTCAAAAAAATTTACTAATGTGTTTGCTATATCAGCAAGTTCTGCTGGAGGGAGGAATGTTTTGTAATCTTCTTGAAGAATAACATTTAGTTCTGATAATAAAGTTTTGCTGATCATATTTACCTTTCTCCATATAAACGAGACTTAATTATTTTGAGTTGGCTAAAATAGGCTTGAGGTTCAATTCGAAGTTCTCTTTTCCAGTAGTTTTCTATAAGTTGATCAAGATTGCTATTTCTCTTAAACAAAAACTGTGCCTTGGCTGGATTAGTTCTATCGATTGAATCTATTGGGTACCAGATGGAAATGGCAGTAGCTAATGCCAAATCAGGCGTCGAATAAAAATCGCTTAATGATAAATTTTCTTGATTCATAATAATAAAGTTGAACTAGACTTTATAATGAACCGATTTGTTGTTAATTTGAATGAATTTTAGATAGAAGTTTTAATAGGAATTTACATGAAGTTTTTCTGATCCGTTTATTGGCAGATCAATTTGTATCCAGTTTTCGTAATTGTTTTAATCATTTTTGAGAAGTCCTCTGTTGACATCCCAAGAGAGAGTACAATTTCTCTGAAGTCTCTTCGTAGTAACGAGACATCAGGTGAAAAATCTTTATTATGTAAGTCCTCGTGTTTTACTTCACCGTTTTCAGATAAATATTTATATGATTGGAGATTTGCTTCTTTTGCAATGGTTTTGTAATCAACTGTCTGCCCCCTCCTCCGATAAAGTGTTATGAAAAATTTCATCTCTCTAGTTTCTGGAGAAATATCTTTTTTTCCTCCTGTATAGATTAACTGATTTGTACTAAAAGAGTAAAAGAGTCCACAACACTCAATTGTCTGTTTTTCTTCTGTAAATTTTTGTGGATCCTTTTTTTCGAAATGATTTTCTTTAATAAGTTTGTCATACCTTTCTTTAAGATTTGAGGATGCCTGATTTGATGATTGACGTATTTCTTCTAGTAATTGGTTATACCTTACCTTTGAGTCTTTACTTTTACCTTCAGATTTTGTTTGTATACTTGATTGTCTATTTTTAATTTCAAGAACTATTTGCTTCATTGTTTTTGTGTCAACATCTCTTAATGTGGCTATAGCAAAAATATCATCCTCACCTAAATTTCGAAACAGTCCGAATTCCTCAAATTTAGACATCAGTTGTCTTTCTTGCATAAGTAATTGTCCAGGAGCAGATTGTAATCGGTAATTTACTTCGCCAGCCGACCCAAATTCACTTGCTGTCAATATTCCCTCTGACACCATTAAAACAAAGGGGTAATTTGATGAGGAAAACCCATCAACTATTTCACTGGCACCCAGTTTTTTAATAGGGTTTATGGGGTGGTTTCGGTTATAGTATCCTCCACCACCACCCGTTTCAAACATTTGACCTTTGTGTTTTATTGGAGTGGGTGGCATCACTTTTTCATTATTATTGTTGTTTTCTACTCGATTAAACTCTGGTAATTTATCATCTCCTTCCATCAATCTTTCCTGATAATCATTAAGGTGGCTTGTTAAATCACACGCCTTTCTATATTTATCATAAACCTGTTCAAATTGAGGTTGTAAAAGTTTTAAATAAAATCCGTTTCTCTCTCCTCGCCAATCTGGAGCTACTTCTTCTACTATAGTTATTGCCTTTTCATCTCTGGCAAGTTTATGAACAATGGCGAATTTTCTTTCTCGTGTGGGGCTGTTTTTGCCTGCGACAATTACAGTTCTTGTTGTATCATAAAAAAAAGACCCATCATCTTTTGGAACAAGACTTTCTTCCCTTAAATCTTGAAGGATTTCCCAAGTCTGATGATTAACTATTTCCTCAGGTGTAATACTCATTTTAATTTTTATAAATCTATCCCAATATCAAACATTTGTATTTTAACAGATTTGTATGATAAAGTGGGTAAATATTAAGTTATCGAAGCTATGAAGAAAAAACAATTACCAGACCTCTTAACCATAACTGAAACTTGTGAGGCACTAAAAGTTCACTCAAATACTTTGCGTAATTGGGACAAAAAAGGAATCCTAAAAGCAATTAGATTTGGACAAAGAGGAGACCGACGCTATAAAAGAGAAGATATTAGTAAATTTATAGATACAAAATAAAAGTTTCCGAGTTACTCCATATACTATTCACCATAATCTCCACGACGCCAATCCCCACCATCAAATGTTACCTCACAAACATATAATCCAACTTCCTTATTTTGTACTTTACAGTTTTTTCCACACTCGTACAAATCTTGGGGATCAACAGTGGAATCACTTGGTCTTCTCAGTCTTTCGTTCTCGCTCCAAGCTATACAATCTTCCTTGGTTTTGTATTCAGGGCTGTATATAACCGAAGCAAATGAACCACCTTCATAATAAAAACCTCTCCAAGTATTATCTTTAAGTCCAAAAACAAACCAAATAACTAATCCTAAAATAATTATCCAAAACCAATTTTTCATTTTGTAAATTTATTTATTATATATCTTTTGATAAAAGTGCTATACTGACACTATGTTAAAAAGGTTTTTTGTATTTGTTTTCTTATTAGCTACTTTTTTTACAATTTCAGCATCAAGCGTTGAGGCTAGAAGTATAAGGGTTAGAAGTTATACCACAAGAAATGGCACATATGTAAACTCATACCGTAGAACCGCTCCAAATCGTGTTAGGTACGATAATTACAGTGCTAGAGGTAACTATAATCCATATTCAGGGAAAAGCGGAACTGTTAATTGGTTGAGATAGTTTTAAAATCCAATAAACTTCTTAATAAAATTCCATATTTGAATAAATAATCCGTTATCTTTATTGGTAATTAAAATCGGATAGGTAGTTTCTACTGGGTAATTAGTCGAAGTTGGGCTAGATTCTACTGTAACATTTTTAGTTAATGTTTGTACTTTGGGAAGTGGAGTATTAACTTTTTCTGGAATATAGATTGGTTCGGAATATATAGATTCTAAAACACACCTGTTTCCTTCCCATTCATATCCATCTCTACACTCACATTTGTTTCCTGAAAGTGTTGATTTAGATCCATATCCGTACAACTCCTTGCATGATTCATCTTCAGATATACACTTGTTGCCAGATTGGTCAAATACATAGCCATAGTTGCATTCACATGTATTGTCTAAGTTGTCATATTGTGAATTGTATCCATATTTATTCCAACAAGATGTATTTCCACTTACGCATTTACCACTGGAATCAAAGACATAACCATAAGAACACTCACAGTTATCGGATAGTGAGTCGTATTTTGAATTATATCCATATAGGTTTTGGCAATATTGATTTTCAGATATGCATTGGCTACCAGAAGCTACATATCCATAGTTACACTCACAAGAGTCACTTATACTGCTATATGATGAAAAAATTGGACAGGTAGGTGTCGTATATTTGGGTGTGTGGCAATGATACTCTCCATAATACAAACCCCAACTCGGACAATTTGTAGAACATGTATGACATCCTTGATAGTCTGTATTTCCTGGATGGGCTTCGGTTACTTTGGTAAAAATTGTCACCAAAGCTACCGTTATTAGTATAAATACAACAACAAGCGATATTCTTGACAAATTTTTCATAATGCCTCGATTTTACTCCTTTTTTCAAAATTATTATTATTTAGGTGAATTTTCATTTTTTGCAAAACCGAGTTGTATAGCTACTATTTAATAAAATTTCTTGATTACTACATTTTAAATGGTCGGTAATTTCGAATGGGATTTGATATTCCTGCAATCTTATATAGTTTGAATAGAAATTATTAGCTTTAACCATATAAGACGATTGTGATTGTTTCATTAGATTCAATTGTTTATTGATTTCTATTGTTTCTTTCATCTTTCTCTCTAAAACAGACCCTGAATAAATAGACATATTAAAAAATATGAATATGAGCATAAGGTAGGCAAGGATCCGTATAAAGGTTGAGTTTTTGAATCCAATCAAGGCTGTTATAACCACAACAAAAGGAATTAACACAATTTGGCTGTTGTATCTAATTAAGTTTGGCACTGGATTTAAGAGAGTTACTGTTAGACAAATACCAACAGCGCCCACCATAATCAATAAACCCTTTCTCATTTCAATGTTTCTCAACCCTAAATAACACATTAACATTCCTGTAACTATGCTTAACACTACGATCCCAGAAAAAAGAGACCCAGCAGACCCTACACGATTGTTGAATATGGAGGCTGAATTTATAATCTCCTCCTTAGTAAAAGTGAAGGGAATCTTTAAGACGGCTTTATTTAACGGGTCGTCCCTTCCCATAGATTTAACTTGTGATTGAGAAAAGACCCCATAAAAGAATAAGGTTAATTTATTTGAGTTTGATAAATTTTTGGGGATATTATCATTTTTATATGAATCACTAATTGCTTTTAGATTCGTTGGATAAAATAAATCTTTATAGAAGATTCCGTTAGTTGCGTAGGGAACCAATATAAATATCAAACCACCAACGGTTAATATAATAACGAGAGCTCTATTGATAGATTTTCTGAAAAAATTAAGTAAGAATATACTACCCAGTGCTACCACTATCGGGAGATTGGAAAACTTGGTACCAGCTAAAATCAATTCTGCTAGTGTGAAACCTACTAAGCTTTCATTCGCTTTAGTATTTAAAGCAAAAATTCCAAGTGAAGCGATGGCAATAACAAACAGTTCATAGCTAAATCCATCAGCCGAGAAAGAAAAAAATTGCATTAAAAAAGGAGGTTGAAATACGAGTAACGTTGTAAGAAATAATGTGGTGGGTATTGGAATTTTTAGTTTACGCAAAAAAGTGTAGGAAAAAGCAACTGCAATAATTAAAGCGACCAAGTTTGTGACCTTACCAGCATTTATACTTCCCGTTGTTAGATAAATGCTACTTTGGATGAGCCACAGAGCTTTCGGATAACCTTTAACAAATATTGATGCATCTGGAAATTTTAAAGGTAACTCCTTTTCATATACAGGATTCCACCCCCTAGCGAAACTGATAATTCCATTAGAGTGGTATCCTTGACCATCCCAGCTTGTATCATAGGTGCGAGAGAAATATTTCATACTGAGAAAGAACATCGAAATAGAGAAAAGTACAAAAACTGTTAATGCGACAAGATAATACTTTTTATCTTTTGTAAACTGTTTTAAGAAAACCGTCACGATACAAACTAGGAGGGAATATAAAGCAAAAGAAATTGGAAGGGTAAATTTTGTTATGGTTTGATTAAATATAAACCCTACATGACCATAAATTATTATAAAAAATAAATATCCCAAACTAACAATACCAAACAATTCAATTACTCTCTCAATGATTATATTGTGTGATGTTTTGGTTTCTAGGTACTTCATAAATTTTCTAATTAGTAGGGATCAAATTCATCAATACTTTTTTATTTTCTCTTGAAGCTCCAAATTTATTTGAGGTTGAAACAATCAATCCTACAACAAAACTTACGTGACAAACCATATTATAAATTATCCAAAATATAAGTACAGAATCGTTAATTGCAAAACTAAAACCATTTTTTGTAACAATCAAGACAAACCATGCCCAATATAAGATAATATAGGCAAATATTATTGTTAGCAGAATCTTATAAGAAAGATTTTTATTTTGAGTTGCTCCTGTTGCAACCCACTCTTCTTTTTTTCCAAAAACAAACTCTTTAATCACAACAAATAAATATACCCAGTAATAAAAAAACTGGTTTCCCATAACTGAAAAGGTGAATCTTGGATAGTAAAATGTTGTATATGACAAGAGAAGATAAAGAATATTTGGCAAGAAAAACAACATATCAATCAAACTTGATTTTTGAGGTGTTGAAAGTAGATAGAGGGTATGTAACCCAAGAGACATTACAATAAAAGAATTTAGATAATAATAAAACCCTGAGAAATAGCATAATCTAGCCATAAAATTGAGTTTGGCTTCCCAAAAAAGCCTTGACCTCATTAAAGACAAGCTTCCTAAACACCAGCGAGACCGTTGTTTGAAAAGTTGATAATAACTACTCGGACAATATCCCGTGGCAAGCACAATTGGAATATAAAGTATGCGATAGCCGTTTTTGACCAAGCTAATACCTGTATGAGAGTCTTCACTGTGTTCAATCTGGTAAAATCCTCCTGCTTTTTGCAAAGCCCCTCGCCTATAGAGGGCATTTGTTCCAACACAAATTGAAGCGTTGTAGGTATTTCTAGCAACTTCACAAATACGATAAAAAAACTCCTGAACTCCAATATCTCCTTTTTGTAAGTATAATGGTTCGTTCTTGTTTAAGATAAAATCTTGAGGAGACTGTGCAATTCCAATAGTCTCATCAGTCTCAAGGTACGGCAATAATTCATATATTATTTCCTGTTCGGGTGCGAAATCTGCATCAAGAACCAAGATATACTTGCCTGAAGAATGCTCAAACCCATATTTTAAGTTACCTGCTTTCTTTTTCTCACCCTTATTTGGTCTTGATAGATAATGGAAACCAAGTTTTTTGGTCAACTTCTTCACCTTTGGATCTCCTTTGTCATCTAACACATATACATTTATTTTTCTTTGTGGATAATCTATTTTGCCTACTGCGTCATAAGTTCTTTCTAAAATTTTTATATCTTCTCCTGCACATGGTAGAAAAATATCGATATTTGGAAGTTTATTTTTTGGTAACTTTTTAATTCCCAGTATTAGTCTGTTATGTTTCTTGAGATTAAACTCCTTATAACCAGAAATTATATAAACGGTTGTCAATAAAGAACCAATAAAAGAAGATAACACTAGGAAAAAATTAGGGATACTTATATAGCCATACCGATATATACCAGCTATATTCACAAAAATCACAAATAGTGAGAAAAAGCAGAAGAATAATACAAACTTTCTTTTAACTTCCACATAGCGATATTTCATCTCATTTAAAATTGTTCGCTATGATTAGTTCTTTTTGTGCCTATTTGCGAAGAAGAGAATCAATAAAAGAATACCCAAAGCGATCAAGATGAAAATCCATGTTGGTATTCCGCTTTGTGTTTCTTCTCCAAGAACTTGACCTCCTTGTACTGCTCCACCATATTGGGCTAAGAGATTATGCTGTGTAGTTAAAAATAGACCAGCAAAGCTAGTCACAAATGTAAGTAATTTAATTGTTAGTTTTCTTATTTTCATACAAATTTTAATAACTAAAAGAATACTAACATATATATTAGTAAAAAACAACAACTATTGAACTTAAACTCTTATCTCCGTGTTAGTAAACTTCTTAGGCATGAATTGCTATTGTCAAATATGGCTATAAATACAGTTAAAAAGGGTTTAGGCATTGAGCGAAAAATACTGCAACATAAAAAGGTTACAAAGCAAGATTTGAAACTTGCTAGGCGTTTACAAAGAATAAGAAAAAATGCCAATATAACTCAAGAGCAACTTGCAGACAAAACTGGAAAATCAGTTACATGGATTGGATATATTGAAAGTGGATATAGAATACCAAATCTTAAACTCCTTTATAAAATTGCCAGAGGATTAAAGGTTAGGGTAAAAGATTTATTTCCCTTCTAAAAAAGGAGCTAACTTATATTAAGTGTGTCAATAAATTGTTCTGGTTAAGAGATAATAGAAAAATAAAAACTATTTATATTGTATAAACGAAACAACCCCCAGACACTTGAAAAAAATTAGCTAAAATTAGCCTAACTTCTCTCAAATGCTGAGGGCGTTTCTTGTACTTTTTAAGGAATGCTGGTTGGTTATGTGTTTTCGTTACTTGTGAGGGCAAGCCCAATCATGTTGAGTACCATTACGATGCTCCAAAGAATAATCAAAAACGATTTGTCCAACATTAGATTGACAGCCACCAACAGAAAACACATAGTCACTTTTACTGCATATGCAGTTTTTGTGGTTTTGTTCCATGTTATGACCGAAACGATCAGAAAACCGACCACAAGAACAAGTGTGACACTATTTAATACAGATTCTGATTCCATTCTATTTCTCCTTTGTTAAATTAAAGTACAAGAAAGTGCACGACGGTATTAATACTAAAAACTATGAGACTGCTTAAAATCGTAGTTTTTAATTAAACTGAGGCTAATGGTACCACCACCACCACACATTGTCAAGTTATAGGGTATATTTGAAACTGAGGTTTAATGGAGCGTTAAAAATGTCTTGGTGGGGATCATAACAAATAATTTATTTATGCTCAAGATTAATTTAAATATCTAATAAATCTTGAGTCTGTTGCATCATCAATTCTGGATATTGTATTATCTCAATCAAGTTGGCAGTTCTAAAATCGTCCCAGTTAGCGAGCACAACTTGTTTTATAAAACTAATATCAAGATATTGTGGGTGGGTATGTTTACTGTTAATATGAAAATATGGGTGCATCTATAGTCGTTAATTTCGCATTAAATATAATAATCATAGTTTTATTTAATGCGGGTATGGGTATGTCTAACTTTTCGAGTAGCGATCCACTTAGACCAATATATAACATTTATCTTGCGAGTTTATTTATTATTCCAATTTGTGTCTATCAGCTAGTTAAATTAATTTCGAGTATGGTGGCCAAAAATGTCATTGTATTTCTTTCATTCACTTATTTTATCTGGGGATATGTCTTGTTGGATTATCTTATATACATACTAGGATTAAGATAATTCTATCTTCTACAAAGGATAGTTCCAAATCTATGGTTTAGCAGAAATGCAAAAGAAGTTGCTGATTTTTATGGCTAGCCTAGATGTTATATAATACACTTGTATGAAAAATGTTGACGAAGTTAGTAAAGAGCGGGCACTACGTCTTTTTGGAAGTGAGGAAATCACAAACTTTGAAATAGGCACAACTTACGGACTTAAACAAGTTCATAAATATCTTTTTGACGGTTTGTATGATTTTGCGGGCGAAGTACGTACAAAAAATATTAGTAAAGGTGGCTTTCGTTTTGCCAATACCCTTTATTTGCAAGAAATTCTGGCAAAAATTGAAAAAATGCTTGACACGACTTTTGAGCAAATTATAGAAAAATACGCAGAAATGAATATTGCCCATCCGTTTATGGAAGGTAATGGCCGCAGTATGCGAATCTGGTTGGACTTAATATTGAAAAAACATTTGGGCAAATGTATTGATTGGCAAAAAGTTGACAAAAATGAGTATCTAAGTGCCATGATACGAAGTCATGTAAATAACTTGGAACTACAAGTGCTCCTCCACACCGCATTGACAAAAAAAGTTAATGATCGTGAAGTTTTTATGAAAGGCATAGAGCAATCGTATTATTACGAAGAACCTGATCTAACTAGATGAATAATCAAAGCTTGCCACTTCGTGGTAAAAACATTTCAGATGGCATAGTACATAAAGTTCCAACAGATTTAAGGGAAGCTTTAACTTCTGATCCAAAGGTCCTTGCAGAATGGGAAGACCTCACACCCCTTGCCCGCAATGAGTGGATTTGTTGGGTTACTCTAGTCAAGAAAGAGGAGACGAGAAAGGATCATGTCAAAAGAACAGTAAGTGAACTTAAGGAAGGGATGCGCAGGCCTTGTTGCTGGGTAGGTTGTATTCACTGCAAAAATAATCCTAGTGCCTAAAAACTCCAAGTAATATATGAGATTCAGCATCTACGATGCTATAATTACAAAATGAAAAATATATTTAAGATTTTTAAAATTAGTAAACCTCAACATAAGTGGATATTTTTTGCTTGCTTTTTAATTACAATTCAAGCAGTTTTACAACAAGCTTCACCCGTAACTTTGAAATTTGTGATAGATCAATTATCGGCCCAAATTGCAACAAAATCAGGAAATTATCAAACAGTCACCTATCTATTTGGAATAATTTTAGTTATTAATTTGTCAGTCGCTGTCTTAAACTCTGTTAATCAGCGAATTGGGGATTTTATAGCATCTCGCTTAGGTAGATTTTTAACAGAAATTTTTTACAAAAAAATATTTACACTTCCACAGGCGTTTTTTGATGGGGAGATATCTGGAAAAATTGTAAATCAACTTAATAGGGGAATAAATTCAATTCGTGATTTTGTAAATAGTGCCACCAATTTTATTATCCCTGCATTTTTACAGGCAATTTTTGGAATTTCAGTCCTTGCTTATTTTGACCCAACAATTGGACTTTTGGCTTTTTCAATTTTCCCAGTTTATATTTTTATAACCAGCTATTCAACCAAAAGATGGGGTAAGATTCAAGTTGAAAAAAATGTATACGAAGACTCTGTTCGTGGCCGAATTCAAGAGGTAATAAATAATATTAGATTAGTCAAAACATATAACACTCAAAGGCAAGAATGGGAATATGTCTCAACAAATTTTGGAATTATTAATAAACTTTACGACCGTCAGTCGACTGGTTATCATATTCTAAATTTCATCCGTGAATTTGGATTGGAGATGGTTTTGGTTACTATCCTTTACCTAATCTTTAACCGTACTTTCTATGGAGACTTATCTTTAGGAGAGATGGTTTTAATTATCCAACTTTTGAATCAACTAAGATGGCCACTTTTTGCAATGAGTTATATTTTAGAAAATGTTCAAAGGGCAGAAGCCGATTCTAAAACGTTCTTTGAACTTTTAGAATTAAAGTCCACCGAGAAATATCAAGAAGAAAAGTTATTATCATTAACTAAAAAACCTAATATCACTTTAAATAACGTTAATTTTTCATATCAAGATGGTGGAGAAGTACTTAAAGATTTAAACCTAAAATTAAAATATAATCAAACTGTTGCACTAGTAGGACACTCAGGTGCAGGAAAAACAACGTTAATTAATCTAATTCTAAAACTATATGAACCTACAAAAGGGAATTTACTTCTTTCTGACAAAAAATATTCTAAATCCTCACACTCTTGGATTAGAAGTCATATGGCCTTGGTTTTCCAAGATACTGAACTTTTCTCATCTAATATTCGCGAGAATGTAGCATATGGTTTAGAAAATAAGTCAGATGCTGAAATTATTTCAGCATTACAAGAAGCTAACGCATGGGACTTTGTTGAGAAATTCAAGAATGGGCTCGATGAACAAATAGGTGAAAGAGGTGTAAGACTTTCAGGTGGACAAAAACAAAGAATACAAATAGCTAGGGCAATATTATAAGACAAACCAATTTTAATATTAGATGAAGCAACAAGTAGCCTTGATTCAAGATCTGAACACTTAGTTCAAGAGGCTTTAGAAAAATTATTTAAAAATAGATTAACAATTATTATTGCACATAGATTTTCAACTATTCAAAATGCAGATAGAATTATAGTTTTAGATAATGGAACAATTGTAGGGGATGACACACCACAAAAACTAGCCAAGAAAAAAGGCTTGTATCAAGAACTTTTGCAGTATCAAATCGCAGGTAACAAAAAACTATTAAGTAAGTATGAGTTGAGATAAACATTAACAACCTAGATATATTTCTTTACACGATGAACATTGGTATCCCTTGGATATGAATGCGTTGATTGGAGTACCACATACACCGCAATTTAATACAAACTTTTCCCCTCCGCCAATTACTAATGAATTTGCTTGAAGTATATTTAGATATCCACCTCCTCCAATACAAACTAAAGAATATTCACCAATTGCACCTAACCTCATCATCTCTTGTGCAAAGAAATAAGACGGAGCACCTTGGGCTATTAATCCTCCTAAATATATCCTATTCTCGTTACTCAATGGTTTAACCTTGTCATTTTTTGGAATGTAAGGGGATAATACATTTATAATTTCTACAATAGTGAGTGTAGTTCCAACATCAAGAAGCACTGATCTTAATTCTTCTGGAGTTTTAATGTCAATGGTTTGTTCTGGAAATAATTGTTTTGCAAGTTGTAGACATTGATTTCTGTCGCATTCAAAAATAATCATGATATTGTTAAGTTTCTTTTGACCTGCAGGTGTTTCTGCTATTTCATGTATTACGATTTTATTTTCGTCATACAAACCTTCTCGCTTTAGCTCCGAGCTGATCCAAACCGATAATTTACTATCTTTTTTTATACTCCATGAATCTAATTGCCAAAGTGCTGAATATTCAACAAGTCCGAGATAATGGCTTTCTTCATGTGAATCAGGAGTGATTAAATCATGAAGATATTCATTTGTCTTTGGATCAACTAATCCATTTGGATCAATCCAAAAAAAATATTCGTCTGACAACCTATTTGTTTCTTTGAAGATTGAGTCAACATATGAAATCCCAGTTTGTAGATTTGGAGTTTTTTTATATCTATATTTAGATATACCCTCAATTGTAATTTGTTGTTCTCTAGTAGCCATATATTTCCTGCACGGGATTTTTACAATTCCAACGGAATTGGTTATTTATTAATTGTTAGTTTTCCGACTATACGGTTGCGGCACAGCTAGGGAATTACACCCTTATTCCTTAAACACAATCAATATCTACAATATATGATGTGATAATATGTATGTAAAGTGGGAATATACCCGATGACTATTAAAGAAACTATACAAAACAAAGGAGATTACATTAGGGATATTGTACTTTCTGCTAATGATGGACTGGTTACAACTTTTGCAGTTGTTGCTGGTTCCTTGGGTGCCTCTCTTTCCCCGTCAATCGTGGTTATTTTAGGTCTTGCTAATCTTTTTGCGGACGGGCTTTCAATGTCAACAGGATCTTACCTCGGTGTAAAATCTGAAATTGAATTTGAACAAAATTCCGGCCGAAAAATAAAACTGGGTAATAGACCGCTTAAAAATGGTCTGGTTTCATTTTTCTCTTTTGGAATTGCAGGGTTTATCCCGCTTATGTCTTATATTTTTAAATTTGATAATAGTTTTACAGTTTCTGCTATTTTAGTAGTTATAACTTTATTTATTGTCGGTATTTTTAGGGGAATTGTATCAAATAAACATATAATTAGAACTGCATTTGAAAATTTACTTATTGGTGGCGCTTCAGCAGTTATTGCTTTTTATGTTGGAGAATTAGCTAAAAAATATTTGGTATAGCGATGCGTTAATAATGCGTTAAATCTGCGGATAATATTATTATTTGACAAGATACTTTATTGGTAGTATTCTTCGGGCAAGATGAATTATTCAAAAAGAGATGTCGCTATAGGGTTCATAATAATTATTTTAGTTGTTGTTGGGGCTTTTTATTACAAAAAAGTTAAGACAAATAAATTAAATTTGATTCAAACACCTGCTCCAGTATCAATTATTTTTCAAGAAGATATAGAAAATAGCTTTAAACTTGACATCCCTGATGATGCTAATACTATTGAGTTAAAAGATGTATCAGGTGGAAATGGAAGAGGAATAGCAACAGAAAAAGAAATACTTGCTGATATTGAAGATCCGTCAGATAACTATTTCTACCAAGGATGGTTACAAAAAAATGATGAATTAATATCACTCGGACAATTACAAATTGCCAAAGGTGGATGGCTATTAGAATATGACAAATCCAAATTAAGTGACGCAGAAAAGATAATTATTAGTTTTGAAAGGGTGTTTGATAATAAAATTGAGAAGAAAATTCTTGAAGGATCTTTCTAATTTCTTCAGTTTGTTCTACTATTAGTATAGTTTGAAAAAAATAATTTTGTTTTTAATTTTATTTATTCTTTTTATCTCCTTCGGAGCATTCTTTTTTAATGTCTATATATTACAAAACAATTATTTTAATCAAGGCAAGGATAACAATAGACTTTATGAAGCTATAGACGATGCTGTAATTGTTCCTAAATCAATATACTTACAGTATTCACAAGAAGATTACGATAATGCAATTAAAGAAAAAAGAGTTGTTTTATTATATTTTACATCTAATTGGTGTAAAGAGTGCCAAGATCAAGCAACCATAAATTCTTTGGTTATGGAGGATATGCTTTATCAAAGTATTGTAGGTCTGGATGTTCATATTTTAGATTCAGAAACAACACTTGAGTCAAATGCACTGGCTCAAAAATTTGATATTACTAAAGAACAGTCATTTGTGGTTTTGGATAAAAATGGTGTTGTGGCTTATAAATATACTGGTATTATTGACAAAGAACTGTTAAAACAAAAGATACTGGAGGTGATTTCAAAGTGAAAATTACGATATATTCAACAACAACCTGTCCTTACTGTAAAATGTTAAAAGATTATTTAACATCAAAAAATATTGCATATTCTGAAAAGTTAGTAGATCAAGATGAAAATGCAAAACTTGAAATGGCTAGTGTCTCTGGAGGATTTTTAGGAGTTCCATTTTCAGTCATAACTAAAGATAATAGTGAAGTAGTAACAGTAGTGGGTTTTGACAAAGGAAAACTTGATGATATTTTTAAACTTTAAAACGTACCAAAGTGGGACAGGGGAGAAAGCTATAACCATGGCTAAGCTTGTCGAGGAGGTTTCGAAAGAAACTGGGATTAAAATAGTGTCTGTAGTTCAACCAATGGATGTAAGAGAAGTTGTTTTGGAACTTTCAACTGATGTTTGGTCACAGAAGGTAGACGCCGTAGAGTTTGGTGCTCACACGGGATCAATTTTACCAGAATCCGTAGTAGACGATGGTGCCATCGGAACTGTACTTAATCACTCAGAGGATAGATTTCCCGATTTCCAGACACTTAGTAAAGCTCATGAAAGGGCCAAAGAAGTAGGCCTAAAAACTTTAATTTTTGCAAAAGATATTGAAGAATTAGAAAAAGTTGCTAGCCTTAAACCTGACTATATTTCATATGAGCCACCAACACTTATAGGTAGTAAAGATGTATCAGTTGCAACGGCCGAGCCAGATATAATTGCAAAAGCGTCATTAATTTCTAAAAAATATAATATTCCGTTAATTGTTGGTGCGGGTGTGCATTCTGCAATTGACGTCAAAAAATGTTTGGAACTTGGAGCAGTAGGTGTAGCAGTAGCATCAGATGTTATGAACGCAGTTGATCCACGAGCAGAGCTCTTAGATTTGATGGAGGGATTTAACGCGTAAGCGGTTACTTGTATGAATAAAATATTTCTTGGGGCAGATCATAGAGGATATGAATTAAAAGAAAAAATAGCTACATGGCTATTTGATTTAAATTATGATTTTGAAGACTTAGGAGCAAGCTATTTGGACGAAACTGATGATTATACAAAGTATGCATCAGAAGTAGCATCAATGGTTGCAAAAAGGCCTCATTCAAGCGGAGTTCTCCTTTGTGGAAGTGGAGTAGGGGTTGAAGTAGTTGCTAATAAATTTGATGGGATTCGGGCTGCAATAGGAAAAAATGTTTTGCAAGTTAAAGCAGGAAGGCATGATGATGATATAAATATTTTGGTTATTGCCTCTGATTTTACAGATATAAAGGAAGCAAGGGGAATGCTAATTGCATTTTTAGAAACTAAATATGATGATTCAGTAAGGCATGAACGAAGACTAGAAGATATTGAGAAAATCGAGGCTAATAATTAATCCATGATAAATTTGCCAAAAATTACAGATATTGATGTTGCTGGAAAAAGAGTTTTATTAAGATTAGATTTGGATACAGCACCTGATCCAGAGGATATTAGAATCAAGTCTTCTTACGAAACCTTGGATTATCTAAAAGACAAAGCTTCTGAAATAATAATTCTCGCGCATCGTGGTAGGTCCGATGGAAAATTTGTTGAAGAATTAAGTTTAAAACCATTTCAAACAATTTTTGATAAATGGGGTGCAAAAGTACATGAGAATTTAAGATTTGATTCTAGAGAAGAAGCAAATGATGATAATTATGCTAAAGAACTTGTCAGTTTAGGAGATGTGTATATAAATGACGCCTTTGGAAGTTCACATAGAAATCACGCTTCAATAGTTGGAATACCTAAATACTTACCTCATTTTGCAGGGTTTCACCTTGCAAGGGAAGTAGAAAATTTAAGTAAAGTTTTTGATCCAGTTAGACCTCTAGTTATTTTAATAAGTGGCGTTAAAAAAGATAAATTAGGGATGATTAAGCCGTTATCGGAGTTAGCTGACAAAGTACTTGTAGGTGGCAGATTACCAGATTTCTTGGGAGATAATACAGAAAGTGTCAGAACCCAAACTGGAAAAGTAATAGTGGGTAATTTGAGTATGGATAAAGAAGACATAACTGTTAATACTATTGAAAAGTTTAAAGAAGAAATAAGTAAAGCTAAAACAATAGTGCTTGCAGGAGTTCTTGGAAAATATGAAGACGAGGGTCATTCTCAAGGTACAAAATCAATTTTTGACACGGTTGCAAATTCTAGTGCATTTAAAATTGTTGGTGGAGGAGATAGTTTAACAGCAATTACAAAATACAATTTAACTGAAAAATTTGATTGGGTTTCAGTAGGTGGCGGAGCAATGCTAGATTTTTTAACAAAAAAGACTTTACCCGGAATAGAAGTACTGCTACACTGATAGTACTGCTCATGGTTACAATAGGAATAAATGGATTTGGTAGAATTGGAAGACTTGCCTTCAGAATTGGCGTATCCAAACATCTAGACGAGATAAGATTTGGTGCAATAAATACTTCTGGTAGTATGCCTGCTTCAGGTTGGGCGCATCTAACAAATTTTGATACCATGTATCGGGAGTACGAATATAGGGTACAGGGTATAGGGGATAGTGAAACAAACATAGATACAAAGATAGGTAACTTACTAATTCCAGAGCGTAATATCGACGTGCCTCTCCTTGCTCAAAGAGATCCAGCTCTTATTCCTTGGAGTAAATACGGCGTGGATGTAGTTATTGAAGCAACTGGGCATTTTACAGACGAAGAGGGGGCTAAAAAACATGCACTAGGGGGAGCTAAGAGAGTAATTATTTCTGCACCCGCAAAAGGTGGTAATGTTGGCACTTATGTATTAGGTGTCAATGAACTTGAAGGTCAAGTCCCTGAAGGCCAAGTTATATCCAATGCTAGTTGTACTACAAATTGTGTTGCTCCTGTCGCTGCAGTTATGCATTCTGCCTTTGGAATTGAGAAAGCAATGATGACTACGGTTCACAGTTATACTGATGATCAAAATTTACAAGATGGATCACATAAAGACCTAAGGCGAGCAAGAGCAGCAGCAGTTAATATAGTTCCAACAACTACAGGGGCCGCTATTGCTGTTACTGAAACCATACCAGAACTTAAAGGATTGTTTGACGGAATGAGTTTAAGGGTTCCAGTTGTGACAGGATCTATTACTGATTTTACATTTCTTTTAAAGAAGAATGTTACTGTCGAAGATGTAAATAATGCTTTTATAGAGGCAGTCAAAAATCCCATATATAAGGGGATCTTAGCGGTATCTGATGGATTTTTAGTATCAAGTGATATTATTGGAAGATCAGAATCTGCAATTGTCGATTTACCATTAACGCAGGTGGTTGCGGGTAATATGGTTAAGATTTTTGCATGGTATGACAATGAGTGGGGCTACGCAAATAGGCTAGTAGAGCAAGTGATACGTGTCGGTAGAGCAATAGAAAGTAATAAAATACCAACAGATGCTCTAACTTTGTTGCATACTAGCAACTAGGTACTAGTCACTAGATACTAGATTATGGAAGAAACAAAATATTCAAATTTAAAAGGCTTCATCAAAAATATCGCATTCTTTGGAGATGCTGATATATCAGAGGTTGATGAGACATACACGCATGCCTTTAAGGTTGCTGAAACGTTAGCAACTGAAGGTTATGTAATAGTTGATGGTGGTGGCCCTGGTGTTATGGAAGCTGCTACAACTGGAGCCAAAAATTGTGGAGGTAAAACAATAACTGTTACATTTGATCCAACGAATGCCCCAGGGTTTGAAGGCAAATATATTGGTAACGTTCCAGATGAAGAAATAGTAACCACAAATTATATTGAACGCATGTTTAAACTAATGGAGTATGGAGATGCATTTATTTTATTTAAAGGTGGAAGTGGAACAATTTCGGAATTTGGAACGGCTTGGGTTTTAGCAAAACTTTATCATGGTCGCCACAAACCATTTATTTTATTTGGTAGTTACTGGGCAGAAATAATTGATGTTTTTAGAAAGAATATGAATATTGATGCAAAAGAACTTTCAGTTTTTGAAATTGCAAATAGGGTAGAGGATGTTTTACCAATTATTAAAAAATTTGAAAAACAAATGATAGTGAGAGATCATAAAAACGATGACAAAATGGACAAATATGACGCTGCTTTTCAAATATGATGAAATTCAACTCTGTTATTACAAAAAACGTTGAGGAATTAGAAGAAATATCTAAAGAAGTCAGACAAGACGTAATAAAGATGATTTTGAAGGCAGGCTATGGTCATCCTGCAGGGTCACTTGGTATGGTGGATGTTTTTGTAGCACTTTATTACGGAGTTTTACTTCATGATCCGAAGAATCCTGAGTGGGAAGATCGCGATAGATTGATCCTAAGTAATGGTCATATTTGCCCTGCAAGATATGCTGTTATGGCGCATTCTGGTTATTTTGATCACAAAGAATTACTTAAACTTGGTGAGTTTGGAGGAATTTTGCAAGGACATCCCGATAAGAGATTCTTATCGGCGGTTGAAACAACATCAGGACCGTTAGGTTGTGGTTTAGCCCAAGCTTCTGGAATTGCGTACTGCGCAAGAATGGATGGAAAAAGATTTAGAACTTATGTAATAACTTCTGATGGAGAACATGATGAAGGAAACCACTGGGAAGCTGTAATGTTTGTTGCGAAAAATAATCTTAGTAACTTAACCATGATTATTGACAGAAATAACATTCAAATTGATGACTTTACAGAAAATGTAATGCCCTTAGAGCCGTTGGCAGATAAATATAAAGCTTTTGGTTGGTCTGTTTTGGAAGTTGATGGACATAATATAGAAGAGATTATTAATACATGTAATAAAGCTCGTTCAATTTATGAAAATCCAACAGTAATTATTGCCCATACAATTCCAGGAAAGGGCGCTGACTTTATGGAAAATAATCCCAATTGGCATTCAAAAGCACCAACAGACGAGCAAGCAAAACTAGCTTTGAAAGAAATTAGAACAATGCAAGGAAAGGTTAAAGAATATGGTGAATAGCAAAATGTTTTTGTCAGATAAATTATTTAAAAAAGATATTGAAATAAAACTCATGAGAGATGGGTTCGGTCATGGACTCTTAGAGGCGGGAGAGAAAGATGAAAGAATTGTTGCATTAACTGCAAACTTAAAAGAATCAACAAAGGTAAATTATTTTGCAGATAAGTTTCCTGAAAGATTTATAGAAGTAGGTGTTGCAGAACAAAACTTAGTAACAATTGCCTCAGGCATGGCAAATTATGGCAAGATTCCATTTGCAACTTCATATGCTTGTTTTTCACCAGGAAGAAATTGGGAACAAATCAGAACAACTATCGGCATAAACGCCTATCCTGTAAAAATAATTGGAGCACAGTCGGGCCTGAACATTGGTCATTATGGTGTGACACACCAATCACTTGAAGATATTGCACTAATGAGAGTTATACCAAATATGAATGTTATTGTTCCAAGTGATTACTTGGAAGCCAAGAAAGCAACTTTAGAAATGGCAAAAATTATGGAGCCTTTTTACCTGCGCTTGCCTAGAATTGATAGTCCAGTTTACACAACAGATAAAACCCCATTTAAAATTGGAAAAGCAAATGTTTTAACTGAAAGTAAAAATCCAGAAGTAACAATTATTGCGTCAGGCTTAATGGTTTACGAATCACTCCTTGCTTACAAAGAACTTGAAAAGAATGGTATAGAAACAATTGTTATAAATCTTCATACAATTAAACCTTTGGACACGGAAACAATAATTAGATATGCAAAGTTAACTGGGGCTGTAGTAACAATTGAAGAACATCAAGTAGCAGGGGGAATGGGATCAGCCGTATCTGAGTGTCTATCTAAAAATTTCCCAGTACCAATGGAAATTTTAGGGGTACAAGATAGATTTGGTCAGTCAGGAAAACCTAAGGAATTATTTGCAGAATATGGTCTTACAAAGGAAGATATTATGAAATCTGTGAAAAAAGTCATTGCTAGAAAAAATTCTTAATCTCATTTTTTGACACACTTTCCTCCAGCATCAGGATACTTTCCATCGTATCTACAAAAATATCCGTTTGGACATATTATCCCAGCAATTCCTCCACAAAATTTTTCTTCAATTCTAATATTTTCAGTTTCTGAAGTGTTATTTAGAGAATACTTTATTAATTGTATTATGGACCTTCCCCAATACCAGCCAGCCTTTGGACATATTTGTCCCATTTTGCAAATAACTTCGGATCGGTAGTATGGAATAGGAGTAAGAATCGAAAATAAAAATAATATAATAAATAAAATTATTAAATTTTGTTTAATGGGGGTTTTCTTTTTTATCATATAGTACATATAATGTATATCATATGAATCAAACTGTCCAGAACCTTCTAGCACCATATAAAGGAATTTTAGCTGCAGATGAATCAACACCTTCTATCACAAAACGATTTCTGAGTCTTGGTTTAACTTCGACACCAGAATTAAACAAAGAGTATAGAATGATGCTTTTTACCACACCAGATATTGAAGAATATATAAGTGGAGTAATTTTATATGAAGAATCACTTAATCAGGGTTTGGGTGATATCTTAAAACAAAAGGGAATAGAAGTTGGAATTAAAGTCGATCAAGGTTTAGAGAGTTTTAATGGAACAGATGAAAAAGTTACAAAAGGACTAGAAGGTTTAGGAGAAAGATTAAATGAATACAAAAAACTTGGCGCAACATTTACCAAATGGAGAGCTGTTTTTAAGATAACTGATAATTTTCCAAGCGATAGCTTTTTGCAAGAAAATCTTTCGCGCCTCGCGGATTATGCAAAGATTGTTCAGGATCATCAAATGACCCCAATTGTAGAGCCAGAAGTTTTATTGGATGGAAATCATACTAACACCCGTTGTGAGGAAATAACAACGAAAGTTCTCAAGAAACTTTTTGAACTTTTGAAAGAAAAAGACGTTGATTTAGATAATTTAATACTTAAGGCTAGCATGGTAATTCCAGGAAAAGAAAGTGGAGTAATAGTAATGCCGTTGGAAGTTTCAAATTCCACACTCAGAACTTTAAAAAATTCAGTACCAACAGAGGTAAATGGAATAGTTTTTTTGTCAGGAGGCCAAACACCAGATCAAGCTACGTTTAATTTAAACGAAATAAATAAGTTAAATATGGGGAAAAAGTTTGGTACATGGGAACTATCTTATTCATTTGGGAGGGCTCTACAAGAAGAAGCAATGAAGGAATGGTCTGGAAAATCCGAAAACGTTACAAAAGCTCAAATAATATTTATAGAAAGACTTCAAAAAGTTTCAAAAGCTAGACAAGGAGAATTATAATATGGCAAATCTTGACCTATTATCAATTGGGGATGCAAATCTTGACGCTTTCATAGTTCCTTCAGAATCTGAGTCGCTTTGCGAAATTGATACAAAAAAATGTTTAATTGCTTTTTCATATGGAGACAAAATCCCTGTTAAAAATTTAGAATTTTGCATGGGTGGCAATACAGCAAATAACGCAGTGGGTACAAGAAGATTAGGCGTAAATGTTGGGGCAGTTTTAACATTGGGGGACGATAGTACAGGTATACAAATTATTGAGAAGTTAAAACAAGAAGATGTAGATTTAACATATTGCATCCAGCAACCGGCAACACTTTCTAATTTCAACATTGTGGTTACGTATACAGGGGAAAGGACAATTTTTACGTACCATGCACCGCGTAGTTATGAATTCCCTGTGCAACTCCCTAAAGTTCCATGGGTTTATTTAACCTCAATGGGAGAATCATACAGACCTTTCTACAATCACATAACAGAGTGGTTAGTTAAAAATCCAGATACAAAACTTGCTTTTAATCCCGGTAGCTGGCAACTTCGTGGAGGAGTTAAAGAAATTGGAAATGTATTTAAACTGTCACATTTAGTTTTTGTAAATAAGCAGGAAGCAGAAAAATTGACAGGATTTGAAGCTAAAGATAAAGTTACGAAAGAACTTTTAATGGCTCTTTCAGGTCTTGGGCCAAAAATTTCTGTCATCACTGATGGTAGTAATGGAGCTTACGTTTTTGATGGACATCAATTCTTAAGTTGTGGAATTATGCCAATGGATGCATATGAAAGAACTGGAGCAGGAGATGCTTTTGGTTCAGGATTTTTATCGGCTGTAATTAAGGGTAAGACCTTGGAAGAATCATTAATCTGGGGAACAGTAAATTCTGCATCAGTCATTGGTTACACTGGCGCGCAAAAAGGTTTGCTTAAAGAAGAGGATTTGGATATGTGGATAGAAAGATTTAAATCCTCAGGAGTCGCGGTTACGGAGATGTAATGATAAGTAAATCAGTAATTCAGTAACCCAATAATTCAGTACACGGAAAACTATGGCTCTGGGGTCGGACAAGGAGCGAATTCACATTTTGGTCCACTTCGACCGACAGCAGATCCATCAGGACAGAGTTTGGCTTCCATAGTACAAGCAATCTGAACCTCATTAGTCAATTTAAAGGTAGAAAGAATTTGGTTGCGTATATTGTTTTCATTTTTAAAATATTGAGATTCTACTAAAAACATTTTATTTATAATTATTGACTCGTAAATACATGAATATTTATCTTCTGAGGTTTTAGAGACTGAGCTATTATCAATCGCAGAAAATGATATATATCTAGGACATTTACCAACAATAGCCGTAATCTCTGGAGGATCAATCCTAACAATAACTTTTCCATTTACTTCTTCTAATTCTAAATTGTTTGGATATGAAAATGAATATCCGTATTTTGCATTCAGATATGTTTTCCAATCTGCGGTTGGGTCGGGAGTAGTTGTTGGGGTCGGTGTTTGTTTTATCTGTTGCCTGTAACCTGTAATTTCAACAACTAGCTTCTGTGTTTGGTAAGCAAAGAAACCTGCAATAAGACAGGAGATAATTAGCAAACTTGATAATAGGATAACTAGAAAAGAGGACTGTTTAGGTTCCATGCTTTTATAATCATAACATAGATGGTAAATTAAATATATGCGAGTATTTGTCACAAGAAAAATTCCTGGAGATTTAGAACCACTTAAAAATGGCAATGAAGTTATTATTTCAGAGTTTGGCAGGGCATTATCTCCAGAAGAGTTGATAGATAAAGCAAAGGGTATTGATGCGCTTCTTTCTCTTCTCACAGATAAAATTGATGGAGATGTAATGGATGCTATTGGGCCACAGCTTAAAGTTATTAGTAATTATGCGGTTGGCTTTGATAACATAAATATTCAAGATGCAACAGACAGAGGAATTGTAGTTTGTAATACTCCATGTGAGGAAGTGGACGAAGCAGTTGCAGAACACACTTGGGCTTTAATATCAGGCTTAACTAGAAGAATAGTCGAGGCAGACGAAGCAACAAGAAGAGGAGCATATAAAGGCTGGGAGCCAGATATATTTTTAGGTATATCATTAATTGGTAAAACTTTAGGAGTTGTCGGTTTTGGAGGAATTGGAACAATGGTAGCAAGGCGAGCAGAAGGATATGCTATGAAAGTTATCTATACTAAAAGAACAAAGGATGAAAAAAGTGTTGAATTAGACGAATTGCTTGCTACATCAGACGTGGTAACCCTTCATGTTCCATTAACTGATGAGACAAGACACATGATTAATAAGGAAAGCTTGGCAAAAATGAAAAAGGGAAGCTATTTGATTAATACTGCAAGAGGACCAATTGTTGATGAACATGCATTAGTTGATTCACTTCGCGATGGTCATCTGGCTGGAGCAGCTCTTGATGTTTTTGATAATGAGCCAAATATAGATCCAGAACTTATAGGTATGCCAAATGTCATAACCACACCACATATTGCTTCTGCAACTCATGAAGCAAGAGAAGCTATGGCTGCTTTAGCAGTTGGTGGAATATTAGATACTCTTTCTTCAAAAATACCTGTAAATATTGTAAATAAAGAAGTTTGGGAAAATAGAAGAAAATAAGGATGGGACTGTTTAACAGAAAAAAAGAAGAAGACATAGAGGATGATGAAATTGATGAAGAAGAACCAAGACGGGTTAGGCGGCAATTTAGAGATTTAAATCCAGAAAATCGTCGATCTAGAAAAGAACCTCTAAAGCCTTGGGGAAAAATAGAAAGGCTTGTTGTTTTAATAGTATTACTTCTAACAGTTTTAACTTCTGGAATTTTAGCTCTCTCTGCACGTAATTTTAAGTTACCTAAATTACCAAAATTTGAAATTCCTGACATTTCAAATCTAAATCCATTTAAAGAACAGGTAATTATAATAGGTAATACAGGCAGTAATATCTCACAAGAAAAAATTGAAAACACTAAGCGTTTATTTAAAGAAGCAACAGACAATTATTCAGGAATTTATGCCTTTTATATTTTTGACATTAATGGTGATTATTATTATGGATTAAATCATCAAGAAACAATGCAAGCAGCTTCACTCATCAAACTTCCTGTTATGTACTTGGCTATGAAAAATGGGGAAGACAAGACTCTTATTGAAGCCATGGGAAAGAGGTCAGATAACGGATCTTTTACCAAAATGGTTGGAATTTTAGGCAAAGAAAATGTGAATAAAACTATTTCGGAATTAGGGATGAATAACACATCACTTTCTGAAAATTTAACTACTCCTGAAGAAGTTGGGATATTTTTTAAGAAATTATATAAAGAGGAATTATTAAACAAAGAAGATACTAAAGAATTAGAAAGCTATATGACAAACACAATTTTTGAAGACTTTTTAAGGCCTGGAATTCCAGAGGATATAACACTTGTACATAAATATGGTAGGGAAGAACATGTAATTAATGATGCTGGAATAGTGATGTCTGATAAGCCCTTTGTAATTGTTATTATGACTGATGGTATAATTGAATTTGAGGCGTTAGCCCTATTTCCAAAATTGTCTAATTTGCTATATACTGAACATACGAAATGAAATCACCAATTGAATACATAAAAGAAGCTTGGGCAATATATACCAAAAAAGAAAACTTTGTTTTCTTTGCCAAAATCATGGCAGTTTTAGTAATACTTTCAACTACGATTGGTTTTGTAAGTAATTATTTTTATCCAGTAGATTATATAAAGAATATAGATTATTCAGATTATATAAGAGTAGGGGGATATGTTTTGATTTCTATAATGGCTTTTTTACTAAGTATTTGGTCGGACTCAACCACTTATATGGCTATTTTTAATATGGGGGTGGACGAAAAAACTATCTTTCGTTTGGGTTATAAAAACATGTGGAGATTGTTTCTGATATTTTTAGTTAATGGATTAATAATTTTTGTAGGTCTAATTTTATTAGTTATTCCCGCAATTATTTTTGGAATCTGGTATTCATTCTCTGTATATCTAGTCTTAGACAAAAATATGGGGATTAGAGAATCATTGAAGGTAAGTAAACAAATGGTTAAGGGAAAATTTTGGAAGGTATTAGGATGGAATATAGTGTTTGGTCTAGTTGGTTTTTTGGCCTCAATCCTTCTAGTTTTAATTCCATATGCAGGACCTCTTATAATTTCATTTATTGCTCCATTATTTATACTTCCAAGTGTTTTATTGTACAGAGATTTGAGTATTAACGACTGATGCAGCGGGCTCAATAATTTTAGGACAAGCAAGCTGTTTTTCTTCCAGAAACCATTCTTTTCTGTTAAAACATTCTTTGTAAACTAGTCCCTCGGGAGCTTTCCATTCGACAGAGAGTTTATCATTAAGTAATGTTCTCATTATTTTATTCCAAATAGGTGCAGCTCCTGTAATTCCTGATGCTATTCGACTCATAGAACTTCCATCATTATTTCCAACCCAGACAGCAACTAAATAATCTTTATTAAATCCAATTGTTAAATTGTCCTTCAAATCATTACTTGTTCCAGTTTTTACAGCTACTTCTGGGTGGTTTGGTATAACCAACATTGAGTTCGTCCCGAATGCAGGAGAACGAGCGAGATTATCTTTAAGAACATCAATCAATAGAAATGCAATTCTTGGATCAAGAATTTTTTCTTTAGACCCAAGAATTTCACTTGATTTATATAAAACTTTGTTTTGGTAGTTTTTAATCTCTGTTATATCTTGAATTTTATTTTTAATACCCATGTTTGCAACTACTGAATAAACCTGAGCAAGATCTAATAATTTTGTTTCTCCGCCTCCTAATGTCAATGACAATCCATACCTTGATCTATCTTGCCATGTTGTTATACCCATTTTTTGACCCAAATCAATCATTTTACCTACACCATAACTTGCTAGTATTTTAACTGCTGGAATATTTCTTGACTGGGCAAGTGCTTGTCTTACTGTAATTTTTCCTTTATATGCCCCGTCGTAATTTTTTGGAGCATATGGTTTTTGACCTGCAACACTAAATGATATTGGTGAATCGTCTATTACAGAAGCTAAAGTAAGACCACCTGATAAAGCTTCTGCATAATTAACAACTTTAATTGATGACCCAGGTTGTCTTAGTCTTGTTGTTACATTTACGTTTCCATCATTTTTGGTATCGAAATAATTGACAGATCCAACCATCGCTAATATTTCTCCAGTTTTTGGGTCAAGAACTACAATTCCAGTATTTCCAACTCTTAAATTCTTAAGTTTTGCAATTTCTTCGCGAGCGGTTTTCTCAGCTAATTTTTGGATATTTAAATCAAGTGTGGTTTTAACTGTTAGTCCTCCTTTTAAAACAACTTCTTCACCATATTCATCAATTAACTTTTCCTTAACATACATTACAAAATGAGGAGCCTCAATATTTTGTCTGTTTGATGCAAAAGTAATTCTTTCTGAAACTGTTTTTTCTTCTGTTTCGGTGTTTATAAATTTATTCACTTTCATTAGATGAAGTATTTCTCTTTGGCGAGAAAATGTTAATTCTGGATTATTACCAAACGGAGAGTATCTTGTAGGGCTCTGAGGTAGACCTGCAAGAAGTGAGGCTTCGGATAATGTCAGTTCTTCGACATGTTTATCAAAATAATGCCTAGATGCTTCTTCAATGCCATAGATATTACCTCCATAATTAACTTCATTTAAATACATCTCAAGAATTTCATCTTTGGTATAATTCATCTCAACTCCTACTGAAAGGATTAATTCTCTAATTTTTCTGACATATGTTTTTTCAGAAGAGAGGAGAGCATTCTTAACTAATTGTTGGGTAATTGTTGATCCGCCTTGAAGACGGCCTTCACTAAAATTTTTAAATATGGCTCTTATGGTTCCTCGTACTGAAAAGCCAGCATGCTGGTAAAATTCAGCATCTTCTGCTGCAAGTGTTGCAAGCCTTACATTTTCAGGAATTTGCGAAAGTTTAACTGGAGTTCTATTCTTATCTTTATAAATTGTGTAAAGCAAATTATTGTTTCTGTCATAAATTTTTGTCGAGACTTCAATTTGACGTGATGTTAATTCGGAAGGGGAGGGGAGGTCTTTAAGAATTAATAAATACGAAGTAACAATTAATAATACAGAAAAAACAAATAACAAAACATATTTCTTTTTGACAGAAATATTAGGGTAATTGATTCTAAATTTAGGGTAAATAATTTTGTGGATTTTTCTTTGTGACAGATTTATTTTAAGTCTGGGGAACTTAATATTTTTGAAAACTCTTACTATAACAAGAAAAGTAAATGCGATAGCTATAAAAATATGAGAAAGAATAAAATAGAAAGGTTTACCAACGGCGATTAATATCGCAGAAAGTAAATAAAGGGCAGTGGTGGTTTTGTGTTTTTTCCCAGCCACAAGGTGATTGTATCAAAGAAAATTATAAATTGGAGAGTAGATTTTTTTTAAATCTTAAAAATAGTTGATAGTGTTTCAGAATAATTATTCATAGTAATGACTTTAGAAATATTTTTGAGAGGGAAAATATTTTGTAATTTACCTTTATCTAATTTAATTTCTACTGTAGTGTAATTCTTTTTATAATCTTCAACGATTAAATCTATTTCTTTGCCACCATACTCACGATAAAAGTAGAAGTTTACTTTGGTATTTGTAAGTCGACGAATTTTTTCAAGCTCTATAATAATAAAATTTTCAAATACCCCACCTTTATCTTGACGAAGATCTAAATCTCGAAAATCTTGAATTAAAATATTACGAATTCCTAAGTCATAAAAATATAATTTTCTATTTTCTGAAACAGCTTTTCTAATGTTTGTCTTAAATGATGGTAGGGGAATTAAGATATAGTTCTTGATAAAAATTTCAATGTAATTTGAGACAGTTGATGGATAAGCATTTAATGATTTAGCAATTTCATTTATTGAAACCTCAGAACCTAATTGAAGTGCAATTTTTGTCAAAATATCCTTAGCTAATTTTTGATTTTTTAATTGGTAAATATCAACAATATCTTTAAGAACATATGTATCAAGTATTTTTTGGAGTAAATCTATTCGGGCATTTTCTGAAAGGTTGTCCTTTGAATAAACTTCTGGATACATTCCCCAAATTTGTGAATTCTTCGCTATTTTTTTGTTAAATTCAATTAAATCAGAAGGTTTAGGTTTTTCATAATCCACAACCTCTGATAAGGATAGAGGTAGACAATAAATTTCATTATATCTTCCTGACATAGTATCAAATTCTTGCCCTGTTTTTTGACGAAGTTCTGAACTACCTGTTGCAATAACTTTTGTTTTAAACTCATCATGTAAAAGTTTAAGTATGACAGTAGAGGCTGGATAATTTTGAATTTCATCAATAAGTACTATCTTATTTTCAGCGACTATTTTTTCTAAAATTTCTCTACGAGGAACAAATTTATCACGGTCAGAAGCAAGATCAAAATTATATTTTGTTACACCAAGTTTTTTAGCTAAGTTGTCAATCAGCGTAGTCTTGCCAGAACGCCTTGGTCCCCAAATGAATAATGTTTTTATCTCGTCGCCTTTGAGATATTCATCTATACCGTGCTCAATAGCCCTTTTTATTGTAATCATATAATACATTTTAATACTAATTTATATTTTGTCAAGATATAAAATGGTACTAATTTATATTGTGCCGAGCCTAGATTACCATAATTAAAGGTCTGACCTTTTTAGAACAAGTGGGTATCTGATTGTTGCGGAGGTGGAGGCAATTGGGCAGTTCATACAATAAATTCCTCCAACTGGATCAATATAGACAGGTTTGTTTTGCGATTCTACTTGTTCAGGCAATGCATCTTTACCTGCAACTTGACCAGTATCTCTAAATATCATTAAATCTTGATTGGTAACAATCCCTGATGATGGTACCGTTCCGGATAAAAAGTATTCAAAACGTGTTTGGCAATCTGGTCTAATATCACCTGTATCAGCACAAATTGATGCCCCCACAACTTCCTCAGGTTGTAAAGGCCATGCATGACCATCATCATCCTTGTCATATGTTCCTTTTTCTGATTTATCTAAAGCAAACTTAATTACTTTATTCCAAATAGGGGATGCACCAGACACACCTGAAACTGCACCACTCATAGAAGTGTTATTATTATTACCAACCCAGACAACCACTACGATTTGTTTTGTATAACCAATTGTCCAATTATCCTTTCTATCATTTGTAGTCCCTGTTTTAACAGAGGTTTCAGGATGCCCTTTAACATTTAAAAAACTTGATGTTCCGAACGCTTGGGATCTAGCATTGTTATCGTGTAATATATGAGAAATTAAAAATGTTGTACCCACATCCAACACTTTTTCACCTGATAACTTTTTATCATTTATTTTAATCTCCTCCAAAACTTTTCCTCTCCAGTCCTCAATTTTAGTAATTGCTATTAACGGTTCTCTAATTCCATCATTTGCAAATACCCCAAATGCTTCTGCCATATCATATGGTCTGACCTCTCCACCACCAAGTGTTAACGAGAGCCCATATTTATCCGGATCTAATAGTGTTGTAAGTCCTAAACTTTGTGCAAATTCTAAAAATTTTGGAATTCCATTCAAAGCCATAATTTTTACAGCAGGAATATTGTACGAATTTCCTAATGCAAATCTTGTCTGCACTAATCCATGATATCCGCCATCATAATTTTTAGGACAATAAAGTGATTGACCAGCTACTGCAAAACAAGTTGGTGTGTCTGCAAATGTTGTGGCCAAAGTTATTTTTTTGTCTTTCAAAGCTAGAGCATAATTAATTGGTTTAATAGATGACCCCGGTTGTCTTTTGGCTAGAGTTACATTAACTTTTCCATCTTCATCTTTTGCAAAATAATCTTTACTTCCAACCATGGCTAATATTTCACCTGTCGATGGGTGTGTAACAAGGGCTGCACCATTTCCGACCTTTTGTTTTTTAAGTTTTCCTACTTCTGTTGCAACTTGTTCTTGTGTATATTCTTGAAGTTCTAAATCAAGTGTTGTTGTAACTCTAAGTCCGCCTTGTTCGACCATTTTTTCACCATATTTTTCAACTAATTGGTCTTTTACCCAAAGTGCAAAATGTGGAGCAACAGGCGCTTTAATTTCAGCATATGTAAGTGATTCATTAGATGCTTTGTCTGCATCTTCTTGATTAATATATCCATTTTTTACCATTTGGTTTAGAACTTCCTTTTGTCGTGCAGAGGCTAATTCAGGGTGGGCACCAAACGGGGAATATCGCGTTGGACTCTGGGGGAGTCCTGCTATAAGACTTGCCTCGGCTAAGCTTAAATCTTTAGCAGGCTTTCCAAAATAAAGTTCAGAAGCAGATTCAATTCCGTAGGCAGTAGAACCATAAGGTATTTGGTTTAGATACATACTTAGTATCTTATCTTTAGAATAAATTCCTTCTACTATAATCGTTAGGAAAAATTCTCTCGCTTTTCTTCTAATTGTTCTTTCCGGAGAGAGTAATGCATTCTTAACTAATTGTTGTGTTAGGGTAGAGCCACCTTCTATTTTTCCACGAGTAATTATTTTCCATACAGAACGAGCAATACCAGTAAATGAAAATCCAGAATGTTTATAAAAGTCTTTGTCTTCAATTGCGATAGTTGCATTTTTGATATGGTCAGGGAGTTCATCAATTTTTACTGGGCTTCTTCGTGTTCCTGCGTATATTTCATATAATAATTTTCCATTTCTATCAAATAATTTTGTTGAGACTGGAATATCAGGGGATGAAAGTTCAGTGGGAAGTGGTATGCCCCAGAAAAGCCAAATAGAAAAGAAAATTAAAACAGAAAAAAAGATAACCCTTTTCCTATTATATCGAATACTCAAATGCTCTTTGATTTTTATGAGAAGTCTTTTCATTGAAATGTAATTATATCATTGAAGTGAGGTCTGTAAAAAAGAACAAGTAGTGTCAGCTGTAGAGATTGTTTCACTTAAGTTCGTAATGATATTAAATGTGATATTTTAGCCAATAAAAAACTGTCGGAGACGTATTGCTTTGTCCCAGACAGTTTTCTTCTTACTTATTCGGCTTTTTCGGGGATTGAAGCGAACAAAGCTTCCATGACTTCTTCAGGATCTTTGTCGCCGATGTCATCGAGCAAATGCATATCTGCTTTTTGTTCCATCAACATAACTGCGTTGGCGGCTTGTATAGCGATATACTTTTTGCCTTTCTTTTCCATGACCATCCACTGTACCCCTGCATAAATACCACTGTTATTCATGACTTCCTCCTTTCCTAAATATTTGTTAAATCAAAAATACTATGAGTAGCAAAGAAAAACTCAAATTTGATTTATCTGAGGCTAATGGTACCACCACCACATTAAAAAGTCAAGTTATGGGATATAACTTCGTCATAGGCTACTTCAAGCTTCGCTTATAGGTCTACTTGACAAGTGTACGACAATGTCGTACACTTAGTTGTGTTAATAATTGAGAAATTGATATGGAACAAAGAAAATGTTGATCATATTAAAAAACACGATGTAACGAAAGTAGAAGTAAACCAAGTAGTTAAGAAAGATTATAAAAATCAACCTACTTACGGAAACAGATTGATGATCTTTGGAAAAACTAAGAAGAGTAGGAGAGTTACAGTAATTTTGATAGAAAAAGAAAAGAATAATTATTTAGTAATAACAGCAAGAGATATGAGTAAAAAAGAAAGGAAACATTTTTTAAATGACTAAAGTAATCAACAAAATACCAAAATTTAAAACAACTGCAGATGAAGCTAAATTCTGGGATACACATGATGTAACTGATTTTTTAAGTGAGCTTAAATTTACTGATACTAAATTTGTAAAAAAACCAAGACAAATGAAGAATGACACTATAACAATTAGGGTTGAACCACAAATTAAGGATCAACTCGAAACGCTTTCAATAACTTATGGAGTAAACGTATCCACACTTTCTAGAATGTGGATAATGGAAAAACTCTTCCAGCAAAAAACTATTCAAGATTAATTTTATCTTCTTTGTATTTAGTTAATTTCTAATATATTATTAATTCATGGATCTGAAGTTAGAAAACAAAGTTTGGTGGAGATATATTGAAGAAGATTTACAAGAACTACTCGTAGCTTCTGAGTTTTTGACCAATGTAGTTAGGAGTTGGGGAGCAGATTTGCCTTCAGGAAGTAAAGTTTTTCATGATTATTCATTTATTGTTTTTCCTGCAGCTAAAGCATATGAAGGATTTTTAAAAAAAGTTTTTTTAGATATGAATTTTATAACATCAGAAGATTACAACGGAAAACATTTTAGAGTAGGTAAGGCATTAAATCCTTTTTTAGAAGAACGGTTTAGAGATAGGGAAAGTGTATACGACAAGGTTGTTAGACATTGTGGGGGTAAGAAACTGGCCGATACGCTTTGGAATGCATGGACAAATGGTAGAAATCTAGTCTTTCATTGGTTTCCAAATGAAAAAAGAGCTGTCTCATTCTCTGAGGCGGAGACAAAGATAAGTTCAATCATCTATGCTATGGACAAGGCTTTTGAGGGATGTAAAATTAACATATGAGAAGCTTTAAAAATGCAGTCTATTTAGCCGTTTATCTATTAATAGTCTGGGGTTTTTATAGATTTTTATTTAAAATGCCTGACGAGATAGAGGAGTTAGTTATTAAACCACTCTTTTGGCTTATTCCTGTTTTTTACTTAGTAAGAAAAGAAGGTCAAAATTTAGAATCAATTGGGATCACATTTAAAAATTTATTTCCTGCAGTTTATTATGCACTAGGTCTTGGTGCGTTTTTTGTAATGGAAGCTGTTATTGTTAACTTTTTAAAATATGGAGGACAGTTTAATTTAGGTGCAAATATAGGTAGTCTTCCTCTTCTTCCTGCATTAGGACTATCATTTGCTACGGCAATTTCAGAAGAAATCGCATTTAGAGGTTATGTTTTTACCAGAGTTTGGAAATTCATGAACAACGAATTCTATGCAAATATTCTAACAAGCATATTCTGGGCAGTAATACATGTTCCAATCACGATATTCGTGTGGAAATTAGATATGTCAGCAGCACTTATTTATTTATTTTTAACAACATTATTTGGAGTAGGGAGCGCCTTTGTATTTGCTAGAACTAAAAATATAGTTTCTCCAATTTTACTTCATGTCCTCTGGCAATGGCCAATTATTTTATTTAGGTAATTTGCAGGGGTTGACTGATTAGAGTACAATAGCAATCACCTTAATATGAATTATTCTAGGAAAAGTAAAATTGCAGGTATTTTAACTACACTATTAATTTCATTAGTCATACTTTCGGTTTCAGTATTAAGATGTGCTACACCAAGAATCGCATATTCTCCAATAGTTTTGTCAGAAAAAGTAGAAAGTAATGTAACAATGACTGTGGATTATCTCTTGGCCTATCCAGGAAAAATCGGTCCAGATAATACTTTATGGTATGGAAAAGTAATGAGAGACAAAGTTTGGTACTTTTTTACATTTAATAAAGATAAAAAATTAGAATTAAATCTGCTTTTTGCTGATAAAAGATTGAGCTCAAGTTTAGAACTATTTAAAAATAACAAACCTGATTTAGGACTATCTACATTAACCAAAGCTGAAAAATATTTAGAAATGGCAGTTCCAAGTAATGCGGATAATGCAGAGTATTTAAAAAAATTAGCACTAGCATCACTTAAGCATAGGGAAGTAATAGAGACCCAAATTCTTTCATTATCCCCAGAAGATATCGCCCCAAGAGTTAACAAAATAAATGATTATCCTAAAGAAACATATAAAAAAGCTAGAGATTTGATGTATTCAAAAGGTCTTATACCACCTGAGAACGTGTTTGAATTGAAGTAATTTGTTGCACATCCATTTTTTGTTATCTCCTCACTATTTCCGCGAGCAATTTTATAAATTGCTTTTTCACGATCATTGCTTGCCTATGATGATATATTTAGTATTATAAGTTTATAGTTGACTCTCTACCCCTAGTGTTTCATCATGTGTTTTGTCACTATATATAGCGTATGAATTGTCCCTTTTGTAATACACATGATACTCAAGTTTTAGAGAGTAGGGTGATTGATGATGGTCAGGGACTGCGAAGAAGAAGGGAATGTGGAAAGTGTGGCAAGAGGTTTACAACGCAAGAACAAGTCAGGGCATCAGTTCTCTGGGTAATTAAAAAAGATGGTAAAAGAGAACCTTTTGACAAAGAAAAAGTAAAAAGAGGAATTTTAAGATCAATTGAAAAAAGGCCAGTATCAATTGACTTAGTAAACGAAACAGCAGATGAAGTGGAAAGAGAAATGCTAAAGGCCGAAAAGGAAGAAGTTTCAAGTAGAGCGGTTGGAAATGCGATTTTAAAAAGACTTAAGAAAATAGACAAAGTAGCATGGCTCAGGTTTGCAAGTGTTTATTTACAGTTTGAAGATTTAACAGATTTTGAAAAATTAATTGATAAGAATACATGAGATACAACTAACGTTATGATATACAAGCTTTGCTTATGAAAAAACTAGATTTTAAAAACTACAAAGCTCCTTCCTATGATGAGATTAAAAAGGAGATAGTAAAAAAAGTAGGCCAAAGACCTGCCCTGCCTACTGACCTTCCAAAAGGAAACTGGACAGAACAAGCTTTAAAAGTATTAAAAGAGAGGTATTTAGTTAAAGACAATAATTTAAACCCTGTTGAAACTCCAGATGATGTGATGTGGAGAGTTGCTTGGGAAGTTGCATCAGCAGAAAGCAGGTGGGGGGCTAATAAAAAAGATGTAATGAAGTCTGCAAGAGAGTTTTACGAGCTTATGACCTCTCGCAAATTTTTACCAAATTCTCCAACGCTTATGAATGCTGGTACGGGTAATGGTCTTCAGTATTCTGCATGCTTTGTACTACCTGTGGAGGACTCAATGGAAGGAATATTTGATGCTCTAAAATATCAGGCAATTATTCATAAAACTGGTGGTGGGACAGGATTTTCGTTTACACGCCTTCGTCCAAGTGGATCACTAGTTAAAACTTCAAGCGGAACGGCATCAGGACCTGTTTCTTTTATGAGAATTTTTGATGCAGCGACCAACGAAGTTAAACAAGGTGGTAAAAGAAGAGGAGCTAATATGGGAATTTTAAGAGTAGATCATCCAGATGTTATGGAGTTTATCCATTGTAAAGAAGAAGGAGGAATAACTAACTTTAATATTTCTGTGGCTATCACAGATAAATTTATGGAAGCTTATAGAAAAGATGAAGATTATGAATTAATTCATCCAAAAACAAAAGAAGTTACAGGAAAGTTATCAGCTAAAAAAGTATTTGATGAAATTGCAGATGGTGCTTGGAGAACAGGTGACCCAGGCCTTATTTTTATAGATAAAATAAATGCTAGTACCGCAAATCCAGTTCCAGCAATTGGAGATATTGAGGCAACTAACCCATGTGGGGAACAACCACTTTATCCATTTGACGCTTGTAATTTAGGAAGCATATTTTTAACTTACTTTGTCAAAAATGGTGAGATAGACTGGGACGGCCTTAAAGAAGTTTCAAGACAAACAACTAGATTTTTAGATAATGTTATCGAGGTCAATCCATATCCACTAGAACAAATTAGAAATACTGTCTTTGGAATTAGAAGAATAGGTCTAGGAATTGGTGGTTGGGCAGATATGCTATTGGAACTTGGAATTCCATATGACTCAGAAGCAGCTCTAACTTTGGCTGAAAAAGTAATGAAAACAATCAACGATGAATCAGTCGCGGAGACAAAAAGACTTGCAAAAATAAGAGGAGCTTTCCCAATGTTTGAAGGGTCGATATATAAAGGTGGAGATTTAAGGCGTAATTCAACAGTTACAACGATTGCACCAACTGGCACTATATCAATAATTGCAGGTGCTTCAAGTGGTTGTGAACCACTTTTTGCAATTGCTTTCCAGCATATTGTTAAAGATAAACATTTAGATAGAAAGATGACATTTGTAAATGAAAAATTTGAGGAAGTAATGAAAAAAGAAGGGTTATGGACCCAAGAGTTAATGGATAAAATTGGAGAAGTTGGAATTGTTAGAGGACTTATTGAACTTCCACAAAAAATACGTGATGTTTTTGGAACGGCACAGGAAATAACTCCGACATGGCATATTAGAACTCAAGCTGCCTTCCAAAAATATACAGAAAACGCTGTCAGTAAAACTATAAACATGGATAATAGCGTAACAAGAGAAGACATTAAAAATGCATATCTAGAAAGCTGGGATACAGGCTGTAAGGGTATAACAGTCTTTAGAGATGGATGTAAAGATGTGCAAGTCTTAAATATTGGTACTAAAAATGGTGAGGTAAAAATAAATGAAGTTGCACCAGTTGTTATTAATGAACCACTTCGTCACAGACCTTATAAAGTTAATGGTTCAACTTATAGAATGAATACTCCAGTTGGAACTGCATTTATAACAATAAATGAAGATGAATTAGGGGAACCTTTAGAAATGTTTGTAAATGTAGGAAAAGCAGGATCAGATGTTGCTGCAATGGCGGAGGCACTTGGTAGGACAATTTCCACAGCGCTTAAATTTAGAGGGGAAATTCCTGCAAAAGAAAAAGCGAGAGAATTTGCAGATCAGCTATCAGGAATTGGTGGTAGAAGATCAATAGGCTTTGGTCCAACTAAGATAAAATCTCTTCCAGATGCAGTAGCAGGTGCGATTTCAGTCCACTATAATTTGGGAATTAATGGTTACCACAATAGTCCAAATGTATTTGGTGTAGAAAGTAATAATGAACCTCAAAGTGAGGTAGTTGCACAAGCACCACATTTTAATGAAAAACAACAAGAGAGTCTATTTCTTCATGCTACAAAAGAAAAAGTTGGAGATATCTGTCCAAGTTGTGGAGCAGGAGCATTAGTTTTTGAAGAAGGATGCTCAAAATGCCATGCGTGTGGACACTCTGAATGCTAACGCATTCAAATTTTAAATTATAAATTTCCAATTTTCAAAAATAAAGGATAGAATAATAAAATGGCACACAAGGAATCTGCAGAATTACTATCTGATTTAGATAAATTAAAACAGTTAGTTAAGATTGGTGATCCGTTTGAATGTCCTGGTTTCCCCGACATAGATTATGTTGTTACCAATCTTGGCTTCATTGAGGAAACAGAAGAACCTTGCATTATTTATAAAAAGAGAGAAGATGGACAGACTTCTTGGGTACGAACTTTAAGTGAATATGTTAATAAAGATGTTTTAAGAACAGATAAAAATAAAGATCAACTTTTAGAGGAACTAAACAAATTAAAACTACGGATTGATGAAGGAGATAAATGTTACCATTATAAACACCCTGACCAATTATACCAGATTGTAGGTGTTGGATTTATTGAAAGAAATGGACAACCCTGTGTCGTGTATCAGGCTGAGTATGGTGATCAATTAACTTGGGTTAGAATCGACGAAGAATTCTTTGCCAAGGTTGATTTAGAAGGAACTCAAGTTAATAGATTTACAAAAGTAGTCTGATATAATCTCCATATGGAAGATAAATTTCATTTAGGAATAAAAGCACTAATCAGAAATTCAAAAGGTAAAATATTACTTCTGAAAGTAAATAAAGAAAAGTTAAAAGGATTTACTGGCGAAGCTTACTGGGATATTCCTGGGGGAAGAATTCAAAAAGATCAAACCATTGATGAAACACTAAAAAGAGAAGTTGAAGAAGAAATTGGAGTAAAAGAAATTACAAATATCAAGCCATTTTCAATGGTTCTTTCAAAAATTAGAATTCCACAAGGCGAAGATTCGGTAGGTTTAATTCTCGGAGCTTATACTTGTGAGATTCCAGAAGATAGTGAAATAAAACTTTCTGAAGAACATATTGAAGCAAAATGGTTTACACCAAACGAAGCATCAAAATTACTTGAAGTAAAATATCCAGTAGAGTTCACAAAAAAGATTTTAGAATTAAATTGATATGGATAGCAAAACCACATTAGAAGATATCAAAAATTGGGCAAAGAAAGTGAGAGATGATCGTGGTTGGCACCCAGACGCAAGAAGCCTTGCTATATCAATTGTTTTAGAAGCTGGGGAAATGTTAGAACATTTCCAATGGAAGGAAAGTAGAATTACTGAAGCTGAATTAAAAAAAGACAGCCATCAAAAAGAGGAATTAGAAAAAGAAGTAGGAGACGTAATAAATTATTTGTGTGAATTTGTCGAGCTGTTAGATATTGATATATCAGATAGTTTAAGAAAGACACTAAAAAAAGTCGAAGAAAAATATCCAGTTGATAAAATCAAAAAAGGTGGTGAAAAATTTTATCTTCAACAAAAGAAAAAATATAGAGAGAATAAGAAATAATGTCGGTTTACACGAAGACTGGGGATAAGGGGAAGACGGGGATGGCCAGTGGAAAAAGAGTTTCAAAATCTTCTAAAGTAATTCAAGCAATTGGGGCAATTGATGAACTAAATTCATATCTTGGAATAATAGGGAAACTAACTGAAATTCAAAGAAATTTATTTACAATTAATTCAATTTTATCTGGTGCAAAACTTACACTTCCAAAGGATGCAACTAAAAAATTAGAAAGAGAAATTGATTACATGGAGTCAAAAATGCCCGTTCTCGCTAATTTTATAATTTACAGCGGTGTTCCAAGAGCTACAAAATTATATTATGCCCGCGCTCTTTGCCGCCGAGCCGAAAGAATATTAGTTGCGTCGTCTGACGAAAAACATCCAAATTTAGATAGGCTAATGTACTTAAATCGTCTTTCAGATTACCTTTTTACCCTCGCTCGCTTCACCAACTTCAAGAAAAAAGTAAAAGAAGAAGTGTGGAAAACTTAAATTATATGTATTGACAAAGTATGTACTGATATAATAGAATTATGATGTTTAAGTTTAAGTACGATGTGAGTTTTGATAGTAACAAAAGCACTTTATTAAAAGAAACTAGGGGGATGTCATTTGAGGACTTATTAGACCTTGTCTATAATGGAAAAGTTTTAGACAACATAAGACATAATAATCTCAAGAAACATCCTAATCAAGACATCTTAATTATTAAAACAGACGGTTATGTATACGCAATGCCGTATGTAATAGATGATAAAAAGAAAATGGTATTTTTAAAAACGGCTTATCCAAGCCATAATTTAACAAAGAAATATGCAAAAAATAAAATTAGATAAATACGAACAAGAAATAGAAGACGCCATAGCAAGAGGCGAGTATTCTTCTGTACCAAGGGCAGAATTTAAAAGAACTAAACAAATCTTTGTAGAAGCAGCTAAAAACTATTTTGAGATCAAAAAGAGTAAAAGTATAACCTTGAGAGTTAAAAATGAAGATTTAATAACTGTTAAATCAAAAGCAAAAGGAGTAGGTATCCCTTATCAAAGAATTATCAATATGCTTATAAACGGCTACGCAAACAATAGAATTAAATTAGCCATCTAACTGTGTTATTATTAATTCATGGGACTACTGCCTGAAAGAGAACCGCGAAAAAATCCGTATGAGAATACAACTGATGCTTCTCCTTTAAATATTGAAAGGAAGGAAGTTGTAATTCCTGTACCCACTCAGTTTAAAGCACAAGTTACAGATGACCAAGGGAATCCAATAGTTTCAACTCCTCAAACTGCAAAAGTAGATTTAGTTATTCCAGAAGTTAATAAAGGATCTTTGGAAGCTAAAATTAAAGATGGAAATGTAGAAGATTCTTCAGTTTGGTCTGCTGGTTACTGGCTCAGAATATTTAAAAAAGCATTATACTTTGGATGGAAGGTGGTGTTTGATGCGAAGCAAGCAGTTTAGCATATGATTATACCTGATTTAAATACAATATTTGCGTTTTTAATATTAATTATAGTTTTGATCTTTGCAATGTCTGTTGCAGGATATGTTGCATTTATAATATTTAGGTATAGAGGTAGAGAAGAAAAGTCTGTTGATTCAGTTTACTTACAAGTATCTGTTCCTAGATTAAATGAAATAAAAACTGATGCAATGGAGCAGCTATTTGCATCTCTTTATTCGATGAAAAAAGGTGGATGGAAACAAAAATTTTCAGTTCAACCTGCTATATCATTTGAAATTGTCGCTCGTGACGAGGATATAAAATTTTTTGTTTGGACACCAACTGCTTACAAAGATTTAGTCGAAAAACAAATCCATGGTGCATATCCTGACGCTGAGGTCAAAGAAATTCAGGAAATAAATATCTTTTCTGAAGTTGGTAAAGTTGCATATAAATCATTTCAGCTTTCAAAAGCTAATTTTTATCCACTTAAGACGTTTAAAGATTTGCCAACTGATATATTATCAAGTTTAACATCGAGCCTCGCTCGGATGGATAAAGGAGAAGCTGCTTGTGTCCAAATTTTAATTTCTCCCGCAGAATCTGACTGGCAAAAAAATGGTGGCAAGTTTATATCCGATACTAAAAAACAGGAAAGTAGTTCAGAAAGTGCTAAATACTCAGTTTCAGGAAAAGCTTTAGAAGCTATAGAAAATAAAATAAGTAAGCCTGGGTTTGAAACCTCAATTAGAATAGTTGTTGTAGGAACTACAAAGGAAAAGGCTAAAACTCATCTTGATAATATCGCATCGTCGATTGGACAAGTTGCGGGAGAACATAATAGCTTAGGTGGCAGAAAAATATATAACAAAGGTGGTTTTATGCAAGATTTTCTATATAGATATCAACCAATGTTTAATGTGATGAAGAATCACATCTCTGTTTTGAATACTGAAGAACTTGCAACACTTTTCCATTTTCCAAACAGACAAATAACAACGCCGCATATTCACTGGTTGCATTCAAAAACTGCTCCTGCACCTTCTGAAATACCAGAGGAAGGTCTGTATATGGGTAAAAGTGTATATAGGGGAGTCGAAAGAAAAATTGCCATGGGAGACGATGACAGAAGACGACATATGTTTATCATTGGAGCAACTGGAACAGGCAAAACTGAGCTTATGAAAAGTATGATTATGCAAGACATCAATGCAGGTCGTGGAATATGTTTTATGGACCCACACGGAGATGCGGTTGAAGATATTTTAAAAATGATTCCTCCAGAAAGAGCAGAAGACGTTATTTACTTTAGGCCATCTGATACAGAGAGACCGATGGGCTTAAACTTGATGGAAGCAAAAACTGAAGATGAAAAGCACTTTGTTGCTTCATCAATAATTAACATGATGTATAAGCTTTTTGATCCATATAAGACGGGTATTGTTGGCCCACGTTTTGAACATGCGGTTAGAAACGCAATGCTTACAATTATGTCAGAACCAGGAACAACATTTGTTGAACTTATGAGAGTTTTAACTGATGCTAGATATGTTCAAGAGTTACTTCCTAAGGTCACTGATCCAATTATTAGACGGTACTGGACCGATCAGATAGCTCAGACCTCTGACTTCCATAAATCAGAAGTGTTAGATTACATCACTTCTAAGTTTGGAAGATTTGTTACCAATAAAATGATTAGAAATATTATTGGTCAATCCCAATCATCTTTCTCTTTCCGTGATGTTATGGACAATGGCAAGATTTTACTTATTAATCTTGCTAAAGGTGAGCTCGGTGAAGAGAACTCAAACTTTTTAGGGCTTATATTAGTACCAAGAATTTTAATGGCTGCTATGAGTAGGTCAGATACACCTGAGGATCAAAGACGAGACTTTTATCTATATGTTGATGAGTTCCAAAATTTTGCAACACCTGACTTTGCAACTATTCTTTCTGAGGCTAGAAAATATAAATTGAACTTGGTTGTAGCTAACCAATTCATAGGTCAGATGGAGGAAGAAGTTAAAAATGCTGTCTTTGGAAACGTTGGTACCAAAATTTCATTTAGGGTTGGTGTAACTGATGCAAATTATTTGCAACATGAATTTGCACCTACGTTCGGTGAGGATGATCTCTTAAACGTTGAAAGATTTCACGCATATGTCAAAACAATTGTTATGAATCAACCACAACCACCATTTTCACTAGACACCACACTTGATATGGAAAAGATTAAGGCATTGAAAAATGATAGAACTGCAGAAATAATTATAGAAATGAGTAGGCTAAAACATGGAAGAGACGTTAGGCTAGTTGATGCAGAAATCACTAGACGTGCGAAACTTTAAATGATATTCTTCACTATATGAATTCAATGAATAAGAATTCCGGCTACGCCGTTGGAATTATTGGTTATGGGTTTGTAGGGCAGGCAACTGCTAAAGGTTTTGCATCTAGTAAAGAGAATAAAGTTCTTTGGTATGACAAATTTAAAGCAGGTGGATCAACATTTGATGAAGTGGTGAAAAATTCAGAGTTTATTTTTGTAAGTGTTCCTACTCCAATGTTCTCTGATTATTCTGGGATGGACATGAGTATCGTCGAAGAAGTTGTAGAAAATATTGCCGAGAAAGTATCAGGTACAACAAAAATAATTATAATTAAATCTACTTCACTTCCTGGAACAACTGCAAAAATGGCTAAAAAATATCCTAAAGTTAATTTTGTAATGAATCCTGAATTTTTAACTCAAGAAAAAGCAAATGAAGATTTTTTAAATCCAACAAGAACAGTACTAGGTGTTAGTGAACAGGTGACAGGTGATAGGTTAAAACAGCTTTACGAAACGATACTTCCAAAAGATCAGTCATATTACATAATGGATACAACAAGCGCCGAACTTACAAAATATATGAGTAATTTAATGCTTGCTTCCAAAATTTTATTGGCTAATGAATTTTTCCTTTTATCTCAAAAGGTCGGCGCAGATTATGACAATGTAAGAAAAGCAGTTGAGGCAGATAAAAGAATAGGAACATTTTTAAGTGTTCCTGGGTGGGATGGAGATTTTGGATTTGGAAAGGCTTGTTTCCCAAAAGATATGATAGGGATTTTGGGTTTTGCCAAAAAAAATAAAGTAGATATGTCAGCCTTGCAGGCTATTTGGGATAAAAATATTAAAATTAGAAAAAACAGAGATTGGGAACACATGCCTCAGGCCTTCACTTCAAAAAAAATGATATGAGATTCAGCATTAAAATGCTATAATTGGCTTTGTTCTGGGTCATTCGTTCAACGGTTAGGACGGGACTCTTATAAAGTCCAGACGATAGTCCGACTCTATCATGACCCACAAAAGAAAATAACTAATGGACAAAGCTCAAAAATTAAAGGATCACATAGTAAAAAGAGATAACTATAAAGCAAAACTTAAAGAAATGTATAAACATTTTAGGGGAGTAAAACATGAGAATTCACTATCAGAACTTCAAGATTCTCAAATTAAAGTTTATGAGGATATTGTAAGATCTCTAAATCAAGAAATCGAAACGTTGAAGAAGAATTAGAGTTCTATTAAAGTTTGTTTTTTGCCAGATTCTTTAACTCCAGCCAAACTTAAATATCTTTCAGTTGTTGAAAGTCTTTTATGTCCTGATACTTGAGAAATTAATATTAAATCAACTCCATTTTTAATATTTTCTACAATAAAAGTAGTTCTTAAATCATTAACAGAATATTTTGGAAGTTCTGCTTTTTGTATAAATCTATCAACTGATGCTCTGATATTTCTTACTGCCAAAGATTTTCCAGTTTTACTTATAAAAATATAACCAGATTCAACTTTTGCTCTATCAGTCATATATCTATCCAATGAATCTTTTGCTGGTTTATTAAGAGGGACTATTCTTTCAGGTTGTGTGGCATAGCCTTCAATTCTTAAAGTAGTGTCTGTTAAATCTTTTATTTTTGCATTGGCGACTTCAGAAATTCTTAAACCTAGTTGTAAAATTAGTTCAATCATGGCTGAAATTCTTGTGTCTGTTTTGACTACGTCACGAAGTGCCCTGTATTCAAGTGGTGTTAAAAACTTAGGGAGAGTACTTTCTACCTTTGGATGAGAAACACTTTTTGACAAATCATTTGTCAAATAATTACTTTCAACCATCCATCTAAAGAATGTTTTAACTGCATTTAGTTTTCTTGAAACTGATTTGGGAGTAAATTTTTGTGCAAGTAAAGTATCTCTAAATAAATCTAAATCCTTTGATTTTATTTGATCAGGAGTAACTAAAGAATTTTTAGTTAAAAATTCTAATAGTTGTTCAAGGTCAGATCTGTATGCTAATACTGTAGCAGGGGATCTACCTTTTTCTCCAAGGCTCTTAATAAACATTGGAACTAAACTTTTGATAGTTGATTGTGTCATATATACTTAAAGAGGTATTATACAATGAAATCAAAGATAGTCAACATTATGGGATTAGTTGGTAGTATAGCCATTTTTATGGTTTTAGCCTCATCTTTAGTAAAGAGCATTAATAGAATCAAAATTGGAGATAGCGTAATTGAGAAAACTAAGGTAAAAATTGGAAAAGTTGAGGCTGAGAACCAAAAGCTTGCAGAACAACTAGAAATAACTCAAAGTGAAGAATTTATGGAAAAACAGCTTAGAGATAAATTAGGACTTGCCCGAGAAGGGGAGATAATATTAGTTCTTCCTGAGGCTGATATTGTTAGAAAGTTATCTCCTCAGATTCCAGAGGAAATTGAAGAAAAACCAAAACCCAACTGGCAAAAATGGATGGATTTGTTTAAGTGAGATTCAGCTTCGCTATAATTTTTGTAGCTGCGACTGGATTCGAACCAGTAACCTCAGACTTATGAAATCTTTGCTCCACCGTTGAGCTACGCAGCCTTAAAACGTATTCTACCATTTTAGAGAGCTTTTATGCTACAATAGCTTTGTTCTTTAAATAATTATATGCGGGGTAGTGTACGGCTGCACGTGAGGCTCATAATCTTACAGACTGGGTTCAACTCCCAGCTCCGCAACAAAGTAAAAGTCCGCCAGAAATGGCGGATTTTAGTTTAAAATTTGTTAGAATGAAAAGTATGGCTAAGCAAAAATTGATTTATCAATTTCAGGTTTTATCAGAAATATTAGTTAATCTTTCATCCGGCTTTGTTGGTTTAATAATCCTTTCACCTTTTTCTAATTTAAATTTTATATTTTTAATTAAAAATATTGTTTTAGCTTGCATATTATATTATTTTGCTGTTAAACTAAGAAAGTAGAAACATATGAATTACACAGAAATTTTCAATTTAATAAATTCAAATGTGACTGTTTGGGGAGTGTTGTTTCTAATTGGAACTGGTCTTTGGATGATTGCACTTCAAGGATTTGACAAAAAGGTAAGTAAGAAATAATGCTCACTTCTATTATTTAATCTCCATAAATGATAAAATTCTTCTATGAAGAAAAGAGTACTATCAGGAATTAGGGCAACAGGCAGGCTACATTTAGGAAACTATTTGGGGGCTGTTAAAGGTATGCTTGAACTTCAAAACAATCCTAAATACGAAACTTTATATTGTGTTGTTGACCTTCATGCTATGACAACACCGTATGATAATAAAACATTACCTCAAAATACTAGAAGTGTAATTTTAGATTATCTTGCCTGTGGAATTGACCCTGAAAAAAGTGCGTTATATGTACAATCAGACCTTTCTGACTTAATTCCACAGCTTTCATTTTATTTTTCCACAGTTTCAAATGTCGCCAGAATGCAACACTTACCAACATTTAAAGACAAAGTGAAACAACATCCAGATAATGTAACAATGGCACTTCTAAATTATCCGCTTCTAATGGCTGCTGATATTTTAATTTATAAAGCCAGCCTTGTTCCTGTTGGTATCGATCAAGAACCACATTTAGAGATTGCAAGAGAAATTGCAAGAAAAATGAATGACACATATGGAACCAAATTTCCTGAACCAGTAAGGTTTGCTACAAGTGGAGAATATGTACCTTCTTTGTCGGGTGAAGGAAAGATGAGCAAGTCAGTTGAAGGAAGTTATATTAATTTAACAGATGATTTAAAAACTATTCAAAAAAGTTTAGCAGGAGCTCCAACAGATTCTGGTAAAGGAGATTCTATACCAACAAAAGGTGGAGTTGCTAATCTTTTAAAATTTGTAGAATTATTTCAAGGTATAGAAAAGAAAAAAATATATGAAAAAATGTATTTAGGAGAAGGAATTAGATATGGAGATTTAAAGAAAGAGTTAGCTGACGCTATTTATAGAGAACTGAAACCAATTCAAATGAAAAGAGCAGAATTAGAACACAAAACAAGTTATGTTGATGAAGTTATTAAAAATGGTGCAGAAAAAGCTCGTAAAATTGCAAGTGAAACAATTTTGGAAGTAAAAGAAAAAATGGGATTGATTTAATATGGACCAAGTACTGAGTGGTAAAATCATAACCTTTGAAGATTTTGAGAAAGTAGGGTTTGTGAATTTTTATGAATAAAAACAAAATTATCAAAAGTTTAATCTTTTCTCTGACTACCTTTTGTTTAGCTTATACATTCTTTTCTTTTCCTGTACTACCAACAATGTCACCTCCTTGGGCTTGGCCTCTTGTGGATTCCCGATCTCTTTTCTATTTTTATGTCATATCCACAATTGCATTAACTCTTTTGACATTTGGAATTATCCTCTATTCAAAGAGATTGGTGACTCTTAGGTATTTACCTTTTTACCTTTTCCTATTAGGTTTTATATATTTTTTATACGTTGGATTTGAATACAATTCTATGAATTATCATCCTGCTCTAAAGCCAAAAAGTGGGATTAAATATCATATAGTTGACATGCCTGCTGGGTTAAATAAAATACACAAAATTCTGGCTTCTTATAATGAGGGTAAAGGTGAGGCTTATGAAATACAGGGTTGGTTGAACAATGACACATTAATTTACAAAAAGTGGTCGGGACGGGGTTACAACTGGATTTCTGGTCAAGAATATAAGATAGGTTCAGAGCAAGTTTTGCGATATGATATTGTTAATAGAAAATCTGATTTCTTTCGTGGCCCTTTACAAAATTTAACTAATAAAAAATGCCATTTTTCTTGTATAGAAGATTTCATCGAAGATTATGATGTGTCATCTAATCTCTGGGAAGCATGGATATCTCCAGATGGTAATAAATTTGCGTATTGGGCAAAGCAATTGTATGGGCCACAAGATATAATGATTTTTGAAAAGTAAATGACGAAATTTAAAAAACTTATTCATATTTTAACAATAGCATTTCTGCTCCCAACTATTTTCTTTTGGTTACTATATTTAATTCCGGGTGGATATTTTAGTGGACCTTTTACTTCAGTTCAAATGTTTTATTCTTCTCTAATATCCTTTCTAGTCTCGTTTTCTTTTATAATTTTCTCAGATTCGAAAACGTTATTTATTTCTTATTTGGTTATAACAAGTGTTTCGCTTTTAATAAGTTTTGGACTTATTTTCTATCAAAACCGTCAGAGATCTTTTTCTCGTCCAATTTTCTATCTATTTTTGGTAGGTTTATTTGCTTTTGTTTATATGTTTGGTTTTAAGTTAAGATATCAACCAGCGTTAATGCCAAAAGAAGGCGTTAATTTTCAAGTTGTAGATCCAACATCTGGATTCAATCGTATGTATAGATCAATTTTAGCTTCGGGTGAGAGAAGTGATAACAAATTTGAAATCTTAGGATGGCTCGACAATGATACTTTAATTTATAAAAAATGGTTGAGGAACGAAGGAAATCATATATCTGAAGAGGGTGAAATTAGGCAATATAATTTTGTTAACAAAAAATCTAGTACTTTTGATGAACCTTTTACTAACTTTAATAATAAAAGGTGTAGCTACAAAGAGTGTATTTCAGAGTTTGCAGACAGTTTTGCAGATGATCAATCGGTGGGTAAAGACGCATGGGTTTCTCCAGATGGAAAAAGATTTGCCTACTTATCAAGATATATTTATGGCCCAGAGGATATAATGATTTTTGAAAAGTAAATATGGACAATATAACCTTTGATCAATTTGAAGCAGTAGATATTAGAATGGGGACTGTTGTAACGGCTGAAGTTCCTGAATGGTCACACTGGGTTCTTCGTATGACTGTCGATTTAGGTGAAGAATTAGGTACTAAAAAATGTTTCTCTGGAATAATGAAGTTTTTTACACCTAAACAACTAATTGGTAAACAGTTTCCTTTTGTCGTAAATCTAAAACCTAGAACAATAGGTCCTGACAAAGAATTAAGTGAAGTTATGATGATAATGGCCGTACCAAAAGAAGATGAGGAAACACCAACAGTTCTATTTCAACTTCAAGAGAAGGTGGAAAATGGATGCAAAGTAAGGTAAGCGTAGCTTGGCCACAGAAACTGTGGTAGAATCACATACGTATGAAGCCTCAAGCCAAAAATAAAGAACTAGAAGTTCCGAAGGACGGCAAAAAATCTGCAAAAAAACAAGTCACTGTAAAACTTAAAGTAAATATCTGGTCTATTGTTTTTGGAATTTTACTTGTTCTATTCTTTTTACCCCCACTCATGTCAATGCTAGGATTTTCAGGAAGCGAAATAAAAGTTGATTTGTCTGTTGCCTTAAATGACATAAGGAATGACAAAATAGAAAAAGTAGTAATAGAAAAAGATAATTTAGTATTAAATTATAAAGATGGATCAACAAAACTAACAACTAAAGAAGAAGGGGAAAGCTTAGCAAGTCTTCTTGAGAAATCAAAAATTGACTCTTCTAAATTAAATTTTACAATTACTGACCAGACGCTTGCAAAAGCCGTTGCTGAATTTTTAAGCATAGTTCTCCCAATTGTTTTACTTGGAGGTTTCTTCTTTTATATGATGAAGTCTCAAACTAGGGGGGCGCAAGATATCTTTTCATTTGGAAAAAGTAAAGCTAAAATATTTGCCAAAGGCAAACAAGATACAAAATTTGCAGATGTTGCAGGTGTTGATGAAGCAAAAAAAGAATTAATTGAAGTTGTAGATTTTTTGAAAAATCCTGATAAATTCAAAAAAATTGGAGCTAGAACTCCTAAGGGCGTACTTCTTTTTGGTCCATCAGGTGTGGGAAAAACTTTATTGGCAAAAGCTGTGGCCGGTGAGGCTAATGTTCCATTTTTCTCAATGGCAGGCTCTGAATTTATGGAAATGCTTGTAGGTATTGGAGCATCAAGGGTTCGTGACTTATTTGCACAAGCAAAAGCACAAGCCCCATCAATTATTTTTATAGATGAGATTGATGCAATTGGACGTCAAAGAGGTAGAAGTGGTCTTGTTGGTGGTCATGATGAAAGAGAACAAACGTTAAATCAAATTTTAGTTGAAATGGATGGTTTTACCCCTAACGAATCTGTAATGGTTCTTGCAGCTACCAACAGAGGAGATTTACTTGATCCTGCATTATTAAGACCTGGTAGATTTGATAGACGTGTAACTCTTGATATGCCAGACAAAGAAGGCAGAGGAGAAATTATGAAAATTCATGCTAAGGGCAAAAAATTCGGGAAGAAAATCAATTGGGAAAAAATTGCAGAAAGAACTGTAGGATTTTCTGGAGCAGATTTAGAAAATATGTTAAATGAAGCCGCAATTCAAGCAGGTAGGCTTGGAAAAGAAGAAATAGATATGCTGGATGTTGAAGAAGCTGCAACTAAAGTTAAATTAGGACCTGCAAAAAAGAGATTACAGTCCTCTGAGGACAAAAAAATAACTGCTTACCATGAAGCAGGACATGCAATCGTAACTCATTACACAAAAGGTATGGATCCAGTCCACAGAATCTCAATTGTCGCCCGAGGTATGAGTTTAGGGCATACCTTAATTCCACCCGCTGCGGACAGGACTCACGACACAAAAACAAGGCTTTTAAATCAGATTACGGCAATGATGGGTGGTAGAGCTGCAGAACAGTTTATGTTTAATGAG
>ERZ1292625.201-Hain-H41-01um-R1-201-length-104098-cov-10_pt3 | contig 57559 bp, 55 predicted proteins | sample MGYA00564400_ERZ1292625 | MGnify/ENA primary metagenome ERZ1292625 (study PRJEB36523, sample SAMEA6512639) | groundwater metagenome | collected 2019-01-08 | study: AquaDiva: Metagenomics assemblies of 32 groundwater samples | reverse complement strand
AAGTCAGTCGAGATTTTTGCTAAAGTAGGTTCTAGCGGAGTACAATAGAGACTCAAGAATCAAACTCAACGGCTTTTCAGAGGCCGAAATGCGCGCGGCGCGAAGCGCCGCGTAGGGGGGAATGGGGTTTCCGCGCGCTTCGCGCGCAGTGGAGGAGGTTCAGAAAATTCAAAATCCGAAAACTTTTTGGAGGGGGGTTTGGAGGGGAAATGCAAATGCAGGAATCTATACATACATAGTGGGGTGTATGTCACAGGTCTTTTTCTGGTGAAAAAGCCCGCGACCCCTCCTCGCGCCGACGCGCTCCGGCCTTGCGAAGCTCCACGCATTCGCTTCTCACCCGCCCCCCCATACGCGCACAAAATAGTTCTTCGCTTTGCGAAGCTCCCTTAACGCTTCTTGCGATAGACAGAATCTCTAAAATCGATGACAGCAACTTCAACGCTTCGCGCATGCGCATCAAATGAAAAGATAATTCTGATTTTTTGCGCCCGTACTCTGAAGTATCCTTTCCAGGGTTCGTGCAAACGTTCAAGGTCTACCGCTACTGCTTCGCCGTCCAGCTTTCGCAAGGCACGCTGTACTATTTCGATGACAAAAGTCTGCTCATTGCGCTGTCTACGAAGAAACTTATCGGCCTGACGCGAAAAGTCGAATACCCAGTCCATGTGAAACTAGAAGCGGGTGCGCACCGAGCGCGCGATTTGGCGCGACGGTTTCTTGTACTTTCTCATGATCTCGCGCTGTTCGCTTGCCGACACCAACGGGAGTGCATTTGCACGCAAGTGCATCATTTCAGCGCGCACGGCCTCCTGAACGCTTTCACGCGCCATCTTTACTATGTTCTTTTTGAGGGTTGCGGTGGTCATGGGTGTGATTGTATCACAAACGCCTGCTAGAATACAATTATGAAGTATTTTCTGTACGCTAGAAAATCTACCGACGTTGAAGACAAGCAAGTGCTGTCCATTGAAGCGCAGCTCTGCGAGTTGCGCGCGCTCGCGCTAAAAAATAATTTTGAGATTGTAGAGGAATTTGTCGAAAAGAAATCCGCAAAGATTCCGGGTCGCGCAATATTCAATGACATGATGTCGCGCATTGGGCGCGGCGAAGCGCAAGGAATCATTTGTTGGAAGATTGACCGGCTCGCACGCAACCCTGTAGACGGCGGACAGATACAGTGGCTTTTGCAACAAGGAATTATCCGCCATATCCAAACCCACGACCGCTCGCACTTCCCCAACGACAATGTTTTGATGATGTCCGTTGAATTGGGAATGGCGAATGAATATATCCGACAACTTTCCGCAAACACTGCGCGCGGTCTGCGCCAGAAAGCGCGGCAAGGGATATATCCCGGCCTTGCCCCTATCGGCTACCTCAACGACCCGCGCACCAAAACCATTCGCGTCCACAAAAAGAACGCCGCGCTTGTGCGCGAGATGTTTGAGAAGTACGCGAGCGGCATGACGACACTTGATGCGCTGACATCGTGGCTAGAGAACGCGGGTGTGATGTCAAAAGGAAACCGCCGCGTTCACATCTCGCGCATTTCGTTCATTTTGCAAAATCCTTTTTACTACGGCCACTTCCGCTACGCGGGCGAAGTGTACGAAGGCAATCATTCGCCGCTCATTTCAAAATTTTTGTACGACAAAGCGAACGCGGTTTTGCGCGGGCGTGGCCGGACACTTTCCATAGCGACAGACCCCGCGCCGCTTTGCGGCCTTTTGCGGTGCGGTTTCTGCGGCATGGGCATCACGGCCGAAGTGAAAGAGAAACATCAGAAAAACGGCAATGTTCATCATTACACCTACTATCGCTGTACTCGCAAGAACAAGGCCGTGAAATGCAAAGAAGCGCCGATGCGAAGCGAACTGTTGGATTCGCAACTTTCGGCGCTTCTTGGCGAGTACGCCATGCCGCAAGAATGGATATCGCCCTTGTCGGCGATGCTCGACACAGAAGCGGCTAACGCCTCTAAAACAGCGGCGGAGGCCGTTCAAGAACTGCGGGACAAAGTTTTTGATATTTCTAACAAACTCGAACGTCTTACGGACTTGTACGTTGCCGAAGATATTGAACGTGAGGATTATTTGTCCCGCCGCCGCGCTCTCATGAGCGAGCGCCGGACGATTGAAGAACAAATCGTCCGTCTTGAACGAGCCCCCGCCGCGTGGGTTGAACCTGTGCGAAACTGGATACAAGACGCTTCGCGTCTTGATGAAATAGCAAAATCAGAAGACATTCCCTCCAAAAAATCCCCCCTCCAAAAAGTTTTCGGATTGAACCTCTCAATCCACGCGCGTGAAGCGCGCGGAAACCCCATTCCCCCCTACGCGGCGCTTCGCGCCGCGCGCATTTCGGCCTCTGAAAAGCCGTTGAGTTTGATTCTTGAGCCGACGACCGGGATTGAACCGGTGACCTCGTCCTTCGCTTATACCCCCGTTTCTTTTCTTCTAGTATCGGAGGGCTAGACTGTATCTTTCTGCACGAGGCAGACCCTTGTCAGTCGTTCGGGCGCGAATGCGCCACGGTCTTGCCCGCTAGGTCGGGGATTAACCGTTATTCGGGATTCATGTATACGTTGCCGAGTACATGGGCAGGGCATGCGGCCCACCAAGGACGTGCTCTACCAACTGAGCTACGTCGGCTAATGAGGAACAGTATGAGAATACTACGTATTCTCATATTTTCCGAATGACGCCGACGAAAACTGTGCTTACGTCGGCCTATTTCATCGACTCGTCGTCGATGGCACGGCAGATAATATCACGCGAGCGGGAACCCGCGAAGCTCCGCAATGAGCGGCTGAATTGATTGCTCCGTAATGTCATCGGGCGCAATATTCGCTTCCGCAAATATTTGGCGCTCTATCTCGCGCGCCGAAGCGACGATTGATTCCCATTCGCTTTCATCCCGATGTTCCCCGGGATGTTTGTTCTCAAAACGCGTCTTTCCTTCCGCAATGCGTGCGTCCATCGGGATAACGCCATGCGGACCGGTGCGCATGTCGCCGTACTCGACCAGTTTCAGTTCATACGAAGAACTTTCCTGAATGACCGGCAACCGGGAGAAGCCGATGTCGTCTATCAGGCGGATGACGGTGTCCGGCAGGTGAAGTTCGCGGGCAATCGCGACGTTCGCGACATGAGTATTTCCACCATACGTCTTCACAAAATCATTCTTGACGAATTGCCAGTGTGCGACTCCTTCGGGTTCGCAAAATTCCGGGAACAGCGATAGGTCGGACTTGATGATGTTGCCCATGTCGTGGAAGAGGCAGGCGAGGACGACCGTATGCGTATCCACATCGCGCGTGAGGTTGTCGCACAGGGTCTTTGCGACCGCGGCGACACGCAGCTGATGCAATTGGAGCGCCGGCATGATGCGGTATGCGTCATATATTTCCTGTGCTGTTTTCATACAACTATATAAAAAGTGACGCTATTGTTGCGATGCCGACGATGCTCATCGCGACGGTGATAATGATGCCGAGCACATTGGAGAAGAAACCATTAGTGCGGTTGCCGAGAATGCGGGAGTTGTTGCCGATGAAAAGAATGATGATGAGAAGCGGCGGCGCGAGGACTCCGTTGAGCATCGCGGCGTAGTACAAGAGCGTGATGGCGGGAATGTCACTGAAATTCACAAAAAGGCCGGCGAGTGTGGCAAGCGCGATGACGATGTAAAATCCGGCGGCCTGACCGAAGCGCTTCCCCAGTCCTTCTTTCCACCCGAACGCCTCCGCAACCGCATAGCCGGCGGAGCCGGCGAGAATCGGAATCGCAAGCAATCCAGTCGCGACGATACCGAGCGCGAAGAGCAAAAAGGCGAAATCGCCCGCGACCGGCCGGAGCGCTTCGGCGGCATCGGAGGCCGTCGCGATACCGGTCGTCCCCGCGACACCGACCGTGCCCGCGACCGTGAGAATGATGAAAAACGTGATGACGTTGGAAAAAAGCATGCCGATGATGGTATCGGCGCGCATCTTCCGTACGTCGGACGAAAATATTTTGGGCACGCCCTTCCCCATCCAGCGGAGCTTGTGATGCACTAGCTCTTCCTCCACCTCCTCATCTGCCTGCCAGAAGAAGAGGTACGGTGAGATAGTCGTGCCGAGAAATGCCGCGATGTTGAACAGGAATTCGCGCGAGAATTCGATATGCGGCGTGACGAGCGCCTTGAATACAACCGGCCAGTTTTCCGTCACGAAAAGCGCGGTGATTATGTATGCGATGAGCGCAAGTGCGAGATACTTGAGAAAGCGGGCATAACGCGGATACGGGACGAATATCTGGAGCAAAAGCGTGAAAGCAGTGATGCCGCACAAAAGGCCGGCAAAAGAAACCGGCACGAGGAGCTGCAAAGAGGCCGCCATCGCACCGAGGTCCGCGCCGATGTTGATGACATTGGCTGCGATGAGTAAGAGCACGGCGATAGCGAGCACCCGCCGTGAATAGTATTTTCTGATTACGCCGGCGAGCCCCTTACCGGTGACGAGGCCGATGCGACCGCACATCTCCTGCACCGCAACCATAAACGGGTACGAGAAAAGCACGAGCCACAATTGTCCCAAGCCAAACATCGCTCCCGTCTGGCTGTATGTCGCGATGCCCGACGGGTCGTCATCAGCCGCTCCGGTGACGAATCCCGGCCCGAGCAATTTCCAAAAACGTTTCAGGCTTTTGCCCATGAAAGAAATCAACTGCTGCGGAACGCTCGTTTACCACTTTCTTCGGAAGCAACTTCGCTAAATCCCGAGTCTCCAAGTAGCCGCGCCGTACTCGAGATATCTGCATCGACAAAGACGGTAACCGGCCCTTTTTCTTTCGAATATGCTCTGATTTCCTGTACGAGCGCTGGCAGTGTTTCTCGATTACCTTGCATAACTTTTACCTTCAGACCATCTTTGCCTTTCTCTACACCAGCGATGCCGATGATGCTGCCATCATCTCCTTTTATAACGAGTTTTTTGACATCTTCGTTTTTCTTGAGCTCATGTAATGCCTCTGCATCCTCTTTTGCTTCTCCCGTAATGAATGCCATGAAACCCCCCGTATGTCCAAGTAGATTCGGGAGCCCTTTAATTTGCTCCAGCTGCTCGCCGTCTATCGAATCCAGTCGCTCAACGGCGCGTGCTTGTACTACGGGCTTAATACTGTCGGGATTGGACCAGAACATATACCAATATCGTAACACGTACTTGCATTCACTTTGCGCGAGTGACGGGACTCGGCCACGGTCACTAATTCGCTTCGCTCATAAGTGCCGCCGGCCCGGCCTCAGCGCTTTATCGTCCACAGGACGCGCACTTCCGGCCTTCGAGTCCCGTCTTGCTGAAAGCAAACCAAAAGGCCACCCGAAGGTGACCTTTTGGCTCGCTAGCGCGAGTGACGGGACTCGAACCCGCAGCCTCTCCCGTGACAGGGGAGTGCTCTAACCAATTGAGCTACACCCGCAAATGAGCAGCAAAATGAGAATATCTCATATTCTCATTTTCTGCGAATGCCGCGGGTGAAAGCTCACGCTTACGACCCGCAAATGAGGAACGAAATGAGAATATACCATAATTCTCAATTCTTCCGAGTGTCGGGGGTGGGAATCGAACCCACGACCTAGCGCTTATGAAACGCTCGCTCTAACCGACTGAGCTACCCCGACAAGTGAGGAACAAAGTGAGAATACAACATATTCTCACTTTTTCCGAGCGCCGTCGGTGAACGAGCGGCGCGACTACCCCGACAATAACGAAAACTATACTTGTTTTTAAAAAAACGGCTAGTACACTCGTCGTATGTGGAGCACCATAATGGCTGTTAACTCGTTCGCGGTCTGGCCGGCCGCGGTCATATTCCTCATCTACGCCACCGGACACAGCATTATTTACTGGCAGTGGAAACTCTTCGTTATCGCACTCATTGTATTCGTCATCGCGACGATAGTACAGGTCGTGCTCGGCATCCTCGCGGAATGAGTTCGATTGCGACGAACGGCCGTTTGTAGTAGGATGTTCCCACTATAGCGGGGTGGAGCAGTAGTAGCTCGCCAGGCTCATAACCTGGAGGTCGGGGGTGCAAGTCCCTCCCCCGCAACAAGAAACGAAACGCCCGCTTACGCGGGCGTTTCGTTTGCGGGGAGAAAGACGCCTTCGCGTCTTTCGTGAGGGACTTGCAAGGCGGAGCGATGACGCGCGAGTACGCGCGACCGCGAGCCGGGGTCGAGAAAATTCAAGCTCGACGGAGCTTGAATTATTCGTGACCTAGTCCCGCATGCTGCAACGGCGAGAAATGTTCTTGGCCAAGTCCCTACCCCACAAATCTGAACTCGCGGAACACCTGCCCGTAGAGCCCGATAACGCGGCGCGCTTCGTGTGCAGAGAGTGATTGCAACGAGCCTTGGTGCGCGATCGAGTTGCGTACACGATGCGCTTCCCACGCGAGATCGATAGACTGAAATTGTGCGCGGCCCGCTTGCTTCATTTTGTCGGCCATCGTCTCGCCGCGATACCCGAGCACATCGAGCAATTCGTTGAGCATCATGTCGGCTTCGAGTATCGCAAGGCGCCAGCTTTTCTCGTCGTCGGAGTGTGCGCGCTCGAGAATGTGATTCCAGCGGAGCTGGGATTTGGGCACGTCTTTCGCCGCAATGGTAGCGCCGGCGGCCTGCGCCTTCGCCCACTCGTGCTGTCGTATCTGCCAGACCCGTACGAGGCAATAGATGACGGCCGCAGAAAGCAGGAGTGATATGACGACCGCGATGGCGACCCATACTGCCCAATTGTGGAACAAACCGTCGTACGCCGCCTTTGATGCCGTGCTTTGGAGAAAATTGGCCACGTCCGCGGTGGTGACGGGCTCGGTAATCGGCTTGGTGATGATTGAAGAAGCGACGTACCCCGGCCCGGCGGTACCCGCGATGATTTCCACTGTCCCCGGTATCCAACGCAGGGCGATGTCACTCACCGAGCGGAGTGCCCAGAAAAAACCGCCTGTGATTGAAGGGTCGCCTTCCATCCCGTTAGAGGCAGGTCGCGGTCACACCGCGCACCATGCGATTACGCTCTCGAATATATGTTCGACCTATCATTGTAAATTGGACCCCAAAAGCGACCGCGGCCTCTAACGGGATTCCATGCGAAAAGTATAGCACTAGGTTCTAGGTGCTAGGGACTAGGTTCTAGGGAAATTCAGGAAATGCTTTAGACATCCGCTCCAATTTTGAACAGAGTCTCCTCTCCCCCATGCGGTGCGATGAGCTGGAACCCGACGGGAAGATTCTTCCCGTCGCGCTCAACAGTGCCACTTGGTATCGAGATGGCCGGCACACCGGCGAGGTTCGCCGTAACACTGAAGATATCTTCGAGATACATCGCAAGGGGGTCACTCGCTTTCTCGCCGATGCGAAATGCGGGGCCGGGAGCCGTTGGCATCGCCACCGCGTCAACGGACTGGAACGCACGGGCGAAATCGGCACGGATAAGCTCACGCACCGAGCGCGCTTTGCGGTAGTACGCATCTGCATAGCCGGATGAGAGGACGAACGTGCCGATGAGCGTGCGCCGGCGCACTTCCGGCCCGAAACCGGAACCACGCGTCTTCGTGTAGACCTCGCCAATCGTGTCTGCGGGGACCGAGAGTCCGTAGCGAATGCCGTCGTAGCGGGCGAGATTTGTGGAAACTTCTGCGGGGCAAATGACGTAGTACACGGGGAGCGCGTACGGAAGATTCGGCATGTCCACGTCACGTATCTCATATCCGGCATTTTTGAGTATATCGAGCGTCGCATTGAAGCGAGCAAGCACATCTTCGTCGACTCCCTTGGAAATGAATGCGCGCGGCACGCCGATAACGCGCTTGAACGGATGTTGCGGGTAGAAATTCTCCGGCGACGACGTGCTGTCATTCACATCGTACCCGCGGATTGCGTCAAAAAGAATCTGCGCATCGGAAACGGTTCTCGCAAGCGGACCGATTTGGTCGAGACTGCTTCCCATTGGCATGAGTCCGAAGCGAGAGACCGCGCCGTACGTTGGCTTGAGCCCTACCAGCCCGCAGTGGGAGGCGGGCTGACGGATAGAGCCCCCCGTGTCGGAACCGAGTGCCCCGAGGGCGAGACCGGCGGCGACCGCCGCCGCCGAGCCGCCCGACGAACCGCCTGGTACGCGGGAGAGGTCGTGAGGATTTTTTGTGACGCCATACGCGGAATTTTCTGTGGAACTTCCCATGGCAAACTCATCCATGTTGGTGCGACCCAGAAACACGGCGCCTTGTGCCTTGAGCTTGGCGATTGCCGTCGCGTCGTATGAGGCAACATAGTTCTCAAGTATTTTCGACGCCGAGCTTGCCACGCGCCCCTCCACCAACAAATTATCCTTAAGCGCGAGCGGAATGCCAGTGAGCGGCTTCTGCTTCCCCGCCGCGATGAGCACATCGGCCGCTTTTGCCTCTTCTCGAGCAGAACCGGTCCACACTTCGAGATAGGCGTGAATGTCTTTATCTTTTTTTGCGATAGCGTCGAGGTACGCGTTCGTCAGCTCAAGCGCCGAATATTCCTTGGCATTGAGCGCACGGCGAGCTTCTGCGATGGTCAGTGTGGAGATGTCCATACTATTTTTTACCCTTCCGTGACAACACTTGCTTCACAGCAACTCTGTTACCTTCTCGCGACGGCGCAGCAGCAAGCAAGGTCTCGGTATATTTCCCGCTCTCAATGGGGTTCTCATCAGCGCGCATGACATTGCGCAGACTTTTGGTCTCGGAGACGCCGGACACATCGGCTTTTTGTATTGCCTCAACGAACTTCAAGATTTCCGGGATTTCCTTTTCGAGTTTCGCCACTTCAGCGTCGGAAACCTCAAGCCGCGCGAGTTTCGCAAGCGCAACGATATCCACCTTGTCACTCATATCCGCATACTATACGCGCGATTTCGTATTAAAAGAAGTGTGGGTTATTCGTGAGAACCCTCAGTTGCCATACCAAATTGAGCAATAATAGCTTTTTTCAAATCCTCACCCTCTAAGCCCTCTTTCGCAGCATCCTGAATTGTTCTTACCACTTGATGAAAATTATTGATATTTACGTCTTTAAAGGAAACGGCACCCGCCTTCGCCGCATCCGCTTGGACACCATATGTAATTTCTCTTATGCCGTGATCGTCAGCAGGATTATTTGAAAGTAGAAAAACAGGAATCCCTCTATCGGTATACTCTTGGATAAATGGGTTCAAACTTTCCGGAGTTCCACCACTCGCATACGCTATGAGCAATAGTGCTTTGGGATTTGCTCTCAAGTGCGCGTGAAAATTCAAACGAGCGCCATCAGTGCTAGCGAGAGCCGGGGTCACTTCAAGAACGGCCACATAAGGAACTTCTGGTGTTTGTTCAAATCCTTCTGGCTTTCCCATAAATATACCTTTATCCTAGCATTTCTAGGAATTTACTTTCTGTCAATATTTCGACTCCCAACCGTCGCGCCTTGTCGAGTTTTGAGCCCGCTTCCCCTCCCGCGACGACATAGGTCGTCTTTTTAGATACCGAGCCCGAGACGTCGCCGCCGAGCCGGCGGATTTTGTCTTTCGCTTCGTCGCGCGACATACTCTCGAGTGAGCCGGTGAGGACGAATGTTTTTCCGGAAAGCTTTAGCTCTCCGCCTTGAGCTTGTCGAAGGGCTGGACTTTTTATCGTGAGAACTTCCTTGAGCCGCGCGACGAGGTCTTTGTGCCGCTTTTCGGCGAACCATTCCACCACATCTTTTGCGACAACGGGCCCGATACCGTTTATCTTCGACAATTCCGCTTCGGTGGCTTTCGCAAGCGCGTCTATCGTCCGGAATTTGTCGGCAAGCAGAATGGCGGTCTCCTCCCCCACCTGCGGAATGGAGAGGCCGACAAGCAGGCGCGCGAGCTCGACTCGGCGCTTTTTCTGGATTGAGGCGACAAGTTTCTTGGCGGAAATGTCTGCGAAGCCTTCGAGCGTCAGCAAGTCGCCTTCGGTAAGCGTGAACAGTTCGTCGTAGTGCTGGACGAGACCTTTTTCGAGAAGCTGGTCGACAGTCGCAGGGCCGAAGCCTTCGATATCGAGCGCGTGCTTGCCCACAAAATTGTGAAAACGGCGCCGGATGACCGCAAAAGAATTCTTGTTCACACAGCGCCATGCCGCGGTACCCGGCACGCGCTCGATGCGCCCATCACCGCCGCACTCAGGCACGCTGTTCGGCCATTTGAATTCGCGTTCCTTGCCGGTGCGCAATTCAGTGAGCGTGCGTACGATGTCGGGAATGACGTCGCCGGCTTTCTGCAGAATGACCGTGTCTCCGATGCGTACGTCGAGGCGCTTGATTTCGTCTTCGTTGTGCAGTGTCGCGCGCGAGACGACGGTGCCGGCGACGGCAACAGGCTTCAGGTGCGCGACCGGCGTGAGCACTCCGGTGCGTCCGACCTGCAGGACAATGTCCTCCACGACCGTCGTCACCTGCTCCGCGGGAAATTTGAACGCAATGGCCGAGCGCGGCGCTTTCCCCGTATAGCCGAGCGTCTCTTCAAGCGAGCGCTCGTTGACCTTTACGACAATGCCGTCTATCCAATACTCCTGATGCCGGCCCTTCCCCTTCCACGTTTCCCAGAAATCCACAGCCTCACCAATATTTCCGGCGACAATGTAGTTCGGATTCACCTTGAAACCGAGTTCGCGCAGATAGTCCAGCTCTTCGGCCTGCGTCTTGGGAAACTGCTCGGACGTCGCCGCGACGTCGTATATAAACACATCGAGTTTGCGAGATGCGGCGACGCGCGGGTCGAGCTGGCGGATGGAACCGGCGGCGACGTTGCGGGGATTGGCATAGAGCGGTTTACCGGCTTTTTCTTGCGCCCTGTTGAGGGCTTCAAGGTTCTTCGAGCTCATCCACACCTCCCCCTCAACGACGATATCTACAGGCCGCGGGAGCGAGAGCGGCACGCTCTCTATCGTCTTGATGTTTTGCGTGACGTCTTCGCCCACGACGCCGTCGCCGCGCGTCGCCGCGGTTTTGAGTATCCCCTTTTCGTACGTGAAAACTATTTTGAGGCCGTCTATCTTGAGCTCGCACACATAGGTGGGGTGCACATTCTCTCCCGCCGACTTTCCTCCGGAGGAGGATCCGCCTTTGGCGGAGAGAAAACGCTTCACGCGCGCGTCGAACTCGCGCAATTCATCCGGAGAGAACGCGTCGTTGAACGACCACTGCGCGACCGTGTGCCGCACCTTCTTGAACCCCGGCAGGGGTTTGCCTGCGACACGCTGAGACGGCGAATCGGGCGCGATAAGCTCCGGATACCTCCCCTCGAGCTCGGTCAGTTCATGCTTGAGCGAATCCAGCGCCGCTTGGCTGATTTCCTCCTTGTCGTAGACGTGGTAGAGGGTACGGTAGCGGTTTACCGCCGCTTTGAGCTTTTCGTAGTGGGTGCGGATGTCTTTTGGGACAGACATTGCGTCATGATACCCAATCTAGTAGTGTAATTCCACCGAGCGCTGGAGTGTACGCGCACTCGTCGTTGTCGCCTCGCACGATGTCGAATACCCATCGGCGTGAATAACGGTGAACGGATTGGAGTCCCCTTTTGTCACCGTCACATAGGTGCAATACCCTCTGTCGTCCGAAGTACCCGCTACGCCGTCTCCGTTGACGAAGAGATTGAGGTTGAACGCGACCGTATACGGAAGCGGTGTGCCCTGCGCCGGTGCGGGCGCGTTCAGAAGCTTGCCGTCGCATACCGGTGCCGTCGCGGGCGTTGTGGTGGAAAACGCATTAAAACGCAAATCCCAATACAGCGCACACTCCGCTCCCGTGTCGGCCGCATAAAAGGCAAACTGCGAATCACGGCTCAAGGATGAAAGGATGACCTGCTTCTGCGCGATAAGAAATATTGAGCTCCCGAGCGAGAGCACTATCGACGAGACCAGCGCCGCGAGCAGCAGCGTAAATCCCCGGCTAGTTCTGAGTTTTGAGTGTTTAGTTTTGAGCAGGAATGCAAAAGTAGAGAAATGCTTTTCTAAAAACTGACAACTAAGAACTAAGAACTGTTTTCTCATATTATTGTGCGGCGGAGCCGTCGTTTACCCACCGGTACAGGTCGTCATAGATGGTGAACGAGCGCGTCTGCTGTGAGGCGGTCGGCCACGTCACCGTCACCGTCACGCGCATCTCGTCCGACGGTGTCGAGTTGCAGGTGTATGCCGGGGTGGGTTGGATATAACACGCGCGGAGAATGCGTTTGAAATATGTCGGGGTCCATTGCGGGTCGTAGCCGTACAGAGTGGCACTGCCATCCACCTGAAGATACGGGCAGCCGGCCTCTCCGCATGTATCCATGGACTGTGCAAGGTCGGTGACGCGCGAATCGATGATGAAATCCTGATTGACGGGAATGCCCGCGCCTTCGACACCGAACAGATTGATGCCGGCGGCGCTCGCACTTTGCGATATCAGCAGTACCTGCCCGTCGCGGAACGCGCGGACGGCTTCGAGTCCTTCTTGTGCGAGATTGAATGCGGTCACCTGGTCGCGGGCGTAGTAGGCGGCGGTAAGGCTCTGCGAGGTGAGCGACATCGGCGCGACGATTGCGATTGCAAGCAGAGAAATGGCGACGAGTGTCTCGATGAGGGTAAAGCCGGAGGTGGTTTTGAGTTTTGAGTTTTGAGTTTTGAGCACAAATACAAAATCTCTGACCTGTCCCGCTAAAAACTGAAAACTAGCAACTAAAAACTGATGCATCATATATCAAGCAGGCGCTGTACGGCAGTAGCCTGTATGTGGAACGTCGTATGTATCGTCGCTTTCGTGGCGCCCGCCCTTCCCTTGATGTCCATGAGTACCTTCGGCTGTATGTCGTCCGGTGTGCACGAGTATCCTGCCCGGGCCGGACACGAACCGGTCACGAAAAACTTCACGCTGTCTATGGAAACCTCCGGAGCAGTAATGGCTATGCCCTGCAGACCGTCTGTCGAACGGTACAGTCGCCCCACGGCCTTACCGCCGATGGTGTCGGACTGATAGTAATACGAGGTGGGAGGTATGTTCCCGTCCATGTCGCAATTCGTACCCTGCGCCGAACAGTCATGGAACGGTTCGAACTGGAAAAACGACTCACCGGGATACACGCAGTCGCGAGGTGACGGCAAACCCGACGTGACTGACTGGTCTGTACCGCAGTGATAGTTGGTGCCCATGCGAATCGAGCGCACCATGCCGTCGACCGCCACGTTGAGGTTGTTCATGACCGACTGGATGGCCTGCGCCTTCTTGTTGGCGTCCACAAGAGAAAGAAGCGCGGCAACACAAATAATCATCACGACCGCGAACAGGCCGACCGAGACAATCATCTCGATGAGCGTAAATCCGCGAGACAGCTTATAGGTTTTAGGTTTTAGGGAATAGTGACGCATCACAAATATTGTACCCATTGCTTTTACTATTCCCTGTAACCTATTCCCTATTCCCTGCATATTATTGTACGGATATCTGCCCGTTGGCATACACGGTAATCCGCCTCGTGTCGCCGCGCGGCGAGCTCACCGTGATGGTGGCGGATTCGTAGAGACTGCCCGCTCCGGATATCCTGATATACGCATCGGGCTCCGGGCGCTGGAATGTGATGTCGAGAGCCGACGCCTGCGCGCACGTCTCGCTCCCCGCCGCATTCGCGCAGAGATTGCTGACGGTATACCCTTGCGCCACCTTCGTGGACTGGACGAGCTCTCCGGAGTCGTAGAGACCGTTTTTGTTGACGGCGTCGGCAAAAAGGACATACAGAGACTGTGCACCTCCGGCACTCGGCGTGAAGTGCACACCGTAGGCGGCCCCAAACGCGCCGTTGAATCGCTGTACCGAAATACCGTACACTTGCGCCTGCCGGAGAGAGAGCGCCATGTCGTATGCGAGATTTTCCAAAAGCACCGCTCCCCCGAATTTGTTGTTGTTGACGAGCACGAGTCCGGAGATTATCGCAATAATGCCGGTCACGACCATCAATTCGATGAGGGTGAAGCCCCGGGATAGGTTATAGGTTTTAGGTTTTAGGGAGTAGCGACGCATTGCAAATATTGTACCCGTTGCTTTTACTATTCCCTGTAACCTATTCCCTATTCCCTGTTTTATAATCATAGCGGTAGCGGTATGTGGTAGAGCAGTGAAAACCATACGAATATGCAGCTCCCAACGAGGAACGGCCCGAACGGCACTTCGCTCTTCATTGTAAATCGCGCCGACTGTCTGTTCAATCGCGCTATCCCCTGCCCGCGCCCGAACACCCGGTCGCGCAGGCGGGCCGTTTTGCCTGCAAACCGCACGATGTACGGTAGCGGCAGGAGGATTAAGACGCTCACGAGCGCGCCGATGATGAAAGAAAAAAATACGGCCCACACCCCCCAGAGCGGCCCCAGAAGCCAGCCTATCCCGAGCGCGAGCTTCGGGTCCCCGAGTCCCATCCATGCGCCTTTCGAGAACAGCCACAGCAAAAAAAGCGGCAACGCCGCGGCCGGCCCCGCGAGAAGGAGGAGCGCGGTGCCGAAGCCGGCCGGAACGGGAAATATGAATTGGTACACAAGCGTGAGCCCGGCAAACGAATACACCCATTCGTCCGGAATGATGGTATGCCTGATGTCGTACACCGCAATCACGATGAGGAGCCCCAGTAATGGCAGTGCGCCGATGCGCGGGAGCAGACCCATCGGTGCCGCTCCCATCAGCGCGAAGAGACAGGCAGTCCCCGCCTCCACCAGCGGATACTGCATCGAGATGCGGCTCCCGCAGGAGCGGCACCGACCACGCAGGGCAAGCCACGAAAAGACCGGCACCATGTCGTACCACGGCAGTTGCACGCCGCATGACATGCAGGCGCTTCTTCCGCCGAGGCTCTTCGCTCCGCGCCGTACAATGACCACGTTGAGAAAACTTCCCGCGATGAGGCCGAAAATACCGAACGCGAGAGCATCCATACGCAAAGTATCGCACGAAAAAACACCCCCTATATCGACTTCGTCGATCGGGCGAACAAAAAACTCCCTAGGGAGTTTTTTGTTTTAGCCGGCGGTGTTTTTTCGTGCTTCGAGACAAGAAACTTTTGCTTTCAGGAGTTACGGACGACGTAGGGCGAGTGAAGCGCGCAAGCGTGGCTTGCGCGCTTCCGAGCCGAGGAGTCCGAAAACCGGCACCGGTTTACGACTTCGCGTCGTAGCAGGCGATACCCGCATCCCCCGTGGCACAGCGCACGGCAGGAGAGGGCGCGCCGGCCGGCAGAGCATCGGCACCGCTGAAGTCGGCCGCCGGACCTCCGGAGCAGATAGCGTAGCCGGTCGGTACCGCGACTACATCGGAATCCGAGGAGAGCACGGAGTTGGTGGAGACCTCAAGCGAAGCACCGATGTGGTAGCTACTGCAGATACCGGTGGCACCCGTGACTTGGTACGGTGTATACGAGTAGTTGGTATTACCCGTCGGGTCTTTCGGAACAACGGCGATATAGCCGGGGGTCGTCAATTGCGTCCCGCTAATTGCCACAGGGTATGTGCTGTTGGCATCGTAGTAGAGTTCGAGCGCGAGCTGCAGCTGTTTGACGTCGGAAATACGCTTGGCATCACGGCCTTTTTGTCTCGCCGAATTGAGACTGGCCAACACCACCGAGGAGAGGATGCCGATGATTGCAATGACCACCAGAAGCTCAATCAGTGTGAAGCCGCGCAGAGAAGTATGGTCACGTCGAATACATTGCGTCATATAATTGCTTTTCGCGTTTGCTCTAATAAGTACGCTCATTGTATACCCCACCCTCCCGGAATGCACCTGTCGTGTGGATAACGGCCGAGCAGTCAATAGGCAGTAGAACGTAGCTCGTAGAGAAGATGCCCCGGATGCATCAAGTGTCGTATTTTCTACGTTCTACGTACTAAAGACTACTCTCACCTGTTAAAAGCTGGAAGCGAGGTTGTAAATCGGAATAAGCACCGAAGCAAGCAGTACGGATACGCCCACTGCGAGCGCCACAATCATTATCGGCTCGATAAGGTCGACCATGGTGTCGACAGCGTTGTTCACCTCGCGCCGGTAGTAGCGCGCCATCGTCTCGAGAATCGTACCCATGTTTCCTGTCTCTTCGCCTATCTTCATCATGGCGACCATGATGCCCGGAATTTCGTTGTGCTTACGCAGAGCCTCGGAAACTGGGAGACCGGCCTTTACGTCGAGCGCGGCATTGTTGAGCACCTTCTCATAAGTCGGGTCTTCGACGACGTTCGCAGTGATTTCGAGACCGCGCAGCACCTGAATACCGCTCCGGAGCATCGTCGAGAGGTTGTCGGCGATGCGTGAGAGATAAATCTTCTGGTAAATGCCGCCGACGACCGGAAGCTCGAGTCGTGCGCGCGAGAAAAGTTCGGCTCCCGGCTTGGTGCGTCCGTACCGTATCAGAAAGACGCCGCCGAGACCGAGCAAGATGAGAATGAGCAGGATGTAGTGTTGCAAGAAGATGCTCGTACCGATGACGACGCGCGTATAGATGGGAATCGCCTGTCCGGAGCCGCTGAGCATGTCAGCAAGACGCGGAATGACGAGCGTCATCATGAGCCCCATCACCGTGACAAACGTGCCCATGATGAACGCCGGATAGATGAGTGCGTTTTTGGCTTTTTGCGTTATTTCATAGTTGCGGTCGAGGTAATCGGCGAGGAATGAAAATGTTTCGTCGAGCTTCCCCGACTCCTCGCCGGAGCGCACCATGTTGACATAGAAGGCCGAGAAGATTTTCGGATGTCTCGATAGCGCAGCGGAGATGGAACTGCCGCTCTGGATGTCGTTGCCTATTTCGGTAAGTTTCTCAGCGAGAGTCGGCGTGCGTGCCTCGGCCGCGAGCAACCGGAAAGCGCGCAAGGCGGACACTTGCGCTTCGAACAGCGTCGTAATCTGGCGGCTCAACATCACGACGTCGGCGTTGGTGACGCGGTCGAAGAACGAAATACCGCCTCCGAACATGGATTTCTCCACGGGAGCAACGAACGAGACGACGAGCCCGCGGCGCTGTAGAGCGGTGATGGCGACGTCCATCGACACCGCGTCGATGGTGCCCTGCCGCTCGTGACCGTCGCTATCCAGTGCGGTGTAATTGAATACGGCCATGACTAGAGGAGTTTATCGAGCACATTTGGATTCAGCGAATACTGATAGGCGGTTTCGGTGGTTATCTCGCCGCGGGCGACCAGCTCCGCGAGCGAACGGTTCATGTCTATCATGCCGTCCTGCATGCCCGTCTCTATGACGGTCTGTATCTCGTGCGTGCGTTTCTCGCGAATGAGATTGGCGACGGCTTTGTTGTTGACGAGCAGTTCGCACACCGGAATAAGGCCGCCGGATACGCGCGGGACGAGCCGCTGGGAGAAAATGCCGGCAAGCGAAGCCGCGAGCTGAAGACGTATCTGCTCCTGTTGGCCCGCAGAGAAAATATCGATGATGCGGTCGATGGTCTGCGCGGCGTTGTTGGTATGCAAGGTCGAGAGGACGAGATGGCCGGTCTCGGCGGCGGTCACGGCCGCGGCGGTGGTCTCCGGGTCGCGCATTTCGCCGACCAGGAGTACGTCGATATCCTGACGGAAAGCCGAAGTAAGCGCGGTCGCAAAATCTTTGGTATCGATGCGCACCTCGCGCTGGTCGATGAGCGATTGCTTCGGCTCAAAGACATATTCAATCGGGTCTTCGATGGTCACGATGTGCTCCATGCGCTCGGTATTGATGAGCTCGATGAGTGCCGCGAGTGTCGTGGTCTTCCCCTGCCCCACAGGACCGACGACGAGGAAAAATCCCTGTGAGCGGCGCGCGAAGCTGGTGAGCACCTCGGGCAGGTTGAGCTCGGCGATGGTGCGGATGACTTTCGGTATCAGGCGCAGTGCAATCGAGACAGAGCCGCGCTGATAGAACGCATTGCCGCGGAAACGGAATCCGTCGTCGGTCTCGTATGCAAAATCGACTTCCTGCTCGGCGAGAAACCGCTTCTCCTGTTCGGCGGTGAGCATCACATGCAGAAAGCCGAGTGTGTCTTCCGGTTTGAGAATGTCTTCTTTGAGCATCGGCGTGAGCGAGCCCGCGACGCGCACGGTCGGATGCGCACCGGTGGAGAAGTGCAAATCGGACGCCCCCTCGTGCACGACGACGTTGATATATTTCTTAAGTGTTGCGGCGTACTCCATACCTCCATTATGCGCTCACTCTCCCCGAAAGTGCAGTGTTTACCGTGTTGACAACTTCGGACGGGATAAGGGTCGCCTTCACGAGGAACTGGTCGGCGCCGAGCTCAATCGCTTTTTGCTTCTCCGCGTCGGTGCTCTGATTGGTAAGCGCGAGCTTAATCGCACTTTTCGCAAGACCCTCCTTGGCGAGGATTTGCAGGAATTCAAAGCCGTCGCATTCCGGCATCGTGAGGTCAAACAATATCGCGTCGGGCGCGAATCCCGCCTTGAGTGCCGCGATAGCGTCGTGTCCCGAAAGACACGCCTGTACGCTGTAGCCATCTTGTACGAATTTCATGCTGTACATGTCGAGCAGGAATTTGTCGTCGTCCACGAGGAGAATGTTGCCGGTGTGGCTCATCCCGTTAGAAGCAGGACGCGGACAGATGCCCCGCGCCTCCTCGGCTAACTTCTGCTAATGTCGACCGTTCCGATATGTTCATATGTTTTGTGCGGTGCGTCCGCGGCTTCTAACGGGACTCATACGGTTGTATCTTCGGTTGCTTGGGGCGTTTCGGGCGATTTGGGCGCAGCTACGACATCATCATCGCCAGCGAGCATCACGGCGCTTAGCGTATTCACTTCGGAGAACGGTACCTTCTTGTTGAACACCTTTATCATAGCATCCTCGCGCATCGTGAGCATGCCCTCGGAGCGGGCAACAGCCCACAATTTTGACTCGACGGGGTTTTCCAGAATGATTTTCTCTATCGCCGGAGACATTTCCATCACTTCGAAGACCGCCGCGCGTCCGCGCATACCCGTAGGCGACGTCTGGGTCCGCTGGGCCTCGTAGGCTATTTTCGGGACCGCAAAACGGAATTCTTTGGGGAGAGATTCGAGTTGTGTTTCGATATTTTTCCGGTCGCTTGCGGATATTTCAAATTCCTTCTCCGCCCCCGGAGCAAACGTGCGCACGAGACGCTGTGCGATACTCGCGATAAGAACGGGTGGGATGAGGTAGGGTTCGACGCCCATGTCGATGAGACGTGCGACGGTGCCGACGGCGTCGTTGGTGTGAATGGTCGACAGCACAAGGTGGCCGGTGAGCGCGGCCTGAATGGCGAGCTTTGCCGTCTCGCCGTCGCGAATCTCGCCCACCATGATGACATCGGGGTCCTGACGCAGGGTCGTGCGCAAGCCGGAAGCAAAGGTGTAACCGATTTCCGGATGCACCTGCGATTGGATGATGCCGTCGACGAAATATTCGATCGGGTCTTCGAGCGAAAGGACGTTTTTGTGCTCGCGGTCGAGCTCACTGAGCATCGAGTAGAGCGTCGTCGATTTACCGCTACCCGTCGGACCTGAGATGAGGATGAGTCCGTGCGGCTGGCGGATGGCGTTGCGCATGATTTTGAGATTGCGCTCTGTGAGTCCGATTTGGTCGAGCGGGATGAATCCCTGCACGCGGTCGAGGATACGGATGACGACTTTCTCGCCGTTGTACGAGGGGAACGTCGAGACACGGAAGTCGATTTGCCTGCCGTCGATGGAAGCGGAAAAGCGACCGTCTTGCGGCTTGCGGCGTTCGTCGAGGCGGATGCTCGAGAGCACCTTGATACGCGCGACGATGGCGCGATGCGTCTGGAGCGGCAAGACGACAGAGGTATGCAGTTCGCCGTCGACGCGGTAGCGCACACGCACGCCGCTGGGCAGAGGCTCGATGTGCACGTCGGATGCCTTGCCGTCGATGGCGTAGCGCAAAATGGTGGAGACGATTTTTATCGCGGGCGCGTCTTCCTGTATATTGTCGCTCTTTTTCTGGTCGGCGCCGATGGAAGGGTCTTCGAGGTCGAGCGTCGTCGCTTCTTCGCCGGTTTTCGGCACCGGGTTTGCGGAACTCTCCGTCTGAAGGTCCGATACCGCCTTCGCCACTTCCCCGCGCAGGCCGCGGTACATCGTGAGTACGCGTGTGAAATCGGCTTCGTCGATGCGGAACACCTTGTACGGTTGTCCGCTCGTCTTCGATATGAAATTGAGCGCGTCTATCGCCTGAATGTTATCGGGGTCGACGAGACCAACCTCGAGAATACCGTCCGCGAGGGCCAGCGGCGCTATCCGGTAGTGCTCGGCGCTCTCCTCCGGTATGGCGCGCAGAACATCGTAGGGTATTTTCGTATCGCCGAGCACGCGCGCAGGAACATCGGAACCCGCGGATTGAGTCGGGGTCACCGCCATACGCTATTTCTTCGGAGCAAATAATTGCGCCGCGTGCGGATTTTCCTGAGTGGTCGTCGCCTTGGAGCGTAGCGGAGCAAACGGGTTTTCGCGTCCGATGGGTTCCGGAACGATGGTCGTGCTGAAATCCTGCAGACTCATGAAGGCGGGGTCGCTGAAGATGCTGCCGTTGAGCGTGACCGCGCGCAGTGCGAGGAGCGTCGTCACGAGCTGCTGGTCGGCGCTGTCGACCGTGGGCGAGCCCGTATCCGAGGTGGTGGTGAGGAGCGGTGCCGGCGCGGCGGATTGTGAGAGCCCGTACCACACGCCAAAGGCGACCAAGAGGACAACGACGGCAAATATGAGCTTATGTTGTTGTATCCATTGCATGTTAGATTTTCTTAGCGAGTACGGGCGAGCTTAGAAACATCTTACACCCGCCTATCTGCCCCTTGCCCAAACGTCGACCGTGTTCCCTCTTTAAAGTCGACCTGTCTGTTGCGGTACCGCTCAACAACGACCAGCTGGCAGATGGGCGGGTAAAGTATCTGTAATTCATTTCATTCATAACAGCTACTTTAGCCAGTAGGTCCGCAGCGTGATGTTGTAGGTATACAGCGGTACCGCCGCATTCCCCTGCGCATTATTGGACCCGCGCGAGATGTTGAGGGAGACCAAATCGACGATACGCAACGACGATTCAAAAGCGGCGAGGAACTGGCGGAAGGTCTCGTAGGACCCTTGTGTGGTGAATTTGATGGTGAGCGAATCGTACGCCTGCTGTGAGGCCCCGATGATGGCGGTCGCGCTCTGCGAACCCTGCGAAGATGCATTTTGGCTCACGACGACGTTTTGAAGCGCCATGCCGTGCTTGCCGGCGAGCGAGTCGATATCGAGAATGAGCCTGACGTTGTCGACATGGTCGGGCAGGAGCTTCTGGAGGCGCTCAATCTGCGCGGGATCGAAGGTGTTGTAACGCGACAGGAGCGATTGCTTGAGCTGCTGCAGCTCGGAAGCTTTGGAGAGCGCCTCATCATACTGCGCAATCTGCGCGTTCTCGGCCTGCACGGAATCGTATGTCGGCTGTGTGTACATGAAGAATATGGCGCCGGCGCCGAGGAGACACAGAACGGCAATAATGGTGCGCATCATATTATTGTGCGGGCTGAGTGGCCGGCTGATACGGCTGCTGTAATGCGCCTTGCGGTTGTTGCTGAGTCGCACTCTGCAAAGCGGGTGAGAACTGCGTACCTGCCGGTTGTTGTTGCCCTGCACCCGCGGCGGAAGCGGCGTTGATGAGCTGTACGTAATTGATGGCCATCGGATTCACGCTCGCGCTGAGAGCGAAGTGCACGCCATCCTGCTGTCGCGAAATATCGGAAAAAATCGGGTTCGTGATGACGCCGTTCTTGGAAAAGAGGTCGGCCTGCAGGGCGATGGAATTGACCGCCTCCGCGAGGCCGTTCATTTTGACGACCATGCGCTGGGGGTCATTTGCCTCGAGGTCGAGCGTCTGGAACGAGACTGTCGTGAGAGTGGATTGCTGGAGCGCGTCAAAAAACGCGATGGGCGCCATGTGCGCGGAAAGAATCGCGGCGGCGGCGCGCATGCGGTCGTCGAGACGGGTCAGTTCCTCGATGAGCGACGGCTCGAACGCCTGCTTCGCACGCTGGAGCTGTTCGACTTTGCTCCCTGCACTCGTTTGCGCATACTGCCCGTAGAGGAACACGGCGCCCGCGAGCGCTCCGGAGGCGACAAGTAATACTATTGAAATGAGAAGGCCGACTTCGGCGAGACCGCCGGCGGAGCGCTTGCCCGGCATAGGCGCCGCCGCAGCATCGTGAGGTATTAGTGACGGTTGTGTGCCTATATCCATATAAATATGCCTAAAAAATCTCAACTGCTTCGTTACGGAGCCTCTGCGACTCACTCACCGTACGCTTGTACGGCTCGTTCGTCGCTTTCTCCGTGCCTCGCATTTGAAGATTTTTATTCATATACACATTAAGAGCGCTTCAACTTCCGCAATCCGAGCCCTACCGGTACCGAAAATGCCGGGCCGATTTCCCGCAGGACGTTGCCCAAAAACGCGGGCGCCTCGGTGCGCGAGAACGGGTCTGCGATGGAGACCTGAGCGCTGAGCTGGGTCTTTGCGACTTCAGCCAAGCCGGGAAGCGATGCGCCGCCGCCGGTGAGAATCACCTGCGATACACTTTTGTTGTATCGCTGCCCGTAGCTCAATAGTACCCGATTGACCTCGCTAAACACACGTGTGAGTGTTGATAACAATGCTTCCTTGATGCGCTCGTTCTCTTCGGCGCTGAACGCGCTCCCCTCGACGAGGCCTCTCTCGCGCTTGATGCGCTCCGCTTTTTCGAATTCCCAGTTCATCGTGCGCATCAGAACCTCGGTCGTCTGCTGGCCGCCGAGCGTCAGGAGGTGCGTCATCCGCACGATGCCGCGCTCCACCACGTACATTTTCGTCGTCGCCGCACCGAGGTCCACCACCATGACAGGCGCCAGTCCGTGACCCAACGTACTACGGACTACGCTGAATATCTCAATCTCGACGAAGTTTGCCGTAAGTCCCGCCGTTTCCATGATGGTCTGATAATCTTTGAGTGTGCTGTTCTGTATCGCGACGAGAAGCACTTCCTGCCCACGCACCGCGGGTGGTTTTTTCTGCTGTAACTGGTCGAACGCGCTGTCCTGCTGTGCTTCGTCGGCGGGAATGACTGACCAGTCGAGCGACACTTCGGAAACGGGTACGGGAATATATTTGCGCGCCTCAATCGGCACGATGCGCTTGAGACTCTCCGCGTCCACTTTGGGCAGGTCGATGACGTTGATGAGGCTCGAGGAAAAAGGAATCGCAATGCCGGCGGTCCTTGCCGTTACATTGGCCTCTTTCATAAGGTCCTGAAGTGCTTGCGCCGTCACTTCGGGCGTAAGCTTCACCACCTTCCCCACCGGCATCTTCGCGTACGGGCCGAGTGCTATCTCGCCGTACGTTTCGAGTATCGCGGTGCCGTGCGAGGAGCGGAGTTGTACGACTTTTATCGAGGACGCACCGATGTCCACGCCCAAGACGGACGCTTCGGCACCCGCACCGCCAAAACTCTTGAACAAATCTCCAAAAGAGAACGCCATTAGAGCAATTATAGCCTATCGAGCGAGCGAAACGTGAACTTGTTCACGTTTCCGAGCGAGGGACGGCTAAACGAGCGAAGCGACTATAGCATCGTTTCGCTTGCACTAGGCGATTTTATCGACTTTTGCGGCAAGAATGAAGTCATTTTCCGACAATCCTTTAACGGAATGCGTCGTAAGCTCCACGACCACCTTTCCCCAGCGTACCTGCAGGTCGGGATGATGACCTTCACTCTCTGCGATGTCGGCAATTTTGTTGGCAAAGCCGATTGCTTCGGCAAAATCCTTGAACGTAAACTCTTTTGATATCCATTGCCTGTCTCCGCTCAGCGTCCACCCCTGTAGCTGCTTCACCAGTGTTTCCGCCTCGGCACGACTCATCAGAGCGGTGCCCCCTTCGCAAGCGACGCACTTCTTTTGAGCGAGGTCGGAAGACATGTCGCACAGTATATCAAACGTTCTCAACAGATGTGCCGTACTTATCCCACGCTATAGCATATAATGAGTACACATGGGTACCCTCGAAACACAAAGCCGTAAACGTTCAAGGAAAAATGAGTTGCGCAAAATCATACTTACCACAATCGCGACGATGGGGGTCATCGGTGTCGGACTGGTTGCCCCCAACGTGGTCGGCGCCATGGTAAAGCTTGGGATTATCCCCTCGTCCCGCCAAAAGGATGTCGTGAATCGCTCTTGTGAACGTCTCATCCATTCAGGCCTACTTGCTCGTCAAGGCAAATTCCTGCGGCTGACACGCCGGGGTGAGCTGGTGCTACGTTCTCTGGAAGCTCGCTCCTATCGCATCCCTCATCCTCAGAAGTGGGACAGTAAATGGCGCGTGCTTATCTTTGACATCCCGGAACGCAGGAAGGGCTTACGGGAAAAGGTCCGACGCACGCTCAATGCAATCGGTTTCGTGCGACTACAGGACAGCGTCTGGGTGTACCCGTACGACTGCGAGGATTTGATTATGTTTCTCAAGGCCGACTTTCGTGTTGGCAAAGACATTCTGTATATGGTCGTCGACATGCTCGAAAACGACGTACGACTGAGAAAACTCTTTGGTCTTCACTGACGCCGTACTTATATGTTGCTATAGCTACTCATAGGTACAAGCGGGAATCCAGGGTCCTGCGCGTTGGGCGCAAAAGTAAGCCAGAGAAAATACGTGATGGAAAATTAGTGAGGAAAAATTGTCGTATTATGCAGGTATGAGAAGTCTATCTGCGGCTTTGTACGCCGGTCTCGAAACGATTCTTGACGCGGTACTGCCGCCGCGGGCACGTACCTCACGCACAAAACAGCTTTCGGCGGAAGATATTCCTCTCACGCCGACATCGCATGATTTGCTCGGCGTGAAAATCGCTACGCTGATGGATTATCAGAGGCAGGAGGTACAGGACCTCATCCAGTCGCTCAAGTATGACGGCAGCGGCAGGGCCGCGCATCTGTGCGCGGGAGTTCTTGCGGAATACTTGATGGAGGAACTATCATCCGCAAAAATATTCTCTCAAAAGGAAATCCTGCTCGTGCCGGTGCCGCTCCACGCTTCGCGCTCTCGCGAACGCGGGTTCAATCAGATAGCACTCGTCCTGCAATCACTCCCGCCGGAATTCCGTGACGGCACGAAGGCGCGCCTCGCGCCGGAAGTGCTCGTCCGTTCACGCGCAACCAAACAACAAACGAAATTGCCGCGCTCGGAACGCTTGTCGAATGTCGCCGGCGCATTTTCCGTGCCCGATGCGGAGCTCGTCAAAAATACGCACATCTTTCTCATTGATGATGTCGCTACGACCGGTGCCACACTCGCAAACGCCGGCACTCCCCTGCGGCGCGCGGGTGCAAACGTCACGCTGCTCGCACTTGCCCGTGCGTAAACCGACGCTGTCGGTTTTCGAACTCCTCGACTCGGAAGCGCGCGAGCACAGCTCGCGGGCTTCCTCGTTCTACGTCGTCCGTAGGGAAATCAGTCGCGGAACAATGAGGAGGGTGCCGGAATGGTTATCAGAGCATTGTCCTCCTGCTCATCGCCGTTCTCCGCGCGGATTTCTGTATTACTGCCGCCCGACGCGCCCTGTTCCCGCGAACCGGAATCGCCGGTTTCGCTCTGCACACTCGCCGTCGCTTGCACTGAATCACCGCTTTGGAGAGACGCGGAGAAAGCATTGCCGGAGTCGGATTTCTTTTCTGATTTGCCGCCACCCTGCCTGCCTTCCCTGCCAAGCTCAGACGGGGATTTCGTATCGCGCTTGGGCTCGGTGATGACTTTGCCTGTGCGCTTGTGAATGGCGGAGCTGGTCTGCAAAAACACGCCGAGTTTTTCGCTTGCGGAGAGCGCGCTCTGAAATGCTCCGAGCGCCTCCGGAGAAGAATCCTGGCCGAGCAATGCGTCACCGTCAGCAATACTGGTACTCGCTCCTTCGAGTTCCCTGGCGACGACCCGCGCGGACGACGAGGCAAGCGCCGAACCGACGTTGCGCGCCAGATTGAACGAATTGTCGAGCCGGTGTTTGGCCGCACTGCGCATGCGAGAAACCGCTGCCGCCGTATTCCCGGATGAGGCTATCGTGGCGCTTTTTGCTTCGGCACGTGTGCGGATTCCGGCAACGCGGTCGTGCTGAGCCCGGATTGCCGAAGCGAATGTATTTGAATCACTGTCCGTACCGCCGACTTCGGAGAGCACGCGCTCGTATTCGGAAAGTTGCGCTTCGAATTGCATCGCGCTCTGTGCCCCGGCATCAGCGCTCGCGCTCGCCTCTTCATCAATATGTCGTATCGCCAGCACCGCATGAGATTCGAAGTTGGTCTGCAGCTCCTGCTGCGTCGTCCTGCTCAGGCGTCCCTCGGCCGCCAAGGTCGCCGCCTCCTCCAGACGCTTCCCTGCGACACTCATTGCCCATTCGGCTTTCGCCGAGTTCGTGACCGCAAGCGCCCCGGCGACGGGTTCATTGACGTTCACTTTGACGGGATAGAGCGCGTCGCCCGGAAGCGCGCCCTGCGCCGCGTAGGAAATTCCGGTCGAGGTGACAAAGAGGGCGAGTACGAGTGCTGTTGCGAACGGTCGCGGCGAAAAGAGCCACGCGCCGCTCCACCCGCGCGTATACGAAAGGCTCGAAACGGGGCGCACCGGCTTCATTTCCATGTATGCGTTCAAAACGCCGCGCATGCGCGTGCGTTCGTTTGGAGAGAGTGTAACTTCATCTCCCGCCTTTTTCAGATGTGTGTGAAATTCGTCGTTCATATATTGTAGGTGGCGCACAGGGTCTTGAGTTTGGCGATGCCGCGGTGGATGCGCACCGACACGACATTCTCCGACACACCGGTCATCTCCGCAATCTCACCGGTCGAGAGGCCGTCAACGAATCGAAGTGTGAGCACGTCGCGGTAGTGTTCGGGCAATTCGGGAATCCGCTCGCGGATTTTTACTACGAGCATTGATTCATCCATGCCCTCCTCTACTTCGCGCACGCTCCCTTCGGCAAGAAGCGCCTCTGTGGCCGCGGCCGTAGCCTCGTTCTCCAAAAGTTCGTCGAGTGAGCGCGAGGATTTCTTGCGGTAGGAATCAATGATGAGGTTGTGGAGTATCTTGTACAGAAAACTTTTGTACTGCCTCACCTCGCCCCCCTGCACCACATAGTCCCACGCCTTGAGGTAGGTGTCTTGCGTAAGGTCGTACGCTTTTTCGCGGTCGCTCACGCGGAAGAATGCGTGACGGAACAGCGCGTCTGCGTGCGCTTCAAACGCCTCGAGAAACGCTTTTTCTTGAGAAGATTTCATCGTTCCGCCTGTTAGTTGAGACGTACGCAGGACCGCTTTCTTACGTACATGCACAACCGATGGCCTGCCCATACTATCCTCGCAAGTCCTCCATGGCAAAGCATAGCCCCGCATGCGCCGGAGGCCGCGCGCACTTCGGTGCTACGCGGCCTCCGGCTTACATGATGAGCTCGTCGTGCGCGCCCTCGGCGCCATCGGGCTGCATCAGAAGGATTTCCTTCATACAAACCTCTGCGTGTTACGCTTTGAACCTTCTAAACTGACAGAACATTTTCCTGTCCGACGCCGCGGCACGCGTGCCGCGGCGTCGGACCTCAAACGACCAAAACTTCTCTCATCATACGGATGAGGCATGAGAACAAGATGAACATCGTCATCCGGTACCGTTGCGCCGGAGATTGTGCGAGAAGTCGACGGCGACTTCGCTCACGTTTTCACCGCCCCGTGGCGAGCCCGAAGAACGTGCGCCGGGAGCGATGTGACCGGCCGGCAGGAGTACCGTTACGGTAGTTCCGCGCCTCTCGGCGGAGCGCACGGTTATTTTGCCGCCGTGCAACTTCACGAGCTCGGAAACAATCGTGAGGCCGAGGCCGCTCCCGCCCGCGCCGCGTGCGCGCGAAGGGTCGACGCGATAGTACGGCTCGAAAATCCGGAACAAATCTTTGCGCGGAATACCGACACCCGAGTCCTGCACGACGAATTCCATGAAATCCGGATACACGGGCTCTACGGTCACCAGTATGCGGCCGTCGCGCGGGGTGTAGATGATGGCATTTTTAATGATATTCATCGTAATCTGCTCGAGCGCGGCCGTGTTGCCCAATACCGTTTTGCGTTCGCTCATACGCGCTTCTATCTCGAGACGCTTCGGCTGTGCGAGCGGGTGCAGTTTTTGGAGCGCACCATGCACTACGGTACCCAAATCCACGTCCTTGAACTCCATCCGCTCCGGCCTGATGCTCGCGGAGAGTGACAGGAGATTGTTGATTGTCTCTGATATGCGGTCGAGCTCTTCCAGATTTTCACGGTACACGGTGCGTGCCGCCTCCGGTACGTCGCTGTCCATCAGCCGCACCTCGGTGTTGGTCTTGATGATAGAGAGCGGCGTCCGTAGCTCGTGTGCGACGTTGCCGATGAATTGTTTTTGTGACTCAAGAGCCTTTCGCGTCGGCTGGAGCGCCATGCGTGTGATGATGTACGTAAACACCGCCGTGACAAATAGCACCGAAGTAAGCGCCACGATGACCGTGCGTGAGCGTGTGTAATCGAGCTGAGCGATAATGGTATCGCCGACAGAAGCGGGCGATGAATTCGGCGTCAGCGCATTTGCGATTCCCTCTGTGACCGCCGTCGAGGCGTCGTGATAGAGCTGTGTCGCAATGACGCCGACAACCGCGAGAAGAAAGAGCGCAAAAGCTCCCTGTAGCACTACCACGTTGACCTCGGTGCGGAAAAACGGGTCGGTGCGATAGTTATACGCAGAGTCGGTAACCAACCCCGCGAACCGTTTCCAATACATCCTCGCTATTTGTGCGAGTGAGTTTTCTGCGAAGGTTTTTGATATGGACGTCCACCACGTTGCTGAATCCGGCATAATTGAAGTCCCATAAGTGAGTAAGGAGGTCCTCCCGATTTACGACCTGGTTCGGGTGCCGCATGAAGTATTCGAGCAGTCCGAACTCCTTGAGCGTGAGCGGTATTTCTTTGCCGTCGCGCACGACGCGTCGTGTTCCCTGGTCGAGCTCAATATCCGCCGCTTTCAGTACTTCCGGTACCTGCTCGGCCGGACGACGCAAGAGAGCCTGTATTCTCGCCGAAAGCTCGGTAAAGGAGAACGGCTTCACCAGATAATCGTCGGCGCCGGCGAGCAGAAGTTTTACCTTGGTATCGGTCTCCGCACGCGCGGTAAGTACCAGAATCGGAACCGCAATATCTTTTTCCCGCACTTCGCGGCAGATTTCGTACCCGTCCATTGAGGGCAACATAAGGTCGAGAATAACAACGTCATAGTCGTTGCGGTGGAGCGAAATGCGCGTAAGCGCCTTTTTACCGTCGCCGACTATATCCACCGCATACCCGCCCAGCTCAAGACCGCGTTTGAGCGCAGTCGCAAGTTTTTCTTCGTCTTCAACCAAAAGTATTTTCATATCATGCAAGTGCTACCTATTAACATACTCACTATCACATTTTATAGATGAGGTTTTCATGAGCCTCAGTTACACCAGACGATTATCCCAAGAGGTACTTACCGTTGCGTCGGTAAACCGCTAAGCCGGTTTTCCGACTCCTCGACTCGGAAGAGAGCGTGGGTACACGCTCTCTTCTCTCGTTCTACGTCGCCGGTAATGATATGCGCCCTGCATCGTCTTCATATATGCGGGCGCGAGTCCGCGATTAATTAGCAGATAAAGAAAATACTATGAACAAAATGAATTCGACTATCGGTTCTGCCGCTCTTACGGCTGCTTTCGTGCTTATGCCGTTTGCGGCCAGCGCCGCGACGCTCAATGCGTCGAGCACCACGGGCGTCATTATCAACCCCAACGGTATCGTGCGCGTCATCGGCGCGGATGTGACCGCGGTAAGTAACGGTGTCGTCAACGCCGTTACCACCCTCGGCAATACAATCCTCAGCTGGATTGTGAACATCTCGGCGACGACCAAGGTCTCAGGCAACGGTACGGCGAACGCTTCGACGACCGGCATCGCGGTCGGCGACAAGGTGAGCTTCAGGGGCACGCTTACGGGCACTAGCTCCCCGTTCACCGTCGCGGCAAGCAAGGTCCGCGACATCACGAAATCGCTGTTCCCCTTCAAGCATGTGATTGGCGGGAAAGTCTCGAGCGTGAACAGCGCGGGCGGCTCGTTCGTCATCAAGAAGGGCGACCGTTCCATCACTGTGCTGACGAACGCCTCTACGACTATCACCTTCAACGGCTCAGCGACCACGACACTCGCCTCTGTCCAAGCGGGCGATGAGGTCAAGGTCTCGGGTACGCCGAACGCGGACGGCTCTGTCGTCACAGCGACGAACGTAGTTGTGCGCGAGCATGACGTCAAAAAGCCTGAAGCAAAGGACGACAAGGACAACAACCGCGGCGACAATAACCGCGGCAAGGACAAGGACCACGAGGTCAACGCGAGGGCGGAACTGCGTGCCAACGCAAACGCCAGCTTCAAGGACGGACACGAGGGCAAAGGCAAGGGCCTGAATCTCTTCGGCGGTCTCGGCCTTGGTCTCGGCGATGATGACTAAGTAGTCTCACTCCGGCAAAACAAAAACGCCCTGTCCGGGCGTTTTTGTTTTTCAAATGCGCGTGTACTCGACCGCCTTTCCCGTTTTTCCGACTTGCTGGATTTTTCCTTCCTTTTCCAATGCAGAGAGATATCGTGTCGCTGTTGCGTCCGAAACATGCAGAAGTTTCTCCACTTCGTCGTTGGTGACTTTCCCTTTCACCGTCAGCGCTTCCAGAATCTTGTCTAGCTTCTTTCGCTTCCGGTCTTGAATCGTAGCGCGTGCTTTGGTTAGCACATCACGACCGCGGTGTGCGATTGGCGCCGTCACCTGTGTCGGCGCACTCGGCTGCGATGCCGGTTGCTGGTCTGGTAACGGCTCACTCGGAGTGGGTAACGGCTCACTTCTTCCCATTTGAGCCGTTTGGGTTTCGGGCTGAGCCGTTTGCGTTGGCTCGACGGAGTTTTGTGCGGAGGCGGCGGTTTCGGGTGCTGTCGGCTCGGTGGGAGCAGGCGTAGGTGTTTCTACGGGCGCAGGAGCTTCCTGCGCGGACTCTGGGACAATCGGTTTGGGAATTGGTGCTTCGTCAGTCATGTCCGTATTTTAGCGCAAAGTCGAACGGCTCACATAGTTGGCGCTCAAACGCTTGCTTTTTCGGGCAAGGTATGGTATAATAGAGATTACAGTTTCTTGAGCGCGCTCAACACCTCCTCCGTATTGCCCGTGTGCACTAAGAAAAAGCGCAGCTTACCTTTGCCGAGTTTTTCCCAAATCTCGCCAATCTCAACTTTATACGCCGTATCCTCGTTGCTCACGCGGTCTCCGCCTTTCCACTCAAGCGCGACCACCGCGCCCTTTTTCGTGACTGCGACAAAGTCCGGATAAAACTTTCCTTTCCTCCACCCTTGGATATAGAACGGGTCAACTTTCTCCCTGTTTCGCACCCAATATTTAATATTCGGCAGCGTATCAAGATCGAGGCGCTGGATGAATCCGAGCTCCTCGCTATTTAGCTTATCGATTTTGTCATAGTAATTCCTGTTGAACTCCTGCGGCACAGCTTGCTTGAGCGCGATAGTATCGGGGAAAACATCAAACGGCTTCGCCGTTATTTTCTTCGCGCGCGCTGCCGCATCAAACCGTGCTTTTGCATGTGCTTCGAGAACAGTGTCTATATGTCCGGCCATCCGTTCGGCCAAAACGTGCCGATTTACCGACAGCTCCGTGAGCGTGTGCGTCTTTAATTGGTATTCGATTGCCTTCTCCAGAAATCGTACCTTGTCCGATTTTTCAAGCAGCGTGAACCGCATCTTTTTATCGAGCCACTGTACTAACTCGTTTTTCGTAAGGCTCTTGTCCGAGTAACTCAATCTCAATGATTTCTGTGCCCCTCGCATCCACTCATCCTCTCCTTTGATGTCGAGAACCGCTCGCCCGTCGTTATCATAGTGTACTTGGAACTCAAATTCCGGCTCTTGCTTCGAAAGCTCGAAACCGCTTCCGACCAAATCCTCAAACGTCAGCTTGTCGCCGTTAAGAGTCATCATCGGCACTTTGAGATTCCCCGATACCGCCTTTTTCGCCTCAAGTGCATACGCGGCGTCTTTCTTTCCTGCGCTCACGATGTCCGCCGCGCTGTATCCGTTGCTTTCAAGACCGGAGATTATCTGGTCGGCGGCTTCATTGAAATTCCGCGCCGACGCAAATACATAACTTCGGTTGAAATCCTCGTCCGCCTTTCGGCGAGCATTCGGCATGCGGATAATGCGGCCGATAATTTGCTCGACCGCAATTTTCGAGCCCAAGTTGGCTACCGATACGAGGACATATGCGAACGAACAATCCCAGCCCTCCGCGAGCGCGTTTACTGTAATGATGTAACGAATTTTACAGTCTTTGCTGAACAGGTCTACGCCTTCCAGTTCGTTCTTGCCCGAAATCTTGATTGCAATCTCGTCAGCCGGAATCTTACCTTCAAGTAGAAATTCTTTTATTTTTTCCACTGTCACATCTCCAGCTTTAGACTGCGCCTGCAAGAGAGCTATCGGGCGAATATATTCGCCCTTGAGTTTTTTTGCCGCCTTTTCGAGTTCAATGCGTTTTTGGATGCCGTTTGTGAGCGCGTTCTGCCACTGTGCCGCACTCTCAAGCACGATGGGGATTTTTACCATCTGCTGTTCTTTCAATTCAGAGGCGTGTACTTCGACGAGTATATTGCTGCCCGCGCGCGGCGTCGCGGTGTATTCGACAATGAAGCTTGGGTTTAAGTCTTTCAAGAAATCTATCGAAAGCTGGGTTGATGTCTTGTGTCCCTCGTCTATTACAACAAGTGGGTTGCTTAGGCGTATGACATTGGCGAGCGAGTTGATAACCGTTCCCTCGCTATCGCGCTCCAAGTAGTCCGGCTCGTCGAGGTGCTCGAAGTGGTCCATGAGCGAGCCATTCTCCTGATAGACCTTGTACTTCTTTTGCAGGGTCTTTTCTTTTCGGAACGCTTCGAGGCTCGCGATGATTACACACAGATTACCGCCCACGTCCGACTTTCGTATATTCAACGCTTCCTCGTTCGAGAACACGCGCACGTGATTGTCATACGCTTCATCAAGAATCTTGCGATGCGCATCTTTTCTGTCCTTGAATTTTTTGAGCGTCTGCGTCTTGATAGCTTCCGAGGGAGTGAACCACATCACGATGCCGTGATCCATTTTGTTCGAGAGTGCCTTGCTCATGATTTTCTCTACCGCATGGCATCCCACAAATGTCTTTCCGCCGCCGGTCGGGATTTTAATGCACACAAACGGGACATCGCCGAACGCCTGCGCCTGATACGGCTTCTCGGTAATCCCCATGAACGCATACTTGAGTCCCGCCTTGCGAAGCTCGGCGAGAAAATTTCCGAGCGTATCTAGCGTATTCTTTTGGTATTTTTTGAGTTCCATAGCGTTAATATACTTTCACCTCGTACGGTATCTGTTTGAAGACGATATTGTGCTTCGCAAGGATGTCATCGTCCAGTAGGGGGAGGGATTCTCCTTCGCCTCTTGCCGCGCCGTCGCGCGGCTCGGGCTGGGCACCGCCTCACTGCGGCGCAAGCTTGCGCCGCATCGTTCCGGCGTTCGAATCCCTCACGCAATGTGCGCAGGCACATTGCTCCTCTCCGCAAACAAAATATGCGCCTTACGGCGCTATTTTGTAGTTGCGGTGAGGCTCGGTCTAGTGCCAAGCTGTTCCAAGCAGTGTAAGGGTTTTTGAGCGACTTTGCGACTGGACAATTTTAGGGGGAACGGTCGCGACTCAGCTTTGACTTCTTGGTCGCATTCCGACAGTATCAGCGTAGACGAATCAGGGGAGTCAAACCGATGTACCTTTACATCGCCGGAAGAGGCAAGATGGCGCTCGCGCTCATCGATGCCTGCAAGGAACACGACGTTCCTTGGAATATGTGGATGCACAGCGAGGGTTGGAATTGGAGCGAATCTAACTCAGTCATTGTTCACGTCGGCAGCGAAGAACGGCTAAAAAAAGTGTTGGTATGGTGTGCGGCAAGTAAGACGCCGCTCATCCATGCTGCGTCCGGGCAAACTGCGTTGCTGCCCGAATCGCCTCCGTTTCCAATCATAGTCGCGCCCAATCTTGCGCTTCCGTTTGTCGCGTTGTTCTCAAAGATTCTGCCGAGCTTCAAGGCACTGCTCAATCTTGGGATGACCACAAAAATCTCGGAGAAGCATCAGCTATCGAAGACGACCGAGTCGGCGACTGCTGCGGCGATGATGCAGGCGCTCGAAATTCCCACTTCGGCCTTGACGAAACAACGGTGCGGCATGTTGCCGCACGCCGACCACGAACTCATCTTCACTGACGAGTCCGGAGATCTGACGTTCAAATTCTCGACGCACGTCAAAGGACTGCGCGTATATGCAAACGGAGGGCTCAAGCTTGCGCAGCAGATCGTTGCGAAGCGGTCTGATCTTGAAAACAGAATCTATTCGGTACAAGAAATCCTCGCGCTCTGATTAATTGCAAAAAAACAATTGGTGGGCGCATCCCCGGCGAAAGTCGGGGAAATTTTTTATGGCGTTCGGTTGCACATCCGCCTCATATGAATCGGTCGCATAACACCGTGCTCAATCCTGCGGAGAGGGAGGGATGCTCCCAAGAGCTCGAACTGCCGCCGTCGCGACAATTCTCCTCTCGGGCCTGGTTTTGCGAGCCCGAGTACTCTCGGGCGCCCGCGCAAAACCTTTCGAATCTCTCACGCTGCGTGCACTGCACGCTGCTCCTCTCCTCAATTTCGCTATGCTCAATTTCGGAGAGGCTCGGTCTAGGACCCAGCCATCCCAAGCAGTGTAAGGGTTTTCCAGCGACTTTGCGACTGGACAAAATGAGGAGGAACGGTCGGGTCTCAATAGACACGATAGACACTATAAAAAGAGGGTTACAACCTTGCACGGATGAACGCATCGGCATCCTCCGCTGCCGCACTTAAAGCGTCCTTCGTCGTAAAGAGTCTCGCCCTGTCGGCCGAGGTCTTCTTACTCTTTATACATTCGAGGTGCAAATGTATTCCGTACGACAAACCAGTCTTTCCGGTTATGCCGCATTCTTCTCCCGCCTTATGAGCTCCTTTCGCGGGTACGCTGTCGCGCAAATGAAAATACGCGAATGTGCGGTCCGCCTCAGGCACGTAATAGAAAAAGTAATTCCCGAAATATTTATGATTCGTTCCGGTTTCGATAACCTCACCGTCGGCACAGAGGAAAAGCGGCACGTTATCTTCACTCTGTGTGCCGTAATCGGTGCCGGGGTGGCATCCTGTTTTCGGGTAATTTACTTTGTCGGGACTTAAAAACTTCTGCGTAACCTTGAATTTGTCCGCTCGAATTGGGGCGTGCCACTTATTTTTCGAAGCAGGATCTAGATTCTCTTTCACGGGCTCAAGATATGTCGCGGTACAAAATCCTTTGGTGCCGTCTGCCAGCGTCACTGCTTTCCAGGTATATTCATCACTCTCGACAACGGTTCCCGCCGTTAGGCTGCCAATTTTCGGACCATCGATACTAGGCCTGGATCGCATATTAATCGTATCCGTGGCTTTATATTTCATACATCTCTGCCTAGTGGCGGAGTCTTCTAAGCGCCTCTCTTAATATCTTCTTTCTACCCTCGCTCGGGCTTATCTTCTTCGCAGCCGCAGTCAGAGCCTCTTTTGCATCTTGCTTTGTTGTCCCTTCAGGGGCTTTATTCTGTAGCTGCTTCACCGCATAGTAGAACTCCCACTTTTCCTTAAAGCTGATCAGATAGCTATCTGGTCTGCCTCTCTTTTTCTTATCGTCTGCCATACGGAAATTATACTTCCCGTCTGTCGTTCCGCAATCATCCCGCAAGGTCCCATTCGACGAGCGCAAAGTTTTCGGAATCAAATCCCGATGAAAGAGCTGCTTTGAGCCACTGTGTTTGCGACAGTTGCACGCGGTCTTTCTTTGAACGTTTCAGCTCGATGAACAAAATACTGTCGTCCTTCCACGCGAGCACATCCCAGCATCCGCCGCTTTTTCCGGTCTTCGCTCGCAGGGATTCGACGACTCGGTTCCGTGCTTCGGGGAGTTCAACGGGTGTGGCGACATCGGGCAACCCGACCCGATACTTCCGTCGGTAGCTGTCCACCCAAACGCCGTTCCATCCGTGCGACTGGAACAAACGCAAAACCGCAAGCTCGGCGAATACCGGCTCGCCGTTCCAGTCGATGACCGCTTTGCCGTTATAGTCGGTCGGCACAGGTGCGCCCTCCCACTGCTTGAACTGAAGGAGATATTTCTGGACGAGGGTGTGTCCACCGGATGGGAGTGTAAAAATCTCATTGTCCACTCGGTGCGGAAATATTTCGAGGTCACTTCTATAAAAACTGCGTGGAATGATGAGTCGGTGCTTCTTGAACGAATTACATCGCTTGCACGCGAGCGTCAGATTTTTTATGTGATTGGACCCAAAATCCTGTGCCGCGACTTTTTCCGATGAAACACGCGCAATGTGTCTGAGTTTTTTGTTGAGCTCGTTCGTCGCAAGCGGGACGATATGGTCGGGCTCCCAAATTTCTTCCTTGCTGCAATCCGGATGAATGTGGAGCTGGCATTTTCCGCCATGCGTCAGTATCAGACCTGCCAGCAGTTTTTTCTTTGTCTTATTAAACTCCCATCGCTTGATGGCTTGGTGTCTGAAGTCGAAGTGTTCAGAAAATTCATCCTCCAATCTTTTGGCATCACCATCGGCGAGCAGATTGGCGAAGAACTCCCGATCTTCGGGATATTCGAATTGCATGCACTCTAGCGGGTTTTGTGCGACGAGGAGCCTTTCCCAATAAGCTCCTGGCCATCGCGACTCCCTTTCGGGAGCCAGTATCCTTTCGGACACTACCCGCTAGAGCGACTCTGACCAGGAGTTTACTGGCCTCTAGCGGGATTTCTTTAAGCAACCATGCCGGAGTGCGAACTTCGGTTTAGGCCGCCGCCCTTTCGGGCTATTCGGTTGTACATGAGCATGATAGCACTTTGAGCTATCGCTTGGCACCCTAGCTTAGCTTTCGAGTCTTGCGAAGCTCAGTTACCAACACCGGATTATTTACGCTATTGACACTATTGACATACCGTGGGGTTATCCACAGCCCCTCCTTTGCCTCACTTCCGAGCGATTAAAGTCTGCTAGGCTGTATGTAGCACCTTCAAGGAAGGAATATGAGTCCACTCGACACCGGCGGCATCGCCGAAGAAAACCGGTGAACAGTGAGTCTCGAGGAGTTTGAGGAAAAACTGTGCGGCTCTCTAGCGTAAGCGAAGTGAGGGTTCAAACAAGGGCCACGAACTAAGACAGTGATGATAATCGCTGTTTTGGTTTGCGGCCTTTTTGTGTTGCGACCCGATCATCCTCGAGGTGCGATTAAAAGTAATCGCATTAATATGGCTACAAATATTCATCTGCAGATTGTGCAGGTTCCCGTGAGTACCTTGAAAGCGTCCGAGTACAATCCGCGAAAGTGGAGCGAGGCTCAGACAAACGCTCTCCGCGAGAGCATTACTCGCTTCGGTTTGGTTGATCCCCTTATCGCAAACTCCGCTCCCGAACGCGAGCACATCCTGATAGGCGGTCATTTCCGCTTGCAGGTCGCCAAAGACCTTGGCATTGAGACCGTGCCGGTGGTGTACGTTAATCTGCCGGATATCGAGAAAGAGCGCGAATTAAATTTGCGTCTCAACAAAAACACCGGGGAGTTTGACCTCGATCTGTTGAAGGCATTCGGCGAAGAGATGCTTATGGACGTAGGTTTCTCAACAGAGGAACTTGATAGCGTCTTCGACATAGACCCAACGCCCGAACAGTTCAATCTTCAGAAGGAACTCGACAAGATGGGCATTGAGGTCGAGGCAAAGAAAGGTGACGTCTACGAGATTGGCGGCTCTCGCCTGATGGTCGGAGATAGCACCATCGAAGCTGACGTGCTGAAACTCATGGACGGCGCGAAAGCGGATATGTGTTTTACTGACCCCCCTTACCTCTTGGACTACCTGAAGGGCAAGACGAAGCAGAAAGACGGCGTGACGGTCGGGTTCGGTGCAAAGAAGAACCGCCGCTACCTCGAGACAGAATCATTGCCCGAAAACTTCACCGACTTGTGGATGGCCAATGTGGCGAAAGTACAGAAGCCGGATTTCTCAATCATAATTTTTGAGAACCCAAAGAACCTCCGCATCATTTGGAATGCGCTCGAGGCGCATTGGAAGTACCGCAACACCATAACGTGGCACGTGCCGAATCGTATGCAGGGCTTTTCTGCCAAGTACAAATTCTTCAACAAGAGCGACATCGCGGTCGTGGGAAGCAAAGGCGAGATATCTCTTAATACCGAACCCGAATCTGATGAGCTATTCCAGAATGAATACGAGAACGCACTCTACGCCACCTCTGGGAAGCCCAACTGGGAAAGCTACGGTAAGGGCAAAAAATACTGTCCAACTGATTTTATCGAGCATATCGCGGCTGATAAGAAATCTTCTGGGCAAGACATCATCTTCGGAACCAAACCGCTCGAACTCTTGATCCCTTACATCAAAGTGCTCACCAAGCGCGACGATTTAGTGTTGGAACCGTTCGGGGGTAGCGGATCAACGCTGATCGCCGCTCTCAAACTTAAGCGTCGCTGTTACGTCATGGAGAAGTCGGCTGTCTACGCCGAGGTCATCAAGAGTCGGTGGGAGAAGCATACGGGTGAGAAGGCAAAAAAGGTTAGTTAGAGACTTGTATGGCAACTCCAAAAGGAAATGCGGGAGCGAAAAAGCGGCTGGAGACTCTGGCAGAAGATACGGAGAAACAGAAAAAGGCGTTGGTAGCACAATTGCGTAGAACACCCATAGTTCAACTCGCCTGCGAGCGCACGGGAGTCGGCCGCTCGACGTACTACCAGTGGCGCGTGAGAGATAAGATATTCGCGCGGGCAGCCGAACGGTCGCTGAAGGCCGGTCAGTTCCTCATCAACGACATGGCCGAGTCGCGGCTCATACGCATGATTCAAGACGATAACCTGACCGCGATGATCTTCTGGCTCAAACACAATCACCCGAAGTACGCTGTGACCACGCGTTTCATCCATGAGTATGAGATTGCTACCGAGCCTATGAGTCTCGAGGAGATGAATGCACACTCCTATGAGCTTGCAAAAATTAGAGTCCGGAAGATCAAGTTGCCCGAGACCACCGAGGAAATGAGAGAGCGCATCGAAGAAGAGCTCGAAGATGCAGAGCGCAATGCTCCCGACCGGAAGCGCATGAAGGAATTCGGAGAGGACCCCGAGGAAAAATAATCGCCGCAAACGGCAAAAGCCGCAACGAATGCGTTGCGGCTTCGCGCGGGCACCGCTTTACGCGCCCTCGGCCTGCTAGCGGATTAATGATTGATTGAACTAGAACGTGACCCTGTCCGGAAACAGAATGCTAAGTTGCGCCATCGCTTCGCCCCATCCCCTGATCGCGAACGACCAACGGTGAGCGATATCTGCCTGCGCAAGCCACAGGAGCTTTATCAGTGACTCGTCATGCGGGAAGACCGTGGTGGTCTTCGTAACTTTCCGGAATTGGCGATTGAGATTCTCAATTGCGTTCGTCGTATAAATCATACGGCGAATGGGGTCCGGATATGCGAAGAACGGTGCGAGATCCGCCCAACGATTCTCCCAACTCTTCAGATACGAGCGGTACTGCGGCCATCGGTTCATGACCTCCTTGAGCGCTGTGAGACCGGCCTCTTCGTTGTGCGCGGTGTAGACCATTTTGAGGTCGTCGCAGAAGAGCTGCCGATCTTTGTGCGGAAGGAACATGACCGTATGCCTGATTTGGTGCGCGATGCACACTTGGACATCAGCTTTCGGGAAGATTGCCTTGATCGCTTCGGGAAAACCCTTGAGCCCATCAACGCAGGCAATGAAGATATCCTCAACGCCTCGATTCTTGAGGTCGTTGAGAACGCTCATCCAGAACTTCGCGCCCTCGGTCTCGGCAGTCCAGATACCAAGCACCTCCTTCTGCCCGTACTGACTCACGCCCATTGCGATGTACGCGACTTTCGGCGAGATTTTCCCCGACTCCCGCACCTTGAAGTGCAGTCCGTCGAGGTACACTATCGGATAGCAGGACGCGAGCGGCCGCGCCTGCCATTCCTTGATCAACGGATACACCTTATCCGTTATCGCGGAAACTGCGGGTTGCGACAGCTCCATCCCGTGATGCGCTTTCATGTAGGTTGCGATGTCGCGCGTGGTCATCCCTTTTGAATAGAGATCGACGACCATCGCCTCGTTATCGTTTCCTACGACATCAGCCCACGGGCTCGGAAGATCCTGTCTTGCTGATCGACCATATCGCTTCGGAAGAGCAGCCCTGCCAGGCTGCTCTTCTGCTTCCTCCCTCCCTCCAGTCGGCGGGGTAGCCCGCTTCATGCCAGCGAGCATGGGAGAAAGAAGCTCCTGCGCGAACGCGGCGGCGTCTTCCGGATTTTTAATGTTCTTCACTTTTTCCTGGTACTCAGCGTACGACAATACATTGTTCATGGTGAATGTGATTGAAGCTAGCGGCCGCTGGAGCGCGGAACACCGGTACCGAGCGGGAGTATAGGAAACGGCACAACTATGAGCAATGCTGGTCGCGCTCGTATTATACTGACCTACAATGCTCGCACCCAGGACTAGGATTGTACTTGTGCGCACAGCGGTGGGTGTAACTGGCCTATTCTTGCTGGTGGCGGCAACTGGTATATCGACCGACTTTTGGCTACTCAAATTGGTCATAACGGGAGGGTTCCTGCTGATAGCCGCTCTCTCGTTTTTGATGAACTACCGTGACCTCGGAATAGCAGGTCTCTTGCTTGCGGCACTTTTCAACCCGTTCATACCGATCGTACTCCCGCGACACATCTGGGTCATCATCGATATCGTTACGTTCGCGGGCATCGTGTACTACACATATTGGACCACCAACCCGTACTGGAAAGGGACGCGGTTCGAGCAGTATGTATCAACACTCTTCCCTGAGCCGGATTTCGTCGTCGTGGATAGAACACGTGACGTGTCAAAATTCCTTGACCGTCGTGTTGAGTCCGACATGCATCCGGACTTCATGTTCCGGAATCAGAAAACTGGAAAGAATTTTGCTGTTGAGTGCAAGTGGCGTGGGCGCTGGGCGTATGACAAAAACCGAGAGCTCGGAATATGGTGGAACAGGTGGCAAGGCGACCGCTATGCGGCGTACGAAAAAGAGTCTGGCATGCCGGTCTTCGTCGCGTTCGGAATTGGCGGATCACCAGAGCGGCCGAAGGAGGTCTACTTCTTAGAGGCTGACCGCCTGCATTATGCGTTCCTCAGGCAATCACTTATCAAGTCTGGTAAGACAGCAAGACAGCTTTGAGCATCACCTCGCGCACCTTTCGGGTCGCGATTTCAATCTTCTTAAGCAAAGGAGTAAGATACGGAGGCAATGCCATTCGTACCAACTAATGAACAGGCCGAAATACTCAGGCATCCTTCGAATCGACACGCCCGAATTCTGGCGGGACCCGGGACTGGCAAGAGTGCAACAGTTATCGAATGGATTAGCCGGAATCCAAATGTTCGCGCCAAACTCCTGACTTTTACGCGGGCTGCCACGGCTGAACTCGTCGGGAAACTAACCAATCGAGAGGATATTGCTCTTGATAAACCGAGTACAATCCACGCTTTCTGCATAGCAGTCCTTTTAGAAAATGGCGGGGTCGGCGAGTTCCCGAGGCCATTCCGAATGGCCGACGACTGGGAAACTGATGTCATTGTTGAAGGAAGTCTGGCGCGCCGATTGCATATCGACAAACGAGATGTCGGGGATTTGTTTTCAGAACTTGCCGCTAATTGGGAATCGCTCGTTCCGGAAGAGATTGCCGAGGTGGAGCCGGCAGAACGAGCGCAATTTATGGGAGGATGGAGGGAGCATAGGGAGATTTTGGGTTACACACTTCTTTCCGAACTTCCTTATGCTCTTAGGTCAGCTCTCCAGGATCATCCTGACCTGACTGGGGTCGACCATCAAGTGCTCTTAGTCGATGAGTATCAAGATCTGAATGCATGTGACCTGGAAGTGTTGCGGCTCATTTCTGGACGCGGGAGCGCCATCATAGCTGCTGGCGACGACGAACAATCAATTTACTCATTCCGAAAAGCTCATCCGGCAGGCATCCGACGTTTTTTGGAGGACTATGCGGGCGCAGCAGATTATCCCTTGACCATCACACGCAGGTGCGCTCGGAGAATTGTGGAGTGGGCAAACTACGTTATACAGGGCGATCCGGATCGCGAAGCAGCTCGGGGTGCGCTTACCGCCGCCGATAGAGCTACTGATGGTGAAGTGGCCCTCCTTGGGTTCCCGGGCCATGTGGCAGAAGCGCGCGGCGTTGGCCGGTTAGTTCAACACCTCATGGTTGATAAACACGTCCCTGCCGAAGAAATCCTGGTTCTGTTGCGTAGCGACCACAATGGGCAATTTAGCCGACCGATAAAAGACGAGCTTGAGGGACGCGGCATCGCATACTCCGATCCAAACGACATGAAGGCAATACTTGCAGAACCTACAAATCGAAAGGCCATCAGCCTGCTCCGCCTGGCAGTGAATCGGGAGGACTCGCTTGCATGGGCATCTCTCTTCTTTTTGACACAGGGAATCGGTAATACATTTTTTGATTACATCTATGAACGTGCGCGGGCATCGAGAGTAACGTTTGGACATGCGCTCGTTGATGCTTACGGGGCAGGTTTCCCGGGGTTGTCGACGGCGCTTAAAGGCAGGTCGACTGCTGCAACCCGGGGAATAGTCGAAGCAGTAGAATCAATCAAAGTACCCGATGCAAAACCGGAGGACGGCTGGAGCACATTTATATTTGCACTAAACGGAGGGCAATTTACTATTACTGATTCCTTCCGAGAGTTACTTAAAAAAATTGACGAACGCGCCGAGCCAGATATAGATTTTGACCGGTACCTCGGACAAATCACGCCTATCGCCAAAGACATAGCGCTGGAAAAGAATGACGCTGTTCGAATAATGACACTAGCCGGTTCTAAGGGGTTAACCGTAAAAGCAACCATCATAGTCGGTCTTGAGACTGGGATAATACCGATGGACCACCGCGACCTGGCGGAAGAACGGAGACTTTTATACGTCGGGATGACGCGAGCTGAACAGTTCTTGTTCGGGACCTGGGCACGTGTGAGACGCGGCCCTACTGCTCGCGCAGGACGAGATCTGGTAAATCAGAGACGGCAACTCTCGACCTTCGTTGAAGGAGGTCCTGTGCCGTCCACCGACGGCAATGGATATCTAGACGAAGTCTCGTCAGTTTGAACTCCATCTATACCTCAATAACTTTCATCACCTCGTCGCCGTAGTGGTTGATGACTTTGACAGCGATCTTGCCACTCTTCGGCTTCGGGAAGGCGCGGGAAGTGGTTGAGTGAAGTTGCTCCCATATCTCTTCGGGGATGTCGGCCTTGAGTGCCTTTTTCAGTTTCTCGTAGGGATTATCCGCGCCGAGGAAATACGCATGGGTCACAAAGAACGCCTCACCACTGTAATTGGTGTCGATGAACCATGCGGCAATGTCGTGTTCCAGTTCGCCATCACCCGACGAGCGGATTTCACTCTTGACCGGATCGTATACATCCATGCCGAGAATCTTAACGACGACACCTTCCTTGGTTGTTTTGACCTGCACGTCCGGCTCCCCAAATGCGATGAATAGGTTTCCAGAGCCGGTCTTCTTCAAAAGGTCGCCCATCGAAAGGTCGGGGTTTATCTTGACGCGCATGATCGTCAAGCCATTCTGCTGCTTGGCTTCTGTGAACGCCGAGGCGTCCATGGATGTGGCAGCTACCACAAGTAGATCAGCGAATTTCTTGGCAACGCGAGCGGCGTCGCGGATAAAGTCGTCGTCCACGCTCCCAAATTCTGGCCCAATGGCGATCGCGACCTTTTTGAGCCCATCCTTTGTTTTGTATTCACCGACCGCTTGAACCTCTGGTCCGCTCGGAAGAATTTCAAGATTCACAAATTCTACACGTGCTCCTTTCTCGCCTGTCTGTACGCCGGATTTGCGGAGGTTCTCTATGACTGTTTCAACAAACCGTTCAGAAGCAACCATCTCCTGCGCGTCTGATACGCGATGTGGCGAGAGTGACTCGACGGTAAATGGTCCACAAACACGCACGATTCCTTTTTCTTCTTCCGGCTGATCATAAAGCACCTCTTGCTCCGCCTCTTCATCGTTGGCAAGTGACTTAAGTGTTACATGCGGCACGGTCCTATAAATAAATCCAGCGGCGATATTCGCCTTTGCATCGTTACCATTCTCCTTGAGTTTGTAATAAGGGAACTTACCAGTCATGAGTCGTGTACGCGCCAGAGCAAGCGCTACGCGCGAAGTGTCTATCGTTATCCATCGCCGTCCCCATTGCTCAGCAATGTACGCAGTCGTTCCCGAACCACATGTCGGATCGAGTGCGATATCGCCCGGATCTGTGGTCATAAGTATGCATCGTTGAATAACTCGAGATCCTGTTTGTACTACATAGGTTTTATTCTCTGTAAGCCCAGTCATCAGTACATCACGCCAGATATTGTTGAGCGGAGAGACGGGAAAATCCTTAATAAAACGTTTGTACATGAGACTATTTCCAAGTGCGTTTAATCTGCCCTTATCAGCTAACTTTTGTAGTCCTGCCTGTGTAGTTTTCCACCCACCTACTCCCGGCTTAAATACCTTGCCTTTGTAAGTAAAAGGTAGAATTGTGGTCGAACTAGCACTCTGAGAAGTAAGGTTGTCGTTTGCAAAAATCTCCCACCCTTCGTCAATCACATCTTTGATTTCTTCCATTGACAGGTGTCGGATCTCACCGGTCGTCTTGTTCTGTGCGAATCTATACTGAGTTGTGCCCTCTTGGCCTAGCACTTTCTGTGAAAAGAGTTGTCTGTACTTAATCTGAGATCTATCTTTCGCGTACCAAATAATAAAGTCGTTTGTAGTATCGAGCAGCTGTCCCCCAAGACCTGCTGTCTTGGTAAAAATGATTTCCGTTACGAAATTACTACTTCCAAACACCTCGTCCATCAAGTTTCGGACAAGATGTACATTCTCGTCGTTTATTTGAACGAAGCATGAGCCGCTCTCGGTCAGCAATTCGCGGGCTGTGGTGAGACGGTCGCGTAGATACGAGAGGTAGGAGTGGATGCCGAGTTCCCACGTGTCCCGGAATGCCTTTATCTGCTCCGGCTGACGGATCATATCGTCGAGTTTGTTGTCTTTCACATCGCGCTTGCGCGTGGAGACCTGCCAGTTAGAACCGAATTTGATGCCATATGGCGGGTCGATATAAATTGTTTGAATCTTGCCGCGGAAACCCTCCTTCTCAAGGAGTGAGTTCATCACAATGAGTGAGTCGCCGAGAATCATGCGGTTACGCCAGTTGTCTTCGTGCTTGTAGAAGTCGACCGCCTTGGTCGCCTGTATCTCCGCTGTCTCGCCAAAGAGCATCATCTGCTGGTCGTCGGATGCTCCTGCCTTGAGCCGCGCAATTATGCCTTCGGAAGCGATGTTCTCCTGCACATAGATGGGAACTGTCGAGACCGCGAACTCTGTGCCTTCCTCCTGTTTGCCAGCCCAGACGAGCTGCGGATCAAGCGACGGGTCGTATGCGTATTTTTTCTTGACGGGCTGCTTATCGCGCGGCGAGAGGCTCTTGGATTCCTCCTGCGTAGGGATGCGTGGCCGCTTTGCGCGATGCTTGTAGCTCTTTACGGGAGCTGCGGTTGTTGGGTTCTGTGTTTTCTTTCGCGCCATATGTCTATTGTATCTTCTCTACCGCATCGCGGATGTACTTATGCGTCTCGTGGATATCGCGGATCTCAAGCATTGCCCATTTGCCGAAGCCGCCATGATTGTTTACCGCTGGGACCCACAGGTCGGTTGCCGTCTTTACCTTCGCAACTTTCTTCTGGTCTTTCTCGCCAGTTACTTCGACAATTAGATTGATTATGTCACCGTCCGCGCGCTTGATTCGGACAATGTAGTCCGGGAAGTACACGTGCATTGCACCGTTGCGTTCGTACGGGATTACGAAATCAAGCTTGTAATTTTTTACGTACGAGACGACCTCTTCCATTTCCTCAAGACGCTTCGCCACGGCCTGCTCCCACACCTCGGTGTCAGCGACCACATAATTTAGGTGGCTCTTCGTCGTCTCGAAAACCGGCCGCGTCGTAAGGAAGTCGACACCCGCCGTTGAGCCGCGTACATTGCGGCCGGAAAGCACAGGCAGGAGCTTGCGCTCGCCCTTCTGGCTTTCGAGATTCTCGGTCACGATGGCGTGCTGGATCTTCTCGCATGCGCCGTGCAAGTACTCACCGATTGAGAGGTATCCGATGAACATATTGTCCTTGAGTTGGACCTGCGTCTTTACATACTCTTCGACTATGCGCTTGAGTTGTGGGTAGAGCCAGTATTTCTCCGCGCCTTCTGCATCACGATAGTAGCGCTTGAGGAGCTCCGCAGTGACACGGGCAACGACTTCGCCCTCGCGCCGCTCCCGAATTTTCTCCATGGTCTCCTCAACCTCTTCACCAATGATGCCCTCAAGCACGATCTTGGTCATCTCATTCTCTATAGTCGTCTTAGATTCGTCGGTGAACTTTGCCGCAAGTTTCTCCTCGTTTATTTCATAGTGATATCCATCAACGCGCGGAAATGATATTTCGAATTCGGCCGCACGTTCCGGCAACGCTTTCACGTGGTGGTATTCAACTGGCGGAGGAGGCGGGGGCGGGGTATCGCCTTCATCCCAGAGGATAAACGGTACGCCGTAGACCTCGGCATATTCCGCACGGAGCAGACCATTTTCGTCGGGAACGTATTCAACGCGGCGAAGGGCACGTCCGACGACCTGCTCGCACAGTAGTTGGGTAGAGAATGCGCGGACACCGAGGATGTGCGTAACGGTGTTCACATCCCATCCCTCCGTGAGCATGGAGACGGAAACGACGCACTTGATGTTCTCGCCAAGACGACCAGGCTTGCCAACTGAGTTCATGACTTCACGCAAAATCTCTTCGTCTGTTGGCTCATCGCGTCCGGCGAAGCGACGGCGGTACTCGGCCTTGAATTCGTCTATTTCTCTTGCAAACGCTTTCTTGAGTTCCGGCGTGATACTTTCGCCGCTCTCGAGACGAGCGCTATCGACGAGTAGTGTGTTGGGCTTCTCAAGAAGCGCGTACCCATCCTCGTTTCTAAAAATGTCGAGGTTTCCCTTCTCCATGGTCGTGCGTCCACCAGCCGTCGGCGCTTCGTATCCAGCGATCCATTCGTAGACAAGCTTCGAGACCGTCATGTTGTTGCAGACGACAATCATTACGGGCGGCATCACATCCGCACTATTTTTCTTTGCCTCTTCGTATCGACGGTAATATTTCTCATAGCTACCGTAGAGCGAGAGGAGGGCCGTCTCAAGCTTCCCGGGCAAACGCTCGGCAGGCAGTTCTTCGCGGATATGCACCCAGAGATTTCTGAACTCCGGCAGTGATTCTCGGGAGATCCGGTCATCGGAGCTCGGCAGACGCGGAATCTTCACAACGCCGCTCTCCAGCGCATCGAGAAGTGAAAAATCGTACACAGTCCACGGGAAAAGTGTTCCTTCAGCGTAGCCGGAACCAGACAGGAAGTAGGGCGTCGCAGAAAGGTCTATCACGGCGTTGACCGTTGTGCGCGATGAGAGTGTCATTATGCCAGCGAGCCAGACGCGAGCGGCCTTGTTGTTTTCTGCTGCCTCCGCGCGTTCTTCGGCCGAGAGCTTTTCGTCCGTCGGCTTTTCCTGATAGCAGTGATGGGCCTCGTCATTGATAACGAGTATTCGCGATCGTCCTGCGACTTGCTTGAATACGCGACGTGCCATCGCCTCCGGAGTCTCCTGCACGACGTCTTCGTTAATGAGTCCAGCTGCTTTCATGACGCCGCCGACCGAATAGCGTGGATTCTGTCGCAATACCATTTGTTGGAAGTTAACAATGAGAATATTCGCACGATTGAGATCATCGAAGTCAGAGCCCGACACGATACTTCGCTCTTTGTAGTAGTTGCGCGGGTTGTTTGGCTGAAGGACATTGAGGCGGTCGCGAATCGTGATGCCTGGTGCAACGAGGACGAATGTGTCCGTGAAGCGCGTGTCCTGCGGGTAACGGATCTTGTTGAGCGTGTTATACGCGATAATCATCGCCATCACCACGGTCTTGCCGGTCCCGGTTGCGAGCTTGAATGCAAGACGGTACAACCCATTATTCGCGCCTTGGTTAAAAGTCTTTAGGTCGTTAATAATCCAGTGTTCGCCAGCTTTCTCGGCGACTTCGTTGATATAAATAAGTGTCTCTAGCGCCTCAATCTGACAAAAGAACAACTTGTTTTCGCGCGAATCGTCGGTCCAGTAGCGAAGAAGGTCTTGTGTGGTCCTGGTAGTGCCGGGGTAACCCGCCTTTCGCCACGTGCCCACCTTCGCACGTATTTTGTTGACGAAGTCATTCTCCCTGAGTCTCTCGCTACTCCATGCCTGTGCCGCCGGATCGTGATTAGCGTGCGCGGCGCGGCCTCGGGGACGTTGGATTGGAATCTGAATAGTACTCGGGCGGCGCGAGTCTACGATCTCTTCGGTGAGACCACGCTCATCGGACTTAAAATAGTGGTGTGGTTCGGCAAACGGAGAGTTGAGTATCGGGGAAATTTTCATGCGTATCAGAGAGCCCAGTACCGCGAACGGGGCGTGCCCTCCTTGCGCATATAATCCCTTATTTTTGGCCATTTTACAACACGCGTGATAGCGCCCTGACACCCCAACACAATTGGAAGAAATTCGGTAGCGACTTGCCAACAGCTTGAGGGCATTCGGACGCGCTGGACTCCTTCGGAGGCCTGCGTCATCCCTTGGGCTGTATGGAACAAATAGCAACAAGGCCTGGCTTCGGGGACATTAAGAGGCAGAACCCCGTAGCACAGCCCGTTAAGGTCAAATACTGCCTCTATGCAAGGAAGAGCACCGAGTCGGAGGAGCGGCAGGTCCTGTCCATCGACTCGCAAATCAAGGAGATGCTCCAGCTGGCCGATCGAGAAGGATTGGAGATCGTAGAGATGAAGCGAGAGAGTCATTCAGCAAAGGAGACCGGCACACGACCGGTCTTCAACGAGATAGTTGAGGATCTACGAGCCGGTAAATACAACGGCATCCTCACGTGGGCACCGGATCGTATTAGCAGAAATGCAGGCGACCTCGGCAAGATTGTCGACCTCATGGACGCGGGTGGCCTGCAAGAGATACGGACGCACAGTCAGAGCTTCAGGAATAATCCGAATGAGAAATTCCTGCTGATGATTCTCGGCTCGCAGGCAAAACTAGAGAACGACAACCGAGGAGTGAACGTGAAGCGCGGTCTGCGAACTCGATGCGAGATGGGACTGCGTCCCGGCGTCGCGCCAGTCGGCTACAGCAACGAGAAGCACATGGATCGAAAATGCCACGCGGTGGTAGACACCCTGCGAGCGCCGGTGGTAAAGCAGATGTTCGAGAAGGTTGCGAACGAAAAATGGAGCGGCAGGAAAATATACCAGTGGCTGAAATTTGAACTGAACTTCAAAAGCAGAGGCAACAAGAACATGACGCTGAGTAGCGTATACGTCGTTCTGCAAAATCCCTTCTACTACGGTGTCTTCGAGTATCCGGTGAAGAGCGGCATCTGGTACGACGGTAAACACCAGCCGCTGATAACGAAAGAACTGTTCGACAAAGTGCAGGAACAGCTCAAGCGCGACCGCATCATACGCTCCGATATAAAAGAGTTCGCCTTTATCAAACTCATGCTATGCGGGGCGTGCGGCTCAGGCATCACGGCAGAGGAGAAATTCAAGAAGCTGAGAGATGGCAGCTCCAACCGCTACGTCTACTACGGCTGCACCCGCGCACGGGACAAGGACTGTAAGAATGGCTACGTGCGCGAGGAGGAGCTGATTACGCAGACGGTGAAGATCATGGACCACATCGACCTCAACAACATCAGTATGCGAGAGAAGTTCGAGGTAGAGGTGGAACGCATGCGGAAGTTCCAACGCGCGTTCGCCGGCGGGAGTGACGCGAAGCCGCAGAAGGATATCGACCTGCGAGGCTATGCGAAGTATCTACTGCGTGAGGGCAGCGTGACCGAGAAGCGCGAGCTGTTGCTTTGTATCAAAAGCAAGCTGGTGCTCACGAAAGGAGTGCTGAGTTTGGAAAAATGACCACGGAGACGTTCTGTTGAAGAGATATTGCCAAATGAGAAAACTATATTCTAGTACAGAAACACTTGCTTGGGGGTAGGTTGATGTACTAAGATGTGAGGGTATGGCAGAAAGTCACGAAACGAGCACGTATGAAGCGGTCGTCTTGCTTCTTCGAGAACATCCGCGCTGGCGGGGCATTTTGATGGCAGCGCTCGAGGAGGCAAAGACCATACAGACAGGACGCTTTGCGGGAACTTGGGTCCTCGAGCGAGCGAAGAAGCATGGAGTTAACTGGGTGCCCAATCTCCGCAAGCTCGTCGCGTATGGCATCCTCGAGAAGGACGGTTACTCAACTCGCGGCGGTCGTCGCGCCTATTATCGCATGCCCGATATCGAGGGGGTTGAAAAAGCGCTGAACGGTGTTGCTTCCCTGCCGGGCGGAGCGCCGTATCCAGAGCACGAGATTATCGGGTCTGGCATCGGTCGCAAGTCGACGGTCAGTGTTCCTTTTTATGCAAACCTCGCATCATGCGGCGGGCCGAATATGAGTGACGCGCATGTCGAAAGCTACGTCGACGTCGACACACGTCTCGCAAAACCAGGTCACCAATACTACCTTGTGCGCGCGGATGGCGACTCAATGGATCTCGCTGGCATCAACAACGGCGATCTCGTGCTGATCCGAGTTCAGAATCACGCAGACATCGGACAGAAAGTAGTCGCGTGCTTGGCTGACGGAGTGACGGTCAAGGAGCTACAGCGCAGGGGTGAATTTACCCTGCTTGTCCCACGCTCGTCCAATACGGAGCACAGACCGACCCTCCTCTCGGAGGATGCGGAGATACAAGGTGTCGTTGTTGCAACAATTCCTAATTTTCTGTAAACCGTATGAATACAATACTCATTTCTTACGATCTCAACGGGCACGAGGAGTCCCCCGCGTACAAGAAGCTCATCGACCGCATCAAAGAGTATCCGACTTGGGCGAAACCGCTCGAATCTTTCTGGGTGGTGAAAACGAAATCCACAGCTACCGGGGTACGCGACACCCTGAAGACACTCATCGACGACAATGACGAGCTATTAACAATCGACGTGACCAGTCGGGACTGGGCCAGCCGAGGCCTGTCAACGAAAGTCACGGACTGGCTAAAGACAAACATGTAGTATGAAGAAGGTGAGAAAGAAGCCCCGAAAAAAGCCTGCCGCACGAGGACGTATGTTGTCCGCGCGGGCAATACAGGATTTGCGCAAGCTCGCGGATCAAGCCGGAGAAATCATACCGGCAACGGCATTCGGTAATAACGCGTTCTGCTTCAAGAAAATCGCCAGCGACGCGCATTTGAGAAAGTATTGGCCGAACCTCAGTAAGAAAGAAGCGATCTTTTCCTTCTTGAAGGAGGTCTATCGCCGTCACCGGAAGACCTTCTATAAAATATTCCGGGAAAACCTCGCGCGCGGCATAGAACGGCGGCGCAAGAATGGAAAGCTGGTGCTGGCGGCGGAGATCCTCGAACTCAACGCTACTCTCAAGTCGCTTGGCGTCGATCTCGAGAGCGAAATCTTGGCCCTTAACCTTCCCAAGGACATGCCGACCATCGTCCCGCCACCACCAGAATTTCGCGCGATGGTCGACAAGATAGGACTGCACCCATTCCTCTTGCCAGATTGCAGTGATCTATTCAAGAATGGACATTTGAACGAGTCGGTACGGAAAGGCCTCGAGAAATACGAAGTCTACGTGCAGAAGAAGTCGTCCCTCACGACGATTGGAACAGACTTGATGGGAAAGGCGTTCAATGAAAAAACGCCTTTCGTGCGCATCACGCACCTCAACAGCAAGCGTGGCATCGCGCTTCAAGACGGATTCAAGCTTTTATCCATGGGTGCGATGGGATTCTGGAGGAACTATCTGAGTCACGGAGATGAGAAGCAGATCCTGCACCAAGAGGCCCTAGCAATCCTGGGTGTTATCAGTCATATGATGAATGTTGTCGACAACGCACCTCGTGAATCCGCTATCGACGCTTCCTTGGCCGCCGTGGCTAGCGCCCCGTCTGCGGCGCATGAATAATATGGCAAACAAAACTTCAACCGTAGCAACAATGAAAGAACTTCTCTCTGACCCCGCTAAGCGGATAGCGCTCGACGACTTCGTAACAGACCATATCAAGCAATTTCTCGATGCAACGGCCCCTGAGCACTTTCCGGCACAAGGTTCAGGCATACGGCAGGAGGACTTCAACGATCGAGTCACTAAATACGAAGAAGTTACGAGAGGCTTGCAGCAGATTGTCATACTGCTCGCGCGATGGGGGGATAAAGGACATATTGACTTACTTGCCAAGATTTTCAGTCGCCTCGCGGAGAATGTGGAGCGAGAGTCTGCCGGCCTGACGCTATGGCTGCACTTGAACTGGTACCCACTCCAAATCTTGATGTACGCAGCGGGGATCTCAGCCATCGCTGCGGGCAAATACGATGCACTTCGTGTCGCACTAGAGACTCCGACACAAACGATATCGTCACAAGGTCGACGCGTCGCGCTCGTTGTGCCGGTGGCTGCGAATCTTGCGGATATCACAGACTTTTTCAAGAAAATACCCGGTCAAGAGCATCACTATGCGCCCAGAAGTGAGCTGATGTTTGCACAGGCCAGACCCGAAATCGAGGCATTGCTTTTCCTTGGGAAAAGTTACGAGGACTTGTTTGATGACTTCGAAATCTACACCGCCTTGGTTTTCTCGGACGAAACCGGACGAGGATGGGGACCTGTCGGACGTTACGGGTGGAAGTACCACCATCGCGGCGACGGGAATCCGTACGACCGAGTTGTGGCGGAAGCGAAGAAACATAATGCGAATTGGCCAGTGACTCAATCTGGATTGTTCAAAGGCTCACACGAGAACTTTCTCAAGCTGGCAGAAGAATTCCGTGAAAGGTTGAACAAACTCAACTGGTGGTAGATAAGAACCATCAAATACGCAAAACCGCCCCGATGAGGGACGGTCGCGTAACACCGTCTCACGTTCCTGCGGAGAGGGAGGGATTCGAACCCTCGGAACGGTTTCCCGTTCAACACATTAGCAGTGTGCTCCATTCGACCGCTCTGGCACCTCTCCGTGAGATACCACCATAACATGCCACTCTCGCAGAATCACGCAACAACAGCCCGCTACAAGCGGGCTGTTGTTTGTAATTCTGTAATTCGAGATTATCGCCCGAAGAAGCGGGCAAAACCCTGGAAGACGGAATTCATCATCCCCCGTACGAACTCCCGCCGCGTCGAAGTGCCGAATTTGTCTTCAAGACGCTCAGCGACCGCCTCGCGTACCTCGATGCGCACCTCCTGACCGCGCGCCGGTGTCGAAGTCGAAAGATTCACACGCAGTGCTGTAATGGTGTTCGTCGAGCTTGCGAACGGTCCTGCGACGAGTGCAAACTCTCCCACCGCGACGTCACTCATTGATGCGCTGTTTTTACCGAGCAAAAATGTCGTGGATGCGTTCGTGACCACGTTCACGGTCGTCGTCGCTTTGTCACCAATGCGGGGCAACTCAAGCGTGAAATTCGGCGCGCTGACGGCGGTCACTTTGCCGCCGAGCGAGCGACCGAGCATCTCGCCGCGACCGCGCACAAGCCCCATGCCCATAAGCACTTGGAGCGGACGGTCCACCATGCCGCGGACAGTGGAATTTCCCCTGTCTTCACTTCCGTTCTCATTGTTATTGTCGTCGGTGTTCCTGTTTTCCCGTATATCCGCACGAATCTCCGCCCGGATCCGGTCGTCTCCGCGATGACCCCAAATCCGCATCGTGCCGCCGCGCGGACCCTGATTGCCGTCTTGCCGCGGTCCTTGCTCCGCAAACACGGGAGCGACCGCAAGGAGTGACATTCCAAGTACCGAGCTGATAATCACTGTTGCTGTTTTCTTCATATTCTATTTAGTTTGCGCCGTTTATTAATGTATCTGGCGCTCCTCCATAATACACCCTTTCGCGAGTCGTTATTCCGGCAAAACTTCATGTTGTGCTGTCCGATTAAGGGACTATACTTAGATGCATATGAATCCCGTTAGAAATCGCGGACACGCCCCGTTAGAGGCACAGCCTCTAACGGGGCACGCGAAACCGGGGTTCACAAAGGTCTTCTTTATTTACTTTAGCCAAGTAGGGTGCGGCGCTTGATAGTCCGCGTCCTATTTCTAACGGGATGAATTATTCAAATTTCGGGGATTTCGGCATGATGAGTGCCGTTGCTCCGGCGTTCGGTTCTCTCATCATTTTACTAGTTATCTGGAGTTTGCTGTGGAAGGGACTCGCGCTCTGGAGAGCGGCGAAGCGCGCCGACAAATGGTGGTTCATTGCTTTCCTTATCATCAACACGCTCGGTATTCTCGAGATAATCTACCTCTTCGCGGTGACGGGAGCCAAAATCTCCGATTTCACCGGAAATTCGAACGAGCAGCCGAAACAAAATTAGTACGTGCGTGTGAACTCGCGGAAGAGTTCCACGACACGCTTGGAAACGGGGCCGACGGCCCTGTTTCCTATTTGCTTGTCATTGATACGCACCACCGGCACCACTTCCTTGAAAGAGCCCGTGATGAGAACTTCGTCCGCCGCATACATTTCAGCTTCCGACACTTGCCGCTCCTCTATGGGGAAAGATTGGCGCGCGAGGTCGAGCACCGCTTTGCGGGTGATGCCGTAGACTATTCCCTCTTTGGGCGTAATGAGCGTGCCGTCTTTCACGATGAAAATATTACTGCCCAAGCCTTCGTACACAACGCCGTCTTTGACATAGACCATCTCGAGCGCGCCGAGCTCCTTGCGCGCTTTCTGCAAAAGCACCGCCTTGATGTAGTTGATGGATTTTATTTCCGCGAGCTCGCGGCGGTAATCTACCGTCGCGATGGAGCACCCTTCCCTGAGGTAGCGCTCTTCAAGCGGCACAAACTCCGTTGCGAGCATGTAGAATGTCGGCGTCTCATAGTCGTACTCAATGACGCCGGCCGTCGGCCCGCCGGTAAGAATGAAGCGGATGAGCGCCTCCTTGCCCTCCGGCACATTACGGCTCACGAGCTCGTTGATTGCCTTTTCAATCTCCGCATCCGTCGCGGGGACTTTGAGCATCATCATCTCCGCGGAACGGTGAAAGCGCTCCAGATGGTCCTTGAGCATGAAGGGCTTCCTGTTGTGGGTCACGAGACCTTCGTAGATACCGAAGCCGCGTAGCATGCCGATGTCGTTAACGCTCACCTTGGCTTCGGCGAGCGGCACTATTTCGCCGTTGAGATAACAAAAATCCGTCATCAACGGATTGTAACACCTGCCTCCGGATGTGTTTCTAGAGAACTTGGTGGATGAACCAGCTCAAAATCGAGAGGACGAGTGCACCCAAGAGCGCGGAGAAAAATCCGGCGACGACAAACCCCGGCACGATGAGCGTCATCGCCCAAAAGAGAAACGCATTGAGAATGACACTGAAGATACCGAACGTAATGATGGTAATGGGGAGCGTCAGTATCGAGAGAACCGGACGAATGACCATCGTAATGACGGACCATACGAGTGCTACAAGAAGCGTCGTCTCCCAGCCACCGGTAATCATGACACCGGGCACGATGGAGACGGTGAGCGCCACCGCGGCGACTGTCCCTAAGTAGCGAAGGACGGTATGCATGGAATTATTGTACTCTATTTACCACCTCAAGCGAGGCGGCGACACTGTCAGGAACATCGCGCACCCCCTTCACCCCAAGCGAGGCGGGACGAATATTTTCCCGTCTTCACAGCTCCTCCTTCCATCCCAAGCGAGGCGGCGACACTGTCAGGAACATCGCGCAGCAAAGTCCCGCACATAAGTAACATCTCGCAGTAGTGACAAGCGTCACATCAGTACTTTCCCGTCGTTCCTGACAGTGTCGCCGCCGAGCACCCCCTTACTCCCACTTTTCGTCTTCTTCTACCGGAGGCACAATTGGCGTATCTTCATCATCGGCGTCCTCATCCACACCCAACACCTCGCCGAGCGCATCTTCGCTCACCGTGCCCTCTCCTTTCTCTTTTTCTTCGTCGTCGTAAAATGCCATATCCGTAAAAACTACTTTGTAACACCGAACCCAGACATAGTACGCACCCGGCAGGCGCATGCAATATTGAAAAAAGAGGGGGTGTGAATAAGTCGGTGTATCATGCTCCCATGTCCCCCAGCGATGACGTATCGAAGCATTTCCGCCTTACGCCTGTACAAACTTCTGCGTTGAAACGTCTTGGTATCCGCACAATCGAAGACATTCTCCGGCACTTCCCCGCCCGCTATGAGACCGCTGGTAGCTCCGCACAAGCGAAGAGTCTCGTGCCCGGAGCAAAGGTAACGCTCTTCGGCTCGCTGTCCAGCCTCAAAGCAAAGAAACTCTGGAAGAGCCGGCGCAACGCGACCGAGGGATGGTTCGAAGATTCGAGCGGCAAGGTCAAGGTGATGTGGTTCAACCAGCCGTACATGGCTTCGTATGTAGCACAAGACACCGCGGTCAAACTCACGGGCACGGTGGGAGGAAGTGCCGAACGCCCGTACATTACGAATCCGGAAGTTGAGGTAGTGCCGGCTGGCATGATGCCGGAGGGAATGTTCGCCGACGAAACGAAACCGGCGGAGAGACCGCGGATATTCCCCGTGTATCCGGAAAGCCGCGGCATCACGAGCCTGTGGTTTTTCCATGCCCTTGAACGCATTCTCGGAAGTGACGTGCTCAAAAACATGGAAGATGCGATACCCGAGGATGTCCGCAAGCGATACAACCTTCCCGACCTTTCCACCGCACTCATCTGGATACACACGCCGGAGAAACAGCCGCACGCGGAGGCTGCACGCAAGCGGTTTGCGTTCGAGGAGATTTTCGCGCTCCAAGTCGCGCGGGCAATCGAACGGGCCGAGAACGACGCCGAGCCGTCGTTCCAAGTACAAAGCGCGGGGATGCAAGCGGAGAAATTCCTCAATGCGCTTCCCTATACCGCGACGCACGCACAGAAGCGCGCTATTGCGGATATCGTCAGTGATTTCGGCAAGCCGCACCCGATGGCGCGGCTTCTCGAGGGCGATGTGGGCGCGGGCAAAACGCTTGTCGCGGCGGCGAGCGCCT